>Ga0137313_1000279_pt1 | contig 17256 bp, 15 predicted proteins | sample EasRivERMZT166_2_FD_102287 | JGI IMG/M metagenome (GOLD analysis project Ga0137313, IMG submission 102287) | Soil microbial communities from meander-bound floodplain in the East River, Colorado, USA - East River MetaG ERMZT166_2 | ecosystem: Environmental > Terrestrial > Soil > Floodplain ...
GTCCACCGAGAGGTCGAGCGCCGTGATCTTTTCCTTCGACAGCTCGATGTGGATCTGCCGGCGGGGGCCGCCGTTGACCGTGACGGCGGCGACGCCTTCGACGCGCTCGAGGCGGGGGGCGAGGTCGACCTCCGCCAGCTCCCGCAGCGTCACGCGATCGAAGTCGCCTTCGACGCCGATGCCCATGATCGGCGACGCCGCCGAGTCGAATTTCTGGATGCTGGCCGGGTCGGCTTCCTGCGGCAGCCGGCCGCGGACGCGATCGACGCGCGTGCGCACTTCATCGGCCGCTTCGGCCAGGCTCGTGCCCCACGCGAAGTTCAGCCGAACGGTGCCGGATCCTTCGGCCGCGGTCGAGTTGATCTGCTCGAGGCCCGGCACGGCGGCGAGCGACTGCTCGAGCGGCCGCACGATGAGCTCTTCGATTTCGGCCGGGCCGACGCCGCCGTAGCCGACGCGCACCGTGATGCTCGGATACGTGATGTCCGGCATCAGGTCCACCGGCAGCTTGACGAAGGAAATCGCGCCGAGCAGGACGACGACCGACGAGATCATGAACATCGAGACGGGACGCTCGATCGCGATGCGGGGTATCGACATGGTCTCCTACTTGGCGGCCGAGTCTTTGCCCGGCTCGCCGCCCTTGCCGCCGCCCTTGCCGCCGCGTCCGCCGCCCTTGCCCGAGGCGTCGGTGAGCACCACGCGGTCGCCGTCGCGCAGGGCGAGCGCGCCCACGGTCACGACCCGGTCGCCGTCGTTCAGGCCGCGGGTGATCTCGACGCGGTCGGTGTCCGAGAGGCCCGTCTGCACCTCGCGGAAGCGCGCGGTCTGCGCGTCCACCAGGAACACGCCGCGCTTGCCTTCGGTGTCCACCAGCGCGTTGCGCGGCACCGTCAGCGCATCGGCGCGCCGCTCCACGGTGAGCCGCACGCGCGCGTAGCTGCCCGGCTTCAGGCGGAAGCCCGGGTTGGGGACTTCGATTTCCATCGCGGCCGTCCGCGTCGCGGGGTCGAAGACCGGGGCCACGCGGCTGACCACGCCCCTGAACTGCTCGCCGGGAAACGTGTCGACTTCGACGTCGGCCGAGACGCCCGCCACGATCTTGTTGAAGCCCTTCTCGACGAGGTTCGCGATCATCCGCACCGTGCCGATGTCGACGACCGTCAGGAGGACCGTGTTCGCGCCGGCAAACCCGCCCGGATCGAGATTCCGCTTGCTGACGAAGCCGTCGAGCGGCGACATCACCGTCGTGTTGCCGAGCGTGATCTTCAGCTCGTCGAGGCGCGCCTGCGTGGACTGCTGCTGCGACTTCGCGACGTCCACCTGCGACTTCGCGGAGTTGGCCCGCAGCTCGGCGTCCTCGAGCTGCTGCTTCGGTGTGAGGCCGTTGGCCGCGAGCTGCTTGAAGCGCTCGAGGACGTTCTCCTGCACCTTCAAGTCGTTCTCGCGCGCGTTCACGGTCGATCGGTTCACTTCGAGCGCCGCCTCGGCCTGGCGGATCTGCTCGCGGAGCTCCCGGTCCTCGATCTTGACGAGCACCTGTCCCCGCACCACGCGGTCGCCCAGCTTCACCGAGACGGACTCGATGCGGCCTGCGACGCGCGACACCACGTCCACCGTCTGCTCGGCGACCAGGTTGCCGACCACGGTGAGCGAGTCGACGACTTCGTGGCGCGCCGCCTGAGCCGTGTCCACGGTCATCGGCGTGCGGCCGCGGCCGCCGCCACCCATCGCGCCGCCGCCAGGCGCGCCGCCGGCGCCGCCGCCGGGGCCGGGCGTGGCCGGGGAGGCCGACGCCGTCCCGGCCTTCTGCCCGCCAAAGCGGTAGTACCACACGGATAGCCCGGCGAGACCGAGGACGACGGCGATGAACAGAATCCTGCGCATGAACCTTTAACGAAACGCCGCCGGCCTAGCGGCCGACGCGCTGCACGCGATCGAACTCCGCCACCGCGTTGACGTACGCGATCAGGCGGCTGAGCTCCTGGAGCCGTGACGTCGTGAGCTGGTTCTGGAGCTGGACGACCTCGAAGTTGGTGGCCATGCCGACGTCGAAGCGCGTCTGCGCGGCGTCCGCGTTGCGCTCGGCCGCCTGACGGGCCTTCTGCGACGCCTCGTACTGCTTGTACGTGTTCTCGACGTTCAGGCCGGCGTTGACGACCTCGGTCTGCACGTTGAGCTCGCTGGCCTTGCGCCGCGCCGCCGACTGATCGACGGCCAGGAGCGACCGGGCGTAGTTGGCCTTGGCCGCGCGCATGCCGAGCGGGTACGTCAGGTTGAAGCCCAGGTTCCACGCCGGGGTGTCAAACCCGCCGATCGCGCTCAGCGCGTCGGCGATGCCGCCGGGGATGAAGCTGCCGTCCGGCAGCCGCTGCGTGCCGCCCTGTCCCGTCAGGCGGTAGCCGGCGGTCAGCGCGAGGTTCGGCAGCACCTGACTGTGGGTCACTTCGAGGCTCAGCTTGCTCGAGTCGATGTTGCGGCGCGCCACGATGAGGTCCGTCCGCTCCGCGAGGGCCTTGGTCATCGCGGCCTGGATGTCCACGCTCTGCACGGACAGCTCGGGCTGATCGATCGGGTTGATCGTGAACTTGTAGATCTCGTCCTCGGCGCCCGAGGCGAGGAACCGCTTGAAGTTGATCTCGGCCGTGCGCCAGCCGATCTGCGCCGCGAGGAGCAGCTGCTCCTGGTTGAAGACGGCCGTCTCGAACTGGACGGTGTCTATTGGCGCGGACGTGCCGATCTCGACGCGCATGCGGCTCTGGTCGAACGACTGGCGCGCGATGTCGAGCGCGCGCTTCGAGATCTCGATCTGCTCGATCGCCGACCGCAGCGCCCAGTAGGACACGCGCACCTGGTTGCGCAGGTTCTCGACCGCCGCCAGGACGTTGATGTCCGAGATCTGCCGCGTGATGGCCAGGGTCCGCAGCTGATTGCGGGTGTTGTCCATCTTGAAGCCCGCGAGGATCGGCATCGAGTAGTCCACGCTGAGCTGCGAGGAGTAGCTCGGGTTGAGGCGCGTCGTGATGTTGTTCGTGGTCCGCCGGCTGTTCGTGAACCTCGCCTGGTACGACGATCCAAACCACGGAAGCGTGTGGTTCATGCCGCCGTTGAAGCCCTGGCTGATGTCGGTCAGGTACGTGACGCCTTCGAGCGTGTTGTTCGACGCCGTCGTCGAGTTGCCGAAGGTGTAGCCGGCGTTCAGGCTCGGCGTAAACGAGGCGCGCGCGCCGGCGAGCTGGTAGTCCACCAACTGCGGCTCCACCTTCGTCGCCTTGAGGTCGAGGTTCTTCTCGAGGGCGATTGCGATCGCCTGCTCCAGCGTGAGGTCCTTCATCTCACGGCCCGGGACGATGTCGTTCGGTGGCAGCGCGCGGCCGACGACGTACTTGTCGATCGGCTGGCTCTGCTGCATCGGCATCGGAACGGCCGTGGTCGGCTGTTGAGCCTGAGGATTGCCCGAAGCCGGTGGCGTCGCCGGTTGCTGGGCGGAGACGACCGGCGCCATGACCACCATGGCCACGACGAGCGTCCACATGAGGTTATTCCGCGTCACTTTCGCCATTGCTGATCTACTCCCGCGATGAAGTGCCCGCGCCAGACGCGGGCTGAAAGATTAATTAGTACGATCCGCGGCCGCCGCGCCCGCGGTTGCGTTCCCGAATCTCGAGGAGCTTCTTGTGCTGCTCGGGCGTCAGGACCTGATACATGGCGTACAGCATGACCTGACGGCTTTCCCAGAGACGTGATCGCAGGAATGACACCTTCATGACCTGTGACGTGAACGCCGATTCACCGACCCGCTCCGTCGCCATCTGCTCGAGCTTGGCGATCTCCGCATCGAGTTCGTCCGCGATGCCCTCCACTCGCTTCGTCCGGTCCATGACGATGCGATCGATCACGCGGGCTTTGGACGGAATGAGCTGCAGTTCCTTCACCACGAGCTCGTCCTTCCACCAGTCGCCGCCGCCCGAACCCGGCCGGGCCGGAGGGGGCCCGGGCCGATTTGGCTGGGCCTGAGCCGGCGCCGCGGCCTGCGATTGCGGGGAAGCCACCGCGGGCTGGCCCCGCTGGACCATCTCGCGACCCGAGGCCGACAGCGTCAGTCCCAGCGCTGCCGCAGGCAGCAGCCAGGCCAGATACTTTAGCCGATGATTAATGGGAGTCACGGCTAGTCTTACGCTCCTTTCCTCGGAATTGTTTACCCCTGTCCGGGAAGCGCCGCCAGCGCTTCCAGGCGCGAAATGACCTCTCCGACGATGTTGTTAGGCGTCGAGGCCCCGGCCGTCAGACCCACCGAAACGGCCCCCGCCGGCAGCCAATTCGGTGTCACGGCTTCCGGAACGAGGGTAGTCGAAGGGGCGCCGATAGGGCGGTGCCGGATCTCGGTGGCCGAGACGAGGCAGTCCGGCTCCGCGATGTGGAACGCCGGCGCGCGCTCGGCACAAATCCGGGCCAGATTGCAGGTGTTGCTGCTGTTGTAGCCGCCGATGACGACGGCCAGATCCACGGGGTGCGTGTCCAGCATGGCGACCACGGCATCCTGGCGTTCCTGGGTGGCGCTGCAGATGGTGTCGAACGCGCGGAATCTCGTCTTCAGCTCGGCTTCGCCGTGCCGATCGGCCATGGCCTCGCGGAACATCTGGCCGATCCGCAGCGACTCGGTCATGAGCATCGTGGTCTGATTGGCGCAGCCCACGCGCTGAAGGTGCTCGCGCGGACTGAAGCCCGGGGAGACCGCCTCGCCAAACCGCGCGACGAACGCCGCCGGATCGCCGTCCTGCCGGATGAAGGCGCACGCCGCCGCGGCCTCGTCTTCGTCGCGGACCACCAGGAAGTGTCCTCCGGGGTATTGCGTCGCCTGAGAGGCGGTGGCGCGCGTCTCCTCGTGAGTCATCTTGCCGTGAATGACCGACGTGAAGCCGTCCTGCGCATACCGGCGCACGTTCTTCCAGACGTTGAGCACCGAGCCGCACGTCGTGTCGACGAGCGTGCACCCGGATCGCTCGAGCGCCGCGAGCTCGCCGATCGACACGCCGAACGCCGGCAGGATGACGACGTCGTCCGGCCCGAGCGACGCCTGCTGCTCGTCCGGATCCGTCAGGAAGCGGATGTCGAGCGCGCGCAGCCGATCGTTGACGTGCGGGTTGTGGATGATCTCGCCGGTCAGAAACACCCGGCGGTCGGGGAACCGTTTGCGCGTCTGGTACGCGTAGTCCACGGCGCGATCGACGCCGTAGCAGAATCCGAATTCACGGGCGAGATGAATCGTCAGCCGGCCGGAGCGGCGCACGAAGTCCGACGCCCGGAGCTCGTCCACGATACGGCTGTGATAGGCCGCCGCCAGCTCGTGGGCGACGGCCTCTTTCATGTCGAGGCCCTTGCGAAAGATGATCGGCGGCAAGTCGTCAGCGACCGCCGCGGGCGCTCGTCTGCACCAGGCGCGGCGTGATCTCGTCGAGCGCCTCCAGCGAGCGCAGCGTCAACGCGTCGTCATAGTCGTGCTTGAGGGACGCCCGGTTGTTCGCGACGGCAGGCTCGGACACCGGCGGCTCGGCGAGGTTCGCATCGGCGGCCGAAGCCGGCGGCGCCGCCAGGCGCGCGCTGACCTGTCCGCCCACGACGCCGACGATCAGGCCGGCGGCCGCGGCGATGGCGACCCAGGACGCGGCGACGCGGCGGCCCGAGGCCGGTTCATCGACGCGCGCCGTATGGCGCGGGAAGCTGATGACGCGCGAGGGCTCATCGAGCTGCTCGAGCTTGCGGAGAATCTGGGCGCGCTGCGCGGCCAGCTGCTCCGGCGGGAAGGCGGCGTCGGCCGACTCGAGGCCGATCTCGCGCGTGTCGTCCAGCCAGCGGCTGAGATCGACGGCGCGGGAGGCGCAGATGTCGCAGCGATCGAGATGCGCCGGCCGGTTGCCCGACATCACGGCGTCCACGATCGTCCGTTCCGAAAGGTGTCCCTGCCGAAGAATGAGGTCAGCGAACCGCACGATGGATCCTCCTGCCCGCTTGCGCGGGATCTGCCGGCTTCGCCAGGAGCGACCGAAGTCGCCGAATGGCGCGGAAGAGATGCACGCGAACCGTCGACTCGTTCAGCCCCGTCATGGTGCTGACTTCGCGGGACGAACGGCCTTCAAAGTGACTCAGCATGAAAACCAGCCGCTGCCGCTCGGGCAGCTTCGAGAGCGCGCCATTCAACTGCCGCCGCCGCTCGGACGCCAGCACCTGATCTTCCGGGCTCGGGCCGCGCGACGGTAAATAGTCCGCCGGGTTGCGCTCGTTGCCCGACGGGTCCAGTGGCGTGGGAGCAATCCACCGCTCGCGGCGCTTGCGCGCCTTGATCCGGTCCAGGCATCCATTGATCAGGATCCGCGTGAACCAGACTTCGAACGGCAGCTCCTCCCGGAACGTGCCGATGTGCAGGTACGCCTTGATGAACGCATCCTGCACGGCCTCATCCGCGTCGGCCGCGTCGCGCACGTAGTGAAACGCGATGCGCAACGCCCGGCGCTGATGCCGGCCGACCAGCTCGGCAAAGCGCTCCCGGGCAGCCGCCAGCTTGCCGGCCGCCTGCAGGGCCTTTACTTCGACCGCCACGCGGGCGTCGGCTTCTTTGGCGCTCACGGGCGGCTGGCTGGCTCCTGTCATTGGGATACGTCTGCGGTAGCGACGTGTTTACGATTCTACAGGTTCCGGGTTCCGGGTTCCGGGGTTCCGAGGTTCCGGAGTGCTGCTGGCAGGTTCCGGGGTGCCGGGTTCGGGGGTTCCGGGGTGCCGGTTTCGGTTCTGGGCGCTAGCGTCCCTCAACCAATGTTCCCTGAAAGTACGCCGCCAATATCGCGTCTGTGGACTCTCCGCGTCTGGCGCGGGCGGCGGCCCCGGCCTGGCACAACCCGACGCCGTGGCCGAATCCGGAGCCTTCGAAGGCATACGTCGAGCCGGACCGCGTGATCGACATGCGTGTGCTCTGGATCGTGCGGACGCCGAGCGCCCGCACGATCGCCGTGCGGAAGTCTTCGCCGCGCACGGCGTGTGGCGTGTCGCCTTCAAGGGTGACCTGCCGGGCGCGGCCGCTTTCGTCGCGCGCCGTGATCGCGATGCCGGTGAGCGAGCGGCCCACGTCCGTCCGCGTGTCGCCGGCCAGCGCGGATCGCAGGGCCGCGGCCGTGGCGGACCACTTCCACCGGCGATGCACCGACGGGTCGAGGTCATCCTGGCGCGGCATCAGGTACGGGACCGACCTGCCGCCCCAGACGGCCTCGGCCGACGCCGTGGCGCCGCCGCAGTCGGCGTGGAAGAGCGCCTCGGCCGGGCGGTGCGCGTAGCTCAGGATCTGGCCGGCGGTCTGCCGCACGGCCTCGCGGGCGAGGGGCGTGAGCTTCGACGTCCGGATGCGTGCCGGGTCGTAGACCTGGCAGTGCGTGGTGTCGCAGAGGTCGAAGCCCTCGGCGCGGTGGCGCCCCAGCCGCGCGGTGGCGTAGGAGCGCGCGACGATGGCCTGCACTTCGAAGATGCGCCGCGCCACGGCGGCGGGCTCCGCCGGCGGCGCGACTTCCGCCAGCACGGTGGCCAGCACGTAGTCGTCGAGCAGGACGTTGGCCACCCGCCCGGCCGAGCGGACCGTGATCTCGCGGGGCAGCTCGAGTGGCGGCGGCTCGGGCACCCGCGGCGGCGCGCAGGCCGAAATGAGCGGGACTAGAATGCACGCGATGCCGAGTGAGGAGCTGCGCGCGCTCCGCGAGGAGCTCGAGCGGACGCGCCGGGAGCTGCACGACGCCACGGAGCGTCTCCGCGATGCCGAGGCCCAGCTGGTCCAGGCCGGCCGCCTGAGCGCCCTCGGCCAGCTCGTAGCCGGCGTCGCGCACGAGATGAACAATCCCCTCAGCAGCGTCATCGGATATGCGCAGCTCGTCCACCAGCAGCTCGTCAAGCGGCCCGCGCTCGCCGAGCAGGCCACCGACCTCCTGCCGGACGTCGGCCACATCATCTCCGAAGCCGGCCGCGCCGCGCGCATCGTCCGCAACCTGCTGCTCTTCGCGCGGCGCCAGAGCGCCACGCCCAGCTTCCAGGACATCGAGTTCCTTTGCGATCAGATCGTCGAGCTGCGCTCCCATGATCTGCGCCTGAACGGGATCGAAATCAAGACTTCTTTCGCGCCCGACCTTCCAGCCGTGCTGGCCGACGGATCGCAAGTGCAGCAGGCGCTCCTCAATCTCGTGCTCAACGCCGAGCAGGCCGTCGCGAAGAGCGCGACCCGCCACATCGAGGTGTCGGTGCTGGCCGAGCCGGGTTGCGGCACGGTCCTCATCGAAGTCCGTGACTCCGGCGAAGGGATCGATCCCGAGAGTCTCTCGCGCGTGTTCGATCCGTTCTTCACGACGCGTCCGTCCGGCGAGGGCACGGGCCTCGGTCTGAGCATCGCCTCGAGCATCGTGCGCGAGCACGGCGGCCAGATCTGGGTGCAGAGCGAGCCGCACGTGCGCACCTCGTTCTTCGTCCGATTACCGGCCTCCGATGACGCGGCCGATATGGGGAGCGGCCTCGTGATCGTTCTGCACGACGACGAACGCGTGCGCACGTCGCTCGCGGCGACGTTCACGGGCTGGGGTTTTCGAGCGAGGGCGGCCGAGTCCATCGCGGCGGTCCTCGCGGACGGCGGACCCGCGCCGGCGATCCTCGTCGCGGATGCCGCGGCCGTGCGGCGCGACGCGGCGCAGTGGGAGCTGGCGTGGGAACGGTGGGGGAATCGGGCGGGCCTCATCGGCGTGACCACATCGGCGAGCGAGGATCCCGCCGAGCTCCGGCTGCGCGGCCGTGCCGACGCTATCGTGGTGCCGGACGGGGATTTATGCGTGTTGCGGCGCGCGATCGGCGCCGCCCTCCGGCCCGCGCCGCGGGCCGAACCGCGGGCCGAATAGAATAGGTCCTTGTTTTTGGAGGGTTGAGGCGGTATGACGCAGGGCGGTCGGACGGTCGGGGTGAGCGCAATCGGCATCGAGGGCGCGGCCGCCGTGCATTGGAATCTGAGCGTCGCGGCTCTCTACGAGGAGGCGGTCCGGCGCCGCGAGGGCATCATCTCCGTCGAGGGTCCGATCGTCTGCAGCACCGGCCAGCACACGGGCCGCTCGCCCAACGACAAGTTCATCGTCAAGGAATCGACGAGCGAGTCGCACGTCGCGTGGGGCAAGGTCAACCGGCCCATCCCGGCGGCGGCGTTCGACGGCGTGCTCGAGCGGATGGAAGAGTACCTGCGCGGCAAGGAGCTGTTCGTCCAGGACTGCTACGCCGGCGCGGACCCCGCGTACCGGCTGCCGATTCGCGTGATCACCGAGCGCGCGTGGCACAACCTGTTCGCCCGCCATCTGTTCATCTCGGAGCCCGACGCGGCCGTGCGCGCGCGGCACCAGCCCGACTTCACGGTCGTGGACGTGCCGAGCTTCACGGCGCGCGCGTCCACCGATCACACGAATTCCGAGACCTTCATCCTGGTGAACTTCGAGCGGCGTCTCGTGCTCATCGGCGGCACGAACTACGCCGGCGAAATCAAGAAGTCGATCTTCACGGTGATGAACTACCTGCTGCCGCTGCGCGACGTCATGCCGATGCACTGCTCGGCGAACGTCGGCTCAGGCGGCGACGTCGCGCTGTTCTTCGGGCTGTCGGGGACGGGCAAGACCACGCTCTCGAGCGACCACAGCCGGCGGCTCATCGGCGACGACGAGCACGGCTGGAGCGCGAACGGCGTCTTCAACTTCGAGGGCGGCTGCTACGCCAAGATGATCCGGCTGTCGGCCGAGGCCGAGCCCCAGATTTACGCGACGACGCGCCGGTTCGGCACCGTGCTGGAAAACGTCACGTGCGATCCGACGACGCGCCGGCTCGATCTGAACGACGATCGCGTGACGGAGAACACCCGCGGCGCGTACCCGCTGGAGTTCATCGACAACGCGGTCCCATCGGGCCAGGCCGGGCATCCCGCCAACATCGTCATGCTCACCTGCGACGCGTACGGCGTGTTGCCGCCGATCGCGCGCCTGACGCCGGCCGGCGCCCTGTACCACTTCCTGTCCGGGTACACGGCCAAGGTCGCCGGCACGGAGCGCGGGGTGACCGAGCCCAAGGCGACGTTCAGCACCTGCTTTGGTGCGCCCTTCATGGTGTGGGATCCGAACCGGTACGCCGAGCTGCTGCGCGCCCGCATCGCGAAGCACAACGCGCGCGTCTGGCTGATCAATACGGGCTGGACGGGCGGGCCCTTCGGCGTGGGCAAGCGCATGAAGATCGCGCACACGCGCGCGATGATCGACGCGGCGCTGTCGGGCCAGCTCGACACCGTGCCGTACACGGCCGATCCGATCTTCAACCTGTCCGTGCCGTCCGTCTGTCCGGATGTGCCGCCGGACGTGCTGAACCCGCGCTCGACGTGGCCGGATGCCTCGGCGTACGACGCGCAGGCGAAGAAGCTCGCGGCGATGTTCGCCGAGAACTTCAAGACATTTGCCGCCACGGCCGCCGCCGACGTCCGCGAGGCGGGTCCGCGCGGCTGAGGTGATGGAAGCCGTCATCGGCCTCGAGATTCATGCCCAGCTCCTGACCGCCACCAAGATCTTCTGTGGCTGCCGCACGGCGTACGGCGCCGCGCCTAACACCGCCATCTGTCCGGTCTGCGCGGGCCTTCCGGGCGCGCTGCCCGTCCTCAACCGCCGCGCGGTCGAGCTCGGCGTGATGGCGGCGCTCGCGCTCCACTGCGAGGTGCAGCCGTCGTCAGTCTTCGCGCGAAAGAACTACTTCTATCCCGACCTGCCGAAGGGCTATCAGATCTCCCAGTACGATCGGCCGCTCGCGACGCGCGGGTGGCTGCAGGCGGCGGGCGGCCCGCGCGTCGGCATCACGCGCGTGCATCTCGAAGAGGACGCCGGCAAGTCGCTCCATCACGGGTTTCCGGATTCCGATCGGGCGACCTACCTCGACTTCAACCGCAGCGGCGTGCCGCTCATCGAGATCGTCACCGAGCCGGACCTGCGCTCGGCGGCCGACGCGGCCGCGTTCTTCGCGGAGCTGCGCGAGATCCTCGTCACGCTCGGCGTCTCCGACGGCAACATGGAGGAGGGCAGCCTCCGCTGCGACGCGAACGTGTCGCTCCGTCCGGCCGGCTCGGCGGGTCTCGGCACCAAGGCGGAAGTGAAGAACGTCAACTCGTTCAAGTTCCTGCAGAAGGCGCTGGAGTTCGAGATCGTGCGGCAGAACAAGGTCATCGCGTCGGGCGGCGCCGTGCGCCAGGAGACGCGGCTGTTCGACAGCTCGACCGGCGAGACGCAGTCCATGCGCAGCAAGGAAGAAGCGCACGACTACCGCTACTTTCCGGAGCCGGATCTGCCGGTGCTCGTCGTGGAGCCGGCGTGGGTCGAGGCGATTCGCGGCCGCCTGCCCGAGTTGCCCGACGCGCGACAGGCGCGATTCGTGGACGCGTACGGCTTGAGCGCGTACGACGCCGAAGTGCTCGTCCGTCTGATTCCCGGCGGCGCCGACTTCTTCGAGGGCACGGTGCGCGCGGGCGCCGCGCCGAAGTCGGCGAGCAACTGGATTCAGGGCGAGCTGCGGCGCCAGCTCAAGGCCGACAACCTCGAGGACGCGTCGGCCTCGCGCGTGCAGCCGGCCGCGCTGGCGGCGCTCGCGGGCATCACCGATCGCGGCGAGGTCTCGAGCTCGGTCGCCAAGGAAGTGTTCGGCAAGATGTGGACCTCGGGGCGATCCGCCGCCGACATCGTTCGAGACGATGGGCTCGCGCAGATCGGCGACGAGGCGGCGCTCTCCGCCGTCGTCAGCCGCGTGCTGGCCGCGAACCCCGATGCGGTGGCGCAGGCGCGCGAAGGTAAGACCAATGTGGTCGGCTTTCTCGTCGGCCAGGTGATGAAAGCCAGCGAGGGCCGCGCCAATCCGAAGGTCGTGAGCGACCTGATTCGCAGGGGAATCGAACGCGTTTGACAGCGGTGCGACGTACGCCTAGACTGAAGTTGCCTGCGACGATGAGCTTGAAGATCCGCTCGACCTCCGTCGACCCGGTAGCTCAGGCTCGTCCCCTTCCCCTTTACGGTCCCATCTGCCAGTGCCGCGTCGAGTTCTTCCGGGAAGAGTTCTTCAAACATCGACAGTGTCTGGAACGGCAGCGGGAGTACTACTCAGAAGTCGCCATGGCGCAGGCCGAGAACGCCCTCTCCAGAATCCTTCAAGAAATCGAACAACTTTGTCAGCGAGACGATGCCTGCGAGGTCGTGGGGCAGTTGCTGCGCCAGTTGGATGCAGTGACGAAACTGTCAGCCTGGACCGAGCCTGAGAACCTGCACTAAAGGGGTCGTACCTCGATCTGTGGAAAACTCAGGGGACTTCGTCGATAGAGGTGTCCCTCGAAGATCAGAGCAGGGGGTCGTACCTCGATCTGTTGAAAACTCAGGGGACTTCGCCGATAGAGGTGTCCCCTGAGTTTTCAACAGATCGAGGTACGACCCCATCTTATTTGACCCCGTCTTATTTGACGACTGTTGCCGTGAGCTCCACGGCGACCTTGCGATCCGTGCCGGGGTCGGCCGACTGAGAAATCAACGTCGGCTTTCCGCCTGTCACCATGAGACTGATCGACTGATTCAGGTTCGTGGTGGTCGCGGACCGATCCGGCATGTACTCGATCGTGATGAACACGTGAATGCGTCCGTCGGGTGCGACCCGGCTGTTGCCGTCCACGTTCAGCGTACCCACGTTGTTGGCGGAGCGGATGCGCCCGCTCTCGCCGTCCGCCATCAGCATCGAGACCACCTTCTTCTGCGTCTTTTCGGCGCTGTCGGTGATGGTCACGTCGAGGCGGACGTTCTGGGTGGGCATGTCGAACGTCCTCATACCGCGGCCGGCGGTGGGGGGCTGGTTGGGCTGCTGGCCCGCGCCGCGTCCGCCGCCGCGCCCTGGCGGCGGCTGTTGGGCCCCCGGTGGGACCGTGGCGGGCTGCTGGGCCGTGGGCGGGGGCGGAGGCTGCTGGCCCTGCTGCGCGGCGATCGGCGCGGCCAGTGCAAGCGCGAGCAGAGCAATCACAGACAATCGGCGCATGGGGTCTCCTAATCCCGGAAAGCACTTGACTCGACGTGGTGGGAACCTTCGCGAATACCACGTCGAGTCAAGTGCTTTCCGTGTGGCAAAACTCTGGGTCCTACCGCTCGTCGTCGATCTGCGGGATCGACGGCACCACGATCGGCGCGATGTCGAGCGGCCTGACACTCAATTGACTGATCGACAACCCTGCGGGTTGGATGTGCTCCAGTTCGAGCGCGGCGAGGTCCGCGAGGGCGGGAATGTTGCGCGCGCGCCATTCGACCAGCGCGGCGGACGGTTGCGGCGCGGCGGCACGGCGCGCAGCCGCCTTCGGCGCAGCGGCCTCGACGCTCACGGCCGGATCGGCCGGAGCGACGACAGGCACGGACGCCGAGCCGCCGCGTGCCACCGAAGACTGCGGCTCCGGCCTGCGCGACGGCTGGTTGACGCCCAACGCGATCGCCGCGACCACGACCGCTGCGGCGAGGGCCGCGCCACGCCAAAGTCCGCGGAGCGGATGAAGGCGGGCCGGCGGCGTCATCGACACCTGTTCCATGACCCGTGCGCGGAAGTCCGCTGCCGGATCGGCCGCGGTCATGTCGCGCGCGACATCGTCGATCATCTGGTGCCAGGCGTGCGTGTTCACTTCAGTCCCTCTGAGCGGGCAATCAGGAGGCGGCGGGCTTCGGCGACTCGCCACTTCACCGTGCCGAGCGGCACCCGCAGCATCGCGGCGATCTCCTCGTACGAATGGTCGCCGCTCGCGGCGAGCAGCAGCGTGTCGCGCAGCTTCGGCGTGAGCCTTTCAATCTCGGCACGCACGCGGCGCGCCGCGTCGCTCGCGATCGCCCGCGATTCCGGATCGGCCGCCGGTTCGGCGAGATTGGTCATGGGATCGTGGCCTACGAGAGACTCTGCGACAGGCGCGGAGCGCTGGCGCCACAGCACCAGGCGGCGGCGCCGGTCCAGCGCTTTTCGCCAGACGATGGTCAGCAGCCAGGTGCGGAACTGCGCGTCGCCGCGGAACGTCGCGAGCCGCCGCCAGGCCATGACGAACGCGTCCTGCGCGGCATCTTCGGCGTCGGCGCGGGAGCCCAGGGCGGCCATGGCCGCGCGAAGCACCGCCCGTTCGTGCATGGCGACCAGGCGGCCGAACGCCGCCGCGTCCCCGGTCTGCGCCTGGCGGACGAGCAGCGAGACATCGGGACTCTCGCGGCACACGGCCTCGCCGGTGGCGGCGGGCACCTGCGTTTCGTCCGAAGGCAGCGTCAAGAAATTGGCGACGGCAACCGTCATTTCACAAACACTGCGGGGACCGCTTGACGGGCTGTGGTAACTCATTGGGCCGCCCACCACAGCCAGTCAAGTGCGTCTCCGCTCAAGTAATAGACCTTAGCCGACCCAGGTCGGTTGGATTGGAAGGATAGACTTAGAAACCAATGCTTAGTGAAGAACAGATTCTGACGCTCGTCAGGGACAAGGTGGACCATCCGGCCACGGCCCGCGAGCTTCTGCAGGTGCTGCGCGTCCCACGGGACGAACGCGCGACCTTCAAGCGCCGCCTGCGCGCGCTGGTCGCGTCGGGCGCGCTGGTGGAAATCCGCGGCAATCGCTTCGGCCTCCCGGATCGCATGAACCTCGTGGTCGGCCGCGTGGCCACCAATCCGCGCGGGTTCGGCTTTGTCGAGCCGGAGGCCGCGGATCCGGACGGCCCGGGCAGCATCTTTATTGCCGGCAACAACCTCAACCAGGCGATGCACGGCGATCGCGTCGTCGTCCGCGTGGAGCGCCAGCAAAACGGCGATCGCGCCGAAGGCCGCATTCTTCGCATCCTCGAGCGAGGCACGGAGAAGATCGTCGGGCGGTACGAAACCGGCGATGCCGGACTCGGGTATGTCGTCCCGTTCGATCGGCGGCTCATCATGGACGTCCAGGTGCCGCGGGGCGAGACGAAGGGCGCGACGCCGGGTGACATGGTCACGGTCCAGATCACCAGCTGGCCCACGGCGACGCGGCCCGCGCTGGGACGCGTGATTGAAGTGATCGGCCGGCTCGACGAGCCGGGCGTGGACACGCAGGTGATCATCCGGAAGTACGGGCTGTCGGACGAGTACCCGGAGGCCGCCGTGGCGGAAGCCCGGCGGCTTGGCGGCACCGTGCGCGAGCGCGACCTCGACGGCCGCACCGATTTCCGCGGCGTGCCGATCGTGACGATCGACGGTGAGCACGCGCGCGACTTCGACGACGCCATCTCGCTCGATCGGCTGCCGAACGGCAACTTCTGGCTGGGCGTCCACATCGCGGACGTCTCCCACTATGTGGCCGAGGGCAGCCCCCTCGATGGAGAGGCGTACGAGCGCAGCACGTCGGTCTACTTTCCCGAGCGCGCCGTCCACATGTTTCCGGAGGCGCTCGCCACGGGACTCTGCAGTCTCAACCCGCACGTGGATCGGCTGGTCCAGTCGTGCCTGATGGAAGTCGATCGCCGCACCGGGCAGGTGGTGCGCCACGAGATCCATGACGGCGTCATCCACAGCCGCGAGCGGATGACCTACACGGCCGTGAACGCGATCCTGACCGATCGCAATCCCGAGATGATGGAGCGGTACCGGCCGCTGATTCCGCTGTTCGAGCGCATGCACGAGCTGTTCGAGCTGCTGAACGCGCGGCGGCGCCGGCGCGGGTCGATTGACTTCGATCTGCCGGAGCCGCAGATCATCCTCGACGTCAAAGGCCTCGTCGAGGACATCACCCGCAGCGAGCGCAACGTCGCGCACCGGCTGATCGAGGAGTTCATGCTCCTGGCCAACGAGACGGTGGCCGCCCATCTCGAATCGCGGGAGATCCCGACGGTGTACCGCGTGCACGAGCAGCCCGACCCGGCCAAGGTGGAGATCTTCGAAGAATTCATCTCGACGCTGGGCTACGCGCTGGCCGGGAGCGAAGAGCGTCTCGAGCCGCGCAACTTCCAGCGGCTGGTGGAGAAGACGCGCGGCAAGCCGGAGGAAAAGCCGATCGCGTTCCTCATGCTGCGGACCATGCAAAAGGCGCGGTACGACCCGGCAAACCTGGGCCACTTCGGCCTCGCGGCCGAGGCGTACACGCACTTCACCTCGCCCATCCGCCGCTATCCCGATCTGATCGTGCATCGCGCGCTCCGCGAGTCGCGCCGCGGCATGAACGAGGAGCGGCGAGCCGATGCGGCCGCTGATCTGCCTGACGTCGCTCGCCACACGTCCGAACGCGAGCGGCGCGCCACCGATGCCGAGCGCGAGCTCGTGCAATGGAAGAAGGTGCGGTTCATGACCGACAAGGTCGGCGATGAATTCGAAGGCTACGTCACGGGCGTCAGCGCCTTCGGCCTCTACGTCGAGCTCATCGAGCATTTCGTGGAAGGCATGGTGCACGTCTCGACCATGGCGGACGACTACTACCGGTTCGTCGAGCGCGCGCACGTGTTGCGAGGCGAGAAGAACGGCCGGGTCTACCGGCTCGGCGATCGCGTCAAGGTCCAGGTCGTGCGCGTGGATCTCGAGCGCCGGCAGATCGACCTCGGCCTCACGGAAATCCTCAATGCCGTCCGCTCGTCCGAGCGGAATCGGGGCAGCCGCCACAGCCAGGCGCGGCCGCGCACGGAGCGCCCGCCGCGTGACAAGGCGGGCCGCCCGCGTCAGGCCCGCAGCCGCAATCGCCGCCGGTCGCGCGCCCGCTGAGTGCGCCGGACGTGCCCGTCATCGTCATCGGCACGGCCGGTCACGTTGATCACGGGAAGAGCGCGCTCGTCAAAGCCCTCACGGGGACCGATCCGGATCGCCTGAAGGAAGAACAAGAGCGCGGCATCACGACGGATCTGGGGTTCGCGCACCTGGACGCCGGAGCGGTGACGCTGTCGTTCGTGGACGTGCCGGGCCACGAGCGGTTTGTGCGCAACATGCTGGCCGGCGCCGGGGGCATCGACGCGGTCCTCCTCGTCGTGGCGGCCGACGAGGCGGTCAAGCCCCAGACGCGCGAGCACTTCGACATCGCCCGACTCATCGGCATCGATCGCGGCGTGATTGCGCTCACCAAGGCGGATCTGGCCGACGCCGACATGCGCGAGCTGGCGGCGCTCGACGTGAAGGAGCTGGTCGCCGGGAGCTTTCTCGAAGGCGCGCCGATGATTTCGGTGTCGGCGAAAAC
>Ga0137313_1000284_pt1 | contig 17052 bp, 11 predicted proteins | sample EasRivERMZT166_2_FD_102287 | JGI IMG/M metagenome (GOLD analysis project Ga0137313, IMG submission 102287) | Soil microbial communities from meander-bound floodplain in the East River, Colorado, USA - East River MetaG ERMZT166_2 | ecosystem: Environmental > Terrestrial > Soil > Floodplain ...
CACGGGTTCCTGACGGATTTCCGCGACGTACTCGAGGCCGCGCGTCGCCGTCACGAAGTCAAATTGCACGTCCGGCCGCTCCGGCGACGACTCCAGCACCGCCAGCAGCGACGTAAACCGCGCGGACCGCACGTGCCGGCGCAGATCGGACTCCGTTTCCCATTCCTCGACGTATTGAATCGTGGAATCAGGATCGATCCATGCAAAACAGCGGTGGCACCCCGCCTCGAGCAGGGTGCCGGCCCTGAGAAAGCGCAACGCCTCGACCACGTCCCGCTCGTGTTGAACAGGCGCCCGGAGCGCCACCGACAGCCGGACCATGGCCGGTGACAAAGCATCCCCCGTTCCAATTCGGAAGCCCGCGCTCGAAGGGCGCGTACTCCTGAAGAATGAACATGTTGGGCCGCGTCACGCCCGGCGGCGCGGACCGCCACTCCCACGGTCCAGCGGAGATCCTCCGAGATGGTGGAGGAAACGGTGGTAGTACTCGCGCATGAGGAAGGGCTTCGACGTCCTGCGTGACAAGTCTGCAAACCGGTCCCTCGCCTTCTCACGAAGGGATCGGGACCGTCTGGGCCTGCGCGGCCTGCTGCCTCATCACATTTCAAGCCAGGACGAGCTCGTCGGGCGCGTCATGACCAACCTCCGCCGGCTGCCGAGGGACATCGACCGCTACATGCTGCTGTCGTCGCTGCAGGAGCGGAACGAGTGGCTCTTCTATCGGACCGTGATCGCGCACGTCGAGGAAATCCTGCCGTGGATTTACACGCCCACTGTCGGCGAGGCCTGCCGGGAGTTCTCGCACATCGCGCGCGATCCGAAGGGATTCTTCATCACGCCGGACGATCGCGGTCACATCCACCGGATCCTCGGCAACTGGCCGGTCAGGGACATCCGCGTCATCGTCGTCACCGACGGCCAGCGCATTCTGGGCCTGGGCGACCTCGGCGCCAACGGCATGGGGATCCCTGTCGGCAAGCTCTCGCTCTACACGGCATGCGCCGGCATTCCACCGGGCCAATGCCTGCCCGTGACGCTCGATGTCGGCACCAACAACCAGGCGCTGCTCGACGACGAGCTCTACCTGGGCTACGGACGCCGGCGCGTCGAGGGCAAGCGCTATTTTGATCTCGTGGAGGAGTTCGTTACTGCCGTTCAGAAGCGCTATCCGGACGCATTGATTCAGTTCGAGGACTTCCTGACGCCGAACGCGTACGCGCTGCTGAACAAGTACCGCGACCGTGTGCTGTGCTTCAACGACGACATCCAGGGCACCGCGGCGGTGGCGCTCGCGGGCGTGTACGCCTCAACCCGCGTGACGCGCGTGCCCTTCAAGGATCTGCGCATCATGTTCCTCGGCGCGGGCTCGGCCGCCACCGGCATCGCGGACCTGATGACATCGGCTTTCGAACAGGAAGGACTGAGCCTCGACCAGGCCCGCGGCCGGCTCTGGTTCGTCGACGTGAACGGGCTCGTCGTCAAGGGACGCGTCGATCTCATGTCCCACAACCTGCCGTACGCTCACGACCACCGTCCCGCGTCGTTCATCGAGGCGATCGACAGCATCAAGCCTCACGTGCTCATCGGCGCGACAGGCGCCCCGGGGACGTTCACGCGCGAAGTGATCGAGCGGATGGGCCACATCAACGAACGCCCGGTCATCTTTGCGCTGTCGAACCCGACGTCGAAGGCCGAATGCACCGCCGAGCAGGCCTACGAGTGGAGTGAGGGCCGGGCCGTTTTCACGAGCGGCAGTCCGTTCGGCACGGTCGTGTACCGGGGCGAGCAGCGGCGCCCTGGCCAGGGCAACAACGCCTACGTGTTTCCCGGGATCGGGCTGGGCGCGATCGCGTGCCGCGCGCGCACGCTGCCGGACGTGCTGTTCCTCGAAGCCGCCCGGACGCTCGCCGGTCTCGTGGGCGAGAGCGACCTTCGACAGGGGTGCCTCTACCCGCCGCTCAAGGACATCCGGAAGATCTCGCTGGCGATTGCTGTCAAGGTGGCGGAAAAAGCCTACGCGCTGAAGCTGGCACGCGCGCGCCGGCCCGCCAACCTCAGGACGGGCATCGCGCGGCTCATGTACGGACCGGCATGAGCCCGCGCGTCAGGATTTCGAGGGCTGCTCCAGCAATTCCTGGCGGAGCTCGGCCGCGTACTCGAGGCCGCGGGACGTACTGACGAAGTCGAAGCGCACCTGGGGCTGTTCTGGAGCGGACTCGAGGACGCCGAGCAGCGAGGTGAACCGCTGCGATCGCACGTGCCTGGCCAGGTCTGCCTCCGTCTCCCATTCCTCCATGTAGTGAACCGACGCGTCCGGCTCGGACCACACGGAGCAGCGGAGACAGCCAGGCTCGAGCTGCGTGCCGATCTTGAGATACCGCAGCGCGTCGATGAGCTTCTCCTCAATCGAGGCCCAGGTCTTGATGGTGACCGAGAGGCGGATCACGACGCCTATTCAAGCATGATTCGTTCCAGCGAAGTGTGGCCTTTAGGACTCTCCTGATGAGGCGATCGGGCCTCGCGCCCCCCGGGAAACCGCACCGTGGCCCCGGCATGCCGGAGGCGGTGGGCTCAGCGGATCTGGTCTATTCTCGTTGGCCGATGGACACCGCCATTTCCGCTGCCATGTTCGCCGGGCTCCTGTTTCTGGGACTGCTGTTGTTCCTGGAAATCGGTCGCCGAGTGGGACTGCGCCGGTTGCAACAGGAAGGGTCCACCACCGCCTTTGGGCCGGTCGAAAGCGCCATCTTCGCGTTGTTCGGGCTGCTGATCGCGTTCACGTTCTCCGGCGGCATCGAGCGGTTCAATTCGCGGCGCACCCTCATCGCCGACGAGGCCAACGCCATTGGAACGGCGTATCTCCGGCTGGACCTGCTGGCCGGCGAAGACCGGACCGCCCTTCAGCAGCAGTTCCGCGACTACCTGGACGCGCGGCTCGCGGTCTATCGCAAGCTGCCCGATCTCGAGGCGGCCCTCGCCGAGCTGGCGCGATCCTCCGAGCTCCAGAGCGGCATCTGGACCCGCAGCCTCACCGGAATCCGGCGGCCGGAGGCCCATCCCAACGCGCCGATGCTGCTGATTCCCGCGCTGAACGAGATGTTCGACATCACGACCACCCGCACGATGGCCGCCAGGATTCATCCGCCGGCCGCGGTCTACGGGCTGCTGTTCCTGCTCGGCCTCGGCTGCGCCGTCCTCGCCGGCCACGCCATGGCCGGGATGAAGGACTGGAGCTGGCTGCACGCGCTCGCCTTCGCTCTCGCGATCGCGCTGGTCGTCTACGTGATTCTCGAGATCGAGTATCCGCGCACCGGTTTCATCCGCTTGACCGCCTTCGACCAGGCGCTCATCGATCTGCGGGACAGCATGAAGTGAGCCGATTCCTGCGTCACGCACCGGCCGCGATCGTCGCAGTACTCGTCTGCTGGGCGCACGCCACGCCCGTCTACGCGCAGAAGACGGACGTCGTCACGCTCGCCAACGGCGATCGGATCACCGGCGAAATCGAGCGGCTCGAGCGCGGGCGCCTCGAGTTCTCCACCGACGACGCCGGCACGCTGTATCTCGAGTGGGACAAGCTCGTGAGCCTCGTCGCCACCACGCGGATCTTCGACATCCTGACGACCGACGACCAGCGCTACCTCGGCAGCCTCGGACCCGCCGCACCGCGCACGCTCGCGATCGTGGCCTCGGGGACCACGACGTCGCTCGCCATGGCGCAGGTGACGTGGATCTCGCCCATCGGCGCAGGCTTCTGGAAGAAGGTCGACGGATCGTTCGATGCGGGATTCAGCTACACGCGGTCGAGCGGCATCGCGCAGCTCAACGTCAACTCGACGACGTCGTACCGGAGGCCCGGCTTCCAGGTGCGGCTGAACGCGTCGTTCACCGGCACCGAAACGGACGACGACTCGACCCGGGACGATCGCGGCGCCCTCGACGCCGCCTACATCAGCTACCGGTTTGCGCCGTGGATGGTCACTGGCATGGGGCGCTTCGAGACGAACGAGAGCCTCGGCATCGAGCTTCGCTCGCAGACGGGCGGCGCCGTCGGCCCGCGCCTCGTCAACAGCAACCGCGGCCAGCTCTGGCTCGGCGGCGGGCTGGTCGTGAACCGGGAAGATGGCGTGGACGTCGAGACGACGACGAACGTCGAGGGGCTGTTCGTGTTCGAGACGTCGTTCTATACCTACGACCGGCCGAAGACGACGATCGACATCGCGTTCTCGTACTATCCGAGCTTCACCACGTGGGGCCGGCAGCGCCTGCAGCTCGACACCTCCGTCAAGCGCGAGCTCCTGAAGGACTTCTACCTCTCGCTGAACCTCTTCGACAGCTTCGACAACAAGCCGCCGAACAGTGCGTTCGACACCAACGACTTCGGCATCGTGCTGTCGATCGGCTGGAGCTACTGACAGGTACAATTACCCGTCCATCCTGATGCGGCGATCCATCAGCCTCCTGTGGGTGCTGGCAGGGCTCCTCTGGGCCGCGCCGCCGGCCTCTGCCCAATCGGCGGGTCAGATCCGCGGAACGGTTCGTGACACGACGGGGTCGCCGCTCCCGGGCGTGACGGTCTCGCTGCGCCGCGCGGCCGCACCCGCCGGAGAAACCCTGACCGACGTCGACGGCCGGTTCACGTTCGCCAATCTCGAGGCGACCGACTACGACCTCCACGCCACGCTGACGGGCTTCGCGCCCGCTCGCCTGATCGTGCTGGTGAAGCCCGGCGAGCAGGCGACCGTGGCCGTGACGCTCTGGGTGACGGTGCTCGAGAAGACCACGGTGACCGCGGCGCGAACGGGCGACCGCGACGTGCAGGACATCCCGATGGCGATCAGCGTGCTCTCGGGAACGGACCTGCAGCGCGTGAACGCGCACACCGTCGAGGACGTGGCCGGGCGCGCGCCCTCCGTGACGTTCTCGCAGAACACCGGCTTCAGCCAGCTCACCATCCGCGGCATCGGCACGAATGCCGTCTTTGCCGGGTCCGATCCCAGCTCAGCCGTCTACGTGGACGGCGTCTACCTCGCGCGCCCGGCGGCCGTCCTGTCAGATTTCGTCGACCTCGAGCGCGTCGAGGTGATGCGCGGGCCGCAAGGCACGCTGTACGGACGCAACGCCGTCGGCGGCGCGGTGAGTGTCGTCACCGCGGATCCCGGCAGCCGCCTCGAGTGGTCGGCGCGCACGATGATCGGCAATGTGAAGACGCTTCGGGTGGAAGCCGGCGTCAGCGGGCCGATCGTGCGCGATCGCCTGATGGCGAGCGGCACGATCCTGCGCGGGTTCCGCCAGGGCGAGGTGCGGGATCTCAATCACCACAATCAGTTTCTGGGCGGCGAGGACGTGACGTCGGCCCGCGGCAAGCTGCTGTGGCGCCTCAACAAGCAGAGCGATCTGCTGCTCTCGGCCGACGTGACGCATCAGGATCCGACGCCATCGGGCTACCCGAAGGTCCTGGCCGTGAAGCCCGGGTTCCAGATCGACAACCCGCCCGATCTGCATGAGGTCCGGACGTCGCTCATCGCCGCGAGCCGCAACCTGCAGAGCGGCACCTCGGCGCGCCTCAACGTCCGGTTCGGCCCGGCGCTGACGCTCTCGAGCCTGACGGCGTTTCGCGCGCTGGACTACGACCTGCTGGTGGACGGCGACATCACCGAGCTCGACCTCACCGAGTCGCACGTGCACGAGCTGCACCATCAGGTGTCGCAGGAGTTCACGCTCACGCAGCGCCGGGAGCGTCTGCAGTGGATTGCCGGCGCGTTCTTCTTCAGCGAAGAAGATCGGCAGCCGACGGTGGTGCGGCTGGGCGGACTGCGACGGGAGAATCACCTCGACCCGGACGTCGACGCCGGTGCCCGTGCGCTGTTCGGCCAGGCGACGTTCGCCGTGACGCCGCGCCTCTCCGCCACGGCGGGCCTGCGGTACTCGCACGAGACCAAGACCATCGACAACTCGGGCGCCGGCTACCCGGATGACTCCCCTGCGACGCCGGTGCCTGGCACGGCCTACGCGTACACGGATCGCATCGAGCGCGGCGCCTGGACGCCGAAGGTCGCCGTTGAAGTGCGCCCGCTCGATCGCGTCCTGGCCTACGTGTCGGCGACGCGCGGCTTCAAGACGGGCGGCTTCAATCTGACGTCCACCACGGCCGGCCGCGGCTACGCGCCGGAATGGGTTTGGAGCTACGAGGGCGGCGTGAAGACCACGACCGCCGGCGGCCGCGCGCGGCTCAATCTCGCGGCCTTCCACACCGACTACTCGGACCTGCAGGTGCAGACCGCCATCGCGCCGGGGGTCATCGACATCTCGAACGCCGCGGCGGCGACGATCCGCGGCGTCGAGATCGAGACGGAAGCGCGGATGGCGCCGGCGCTCCATGCGGGCGGGCACGTCGCCTGGCTCGACGCGGCCTACGACCAGTACGTCGCGGTGGGCGCGGGCGGCGTGACCGGCGACGTCGCCGGCCGCCGGCTGACGAACGCGCCGGAGTGGTCCGGCCGCGCGTGGCTCGAATGGACGCCCGCCGCCGGCCGTCGCGGCGTGGTGACGCTCCGCGCCGAAACGCGGTGGCAGAGCACCGTGTACTACACGCCGTTCAACGACGCCGTCCAGCGGCAGCGCGCGTACGGCGTGCTGGACGTCGCCGCCGAATTCCAGCCGGCGCGCGGATGCTGCACGGTGGGCTTCTTCGGACGCAATCTCACCGGCGAGGACTACATCACCGGCACCTTCAGCTCGCCGCAGCCGGCCATCGGCGGCCGTCCCGCGCCCACCCGCGAAGTCGGCGTGCGGTTGATTGTGCGAGGCTGACACTCTGCGGCATGCAGCTCGCCATCGATTACAGCGTCCCGGTCATCGCCTTCACGCTGCTCATGGCGGTCGGAATGGACCTGACCACCGCGGACTTCGATCGCGTGCGCCGGCAGCCCGCGGTCGTGCTGACTGGCGTGTTCGGTCCGGTCGTGCTGCTGCCGCTGTTTGCCGGGTCGCTGGCCGCGGCGTTCCCCGCCCATCCGGACGTCGCCGCGGGCCTGCTGTTGATCGCGGCGTGTCCCGTCGGCGGGATCTCCAATGTCTTCAGTTATCTGGCCGGCGCCTCGCCGGCGCTCTCGGTCACGCTGACGGGACTGTCGTGCCTCTTCGCGGCGCTGACGGTGCCGCTCGTCAGCATCATCCTCGAGACGCTGCTCGATCGGCCGCTGGGCCTGTCGGCGCCGCCGGGCGTGCTGTTCAAGCAGCTGGTCGTGATGCTCGCGATTCCGGCGGCGATCGGCTTCTGGGTGCGCAACCGCCTGCCGGCCGTGGCGATCCGCTGCAAGTCGACGGTGCAGCGGGCGTCGTTCGTCGGCGTCGGCCTGCTGCTCGCGGTCATCATCGCGAACGACGTCCACGGCTTCCTCGGCGGCCTTCGCGCCGCGGTGCCGATGGCCGTCGCCTTCATCGCCGGCGCGTTCGCGATCGGCTGGATGACGTCGCGGCTCGTCACGCGCGACGCGCGCGATCGCTTCACCCTCGCCGTGGAATTCGGCACGCGCAACGTCGGCGTCGCGCTGGCGATCGCGGTGACGGTGCTGGGGCGCGTCGAGTTTGCCCGTTTTGGCGCGACGTACTTTCTGACGGAAATCCCGCTGATGTTAGGGGCGGTGATGGGATTCAGGGCGTGGGTACAAAGAGCCAGATCTGGTTCATAGGTTCATGGGTTCATAGGTTCATGGGTTCATAGGTTCATGGGTTCACGAGTTCACAGGTTCGGCGGCCCGAACCCATGAACCGATGAACCCATGAACCAGCAGGGGCGCGCGGCGTTAGCGCCCGCGCCGTCCTCCGCCCGAGCGTCCCATACTCCCCGCGCCGGCGCGTGAGGCGCCGCCCGACGACCACGTGCTGCGATTCGTCGTGCGGGAGTTGCCCGAGCTGCGGGCCGCAGAATCGCGCTCGAGCTGGTTCACCGAGCTCGATGACGGCGGTCGCGTCGACGAGGGTGACGTCGTGGTTGGGCGATTGGCGCCGGTCGTCCCGGTGCCGGTGCCGGTCGTAGGACGGTTCGCGCCAGTGCCGGCCGTCCCGGCACGCTCGCCGGTTGGGCTCGGCCGGTTGCCGCTGCCTTCCACCGGACTCCAGCCGCCGGATCCGTTGCCCTGCTCCCAGCCGCCGCCATCGGTCTTGCGATAGACGTTGCCGTCCCGGCCGGCGTAGACGTCGCCGCCCTGCGTGCGGCCGACCGTGGTCTGGTTGCCGGTGCGCCCCTCGCGGGACACCGCGGCGCCGCCTTCGCTCGTGCGAATGCCGGAGGTCGATGTGCCCTTCCGGTAGTTCTGCGCGTGCGCGGTCTGCGCCCAGTTGTCGCCGCGCTGCACGGTGCTCGTGCCCCAGTTGCCGTAGACGTTCGAGCCCTGGCGCGTCTGCCCGTACGTGCCGGTGCGTGGATTGTAGGCTTCAGCGTAGGAGCGCGACCCGTACGGTCCGTACGCGGTCGCGCCGCGGGCATAAGTGCCGGTGCGCGGGTTGTACGACGCGCCCATCCCGACGCCGCCGTACGGACCGTAGGCCCCATAGCCCCGTCCGTACGCGCCGGAATACGGGTTGTACCAGGCGCCCATGCCGTAGGTGTGCGGGTATGGGTAGTAGCCGTATCCGCCCCACCGATACGGCGGGTAGTACCACCCGCTGCCCCACATGGCGCAGCCCCAGCCGATCATGATGCCCGTATAGGCGGCGACGTACGCGAACGTCACCCACTCGTCGTCGTTGTCCTCGACGACGGTCACATAGGTGACGTGATTCACGGGCGAGCTTGTCGGAATCGTGTAGATCTGCTCGGGGATCGACGTCGCGACTTCCCACGGGCCCGTCGGCGAGCGTGACATGAACCACACAGCCTGGAAGCACATGTAATACAGGTCGCCGTACTTGATGATGTCCTTGTCGGTGTTGACCGCTTGTTCCAGTCCCTTGGCGGCGCCGTCGATCGCCTTGAACTGCGGGTCGCCCTGATAGATGACCTCGGGCGCCTTGATCTGCTTCTTGTTCACGCGGGCGGTGCGCGGAATCTGCGCGAGCAGGATCGCTTCGGTCGCCTGCGGCGTGCCCGGCACGGACACGAGCACGCGCGAGCGCTCGTGCTCGAGCGGAATCTTCTTGAAGTCGTCCGGCAGCGTCGGGGTCGCGAACGTCCAGGGCCCATCGAGGCCGGCGCCCTTGAACCAGCGGCCGGCGACGAGGAAGTAGAAGTCGCCGGTCTTGCCCATCCGGAACACGTCCGCTTCGGTGTTGCTCACCCAGAGCAGCGTCGGCACGCCCTGAATCGGCTTGTAGGCGATCGGGCCTTCGATCACGATGAGCTCGGCCGGCTCCAGGCTGACGAACACCTTCGGCAGCGTCTTCGCCGTGAACTTCTTGCCCGGCACGGCCGCCTTCACGTCCTTCCAGTTGTCGTCGAGCGGAAGTTTCTTGAAGCTCTCCGGCAGCTTGTCCACGGCGGCCCACGGACCGGTGACGACGGTCGCCTGCAGCCACGACTCGCCGTGCCGGAGATACAGCGTCTTGGTCGGGCCGTGCTCGAAGAGATCCCAGTTCGTATTGACCGCGTACTTGAGATCGAGCTCCTTGATGGGGCTCCAGATCGCTTCGCCATCGAGATTGACGAGAATCGCGGGCGCGGCCGCGGAGAAAATCTTCGGCGGATCGGCCTTGAGGCCCTCGGCGTTTTTCACCTGGAGCGGGCTGTCCGCGATGTACGCCATCAGGCGATCGAGGTCGAGCACGCGCTCGTTGTGCGGCAGCGCCTGCACGTCGGCCACGAGCGCCTTCACCTGATCCGTCTTGAGCGACGGGAAGTTGTACTCGACGATCTGCATGTCGATGCCGACGAGGCGATCGTCGAGCGCGACGCGCGTGTCGCCTTCGATCTTGATCGTGCCGAGCGCGGGCGTCGTCGTGCCGGACGGCACGAACGACACCGCCGACCACGCGATCATCTTCTTCTGGCCGGTCCAGCTCTCGATTTGGGGCTGATACCAGTCTGCCGTTCCGCTCTTCAGCTTGACCGTGCGCGGCCAGCCGGTGTCGGCGTTCGTGCCCGGCGGCGGACTGGTGGTGTTCGCCGGCTTGGTCTGAGCTGTGGTCGGCTTGGCGGTCGCGGGCGCCGCGGGCTTCGTCGTCTGCGGCGCCGGCGTCGTGGCGGGCTTCGTCGTTGACGTCTGCGCGCCGAGAAGGACACCCGGCGGTAGCGCCAGGGTGGCCGCTAACACGCCGGCGATCCACGGAGAGCGGGTGGAGGTGATGAACATAGGATTAACCTCTTCAATGGAACTATAGCAGTGGTCGAGATCCTCTCTTCGCTCGCCGTCGCCTCGATCTTCACGGTGATGCTGTCGCTGGGCCTGATGCTCGGGCGGGAGCATGTCGCCGCCGCTCTCCAGCGGCGCATGGTGCTGGCCGGGATCGCGTTCGCCGTCGTGGTGCCGGTTCCCGGTGTCGCCGTGGCGTTCGTCAAATTGCTCGATCTGTCGGGGCCGGTCGCCGGGGGCATCGTGCTCATGTCCATCTCGCCGGGCGCGCCGGTCGCGCTGCGACGCGCGCTCGAGGTGGGCGGCCGCGTGCAGTTCGCGCCGGCGCTGCACCTGGCGATCGTGATGCTCGCCGTCGTCACGGTGCCCGTCAGCATCGTCGTGATGGACGCCATCTTCGGCCATACCTTCAGCATCTCGCCGCTGGACGTGGGCCGTCAGGTGTTCATCACGCAGCTCCTGCCACTCGGCATCGGCGTCGTCATTCGCGCGAAACGCCCGGCGCTTGCCGCGCGATTCGAAGCACGGCTCGCACGCTGGTCGAATCTGATGCTCCTCGCGCTCCTGGCCGTGTGTCTCTACGCGCTCTGGCCGCTGCTCGTCAGCAATGGATGGATGCCCGTGATCGGCGGCGCGGTGCTGAGCGCGACCGCTCTCGCCGTGGGCACGGCGTTCGCGGGACGCGACGCGGCCGCGCGGCCTCAGGCGGCGATCGCCGCCGCGATGCGCAACCCGGGCCTCGCGCTCATGATTGCCACCGTCAATCACATGCCCGTCACGGTGACAGCGGCCGTGCTGGGCTACTCGCTCGGTGCGACGGTCGTCATTACGGCGTTCGTGATCTGGAGGGGCCGGAAGCGGTGACGGACGGTCAGAAACAGTGGTATATCCACCTCGATGTCAGCCTTCAGCCTCGAATCGCATCAACTGAACGTCAAGGACGTCTATCGCAATCTTCCGCCCAGCTCGCTCTACGAGCACGCGATCCGGTACGAAAAAGACGCGAGCATCGCGGAAAACGGCGCGCTGGTCGCGTACTCCGGCGCCAAGACCGGCCGCTCCCCCAAGGACAAGCGCGTCGTCAAGGACCCGGCGTCCGAGGGGAACGTCTGGTGGGGCGCGGTGAACATCCCGTGCGAGGCGCACACGTTCGCCATTAACCGGCAGCGCGCGCTCGATTACCTGAACACGCGCGATCGGCTGTACTGCTTCGACGGCTTCGCCGGCTGGGATCCGAAGTACCGGCTCAAGGTGCGTGTCATCTGCTCGCGCCCGTACCACGCGCTCTTCATGCACAACATGCTCATCCGCCCCACGCACGACGAGCTGGAGGCGTTCGACAAGCCGGATGTCGCGATCTACAACGCGGGCGAGTTTCCCGCCAACCGCCTGACGAGCGGCATGGGATCGGCGACGAGCATCCTGCTCAACCTCGAGGAGCGCGAGCTGGTGATTCTCGGGACCGAGTATGCCGGCGAGATGAAGAAGGGCGTCTTCACCGTCATGAACTATTTCGGGCCGCAGCGCGGGATCGTGTCCATGCACTGCTCGGCGACGGCGGACAAGGCGACGGGCCGGTCCTCGCTCCTCTTCGGTCTCAGTGGCACTGGCAAGACGACGCTGTCCGCCGATCCGAACCGGCATCTGATCGGAGACGACGAGCATTGCTGGACGGATGACGGGATCTTCAACATCGAGGGCGGGTGTTACGCCAAGGCGATCAACCTCACGCCCGAAAACGAGCCGGACATCTTCCAGGCGCTGCGGTTCGGCGCGGTGCTGGAGAATGTGGTGCTCGAAGAGGATCGCAGCGTCGACTACACCGACACGAGCATCACCGAGAACACGCGCGGCGCGTACCCGATCGAGTTCATCCGCAGCGCGAAGATCCCGTGCCTCGCCGGGCATCCGACAGACATTATTTTTCTCACCTGCGACGCGTTCGGCGTGCTGCCCCCGGTCAGCTCGCTCTCGCCGGCGCAGGCGATGTACCACTTCATCAGCGGCTACACGGCCAAGGTCGCGGGCACGGAGATGGGCGTCACCGAACCGTCCGCGACATTCTCGCCGTGCTTCGGCGGCCCGTTCCTGGTGTGGCACCCGAGCAAGTACGCGGAGCTTCTGGCCGCGAAGATGCGGCAGCACAGCTCGCGCGTCTGGCTCGTGAACACCGGATGGAGCGGCGGCGCCTACGGCACCGGCAAGCGCATCAGCCTCAAGCACACGCGCGCGATCGTGGACGCGATCCATCGAGGCGCGCTCGCCAACGCGAAGACCGCGCGCGATCCCGTATTCGGCATCGAGGTCGTCACCGAGTGCCCGAACGTGCCGTCCGAGATCCTCATTCCACGGTCGGCCTGGAAAGATCCGGCCGCCTATGACGCGGGCGCCAAGGCGCTGGCGCAGTTGTTCAAGACGAACTTCGAGAAGTACCAGTCAGGCGTCAGCGACGAGATCAAGAATGCGGGGCCGAAGTAAGGGCGCACTCGCGAGGCGCGGGACCTGGGACCCGGGACCGAGGACCTAGGACCACAGTGCTCGTCCGGTCCGGCTTCAGGTTCCAGAGTTGTCAGTTGTAAGTTGCGAGGTGTCAGTTGTCGCGAACGCGCTTGATGACGTCATCCACCGTCTGATTCGCCTCGGCCAGCTCGCGGGCCTGCGTCTCGTCGATTCGTCGCAGGGCTTCGCGCACGGGTCCGTGCGTCTCGGCCAGTCGAAAGTCAATTCCCGCAGCCCGGTAGCGTGTGCGCAGATCCAGCAGCAGCTCGGCGCCGGCGAGATCGACGTGAGGCACGCTGCCCATGAAGAAGACAATCAGGCGAGGCGGCGCCGCGCGCGCCGCCACCAGCGCGGCCAGCCGATCGCGCACGTGATCGACGTTGAAGTACAGCAGCGCGCCCTCGCTGCGAACGATCAGGACATCCGGTACGCGCTCGTTCTCCGGGTGCCGCACGAGATCGGCAAAGAAGGCCGTCCCCGGGACGCGACCGATCTCGACGACGCGCGGCCGCGACCCGCGGTGAAGCAACAGGACGATCGAAATCAACACGCCGAGCATCACGCCGTTCAGCAGGCCTGAGCCCAACACGCCGGCCACCGCCACCATCGCGACGGCGAACTCCTGCCGGCTGAATCGCCAGATGTGGCGGAGGGCGTGCACCTGAATGAGCCCCGTCACCGCGACAAGTACGATGGCCGCCAGCACCGGCTGCGGCAGGTAGAACAGCAGACCCGAGAAGAACACCACGACGAGCAGGGTGATGAGCGCCGCTACGAGTCCGGACAGCGGCGTGCGCGCGCCACCGGTCTCGTTGACGAGCGACTGCGACATGCCGCCGCTCACGGGGAACGCCCGGCCGAGACCGGCGGCCAGGTTCGCGGCTCCGATCGCGAGGAACTCCTGTGTGGCGTCGAGCCGGTACCCGTGCTTGGCGCCGAACATCCGGCCGATCGCGGTGGTTTCCACCGCCGCGAGCACGAAGCACGCAAGGCCGAGCGGCAGGATCGCGTTGACGTCCGCGCGGCTCACGTCCGGAAGTCCCGGCATAGGCAATCCCTGTGGTACTTCGCCGAGCAGCGCCACGCCGCGCTCGTCGAGGTGCAGCATCCGCGCGGCGACGATGCCGCCGATCACGACGAACAACGCGACCGGCCGATGCTTGAGGATCGTCTTCCCCAGCAACAGAACGCCGAGCGCCGTCAGGCCGAGCAAGAGCGCCGCCGGGTTCGTCTTCTCGAGCCCGCCGAAGAAGTGGCCCATGCGATCCCAGAAGTCACCGCCGTGCGCGCCGCTGAACCCGAAGAGCTTGGGCAGCTGCGTGCTCGCGAGGAAGAGCGCGACGCCGCACTTGAACCCGACGAGCACGGTCTCGGAAAAGAAGTTGACGATCGCGCCCGCACGAACCGCCCAGGCGATGAAGGCGAGCATCGCCACGACGAGTGCCGTGCACGCGGCCAGCGACGCGTGACGCGCCACGTCACCGCCGGCCATCTCGCCGAGCGTCGCGCCGACCAGAAGTGAAATCGCCGACGTCACCGTCACCGCGGTGTGACGCGAGCTGCAGAAGAGCCAGAACGCCAGGCCGCCGAACAGGCAGGCATACAGTCCGGCTTCGGGCGGCAAGCCGGCCAGCGACGCGTCGCCGATACCGGCCGGCAGCATATAAGCCGCGAGCGTGACGCCGGCCATCAGGTCGCCGCGAAGCCAGGCCGATTGATAGGTCCTCAACCACGGAGCTACTGCGATGCGCATGCGCGTCTAGTTTGCACCCTGTGTGCCGGTGTGAAGTTCACACCGGCCTACGACAGAAGGCGTTCGGTGCTCCGGCGAACCGGAGCCCCTCCGGCCACGCGGAGCGTTTCGCGGCTTCCGGCCCTTCACAACCCGAAGGGCCCTACGACTGCCTGCCTTCCGCTGCGGCCCGGATCTTGCGCACTGGAGCCCATCCGCCGGGCGGTCCGGATGGTATAACCGTCGTTCGCCCAAACGATCGGCCGGCCCGCGCGCCGGCTCCCGAGAGCAGGAAGGGACTCGAGCATGAGAAGGATCCTGGCCGTTTTCACCGCGGCCGCGCTTAGCGGTGCGTGCAGCAAGGAAGCACCGCCGCCGCCTCCGCCGCCGGAGGTCTACACCACCGACGTCGTGCAGCGGGACGTGCCCGTCTATCTCGAGCTGGTCGGCCAGGCGTTCGGATCGCAGGACGTCGAGATTCGCGCACGTGTCGAAGGCTTCCTCGAGACGGTGAACTTCCGCGAGGGCTCGTTCGTGCGCCGGGGCGACCTGCTGTACACGATCGACCGCAAGCCGCTCGAAGCCACCCTCGCCCAGTCCAAAGCCGACCAGAAGACCGCCGAGGCGCGGCTCGCCAAGGCGGACAACGACGTCAGGCGCTACACGCCGCTCGTCGCCAAGCAGGCCGTCAGCCAGCAGGAGCTCGACGACGCGAAGGCCGAGCAGGAAGCCTCGCGATCGCAGGTCGAGGCGGCGAAAGCGGCCGTGGAGAAAGCGACGCTCGATCTCGGGTACACGCGGGTCACGGCGCCGATCAACGGACTCATCGGCACGACGAGCGTGAAGGCCGGCAACCTCGTCGGCCGCGGCGAAAGCACGCTGCTCACGACGCTCTCCCGCATCGACCCCCTCCTGTTCAAGGTCGGCGCGACCGAGGCCGACTACCTGCGTGTCGCCCGGCGTCCGTCAGGTCGGCAGACCGGCGACGCGCCGCGCCTCGACGGCATCCAGCTGACGCTCTCCGACGGCTCGGTGTACAAGCACACCGGCAAGGTGACGACCGTCGACCGCGCCGTCGATCCCGCCACCGGCACGCTGGGCCTCGAGATCACGTTCCCCAATCCCGATCAGCTGCTGCGGCCGGGTCAATACGGCCGCGCGCGGTTGCTGCTCGACACGCGAAAAGGAGCCCTGCTCGTGCCGCAGCGCGCGGTGATGGAACTGCAGGGCCTGTACAGCGTCGCGCTCGTGGACGCCGCCGGCAAGGTCGAGTTCAGGAACGTGAAGGTCGGCCCGCGCGTGGACTCGCTCTGGGTCATTGAAGAAGGCCTCAAGGCCGGCGAGCGTGTGATCGTCGAAGGCCTCCAGCGCGTGAAGCCGGAGATGACCGTGGTCGCCAAGCCCGCGCCCGCGAAGGCTGCCGAACCCGGCCGCGGGGGCAAGTAAGCCATGGCCAGCTTTTTCGTCAACCGGCCCATCGTCGCGATGGTGATCTCGATCATCACGGTGCTCGTGGGCCTCGTGGCGATGCAAAGCCTGCCGATCGCGCAGTACCCGGAGGTGGTGCCGCCGATGGTGCAGGTGACGACGACCTTCGTCGGCGCCAGCGCGACGGACGTCGAAGCCTCGGTCGCGACGCCGCTCGAGCAGCAGATCAACGGCGTCGAGAACATGATCTACATGAAGTCGACGAACGCCAACGACGGGACGCTCACCCTCAAGGTCCTGTTCGAAGTCGGCTCCAATCTCGACATGAGCAACGTGCTCACGCAGAACCGCGTGTCACAGGCTCAGCCGCAGATGCCGCAGTCGGTCAAGAACTACGGCGTGTCGGTGAAGAAGGCGCTCGCGTTTCCGCTACTCGTCATCTCCATCAAGTCGCCGAAGGGCACGTACGACAGCGCCTTTCTCTCGAACTACACGACCATCAACATCAACGATGCGATCGCCCGCATCCAGGGCGTCGGCCAGATCAACCTCTTCGGCGGCAGCGACTACGCGATGCGGGTGTGGCTGCGGCCGGATGTCCTCGGGCGGCTCGGCCTGACGGTGGCCGACATCTCGAATGCCATCTCCGCGCAGAACCAGTTGAGTCCGGCGGGCCAGATCGGCGGTCCGCCCGCGGCGAGCGGCACGGAGTTCACCTACACCGTCCGCACGCAGGGCCGGCTGCTGACCGAGGAGGAGTTCGGCAACATCATCGTGCGCACCGCGACGACCGGCGCGGAAGTCCGGCTGAAGGACGTGGCGCGGCTCGAGCTCGGGACGATGCTCTATAACGCGGTGGGCCGGCACAACGGCACGCCGTCGGCGGTCATCGCGGTCTTTCAGATTCCCGGCACCAACGCGCTTGCGGTCGCCGACCGCATCAAGTCCACCATGGCCGACCTGGCCACGCGCTTCCCGCGCGACATGGAGTACCTGGTCTCGCTCGACACGACGCTCCCGGTCTCGGAGGGCATCAACGAGATCGTGCACACGCTGCTCGAGGCGGTGGTGCTCGTGATCGTCGTCGTGTTCGTGTTCCTC
>Ga0137313_1000287_pt1 | contig 16924 bp, 17 predicted proteins | sample EasRivERMZT166_2_FD_102287 | JGI IMG/M metagenome (GOLD analysis project Ga0137313, IMG submission 102287) | Soil microbial communities from meander-bound floodplain in the East River, Colorado, USA - East River MetaG ERMZT166_2 | ecosystem: Environmental > Terrestrial > Soil > Floodplain ...
ACGCTCCGGTTCCTCACCCGCGCGGCTGCGGAGATCGAGGCGCAGGCGCTGCGGCTGCTCTCCGCGGTCGCATTGGCGCTGCAAGGCAAGGCAGGCGCGGAAGTCGTCCCCGTAAAGAGCCAGATCGGAAGCGGTTCTCTGCCGGTGGACCTCATCGCAAGCCACGGAATCGCCGTCGCTGCGCCCGGAAAGCGCCGCAACGCGCTCGCCGCAGACATCGCCGCCGCGTTTCGCGCGCTGCCGGTCCCCGTCATCGGGCGCATCAAGGACGGCGCCTTCATCATGGATCTGCGCTGCCTCGAGCACGAGGATGAATTTTCCGAGCAGCTGAAGCATCTCGACCTGAAATGATCGTCGCGACCGCGGGACACATCGACCACGGCAAGACGCTGCTGGTGAAGACGCTCACCGGCGTGGATACCGATCGCCTGCCGGAAGAGAAGGCGCGCGGCATCTCGATCGACCTCGGCTTTGCCTACTGGCCGCTCGCGGACGGGGCCGTGATCGGCTTCGTGGACGTGCCGGGACACGAGCGCTTCATCCGCAACATGCTCGCCGGCGTGTGCGGCATCGATTTCGCGCTGCTCGTGGTCGCCGCCGACGACGGCGTGATGCCCCAGACCGTCGAGCACCTGCACATTCTCGATCTCCTCGACATCCGCCGCGGCGTCGCCGTCATCACCAAGATCGACCGTGTGCCGCCCGAGCGGGTCGAGAAGGTCCGGTCGGAGATCGCAGCGCTGCTCGCGCCGACCCGGCTCGCCGGCATCGGCATCCTTCCGGTCTCGGCCGTGACCGGCGCCGGCATCGAGGATCTCAAGCAGGCGCTCGCCACCGCGGCCCGCGCATTCGCCGCGCGCATGACCGGGGGACAGCACTTCCGCCTTGCGATCGACCGCGCCTTCACCATCGCCGGAAGCGGGACGGTCGTCACCGGCACCGTATTCAATGGCACCGTCGCCGCCGGCGACCGGCTCGTCGTTTCGCCGAAGGGCGCTCCCGTGCGCGTGCGCGGCATCCAGATGCGCGGGCAGACCGCCGAACGCGCGCAGGCGGGCGAGCGCTGCGCTCTGAACCTCACCGGCGCCGATCTGGAGACGGTCGCGCGCGGCGACTGGGTGTTGGCAGAGGCGATCCACGCCCCCACGCAGCGGATGGATGTGCGCGTGGCGCTCCTCGCATCCGAGCCACAGCCGCTCAAGCACTGGACGCCGCTCCATCTGCATCTCGCCACGGCCGATGTCACCGCGCGCATCTCGCTGCCGGGGGAGGCAGCGATTGCCCCCGGCGCCTCCGCCATCGCGCAGCTCGCGCTCGCCAAGCCGGTCGGTGCGCTGAACGGCGACCGGTTCATCCTGCGCGACCAGTCCGCGCGCCGCACGCTGGGCGGCGGCACCGTGCTCGACCCGCACGCGCGCGCCGCGCGGCGCGCCTCGCCTGCGCGGCGGGCGGAGCTCGCCGCGCTCGAGCGGGGTTCCCCCGAAGCGGCTCTCTCCGAGCTGCTTAAGGACGAAACCCGGGGCGTGGACCTCAAGCGCTTCGAGCGTACCTTCAACCTCAAGCCGGAGCGGCTTTCCGCGCTCTACGCAGCGGCCGGCGTCGTCGTGTTCGGGAAGGAGGAGCGCACCGGCGTCACGCGCGCGCGGCGCGAGAAGCTGCGCGAGGCGGTGCCGGCGGCGCTGCGCGATTTCCACCGCGCCCAGCCCCAGGCAACGGGAATGGAGATCGCGACGCTGCGCAAGCAGCTCGCGCCGCAGTTAACCGCGGAGGCCTTCCAGTCGCTCCTGCGCGAGCTCGCCGATGAGCGCAAGATCGAGATCGCGAGCAATCTCGTGCGCCAGACCGGACACGACGCGACCTCCAACCCGGAGGACCTGCGCATGTGGCAGCTCGTGCTCCCCGCGCTCCAGCAGGGCGGCTTTGCGCCACCCCCCGTGGTGGAGCTCGCGGCTGCGCTCAAGCTCAAGGAAGCGGCGTTGAAGGATTTCCTGCACCGCAAGAGCCGCGGTGGCGAGGTGATGCGAGTGCCTCCGGACCGCTTCTATCCACGAGCAACCCTCGCGACGCTCGCGGCGACCGCGCACGCGCTCGCGCGCGCAAACCCGAACGGCTTCACCGCCGCGCAGTACCGCGACGCGACCGGCATCGGCCGCGGTCTCGCGATCGAGATCCTGGAGTTTCTCGACAGCCTCGGCATCACGCAGCGCGTGGGCGATGCGCGCAAGCCGCGCAAGGATTTCGTCCCGATCCTGGGCGCCGCCGAGCCGGCGCGCCCGCCTGCGAAAGCCGCAAGAAAATAGCCCCCGCGAACGAGCCATGGCACAGACGAGCTATGACGTGATCGTGATCGGCGAAGGCGTGAGCGGGCTCGCCTGCGCCGGCCACGCGCGCCGTGCGGGTCTCCGTGTGGCGACGTTCGAAGCGAACCTCTTCGGCGGGCTCGTGATCAACGTGAACGAGCTCGACGGCTACCCCGGGGCGGAATCGGGAACCCTGCTCGCCTCTGACCTGATGCAGGCAAATTCGGATGCAGGCGTGACGAGCGTCCAGGGCGAGGTCACCGCGATCCGATCCGTTGGCGGCGCATTCGAGGTCTCGGCCGGCAACATCTACGGGGCGCGCCGGGTCGTCTTCGCGTCGGGCGCGCGACTGAGAAAGCTCGGCGTGCCCGGCGAGGACGAGTACGAAGGGCGCGGCGTCTCGCATTGCGCGGACTGCGATGCCCCATTGTTCCAGAACGAGGACGTCGTGGTCGTCGGCGGCGGCGACTCTGCGCTGCAGGAAGCCCTCGTGCTTGCGAAGTTCTGCCGCAAGGTCCACATCGTCCATCGCGGCAGTCGCTTCCGTGCGCAGCAGCACCTGGTGGAGCGCGTCGCCTCCGAGCCCCGCATCGCCACCATCTGGAATGCCACGGTCGAAGCGATCCTCGGCGCTAAAATGGTCGAGAAGGTGCGCGTGAAGCGCGACGGGAAGGCCGGGGACATCGCGAGCGCCGGCGTGTTCGCCTACATCGGGCTCGAGCCGAACGCTGAGTGCGCGCCGTCCGGCATCGGGCGGGACGCACACGGACACCTCGTCACCAACAATGCGTTCGAGACCTCGATGGCGGGCGTGTGGGCGATCGGCGCGGTGCGCGCCGGCTACAGCGGGCTGCTGCGCGATGCGGTCGCCGAATCGAAACGTGTCGCGGAAGCAATCCGCGACCGACTGGATTGATGAAACGGAAGGGAATCGTCCCCGGTGGGGCGGCCGGACTTCAAACCCGGTTGGGGCCGCTTGCGGTCCTTTGTGGGTTCGACTCCCACTCTCTTCCGCCAGAAATTTCGCGCGTGACGGCGCGGGTGTTGCCAAAGCACGGCACGTAGACGGAGTGCGTGCCGGGGCCACCGGCAACGATCACGCGGATGTCCTCCGGGCGGTGCGCGATCGTGAGCAGCGTGTCCGGCCGGATTTCCCCCAGCTCCTTGCCGCGGGCGGCCTTGACGCGCATCAGGTCGCGCTCGGTCATGCGTCCCGCGGGCATCCTTGAGAGCTCCCACAGCCGCCGCTGGACGTCGCGCTTCGCAAGCCCGCCCGCCCTGAGGATCTCCGCATGTTCGGGCGAGAGAACGAGCCACGGCTCGGACCCGTAGCAGTATTCATTGCTCGGAGGATGCTGCATCGTCTCGGCGATGACACGCAGCAGCTCACCCGCGTCCTTGGTGTGGGTGTTCATGTTCATCGTGCCTTCCGCACCCACGACGGTCACGGTGCTGGCGTCGCGCGAAAAGCCGCGCTCGACGTGCAGCGGCTCCCACGGGCTCGCCTCTTCGTTCTCCGCGCAGCAAAAGGTGTATTTGCCCGGCTGGCCGTGCGTCGCCCGGTCCATCTCTCCGGGCAGCGCGCCGCCGACGTTCTGCAGCACCAGGCGCAGCGCGCGCCCGATGGCGGCATTCGCCGGCGTCCCCTGTCCCAGGCAATTAAAGCTGCCGTTCACCTCCAGCCGACGCGCCGCCGGGCCGTTCACGATGATCCACACCGCGACGGGATTGGTGGTGGCCTGTATGCCCTGAAGATTAAACTCCGGCGCGGCCACCGCTTCGACCGCGGCGATGACGACGGGCAGATGGACCGGCGCGCAACCTGCCAACACGGCATTGATGGCGATGCGCTCGACGGTCGCAGCACCGAAGCCCGGCGCGATGCTCGCCACGATCTCCGCTGCGGGGCGGGGCGACGAAGCGAGCATGCGCTCGACCCGCTCGACGGTGGGCGGCACCACCGGCAAGCCGTCGCTCCAATGGCGCTCGTGGTAGAGGCGGTTGATCGCCTCGATGTCGTCCGGCGCCTCGAACAGCGCAGCGCGCTCGTCGCTCATCACTGTTCGCCGGATTTACGCGTCACGAGCGCCACGACGTCAGTAGCGCACTGCCGCGCCAGGTCGCGCACCTCACTCCGTGTGCGCGTCCCGAAGGGATGAGGAATGACCGCGATCGGCAGCTCGGGGCTACCGAGCGCCCCCGCCTGCGCACGTCCCAGCGTGATAAACGCGGTGGAGCAAACGGCAACCGCCGCGCGGCCAAGCTTCGCGATTTCGACACTGTCGTGGACACTCCACGACGCGCACGACCCTCAGTCGCCTGACCCGGTGATGACCAGGTCGCACTCGTCGGCAAGCTCTCTCACGATCTCGTCCGGCGCCGGGATGGACGCCAAGGTCTTCCTGCGCTTGATGACGCGCTTCACGCCGTAATCCGCAATCAGCCGCTCCGCGAGCTCGTCCACCAGGTGATCGAAATTCGGCTTGGCGTTGTCGATGAAGCCCACCACCTTGCCGGAGAGCGTCGCGAGACTTGTGCCGGCCTTCCCTGCGCCGCTTCGCCGCGGAGCAGTCGGATCGTACAACAGCGTCACTTGCCGGGACCCTTCGCCATGCCAAGCTGCGTCAGGATCGCGTTGTAGACCTTGATCTCGCCTTCCAGGTCCTTGCTGAACTGGGCCGAGCCCGCATAGGCGTCGAACCAGCCGTGCCTGTCCAGTGACTTCTTCCACGAGTCGGTCTTGACCATCTTTCCCAGCGCCTGGTCCCAGTACTTGACCGCGCTCGCCGGCGTTTTCGGAGGAGCGAAGAGCCCGCGCCAGTGCAGGATCTCGACGTTGATGCCCAGGGAGCGCCAGGTCGCCACCCCGGCAAGCTCCTCGAGAGGCTTGGGAGAGGAAACCGTCAGCACCCGCACCCGCCCCGCCTTGACCTGCTCGATCGCCTCGGAAAGCCCCGTGGAGATCACCGGCACGTGGCCGCCGAGCAGCTGGATCATCAGGTCGCCGCCGCTCTTGAAGATCACGATCTTGATCTGCTTCGGATCGATGCCGTAGGCGAGCGCGGGGCGCAGGATGTTCATCTGGTCGTTGCTCGGGACCGTTCCCACCCCGAACACGACGGAGCCGGGACTCGCCTTGAGCTTGTCGAGAACCTCCTTCGCGGACTTGAACGGCGAATCGGCCCGCACCACCCATACCAGGTATTCCGTGGTCAGCCGCGCGATCGGCGTCAGGTCGCGGTGATCGAGATGAGTGGTGCCGACCAGCTTGTTGACGTAGATCCGGTTTGACTCGACGTAAAGCGTGTAGGGGTCGCCACTGCGCTGGTGAACGTACGCCTTCGCGAGGTTACCGCCCGCGCCACCCATGTGCTTCAACACGAAGCCGGTCTTGTGCAGCCGGGTTTCAAGCATTGTCTGCTCCAGCGCCCGACCGGTCAGGTCGAGTCCACCTCCCGGGCTACCCGCCACGACCATCAGGACGTTGCGGTCCGGGAACGCGGCCGGCTGCGCGACGGCCGCTACGCCGCAAAACAGCGCAAAAAGCCAGGCCCGTGCCGGTGTCTTGAGTGTCATGCAGTCCTCCTGGGGGTTTTTCGTGGAATCGGTTGATTATACGTCTCGCGTAAATCGAAATCCCCTGCAGCGCAACGCGTGATGATCTACGAGTGACGGGGGTAAGATACGGAATCCACCACCCCCGGATCTCCCATGACGCTCGCACGTGAACTCGCAAAGCGGATCAACGGGCTCAACTACGCGGGGCTGCCCGACCCGGCCATTCACTGGGCGAAGGTTGGCATCCTGGACACCGTCGGCGTCACGCTCGCCGGCGCGCGCGAGGATTGCACGCGCATCGTGGAGGGCGTCGCCGGGCGCGGCGCCGGACCGAGCCTCATCTTCGGCGGCAAGCGCAGGACTGCTCCTCTCGAGGCGGCGCTGGTGAACGGCACCGCCGCGCACGCGCTCGACTACGACGACTGCAACAACACGCTCGGCGGCCATCCCTCAGTCCCGATCCTGCCAGCGCTCTTCGCAATCGCGGACGAAACCGGCGCGAGCGGGCACGATTTCCTGGCCGCCTACGTCGCGGGCTTCGAGACCGAATGCAAGATCGCGCTGGGCGTCCATTTCTATCACTACACCAAGGGCTGGCACCCGACCGCAACGCTCGGGGTCTTCGGCGCCGCCGCCGCCTGCTCGAAGCTCATGAAGCTGTCCGACGAACAGACCGCGACCGCGCTTTCCATCGCCGCATCGCTGGCGTCGGGCATCAAGGCCAACTTCGGCACGATGGTGAAGCCGCTGCACATCGGGCATTGCACCCGCAACGGGATGTTCGCGGCGCTGCTCGCGCGCGACGGCTTTGCCGCCGGCGACCGCGTCTTCGAGCACAAGCAGGGCTTCTTCAACGTCTTCAACGGCGAAGGCAACTACGACGCTGCGAAAATCCTCCCCGCCTGGGGCGAGCCGCTCGACATCGTCAAGCCCGGCATCGCGATCAAGCAGTACCCGTGCTGCGGCAGCACGCACTCCGCGCTCGACGCGATGCTCAAACTCGCGCGCGAGCACAAGCCCGCGCCCGAGGACATCGATCGGGTGGACGTGTGGACTCACGCGCGGCGGCTCGAGCACACCAACCGTCCCGAGCCAAAGAGCGACCTCGACGCCAAGTTCAGCGTGCAGTACTGCATGGTGCGTGCGCTCCTCGACCGGCGCATCGCAATCGAGCACTTCGAGGGCAAAGCGTACGAGGCACCGGCCGTGCGCAAGCTCCTGCCGCGGGTGCATGCCGCGCCTTACACGACGGCGCAGTTCCCGGCCGACAACCACTTCGGCGCCGAGGTGAGAGTCGCGCTGCGCGGCGGCAAGTCTCTTTCAGCCAGGATGGACGAGCCGTTCGGCCGCACCTCCGACAACCCCTTGCCGGCGGGGCTGCTGAAGGAGAAGTTCGAGAACTGCGCGGCGCGCGCGCTGCCGCGCGAGCGCGTCTCCGCGCTCTACTCGGCGATCCAGGGCTTCGAGAACTTGAGGGACGTGCGCGAGGTGACGGCGATCATCGCCGGAGAAACCCGCAAGCAAGCCGCCGCGTGAGTTGCCCCTTCGCGCGTTCGATTATCCTCATCCTTTTCTGCCTGCCCGCGCTCATCTACCTTTTGATCCTCGTGGGCCTGCGCCGTCTCCGGCGCCTGCCAGAACACGTATAATCATCAACGGCTTAGGGAGCCGCCGTCACTCCCGCGAAGGCGGGAGTCCAGTAAGTGCCTGATTCTTCGTATCGGTGAATCTCAAATGCGGATTTTCGTCCTCGGCGCCGGCGCCACCGGCTCGCTCATTGCGCACCTGCTCGTGCGCCAGGGTCACCACGTCACCTGCGGCGACCGCGACCCGGTGCGGGCGCGCCGTTTCCTTGGCCGGAAATCGGCGATCCCGATCCGGCAGGCGAATGCCCGCAACCTCAGAAGCATCGTGAGGGCCGCGCGGGGCAGCCACCTGCTCGTCAACGCCAGCCCCGCGGTCTTCAACCGGACTGTCCTGCGCGCGGCGCTGCGGCTGCGCGCCCATTACCTCGACACCGCTTCGCACCAGACCAGCAACCCCTTCAAGGCGGAGCAGGTTGGCTTCGACCGGCAGTTCCAAGCGAAGAACCGCAGCGCCGTGATCAATGCCGGCTTGGCCCCGGGCCTCACCAACCTGCTGGTCGCCCGCAGCGCCGATCTGCTCGATCGCCTCGACACCGTCCACATCCGGCTCTACGAAAGCACCGACAGCGACGCCCCTGTATCGCAGTGGTCGCACGATTCGGCCTTCGACGAGGCCGTCTCGAGGCCGCCAGTCTACCGGCAGGGTCGTTTCCGGCTCGGAAAGCGCTTCGGCGAGCGGGAGGTGTTCCGCTTCGCCCCGCCGATCGGGCCCGCGGGCGTCGTGCTTGCCGCGCAGGACGAAGTCGTAACGCTGCCACGCGTGCTCAAGCTGCGCGAGCTCGACGTTAAGATCGGCGGCAACGACTTCGAGCGGCTGCGCCGCTGGTACCGGCAGGGCAAGCTGAGAAAGTCATCCGGGCCGGCGGCGAGCCGGTTCCCGCAGACACCGACCCCGCGCCAGGTGGAAAAGCTGGTCGCCCGCGGCGTGCTCTACCGCGCGCGCTTCGCCGCGGCCGTGGTGGCGCGCGGCCAGAAGAATGGGCGGCACGCCGTGATCCGCTGGGACGCGGGCTTTCCCACGCTGCGTGACATGCGCCGACGCGAAGTGCACGCCTCGCCGATCTCCTGGGCAACCGCGCACCTCGCCGCGTTGTTTGTGAAACATTTTCCGCGCGGCTCGCCCGGCGTGCATCCGCCCGAGGCGCTGCCGGCGCAGACCCGCCAGGCGATTCTCGCCGGCGCACGCGCCTACGGCATGCGCATCGGCATGCGGCTCACGCTGCTGAAGACCGTGGACGACGAAGAGTAAAAAGCCATGAGCGCTCGCACGCTGCGGCAGGTGATCGAGTCCGTGCCGACCTCGGACGGGGCGGGGGTCAAGCTCCGGCGCAGCCTCGGGAAGTCGCAGGGCGAGCGGCTCGATCCCTTCCTGATGCTCGACGAATTCTTCTCCGACAACCCGGACGATTACCTGGCCGGCTTCCCGAACCACCCGCACCGCGGCTTCGAGACCGTGACCTACATGCTCGACGGCCACATGCTGCACCAGGACCACCTCGGCAACCGAGGTGACCTGAAGACCGGCGACGTGCAGTGGATGACCGCGGGCCGCGGCATCATCCACTCCGAAATGCCGCAGCAGGAGCGCGGCCGCATGCGCGGGTTCCAGCTCTGGATCAACCTGCCGGCGAAGGAGAAGATGAAGCCCGCTGGCTACCGCGACATTCCCGCCGCGAAGATTCCGGTGGTGGATTTGCCGGGCGGCGGGCGCGCAAAGGTGATCGCCGGCACGCTGATTGTGGACGGCCGCGCGACGCCGGGGCCCATGCAGGGACTCAGCACAGACCCGCTTTACCTCGACATCGAGCTGCCCGCCGACGCGCGCTTCACGCATCCGATCAAATCCGACTACAGCGCCTTTCTATACACCTACGAAGGCGGCGTCGAAGTCGGCCCGGCCGGCAAGGCGCGCCCGCTCAAGACACACAGTGCAGGCGTACTCTCCGAGGGCGACCAGATCGAGATCAAGTCGACCGCGGACGGTGCGCGCTTCATCCTGCTCGCTGGCCGCCCACTGCGCGAGCCGATCGTCCAGTACGGCCCCTTCGTCATGAACACGCGCGACGAGATTGAGCAGGCGGTCCGCGACTACCAGAGCGGCACGCTGACCCGCGCAGTCTAGACACGTCCTCCCCTCTCCGCTCGGGAGAGGGGCGGGGGTGAGGGATCGCCCCGCCGGATGCAAGCGCATCCAGCAACGCGCTGATTTCAACGCCGTCTGAAAACGCGCCGCAGCCTAATCTGGATATTCCTGCGTTCTTTGCAGCCTATCCTGGCCGCCAAAGCCAACTACAACGTCATTACTGCTTGATTTCCGGAGAATGATGACAATACCGGTAAGCCGGGTGTCTAATTAGTCGACATTTAGGAAGTTCACTATACGTTAGATTTCGTGCTAGCGAGGCACTCGAATTTCGATCGCAAGTAAGCTACGTCCAGCGGCTGCTTAAGATGCAGGCAGCTCATTCGGAGAAAGGGGGAACAGTTGTTTGCGCGAGTCAGGATAACCAGTGAAGTCCCAGAAAAGGTGGATGATGGTATTCGGCATTTCCGAGAAGTGGTTGTCTCCGGATTCAAAGACGTCGACGGCTTCAAAGGGGCTTACCTGCTCGTCAACAGGAACAGTGGCAAGCTCATCGGCATCACGCTTTGGGACACCGAAGCGAATATGCACGGCACCGCTGCGGCTCCTAAACGGCTCAGAGCAGCGAGCACACAAGTCGTCAGCGCGCCGGAGGAGTACGAGGTGGTCGTCCAACCATAACATCACTCACCAAGACAGTGCCCAATGGAAACAAAATCTAACTATGCGATCAAGGCCGACGCGTTTGCAGCTTGCGTGCTGCCGTCGCTCCTGAGCGCGGCTCATCGCAAACGTTAGGCGTCGGAGACGCCATGGACGAACCTCCCGTCATTGTCATCATCTTGATAGTGATCTTCACGAGTCTTGTCCTGGGGTTTATCTACCTTGGCGGCACTCTTCTGATTCTGGTGTCATCCTGGGTTCCGATAAGAACGCGATTGCGGTGGGGAGCTCTCTCCGTAGCACCATTGGCTCTTTTGGCAGCGCTAATCGCGATTCCGGCAGCGCTTCCCGGGATGGGTGCCACGGCCCCGGGCGCAGCGGGACACTTCGGTGAGGCGTTCACCGCAATGGGTCTACTGGCGGGCCTGATGGTTGTAGCCGCCGTCGCTGCGAACTGGCTTGTTTTCAGGAGATTCCGAGCGGCATTCCCGCGCGCTTCGAAATCGCCAGCCTCATAACATGTCGACGCCTAACCAGCGCTTCGAGCCGATGGCCGCGAGCGTGCCGCTCGCGGTTCCCTCGTCGCTGCGCTCGTCGGCCGCGGCTCAAGCGCGGCGTTAAGCCTCTCTAATCGTAAGGAGTTGTCAATGAACCCAAGTAATGCCGTAGTTGTGGTTGCCATTCTTTTTGCGCTAAATGCGTGCTCGACGACATCCACATCGACATCCACATCGACATCCACATCAACCCCCATCGGCCCAACTGGATCGGCGTGGGAGGGCCCGGTTTTCATTTCGCAAGCAGCAATGCCCGAGGGAATTGAGTACAAGGTAATCGGGACAGTGCAAGCTGATGCGCAAGCCGGCTACGACAGCGTGGTGACGCTCTATCCCTTGCTCGCCGCCGAGGCCAGGAAAATGGGCGCGAATGCAGTTGTAAACGCGAAGGGCGGTCGCAGGCTCACCGCATTTTCCTGGGCCGCGGCGTATGTCATTGGAACCGCTGTCAAGGTCGACGATCCTCAGAAGCTCAAAGGACTTTCTGGAACGTATCATTGATCTGTGTAACAACGCGCTTGAGCGGGCGCCTGGAAGCTTGCCTGGCGCGCATTTAGAGCCGTGCGCAGCGTGCGTCGGTTATGAAGCCGCGAATCAGCCTACTTACGCTCGCCGTTGATGATCTGGAGAAATCCGTGCGCTTCTATCGCGATGGGCTTGGTCTCGCGACGAAGGGAATCATCGGCACGGAATTCGAGTACGGGGCGGTTGTCTTTTTCGACCTGCAGGCAAATCTCAAACTCGGGCTCTACCCGCGCAAGAGCCTGGCCAAGGACTCGGGGCTGCCGCTGGAAGAGTCAGGCACCCCACGGTTCAGCATCGGCCATAACGTTGCTTCCAGGGCCGAAGTGGATCAGGTGATGGCGCAGGCGAAGCGTGCAGGCGCGGCGATCGTAAAGCCTGCTCAAAATACTTTCTGGGGTGGCTACGCAGGCTATTTCCAGGACCCCAACGGTCACCTGTGGGAAATAGCCTGGAATCCGCAATGGCCCGTCCCGGACTGAGGTTCGCCCGCATAGGCGCTCCGCACGTGGCTGGCTACTCGGGCACACCCCTGGCGGGGAAACTCGGCATCCAGAAAGGATTGAAGGTCTTCGCGGCCGGCGCGCCGGCTAACTACCGCGACCTCCTTGAGCCGCTACCGGCGTCCGTGCAGTTCGTGTCGAAGTTTGATCGAACCACGAACGTTGTGCACATCTTCGCCACAAGAAGGTCCGATCTCTCGCGCGCACTTCCCGCTTACCGCAAGAGACTCGATCCGGAGGCGATCGTCTGGGTGTCGTGGCCGAAGAAGGCCGCGAAGGTGGACACCGACATCACGGAAGACGTCGTGCGGGAAGTCGCGCTTCCACTCGGCTTCGTGGACGTCAAAGTCTGTGCCGTCGATGACGTGTGGTCCGGGCTCAAACTCGTGGTTCGCCGGGAGCTTCGTTGAAATTGGGCCCCAACCACGCGTTTGAACACCCGTTTCGACCTTGACGCCGAGTAGGCTGCGCCGGCTTGGTCCGCCAGAGTCGGTTCTACATCTCAGGCCGTTGGCCTGGCGGCGCGTAGTGCTCCGGCACGTCACCCGTCAGGGACTCGAGGAACGCGACGATAGTTGCGACGGTGGCATCGTCGAGCATGCGCCCGAGCTGCACGCTCGCCATGATCCGCACGGCCCGGTCGAGCGGATCAATCGATCCGTCGTGGAAATACGGCGCGGTCTTTGCGATGTTGCGCAGCATCGGCACCCGGAACACGTACCGGTCTTCCTCTTTCTTGGTTATCGCGAAGCGCCCGACGTCTACCTTTTCGGAGCCGGTTTCGGACCAATACTGCTTCACCACGCCGAAGCGCTGCAGCGCCGTACCGCCCAGGAGAGTCCCGTTGTGGCACCCGGCGCAGCCGTTTGCGATAAAGGTCTGCAGACCGGCTTTCTGCTGGTCGCTCAGCGCGCTATCGTCGCCGGCCAGAAAACGGTCGAACGGCGCGGGAGTCACCAGGCTGGCCTGGTAGGCCGCAAGGGCGCGTCCGTAGTTGCGCGCACTCAAAGGATCCGTATCCTGGGGATATGCCGCGCGGAACGCCGGCAGATAGTCGAGCTCGCCAAGGCGTTCGACCCCCGCCTGCTTTGTCGGGAATCCCATCGAACCCGTCATGGAGCCTTCGGCCTGGTCGGCGCCGCTCTTGCGATCGCTCAGCCAGCGCAGCAACGGTTGGCTCATGGCATTGAACACGGTAGGCGAATGGCGCGAAGTCGGTTTGCCGCGCGCATCAATCGAGAAGCGACGCGGGTCAGCGCCCCAATTACGAACGAGATGGCAACTGCCGCAGGAGGTCTTGCCGTCACTCGATACCCGGGTGTCCCAGAACAGGGCGCGGCCGAGTTCCATTTCGGACGTCACCTGCAAGGTCTGCGCAGCCTCGATGCGTCCGAACAGGTTCAACGCCTCGCGCCGCAGCTGCTCGTCCGCTTTCACACTTCCCGCCGCGGCCAGCGCCAATACAAGCAGCAACCCTGTCATGGCGAGGTTCATCGTCCCCTCCTTAGGGCTGACCAGAAAGACTTGACCGGATGAGTTTATACCCCTTCCCTTCCGCTCAACAGACGGATGGCCAACAACTCGCAATAACCCTGATTACTTTATTGCCTTATGTCGCGGTCGGGAGCTGACAATGCGGGATAGGAGGGAGTGATTGCGTGTCGAATTAACGTAACTCTTCGGCGAGCCCCATCTCCGGGCGTAAATCGAACGACTACCGCTCGAACTGGATGCCCACCGATTTCACCAGCTTGTCCCACTTCGCGATGTCCGCGCGCAGGTAGCGCGTGAATTCATCGATCCCCATCGTCTGGGGATCCGCGCCGACGGAAAGCAGTCGCTCGCGCACGGCCGGCGTCGCAACCGCCTTGACGATCGCGTCGTGCAGCTTGACCACGATATCGCGCGGCGTCTTCGCCGGGGCCAGCATCGCGTAGTAGTTCGTCATCTCGACGGTCGGGAAGCCCGCTTCCTTCGCGGTCGGAATGTCCGGGAAATGCTGCGTGCGCTGCGGATTGGCGGTGGCGAGCGCGCGCACCCGACCGGATCTCACGTAGGGCGAGACCACCGGCAGGTCCACGAACATGCCGTTGATCTGGCCGGCGACGACGTCGGCAACGGCGGGCGCCGCGCCCTTATAGGGAACGTGCGTGATCTTCACGTTCGCGTCCTTCATCAGCATCTCCACCGCAAGATGCAGCGTGCCGCCGGTGCCGGCGGAGCCGAACGCAATCTCGTTGGGACGAGCCCGGGCAAGGGCGACCAGTTCCTTCAAGGTCTTCGCCGGCATCGAGGGGTGGACCACAATCAGGCTCGAGGTCGTCATCACCGGCGTCAGCGGCTGCATGTCGCGCAGCGTGTCGTACGGCGGCTTGACGTAGGTCACCATGTTGATCGCGGCGACGCTGGCGGTCGCCATCAGCAGGGTATAGCCGTCGGGCGGGGACTTGATGACGTTATCCGCGCCGATGACTCCGTTGGCGCCGGCGCGATTATCCACGACGATCGGCTGCCCGAGCAGCTCGGTCAGGCGCGGCGCGATCGTGCGCGTCGTGATGTCGGCCGGGCCGCCCGCGGAGAACGGCACGACGATTCGGATTGGCTTGACCGGATACGCTTGCGCGGAGGCGCCGGCGGCGCATATGGCAAGCAGTATCGCGGAACCAGTTCTAACTGATGTGTTCATCTTCTCATCCCTGATGATCATCCCCTCATCCTACCTTCCCCCAAGAGGGGAAGGGACTTTGATAACTACTTTATCAGCAGCGCGGCGCGGCCGGTGACGAGCCCTCGCTCGAGGCGCTCGTGCAGCGCTTCGGCTTCCTCCAGCGGGCGGATCTCGGTGACGATCGGCCACACCTCTTTGCGCGCCACCAGTTCGAGCGTCTCCAGTATCTCGCTGCGTGTCACGTAGCGGCTGCCGAGCAGGTCCTGCTCCTTGAGCAGCATGTCCATAGCGGAAGCCCGGAAGGGTTGCCCCGCACCCCCGAGCGTCACCAGGCGCCCTCGGCGGCCGAGCGCCTGCGCGCCCGCCTCTAACGTCGACGTGCTGGAAACATAATCGATGGCGACGTCTACCCCCTCCCCTTTCGTGAGGTCGAGCAGCGCTTGCGCCACGCGACCGGCGGATGCATCGACCACTTCGTCGGCGCCGGCCTTGCGGCAGGCGGCAAGCTTGCCGGGCGCGACGTCCACGGCAATCACCCGCGCGTGCGCCCACTTCGCGAGCATGACCTGGTGAATACCGACCCCTCCGCCCGCGCCAAACACCGCGACGGTCTCACCGGCCCGGACACGCGCGCGCTTCAGCACCTTGTAGGGGGTGGCGAGCGCATCCATGACGACGCCGATCTCGGCCGGGTGCGCCTTGTAGTCGAGTCCCTCAGGAAACCGGATGAAGAGGTGCGCGGGCAGCTTGATGTACTCGGCGTAGCCGCCGTCGCAGTTGCGACCGACGTTGCCGCCGGAGTTCGCGCACAGCGGCTCGAGCATGGCGAGGCACCAGCGGCAATGCCCGCAGTTGAGGTAGTAATAGGACGTGACGCCGTCGCCGACCGCGAGCCCTTTCACGCCGGCTCCGATCGCGACGATCTCGCCCGTGATCTCGTGGCCGATGATGCGGGGAAACTCGGCCGCGATCCGGCCCGCCTTGATGTGCTTGATGGTGAGGCCGGATCCGCAGGCCAGCACGCGCGCGACGGCTTCTCCAGGTCCGGGGACGGGGTCAGGGACCTTGCTCAGGACGAAGGGGGTATTGGGCCCCTTGAGGACCATTGCTTTCATGACCAAACCATTCGTCTGTCCAATTCACCCCCATCCCAGCCTTCCCCCCTCAAGGGGGAAGGAGAGTTTCAGTCCCGGAACATGAAGTTGGCGGCCTTGAGGAATAGCGTGCGGTTGACACCGTCGGAGTGCAGGAAGGCGGCCGCGTCGCGCACCAGCTTCTCGACGCCGAGCTCCTTCATGTAGCCGTGGCCGCCGTGAATTTCCATCGTCCAGCCCGCAATCTTCCACGCCGCCTGCGCAGCCATCGCTTTGGGGAGCGCGCCGAGCGTCCGGTCCCAGCCGTGCTCCTGGTGGTCCGCGAGCCAGCAAGCGCGGTGGATGTAGGAGCGCGAGGCGTCGATCAGCATGCGCATTTCCGCGATCTGCGCGCGGATGCCGTCGTGCTCGATGAGTGGTTTGCCGCCCTGCACGCGCACCTTCGCCCAGTCGATCGCTTTCTGGTGCAGGGCACCCGCGACGCCGAGGACCGAAGCACCGGCGTAAGCATTCGACTGCGGAAAGAATTCCGCCAGCACGTTGAAGCCGTCGTTGACCTTGCCCACCACGTTCTCATCCGGGATGAAGCAATCCTGGAAGATCAGTTCGGCGTTGTTGGCGAGGCGCTCGCCCATCTTGTCGTGGACGCGCCCGATGGTGAAGCCCTTGCGATCCCGCTCCACGAGGAAGCATGTGGACGCCTCCGCCATCGGCTTGCCCGGCTCGGTCTGCGCAAACAGCAGGTAATGGCTCGCGCGGTTCCCGTTCGAGATGAAGTGCTTCATGCCGTTCACGACCCAGCCGCCTGCCGCCTTGCGGGCGCCAGTGCGAAACGGCACCGGGTGCGGAAGAAAGTAATTGGAGGCGTTATCGGGCTCGATGATTCCGATCGCGAGAACTCCGCGCGGGTCCCTGGCGAATCCGGGCAGGACGCGCGCCTGCTGTTCCGCGTTCAACGCCTTCTGCATGATCTGGGCGATCTTCAACGTCTGCGCCATGATCACCGACACGCCGAGATCGCCCTTGCCGAGCTCCTCGATCACCATCGCGGTGGTGAGGGAGTCGGCGCCAAGCCCACCCCATTTTTCCGAGAGCGTCATGGTGCGGATGCCGACCGCGTCCGCCTGCTCCACGATTTCCCAGGAGAAGCTCTTCTCGGGGTCCGGGTCCGCGTCGAGCGCCGCCGCGCGCGGCACGACCACCTCTTCGACGAAGCGGGAGACGGTCGCCAGGATAGCGCGCTGCTCCTCGCTGACGATGAAGATGTCTTCCACTGCGGCCTCCCACCACCCCGGCACTTCGTGCCACCCCTCCTCCGGCAGGAGGGGAA
>Ga0137313_1000289_pt1 | contig 16737 bp, 18 predicted proteins | sample EasRivERMZT166_2_FD_102287 | JGI IMG/M metagenome (GOLD analysis project Ga0137313, IMG submission 102287) | Soil microbial communities from meander-bound floodplain in the East River, Colorado, USA - East River MetaG ERMZT166_2 | ecosystem: Environmental > Terrestrial > Soil > Floodplain ...
TGACGCATAGCCTCAAGCGTCACTTGGAACTGCCGTTGGGCCTGTTGCGACTCCAATGCCCGCATCGTCAATACAACAACAGCCGCAGCTACAGCAGTAACCGCCGCTATCACAAGAGTTAATGGCGACAACAGACCCAGGATCGATTTCCCAAGCTGCTTGATGACGGCACCCACGCCACCCTCGCCAAGTCCCTGAAAAACCTGGATAATTTGGCCGCCTTGTTGAGCCAATATGGTCATCGGGTTCACGCCCGAGGCGAGTCCAGTGGCCACGTCATTCAACTGGAAGCTGAGTTGTGTGGCAACCGCTCCTAATTGTTTATGCGATAAAGTGGTATTGTTTAGAGTAGGCAGGGCAGATTGCTGTTGCTTTACCCATCGGTCATGGGCAACCCGCATCCTCTCGATGGTTTGGATAGCTTGGGCGTCATCAATATCTCCTTTTGCTCTAACAACATGAACTTCCGCTATTGCATCTCGGAGCTTTATATTTGCAGCAGCTAATGGATTCATAGCTGCAACATTAGCCTTAACGCGGTTCAGTACGGCTTCATACGATGAACCTGTAGCCTGATTTGCCGCCGCCAAAGCGTTCGCACTTCGAGTAACTTCAGCGTAAGAGGCACTGGCAGCTACACCAAGTTCTCTGATCTCCCTTGCTGACGCATCCAAACGGGTTATATAAGCATCATGTTCCGCTACTAAATGCTGTGTTATCGCAGACGCTTCTTGTGCGCTAATAACATAGCCATTCTGGGCTTGCTGTACCCGTATAAGAGTATCGGCTAGTTTCTGTGTCGCAGCAGCAGCAGGATTAGCAGCTTCAGCCAAAGCCTTCATCTCATTAGCGAGATCAAGCTGTTCCTGAGAACCAGCCTTTGGCGATCCTCTCGTCCCGGCGGCTTGGGTAACAGCCGCCCCTGAAGTAAGCTGCGGACCACTCAGTGATTTAATTTCTGCTTTAACTGCCCTAATAGAAGTTAGGGTTTTGTCAAACTCAGCCCGCAACTGGGCAATGATAGCTATCTCTTCTTTAGGCGTAATAACACGAAGAGCAGCAGCTTGCCTAACCTCCATGATAGTGTGAAACAGTTTTTGGTTCGCGGCAGCGGCAGGATTAAGTTCCGCCACCAACGAACGCATATTCTGTGCTAGCGTCAAAACGGCATCACCAGTTGGTCGCAAACCAGCCGACGCCCTAGTCGCCCCGTTCAATATCGTATTAAACCCTTGTGTCCCTATCGTTCCTAGCTGCCGGATATCATTAGTGACTTCTCGGATTTGGGTCCGGAGTCTCTGCTGTTCTTCACGAAGAGCCTGAGTTAGTTGTATCTGACGTGCAGTATTGATCCAACCCTCTCGGGCTGCGACATTAATCGCGACCATAGAATCGCGATAAGACAAGTTAGCTGCTGCTGCTGTATCAACCGTTCTAGTAAGCTGAACGACACGCGCAGCCATGCCAGCCAATGCCGCATCGGTTTGCCCCGAGCGAACCGAGAGTCGCTGCGCCTGCGCCTCAAGCTGGGCAAACGAACGCTGACCTATAGTCGCCAGCGTTTGTAGCTCCGCTTTAGCTTGATCTAGGCCAGTTACTTTTAATGAGATATTTAAAGGTGTGGCCATATCCCCCAATAATTAACCTGTCGGCGGCGCTAGCTTAGATTCCACACTATTCAATATTGCAAACGCTTCCAGCAGCCATACGCTCTGGTCCAGTACCCCACCATCTTCCGGTAAATGCCCAACAATTGGTAGATAACCAGCCGCCATTCCGACAATCTTCCCCGGCGGCGGCATCGCAAACCGCCACAAGCGAAGAATGTCAAAATAAACAGAAGGCAAATCTAAGCGGGGGTTGCGTTCGTACCATTCCCCAAGAATTTCCCACGCCGACCCGTCCGCTGCACGGGGTCCACCATCGAAATCTCTGGGTCTTGCTGCGATGGCTCCAGCAATTCGGAGTTTTTTATTTCGTCCTCTGTCGGGGTAGTCAGCACTACAGTACGCGCCCCAATACCAAACAGAACGCCAGTACCATATTTTTCCTCAATGGCTTCTTGGCATGGCTCAGTGAGCCTACCACTACGCCGTTCCAACTTAGGAGCATCGACACCCTCGATGTCCATCAGGAACATCTCGGCTCTAACCAGCATAGCCATCGCCAGAAACCGCCCACGATCTGCCTCGATCTGCGCCAGAGGCCGATGGAATGGACGCAAGACCTTAGCGATATGATCGATCCGTTCGGCCAATTCGGTATCTACAACATTGCCCTCCTCCCGCACACCTTCCCACTCATCGACATACGCCAAGAGCATAGGCTGGTCTTCGTCAATAACCTGTTGACGAATACCATCCTTCATCGCAACCGCATATTCCGAGTCAGACGGATAACGCACACCCTCCACGGCAAGACACGCATCGAGTGCAATCTTGTCCCGCAATGTAGGTGTTTTAATTAGAAACACAGGAACGTCTTCACGCTCCTTCAAATTATCCGGCGTATACCGGATAAGTTCTTTAGTCGATACCGGGGGCATAACTCCTCCTAGTAGATACAGATGGTGTAGCCATAGTCTTGGCCAGTTGCATGGAACGGGATATCGACTGTGACATACCCATTCGTATCTGTTGGCGAATGGTTCAAATACAGAGCGGACGGTATGGTGATTCCAATCCGGTTGCCAACAACAGAACCCAATCGAGCATGTAGCGGGCGCTTGATGCTATTACGGAAGTCGCCCATTGCATCGCGCGTAGCAACAAGCGTCTCTTTTGGATTAATGTTGCCTCTGATTTGCCTCGCTGTGATGATTGCCGGATCGAAACTTTCCAGCGAATTTGGATTATCTGGTTGAACCAGATTGTTGCCAGGATCAATCGACATCGTTTGCCCAGCCGCATCAACGGAATTAATCGTAAATGCTCCGTTCTTCCAAATTGGCGGGCGGGTAGCGTCATAGGTAACCACTGGCAATGGTACGTCAGTCTTGCTGACAAACATGCCCACGAAACGAAAACTAATTCGTGCGGGACCGCCAGACGTAAGAGTCAGAGGACATGTACCTCTGCATCCCACAAATTTGTAAAGAATGCCATCGTTGTAAACATAGATCGTAGCTGAGTCGATAGCAGTAGACGTGGGAGTATACCGTACATGAATCGGAATCTGGTAGAACGTAGTAGTAGTAACAGCTACGCCAGCCGTGTCAGTAAGGCTCGCCACCTTACCTGCGGTATAGTTCCAGATGAAACTGTTAAGCACATTAGCGCTGGTGAAGCTAACCGGCATACCACGATAAAGCTGCAACGTACCAACCGCAGTAGTACCTAACGTAGCCGCAGTTGTAGATGCCCCGGCAGCACACGCTTCAGCCGCAGCAGGGATAGCAGCGGCTTGCGTACTACGCAAAAAACCGCACGCTTCCAGCATACGACTCCATTCAGGAATACCGCCTGCCGCCGCTGTACCTTTAAGGTAACAATCAAACTCGATTGTTGCCGAAGTGCCGCCGACGATTGGGTCGAATGGGTCCAGACTTGGATTTACCTCTGTTGTATCAATCACGTTAGGATTAAACGTGATACGCAAAGGTTGCTCTACGAGGACACCATCTGTCCCAGCCACGGGAGCCGCGTCGACTCCTTCGTTTCCGCTCTCCAGCTTGAATAGGACCGCCGCGCGGCGAGAAAGCAACGTAGGCATATTTAATTTCTCCCCTTTACCCGTCGATTAGTAGATAGTGACGCTGTAAGCACCATCTTGGATGGTAGCATGGAATGGTACATCTACCGTCACGTACCCATTTGTATCCTGCGGCGAATGATTGAGGTACATAGCTGACGGGATGGTTATACCTACGCGGTTCCACACCACTGATCCCAACCGCGCGTGCAAAGGCCGCTTGGTGCTATTCCGAAAATCACCCATCGCATCTCTGGTCGCGACCAACGTTTCCTTCGGGTTCACGTTACCCCTGATATTCCTCGCAGTGATAATCGCGGGATCGAAACTTTCATCGGAATTGGGATTATCCGGAGTCACTAGATTATTGCCAGGGTCAATGGACATCGTTTGTCCTGCCGCATCTGCGGAATTAATTGTAAATGAACCGCCCTTCCAGATTGGCGGACGGGTAGCATCATAAACTGCTGCCGGTAACGCAGCGTCTATCTTTCCACCATACATACCCATAAACCGGAAACTGAATCGAGCAGGACCACCAGATGTAATAGTCAACGGGCACGTACCTCTGCACCCAAGAAACTTGTAGAGAACACCATCATTGTAGAAGTAGATCGTCAGAGAGTTCTGACTGGTAGTAGCCGGAACATAACGAATATTCGCTGGTATCTGATACATCGTAGTTGCTACGATGTTAGCACCAGACGTATTTGTAAGTTTGGCGGCTTTTGCCGCTGTGTAATCGTAAATAAAAGTCTCAAGAGTATTCGCGCTACTTAATAGCAACGGCATCCCACGATACAATTGCGCCGTCGCAGCAGCGGCAGTACCAAGGACCGCAAGAATGGTTGTGCCACCCGCAGCGCAAGCGGCAGGCGTAACCGGAACCGCCGCTGAACTAATTGTCTCGGCAAATCCGCACGCAACAAGCAATCTACCCCATTCCGGGGCCGTTGGTGGAGTCGGATGACCCTTGATGTACAAGTCAAACTCAATTGTACAACTAGTCCCGCCGACTATCGGATCAAATGGGTCCAGGCTGGGATTAAGTTCCGTTGTATCTATAACATTCGGATTAAACGTAACCCTGACAGGCTGTTCGACTAGAACGCCATCGGCTGCTACGGGCACAGAATCAATACCCTCGTTACCGACACCTTCTAACTTTGCTAGGATTGCCCCACGGCGGGTCAGCAACGTTGGCATTAGGCCACTCCCCTAAATGAACAACAAACGAGCCTGCAACTAGATACGTCGCGGACGTGGCTCAGCCACAGCTTCCGCTGGGGCAGTCTCTCTGACTTCTGCAACTTGTTCTGCAACTTGTTCTGCGACTTCTTCTGCGACTTCTTCTGCAACTTCTTCACGAGTAACAACGTCTACATCCGTATCCACCACCGCAACTACTGCTATCTCTGTATCTACAATCACTACTGAATTGACATCCGGCTCTACTTCCAACGACTTCAATAGTTCAGCACGAACCGGACCAGACTTAAGAAGTCTCCCCTCCCCCTCATAAATCTGCCCAGGAGCAAGAACCACCTGATCGCCATCGACTAGATAAGTCAAACAATGCCAAGTGACTATGGTAATAAAATCCGGCTCTTCACCTGACCTAACTTCGACTTGGGTATCCGACATTACAGTCTCCCTACAAATCCAAGCTCGCGATGACGCTTTCGGTAGAAAAGATCATCTGATGCCAAAGCCGAGCGCGGTCGAAGCCGACATGATCATCACGGGAAAAGGTCATACCGTTGTGTAAGGTATCCCATGTCCAACCGAGCAATGCCTTTCGCACTTGCTCGATCACTGGTTCCAACAACTGTTCAGCGGCATGGCCAAGCGTATCAGTGCTGTTATCTACTGCGATAACAACAGCATACTCTTCGGTCATTAGTTGAAGCACTTCACCAAGTGTGGTGGCTTCACTTGTACTACTGCCATTTCTCATCACAAACGCCATAGGCAGCGGAAGCCGCATTGCTTCAGCTTCGGCGCTGAACTCAGCCGCGCCTGCTACATTTCCGGCGAAGAGCGGTGCGTTTGCTTTAAGGCGGTCGATAATCGCCGGAAGGCTCATAGACCAGCCTTCTGAATCGATTCAGCAAGCGCCTTCTCAAGCGCTGACCGAAACTCCCCAACATGACGCCGTGCCGCCGGAACCAGGAACGGACGCGCAGCCATTCCTCGTCGTCCGGATTCGAGCATGAACCCATAGAAATTACTAACCGAGCCGTAGCCAACCCGTTGCGCGACGATGAAAGCCTTCTCGCCTCGATCACGCTTCTTTCGAGCTAAAGTGGTCCGCAATGAACGAAGCAAAGCTCCAGTATCGCTACGAGGCGGGCTACCCGCTCCCGAACGATTATTTCGCCCACCACGAGGGCTGATAGATGCAGCAGCATCCGCACGAACCCTGTCCGCAACCATTCTTAAAGCTTCGCGAATGGGATCACGAGCTATGTCAGGCCAATTGGCGACACGCAGAATGCCACGTTGAGCTTGCGAAATATTAAACTCAAACTGCATTCTCGATTTCCTCACACATCAACTGACGAAACCGAATATCGGGTGGACCAATCAGCCGAACACGCTGCACACGCATTCTTCGATCACCGTGCATGACATACTCGTCAACATTCGCTCCACCAAAATCGAGGATAGTGACAATGTGCGTCATACCTTCCTCAACTTGTTCCGCGCCCTGATGCAGCGTGCCAACCTCTACGATCTTCGCCATGATGCCAGTAGCGAACACGGTATAACTTTCGGTGATACCACCACCGACATTAACCACGTCCGAACGTATAGCGAGATCGACCAGTTCGCCACATCTGGCGAACAGCCTGTCGGCTATTGCGGGCATAAGTGAGCTTTCGGTTAAACCGTCCAGAGACGGTAATTGTCCAACGTATCCCGTAAATCGGCGGGGACACCAGTAGCTCCCATGCTACTGTATGATTCGCCACCACCACTTGTGTCGTATGTCTCCGACACAACGTCAGGGATATTTAAGCTCCGAAGTGTCGGGTCACGAGTAGTCTGGCTACGAGAAGCCCATCTAATACTAACCCAACATAGAGCGGCAGCTTGCACATCTTCAGGAATAAGCTGATAGCCACCCTGATAATCAACCAGTGTTACCGTCCCTGACCAAGCAGAAACACCGCCACTGCTGTCCAAACGGTACAACTGCCCACGCTGTGCGTCGATTTCCCAATCCGAACCGACCAGCAAAGCGCCATCGATAGTAACCCCGGTAACAACGATTGGTCGCTGCCTCATGACCAAGGGACTACCGGGAGCGAGCCAACTACCGCTGGAACGGAATTGGTCGCGATAGGTTTGTTGAACGAAAACCCGGTCGCAATAGGTGTTAATGGAAGCCGAGACTTGAGCGATTTGCTGCCCGATCTGGCCATCCTTCGATAGGTCATTAGCCGGTATTTCCAGATAATCCTTCGCCATAGCAACGCTAACCAGCGCAAAAGATGAAGCCGGTATAATGACATTGGAAATATGATAACCAGATGGTGCCATTAGTTTACCGTGGTTCTCAAGATGGTAACCAACCCTCGGAATACGCTAGATTCGTTTCCTACTGCTTCCGTCACAATCAGTTCATGCTCACAAGTCAACGCACCAAGCTCTTCGGTGTCGGCTGCGTCTATATGAATCGTCAGCAACCCCTCGCCGAGAGAAGTTATTTCAATTTGAGTTGGATCGGTACTGACCTTAGCAAGCACAACAAGAACACCCTGCTTGCTAACGATCCACTCCAAGGTGGTATCTAAAAGATTTAACGGAGTAGTTTGATCCGCTTCAAACAATGCGACAGAGAGTTGGTAATCACGCCCCGCATCAATGGTAAAATCCTGGCGCGCTGTCATAACCCCAAACCTCTCTGTTCCTTGCGACGAGCTTCCAGCATTCGTTGCCGAACGATTTCTGGCTCATCGCTATGGCCGTCCGCGTAAGCTTCCAAAACGGCGTATTCCATCGCGCTTTGAATTGCCAACTTAACCACAGGATATTTCGAGTTCACCGAGATACCCACGGCTGATTCCGAGCGCGGATATAGCTTCTCCGCACTGGGTTTCAGCCGGTCTGGCAGTTGGCTTGGGAAGCCCTGATCGATCAAAAAGCGATGCGAATATGCTCGGAGCTTAAGTGGGACCGTGTTTGCTGACGTTCGTGCCATGTGAAGCGCAATCAGCACTTCTCCACGAGTTGCAGGCACCGGAAGATTGGGCTGCAACTGCCCCCACGCACGCACGATCCCTTCGATGTCTAATTCAATTAGACACCGCCTGACTTCAGCAGACGCTTGCATTTAATCGAGCGACAACGTAGTTGCTACTGTAAGGTGCGGGGTTACAGCCGATCCGGTTACGATGGAAGGCGTCACTGACCCTGACATAAAGATAGGGGCAGTACCGCCACCAGTCTTGCCAGTAGAAAAGAAAGTAACGGTGCCACTACCACCTGTGCCGGCCGGAAAATCTATTTGCGCCGCAGGCGATATTACTCCGGTCGAAGCGGTAGTCCATCCGGTAGACCTCGCCACGTTCACCCGAGCATATGAAGTGTAGGCCACTTCACTAGTCTGCATCGTGCCAGCGTCGCCAGGATCAGCGGTATGTAGTGCAACATGGACATTGGTCATTGGAGTTGTAGCAGTATTGTCGGCGACCAAACTCCAATTTGTAGCTGAGTACATCAAGTTCAAGATCGCGTTCTCGGTATTGTCGCTAAACCCTGCCATTTAATCCACTCCTATATTACCAGTTAGAACGACGAGAGTGTCTCGTTTTCCCGTGAGACTGATTGGTTTAGGTTTAATCCCTACCAATGGCACCGCTACGGGCATGTAGCCACGCAGAGTGATAGTTTTGATGATCGCACCCGGCTCAACACTAAAGCTGACAGCTAAGCCAAGCGATACACCGATACCAACCGAACGGATATCTAAGGCACCGGCCCCGATTACCGCACCAACCGCTGAACCCAGCCCTTCGCGTTGAATATCCAACCGGCCCGCAGCGGAAGCCGTCGCTTGACCAGCCGACGTTCCAACGACCAGAACAACAGCCCGAGCCGCCGCTACAGCCGCCGCATTGCCAGCCCGCTGAATATCCTGACTAGCAGCACCAACTCCGGACGCAGCCGCCGCTACTTCACCAATGGTACGAGCATCGGTCTTACTAGCAGAGTTCGCAGCCGCAACACTCGCCGCTAACCCTGTTGGCGATACGTCCCATCGACTACCAGCAACGGCATCACTAGTCGTAGCCGTCGTGCCTGTGGCAGTCCCGTCACCTTGTCCTTGAGCGACGGCAACCCCAGCACTAATCCCTATACCAAACGAAGTCCCGTCACCTTGCCCAACTGCGGCAGCAAATCCCGTTCCGAGAGTGACGCCATCCGCACCGACATTGCTTCGACCAGCGGAGACGCCAATACCGACTGCGGCCGACGTACCAGAACTAACTCCGTCGCCTTGACCCACAGCCGCCGCGACACCAAAACCAATCGCGGCACCCGGTGCTGTGCCATCACCTTGGCCAACCGCAACCGCAAACGCGGTAGCGTTAGACACACCCTGAGAGAACCCAATATCTGCCAGTCCGACAACAGTCGCGGTGCCAATGGATACACCAAACGAAATGCCATCAGCTTGACCAACCGCACTGGCAACACTGGTGCCGACACTTTCACCAGATGCTTCACCGTCACCAAGCCCGGTTGCAGCCGCAACTGCTACACCAACCGCGTCTGCAACCGCAGTACCATGTCCTTGCCCAATGGCAAGCGTTACAGCAGCGGCACTACTCGATCCAACAACAGCAGCATCACTGTAACCAGTTGCAGTGGCGACAGCAGCGCTCTCACAACTACCTTGTGAAAACGCAGAGTCAGCAACCCCGAAGGAATCGGACGCGCCAGAAGCAACGCCAACTGTCGTAGCATTACTGCTACCAAAAGCGAGAGCGACCCCAACAACAAACGCCGCAGCATCACCATACTGATCCAAGCCAGCAGACGACGCGCCAGAAGCGACGGCTATACCTGTCGCTATGCCGTCAGACGCTACATCCCAACGGCTAGTCGCAGACGTGACACTGGCGGCGGCACCAACACCAGAAGCGACAAAATCTGCTCGCCCAGTTGCGGTAGCTAAACCCACCCCAACTGAAGCGCCAGCCCCAACCAGATCAGTCTGGGATGAAGCAAAACCAGTAGCTAAACCAACAGCAGCGGACGAACCAACAAAAACCGCATCACTGCGCCCGGTCGAGACAGCAACCGACGTAGCTGTGGTTACACCAACCCCAACCCCGTCACCGCGCCCAACTGCCAACGCGTTCGCAACTGAAGCAGCAGCACCTTGAAAGAACGCGGAGTCAGCGACGCCCAGAGCGGTACTAACAACTGTTGCTGTGCCAACCGCTCCGGCATCACTACGACCACCAGAAGCAGCAAACCCAACAACCAACGACGAACCAAACGCATTCAGTCCGGTTAGCGATGTACCTGACGCAAAGCCAACCGAAGCAGGAGTGCTAGCCGTCCCTGCATCGCTACGCCCGCCAGCGGCAGCAACACTAACTGCCGCTCCTACACCATCCCGAAAAACGTGCAGCTCTGACGACGAAGACCCAGTAACGTTTCCGGATGCAGCACTAGCTCCCACGCCAATGCCGTCACTGCGACCAGTAGCGGTAGCCAAACTAACTGCGGACCCGACACCGGCACGAATCTGACCAGTTGACGAACTTCCGGATACCGCTGAAATCGCTGTAGCTGTACCGGGTTGCCTGTTATCGCTACCCCCACCAGCAGCAGCAACCCCAACAGAAACAGCAATGCCTTGGCGGGTTTGTCCAGTAGACGTATTCGCAGTTGATTGACCAGTAGCTGCGCCCGATCCCTGCCCAACTACATCACTTAGACCAGTAGCGACAGCAATACCAACTGCCGCAGATGTACCAACGCTATAAACATCGTTTACTACTGCGTCCAGCTTAAAGCTGGACGTAGACATAAACCCGGCGGTGACCGAACCGCCAACCAGAAGGGTGAACGCTGGCGCTATACTTGTCGGGGTACTGGCAACCTGATAACCAATTGCCGCCGAAGTGCTGCCGGTGGCATTATCATACGTTGAAGAAACATTAATAGCTAAAGCAAGAGGCGGAGTTGGTGCAACGTCAGCCTGACCAAGCCGCAGGTTTAGTGTGGCAACAACAAGTTCATTATCCTGCGCTCGCGTCCCAGTCGCAGTAGCATTAAAAGGACTGGTTGAGTCACTGTTTGCCGACGAAACATCTAATGGACCAACAGCAAACGGTCCCCAGAATACTGCTACCGCAATGGCGTAATCATTTGCCGTCGCGGCAGGTGCCGCAACTGTAACCGCTGTTAACGTGCCAGCCGTTGTTATGCGAGAATAAAAAACACGAGGAACGAGAGATGTATAAGTATTACCTAAATTGTCAGTAGCGCCAGTCGTTGAAGCAGTAGTTACCGCCTCGCCAGCGCAAACAATAACCAAATCACCGATAGCAACGGCTACACTGCCAGAAGCTATATTGGCTGTTTGTAAAGCAAGACCGTTACCGCGTAACGTGCCTTTTAAGTCTCCCGGTGCTGCACTAGCGGCTGTAGACCCAACACCGTTGGCATTGGCTGTCGCTACAGCTATACCGTCTATATAGTTATCACGATACCCGTCAGCGGCAGCAAGTGCAGTTGCCGCAGCAACACCGTCGCCATAAGCATCAGTGGCTGTTGTCTCTAAACCTACAGCACTCGCAGTCGCAACACTCGATCCCGCGCCGACGCCGTAAACATCAGCGGTCGCTAGACCTTCTGCCGCGTGATACCCGACAGCAGACCCACTACCAAAAATGTTAGTGTCACTGGAGCCGCTACCATTAACAGTCGCAACCGCCGCCGCAGTACCGTCTCGTGCTATATCATAAAGTCCAGTACCTAAAGCGGTAGAAGTAGCATCAGCATCACCAGCGCCAGTATCACCAGCACCTTTCATAAATGTGACAACGCCTAAATTGGCGGTGCTGATAGTACCGGTGGCGGTAAAACTTGGTGCGATTGACGCCGTAGACGAAACAACTTGATAGCCGATAGAAGTAGAAACGGTATTGCTAGCATTATCAGAGCCAGACGCTCTATTAATTGCCAATGATGAAGGAGTAACCGCCGCAACGTCAGTTTGCCCTCTGTTTAAAATCATAAAGCTGACTGCAAGTTCGTCTGGTTGCGATAATACTCCACTGCTCGGGGGAACGAATGGCGATGTGGTATCGAGACTGCCCACACCTCCTGTTCTATCTTGCGGAGAAGCGGTAAATGGTCCTTCAAATATCACACCGACTGCGGCAAAATCGTTAGAAGACGCCGTACAGGTAGCAGTAATACCTGTTATAGTACCGGCTGTGGTGACGTATCGATGCCATAATTTCCAAGTGAAAGCGGCTTGAGGAGTATACGAACCTTGGTTATCCTGTACTGCCGTACAACTGCCGCTGGAGCCAATCTCGCCAACCACCACAACAACGAGATCGCCGGGTGATACTGTATTAGTACCAGTACCAGTAAAAGAAATATTTACTGTGGCAGTTATACTACCGCCTGAGCTTACAAATGTACCTTTTACATCGCCGAATGCCATTTCAAGATCACGCGAGCGTAATCACTGGATTGACATACAGCGTCGTACTGGCTACCCCGAGTTGCTTGGTAAACCCAGTCGTACCAGAACGCAACGCGCTCATGATCGAATACTGGGACAAATTTGCTGGTGGCGTATAAGTGATCGCTGCACCAGCAGTGAACGATTCTGCATTGTCTACTAAGATTATATCCCCAGAAGTTACAATAGAAAGCGCGCTGGTAACGGTTTGTCTGGCATTATCCCAATCGGCACCACTATTAGTATTTAATCCATTGGTGCCACGGACATAGATATATGCCATCTACCGACGCTCAATATCATACCGCTCGAAACACTCGTATAGATCGAGTGCAGGACCGAGCGTGCCATCGCTCAATATCGGGATAGCGTGAAACCCACGCACCTCCCATTGAGTTATTTTAGGTGCAGGCGTACCCGGTATACCTTTCTCTCCACGCTCTCCACGCTCACCCTTATTACCTCTATCCCCCTTCTGAGCCGACAATGCCCAACCGTCACCAGGAAGCGGACCAGGATTATCCTTTTTGGCTCGCCACTCGGCTCCATTAAATACGACAATATCAAATTTACGGTATTGCTGGCCTATCTTATATAAGCCACAAACTTCACCAACATAAGGTGTAATGCCTTGTTCACCTCTGGCCGCAACCAATGCCCAATCGTCATGAGGCGGCTCTTCAGCCGTATCACGCATAGCGCAATACGTCGAACCGTCATGGGTCACGAGATCGCTCTCGTAATGCACCCCCCGCTGCCATACACGTAATGCAGAAAACTTACCCGGCGGGCCAGAGGGACCAATAGGACCAATCGGTCCAGCTTCACCTATTACGCTCTCGCCAGGAATACCTTGCTCGCCTCGCTCTCCACGCTCTGGAGGGGGCAACTCGCGCATGGCTTCGATAACCATCCGACGTATAACGACATCATCAGGCGGCGGGCCAACGGGGCCGGGTGGGCCTTCTATCGAGTCGCCAGGAGCGCCAGGATCACCCTTCTCGCCACGCTCTCCGCGCTCCGCTGGCGGCAAGCGATCAACGGCCCGCTCAACTAATTGAGCTACGAACTCGTCTGCTATAGGCGGGCCAACCGGCCCGACTTCCCCAGGATCACCCTTCTCACCCTTCTCCCCACAGATAACCGGGACTTTGGCAACAGCTTTCCCAATGAGCTTAGCAAGAACGGCTTCATCGGGCGGCGGCGCATCTCTCCCAGGAACGCCAGGAGCGCCATCGAGGCCGTCCAGCCCGACAACCCGACCAACGTCAACGGATATACCGTCCGTGTAAACGAGGTTCAGAACGCCTTTAGCATCAATCTGAGCTAGATGAATCCCTACCCCGTTAAGACCGGGGTCACCCTTAATCCCAGCTTTACCCGTAACCCCATCCTTACCAACAACAGGACCAATTCGCTGAAACGCATCATCATCAAAATGGAGATTAAGGTAACCATCGTCGTCAATAACAGCATCGCTAATGCCGCGACCAGCCAGTCCTGTTACTGATTCGCCTGGATCGCCTGTATCGCCCTTCTCACCTTGCGGCCCCGGCGGTCCACTTATGCTGTCACCTTGTGGCCCCGGCGGTCCTACAATGCTTTCGCCAGGATCACCTTTGTCTCCTTGCGGACCTATTGGTCCTTCAATTGCCTCGCCAGGATCACCTTTTTCACCCTGCGGACCCGGCGGGCCAATTACTGTCTCGCCAGGATCACCTTTCTCGCCTTTCTCACCTTGCGGTCCTACAACAGTTTCACCCGGCAAACCGTCTTGCCCATCACGTAATGCCGCTACCCTCTCAGCATACATCTGGTGCATCTGTAGCGTAAGGGTTGCTACTTTTGCTTCCAGTTCCGCAATAGCTCTACGAGATTCAGCTTGGGCTAGCTCCCGCTCTGATCTCCACTCCTGCCTCTGCTTAGCCAGTACCTGACCAAGAGCGGCAGCAAGTGTATCAGGTAGCGCGCCGTTTATCATATTCATCGGCAAAGTTAAAGATTTGTCCGATCCATTGCTGCTGCTGCTCGCCGCTGTCGGCATCTTCTTCCTCCGGTTCTTCGGCGGCATCGGCGGGCGGGGCAGGCGGTGGCGCATCAGGCGCTTGGGTTGAATTTAGGGTGATATTCCAAGCGCTCAAAGGGACAACCTGTTGTTGTACACGAGGCTCATCGCCAAAATCCTTCGCGGGCAAATCTTCTTTCGCTCTTGCTTCATTAGGCGAGAAGATTCCGCCTTGTACCCCACGCGCCAAACCTTCAATTCTATCCTTGAAATTAGCACGCAACAAAGCATCGAAATCAAGTTCAAGATACTCGTCTGGCAAACCTTTAAGGGCAAACAGCCGACCAATCGCATCTTCAATATGATTAGCAGCAAACCCCAATCCAGTGGATACCCAGAAGCCCATCAAACTTTCCGTCGAGGCTTGTGGCCCCTGCCCCATGATTAAGCTCAACAATGCTAGTGGGACTCGGTATGCCGTGGCTATCCGTTGATCCGAAATCTGTAGCATCTCGGCAAGCTGGGCATCGCGGGAATTAACAACCGTAGGATTCCACTTGAGGCCAGAAGTCAATATTGGAGTGCCGCCCGCGTTCGCGCCTTGGGATTGCATGTTCCAACGACGGCGCAGGTCATTGACCTCTTCTTCACCCAATTTTATATCAGTTTGTATTACACCCGATGGTCTGCCTTGATTGGCCGCATAAGCCAGAGCTTGCGCGACCATCGCATTTGATACGGCAACTTCCAATAACGCCGCTTCCAGAGGCGGAACACCAACAAGAGGGTTTCGTTTATCAGGCAAACGAACATGCAAAACTTCACGCGCGGGAACTGCATCGAGCGTTTCAAGATTGCCAGCAAACATCCTCTCTACAACCCCATTGCCACCTAAATGATAAAATATATCTCCAGTTGTGGCTATCCTCGGCCAACACATGCGAGGATCCATCAGGTGGATTTCGGTTATCTCAAAACGACTATTACGCAATGCCAACCCATATGCTTCACCATCACCGTAAAGACAATCGGCTAAATACAAAAAGAAATCAGATGGAGATTGATAAGCATTTGGCTTACGAAGAATGCGCGATAATGCAGACGTGCTTACTCGGGTTCGTCCACCATTGCCGTCCGACTGCCAGTGAGTACCTGGACACATTGCTAAGGTCTGCGAATACGCATTACGACAAGCGTATACAATAGCAGACCCCTGCGATGGCAGAGCGTCCTTGCCAGTTTGCCAGAAATTTAATGGCCAACCGTCAGGTATAAATCCGCCCGTTACTGGCAGCAAATGCCCAGCAGTTAATGCTGGTACAGCTTTGGTGACACCACGGAATGGGCGTATCAAAGCTGTACCAACACGGGAGATAACCGCAGGAACAGCCATTATCTTTTCGGCACCGTCCGCGCCTCATGGTCCGCTGCTGCACGTCTGGTATCTTCTGACACGGCTTCAATGTTAACAGCATTGGAAACTGGTGCGGCGGTAGAGCCAGCCGCATTAGTCGCAGTCACAACGCAAGAGATCGCCTTACCAGCATCGCCGGCTACCACATTATAGTTAGTGCCCGTAGCAGAGTTTGGCGATCCATCAGTCTGCCACGCGTACTCGTAACTGGTAGGCTCATTCTCCCAATTACCCATAGTGCAATTGAGCGTAGACCCCACGATTCCATCACCCATAACCAATGGCACATCTCGATTTACTGGCGGGGCAGTCGCGGCAGGGTCCACTGGAGGAGGAGTGCTAGGCGCAGCTTCAGCCAACATGGCTTGCTGCACACCTACCGGCAACATAACCGGCGGATCGGACTCTTCCTTATCGTCCAGATGCCCGCCCATCATGTATTTATCCATATCCGCCTGAGACGGAGTTGGTTTACTATTATTCATCACGGCTTCGGCTTCAGCGTTCAGCCCTGCGCGAACCTCATCCACAGTTGCTGTCGGCTCTTCAGATTTGGCTCGACGCATATTACGCATGCTACTTCTCCGATTTTGCGGTAGCCGTCACGGGTAAAGTCTTAGCTTCACCCTCATACGCCTGATAGAGCAACTCATACTGGACATGCAATGGCGGCATTACCGGGTTATCCGGAGTGACGGTATCAAGGACATCCATTTCCTTTTTTATCACCTTGCATAATTCTTCTTGCGACGGGAATGGACGGCTATGATCCATCACATATTGCATTTCCTCAGAGAGACGCGCCCTGACCTCCTGCACAGGAATGGGTTCTTCGTACCTTGCCGGTACACCCCTTGGCAGTGCCGTAACGGCCATCTGTCATTTCTCCCTTAAAATTGCGCCCAA
>Ga0137313_1000291_pt1 | contig 16685 bp, 10 predicted proteins | sample EasRivERMZT166_2_FD_102287 | JGI IMG/M metagenome (GOLD analysis project Ga0137313, IMG submission 102287) | Soil microbial communities from meander-bound floodplain in the East River, Colorado, USA - East River MetaG ERMZT166_2 | ecosystem: Environmental > Terrestrial > Soil > Floodplain ...
ACGCCTTGCACGGCTCCACGGTCGTCGCCTTCGCGTAGATGAGCACGCTGCTGGTCGCAGCGTCGCCCGCGCCCACAGTTATCGCGAGCGTCAAGCGGCCCTCAGGGTCGATCGTGAATGTCTCTTTGACCGGGACCGGCGCGGCGCCAGCCTCGACCGCGCCCTCGCTCACAAATGTCCGGCCATCCCACCGGGAGGTCATCGTGATGGTGCCCGTCGGCACGACGGGCGTCGTCGTCCGTGCGCCGGGCCGATAGCTGCGCGACTGGCTCTCGTTGATCTGGCTTTCCACGATGACGGTGCCGTCGGCGGCGTGGGTGATGTGCAGCGTCTGCGCCGCGCCGCTTTTCATGAGACCGACCGGCACTGCCGTCGTGCCCGTGCGGCTGCGGGCGGGATCGAGTTTCCAGGTGCCCGCGAGGGAAACGGCCGGTCTGAAGACCCGGCCTCCATCCGAGGGATTGGCTGCGCGGGACAGCATCACGACGGGACCAGTCGGCACGCTTGCTGGCGCGTCGGCGCCAGGCTTGCCGACGTCGAGCGCCACGACCTTTTCCCGATCGCGCGCGTAGAGGGTTGTGCCGACCAGCGTCGGCGCGGTCCAGGACATCGTGTCGAAGAGCTTCGGCTGCTGCGACAGCACGGTCACACCCTCGGGCGTGAGTTTCGCGAGCGTCAGATCGCCATCTTCTTCGAGCAGGATCGTCTTGCCATCGGCATGGACCAGACTCGCGCGGCCGATGCCGCGATGCTGCCAGGCCATCTCGCCCGTGCGGATGTTGATCGCCGTGAGGAACGAGGGCCCGAGATCACCGCTCGTGCCGTACACGTGATCGCCAATCCCGATCATGCTGAGAAACATGAACCGCACGCGGTTCGAGTACCACATCTCCTCTGGCGTGGCCGCCGTATCGGGTCTCAGGCGCAGGGCGCGGCTGCCGGTCTTGTACGCCGCCGACAGCAGCAGGATGTTGTCAGGGCCAAAGAGCGGCGTGTTCATGTTGAGGTCGTTGCCGGGATCGTGCGGGAACGACCACAGGATTCCGCCATTGCCAGGGTCGAGACCGTTGACGGTGCCGCCGCCGAAGACCACCAGTTGCTCGCGTCCGCCGAGGGTGATGAGAATCGGCGCCGCGGCCGACGTCAGGAAGTCGCCGCTCTTCCACGCGACTGTGCCGTCCGCTTGACGAAACGCGATCACCGACTGGCCGGGTCCGCCAACCGAGCAGATGAGCGTCTCGCGATACGCGATCGGACTACACCCGTAGCCGGCTTTCACCACGGGCCGGATGAGCAGCGACGGCGCGCCGAAGTCCTTGATCAGGTCGTGCGACCAGAGGACCTTGCCCGTCTTCTTGTCGAACGCGAAGAACTCCTTGTTCGTGCCGATCGTGAACAACCGATCGCCGACGAGCAGCGGCGTCGAGTGCGGTCCGGCCCCGTAGCTGAAGTCGGCGCCGAGCGCAGACGGATACGTGTGCTCCCAGATCGTTTTGCCCGTCGCCGCGTCCATCGCGATGACGGTCTCGGCAGCGTCCCACGGGCCCTGACGCGATCGGCCGTTGCCTTTGCGGTACATCGTGTACAGCCGGCCGTCCTCTGCGAGGATCGACGAATGGCCGGTGCCGAGCGGACGGCTCCAGATCACGCGCGGCCCGCCCTCGGGCCAGGCGTCCGCCAGGCCGGGCGCGTTCACGATGAAGTTGCGGTTCGGCCCGCCCCACTGGCGCCACGCGTGGTCGGGCGCCGGGCGCGATTGCGCCAACGCAAGCGCCGACAGCACCGTGATTCCGGCAAGTGCCAGGCCGATCAGAACTGCAAGGCCAGAGAACGGGCGAGAAGGCCGGCAGCAGGGCATGCGCCAAAGTATAGGGCCTTCACACTTCTTCATACCGTCACCCGAGGCAGACCAGCAGTGCGTGCAGTCGGCACGCGAATTGCTTTGTAGAACTCGGCCCGTGATTGACAAACCCATCGGCCATTACCAGATCGTCGCCAGGATCGGCGCCGGCGGCATGGGCGAGGTCTATCGCGCGCGCGATACCCGGCTCAATCGCGACGTCGCCATCAAAGTCCTGCCGGAGGCGCTCGCGGCCGAGCCCGATCGCCTGGCGCGCTTCGATCGCGAAGCCGAGTCGCTCGCGGCGCTGAACCATCCCAACATCGCCATCGTTCACACCGTCGTCGATCGCGCCATCATCATGGAGTTCGTCGAGGGCGAAGATCTGTCCGCGCGGATCGCGCGTGGCCCGTTGCCGTGGGACGAGGCGCTGCCGATTGCCGGGCAAGTCGCCGACGCGCTCGCGGCCGCGCACGAGGCGGGCATCATCCATCGCGATCTCAAGCCGGCCAACATCAAAGTCACGGCCGCCGGCGTGGTGAAAGTACTGGACTTCGGTCTCGCCAAAGCGGTCGAGGCGAACGCCTCGACCGCGACGGCGGACTCCACAGATCCTGACACTGAGCTGGCCATGGTTCCCGGCACCGCCGCCTACATGTCGCCCGAGCAGGCGCGCGGCAAAGTCGTGGACAAGCGCGCGGACGTCTGGGCGTTCGGCTGCGTGTTGTTCGAGATGCTCACCGGGACGCGCGCGTTCGGCGGAGACGACGTCGCCGACACGCTGGCGTTCGTCCTCACGAAGGACCCGGCGTGGGACCAGCTCCCGGCGGGGACGCCGGGGCGCGTGCGCGAGCTGCTGCGTCGCTGCCTGATCAAGAATCCGCACCTTCGGATACGCGACATCGCCCACGCGCGGCTCGAGATCAATGACGCGATTGCCGGCACCCCGATGCCGGTACCTGACGTCCCGGCCGCGGTCCCGGCGCTCGCTCACGCGCCTCTTCATCCTCCGACCCCAGCTCCGGCCCGAGCTCTGACCCCAGCCCCGACCCCAGCTCCGGTCCCAGCTCCGGTGTTAGGTACGACCCTGGGTCTGTCCTCACCAACGGTCCCGGAGTCCGTGCTGGACGTGATCGAGCCCGTCCCGACGAAATCGAGGCCGATTCTGCTGACGGCCAGCGCGCTGATTGGTGGAGTGCTGATCGGTGGGGCGGCTGTCTGGCAATTCGCGCGTCCATCGGTCGCGCCAGTCGCCGCCGCCGTCGTGCACGCGGCGCTGCCCGTCTCGCCTGCCGACGAGCTGAACTCGGGCCGCGCGTATGCCGGCATCGGCGGCGCGCGAACGGCGATCGCGTGGTCGCCGGACGGAAAGACGCTGGCGTTCATTGGGCGTCAGGGAACGGGCCCCGCAAGAATTCATCTGCGTGACCTCGGCGCCGAACCGGCTCGTCCGCTGGACGGCACGGACGGCGCGGAGAGTCTCGTGTTTTCGCCGGACGGCCGCGAGATCGCGTTCGCCGCCGGCGGTGCGATCCGGCGGATGCCGGTGGCTGGCGGCCCCGTCACGAAAATCCACGACGTCCGGTGGGTGAACGGCATGAGTTGGAGTGCGTCGCGCTTCGTGTTTGGAGATGCGAGCGCGCTGATGCAGGTGGCGCTGGACACCGGCAAGGCCGAACCGCTCACGCAGCCTGGCGCTCAGGAGCGCCACGCGTCGCCGTTCCTGCTCCCGGGCGATCGCGCGATCATGTTCACGCAGCATGTGAAGCGATGGACCTCGGGCGACGAGCGCGTGATGATTCAGCGGCTGCCCGGCGGCAAAGCCACGCTGCTTCAGGCGGACGCGGCCGACGCCCGCCTCCTGCCGAACGGCCAGATCGCGTTTGTCCGACAGGGCACCCTGTTCGTCGCGGATTTCGACGCCGACGCGCTCGCGATCCGGGGCTCGCCGCGCGCCGTGACAAAGGATGTCGCGCAGGTCGTCATGTCCGGCATTTCGCAGGACCTGACGCTGATGGGCCAGTTCGCCGTCTCGGCCGAGGGCGCGCTCGCGTACGTCGCGAGCCCGCTTGTCACACGACCGGACGCCGAGCTGGTGGCCGTGACTCGGACGGGGAAGGCGACGCCGCTTGGCGGCCAGCCGGATACCTATCAGGCCGGCGGGTCGCTCTCGTCCGATGGCGGCCGCGTCGCGGTGTCGCTCACGACGAATCAGGAGCGCCGGCCGTACGCGTTTGATCTCGCAAGAGGCACGCTGACGCCGCTGTCGCCGCCGGGCAAGGGGGAATTCGTCGGTCGGGCCTGGTCGAAGTCGAATGCCGTGGCGTTCCTCGTATTCGAAGCCGGCACCACACAGCTCGTCGTCATCAGCGCGGTAAACCCGTCGGAAGTCGTGCGCGTGCCTGACTCGGACGACTTCTGGCCGAGCGCGTGGTCGCCCGACGGCACGCGCCTGCTGGGCCTGCGCGGCGGAGACATCTGGGTGTACTCGCCGGGTGCAACGCCCCAGCTCCAGGCGCTGCAGACGACGCCGGCCCTTGAAACGCACCCGTCGTGGTCGCCGGACGGCAAGTGGCTCGCCTACGCGTCCAACGCGACCGGCCGGCCTGAGGTCTACGTCCGGCCGTATCCCGGACCCGGCCGCGACATTCCGATCTCAACGACCGGCGGCACCGCCGTCTCGTGGAGTCGCGACGGCCGCGAGTTGTTCTTCACGGCCACCGGCGCCGATCCGGAGGTGATGATGGTCGTCAACATGGCCAATCCCGCGAAGCCGGGGAAACCCACGCGGCTCTTCACGGCGGGTGGCGACCTCCGCTTCTCGTGCAACCCGGTCAACTGCTACGCCGTCGGCACGGGCGCCCGGCAGTTCGTGACGACGCGCGAAGTGACGCAACCGGCGCGCCCCGTCAGACAGATCAGCCTCATTCTCAACTGGTTACAGACAGCGCCCAGGTGATCGCTTCACCTGGGGTGGTTATGATGACGGCCATGAGAAGTCTCCTGGCCGTCATCATCGTCCTCGCCTCGGCATGCGCGCAGCGGCCGCCTGACGCCGCGCCGGCGCCATCGCCGTCCGATCCGCTCTCGCCCGCGGCCGTGCGCACGCGTGTCGAGCGCGAGTGGACCGTCAAGGCCGACAAGATGCGGAAGCATCTGCTCCCGCTCATGCGCAAGCACAAGATCGATCTGTGGGCGATCATGAGCCGGGAGAACGCGCCGGACCCGGTCATCGAGCTCTTCGGGGGCCTCGGTCTCACGGGTTGGTACGGCCATCGAAACGCGTACCTTTTTTACGACGCGGGCGACAAGGGCCTCGAGACCACCGTCATCGGCACGCACCTGTCGCAGCACCTGAAGGCGTTCTACGGCACCATCCAGTCCTACGGCGAGGAAGGCCTCAAGCCGCATCTTCAGAAGTACTTACAGGCGCGCAATCCGAGGAAGATCGCCATCAACCAGTCGCGCACCATCAGCATGGGCGACGGTCTCACCGCCGAGCTGAAGGCGTACCTTCTGGACGCGCTCGGTCCTTCGATTGGGCTACGCATCACGTCCTCCGAGCCGCTCCTCGTCGACTACGTCTCCGTCCACATACCCGAGGAAGACGCGATCGAGACGGAAGCCGCCGTCGCGACGTGGGACATCCTCAAGCGCGCCTTCTCCAACGAGGTGATCACGCCGGGCAAGACGACGCTGATGGAGGTGCACTACTGGATCACGGCGGAGCGCAAGCGCCTCAACTTCGAGTTCAACTTTGCGGCGAGCCTCGATCTCCAGCGCTTCCGCGACGGCAAGGTCGTCTCGCTGGACGACGCGGACAATCCCGTGATTGAGCGCGGCGATCTGCTGCACGTCGACTTTGGCGTGCGCCAGTCGGGTGTCGTCACCGACCAGCAGAAGATGGGCTACGTGCTGAAGGCAGGGGAGTCCGCGCCACCGGCCGGTCTCGTGAAAGCGTTCGCGGATTCCGTGAAGGGCGCCGAGCTGCACGTCGCCGAGGTCGTCGCCGGCCGGACCGGCATCGAGATGAAGACGCGATCGGAAGCGGCAGGCAAGGCGGCGGGACTCGACCTGCTCGTCTACTCACACGTGCAGGGCTACTGGGTGCACGACGCGGGCCCGTGGACCGTGTTCGACTGGCCGGAGCGCTACGGCATCCACCCGCGCGAGAAGCTGCAGGGCGGCGAGTGGTTCTCCGTAGAGTTCCGCACGCGCACGGCCGTGCCGGAGTGGGGCAGCCAGCTCGTGTCGATGCAGCGCGAAGAGGATGCGATCACGTCGAAGACCGCGCCCCTGCGGTATCTGGTTGGACCGCAGATGGAGCTGTGGGTGATCAGATGATTCCCGCACTCCTCTCCGCTTTGCATGTCCTCACTCTCGGTTTGGGTCTCACAGCCGTCGTCATCCGCGGGCAGGCGCTGGCCTCCCCGCTCGATGCGGCAGGATGGAAGCGGCTGCTGGCGGCGGACGCCGCCTGGGGCATCGCGGCAGCACTCTGGATTGCCACCGGACTTGCGCGCGTGTTCTGGGGCGGCAAGGATCCCGACTTCTACTGGTTCAACGGGTTTTTCTGGGTGAAGCTGGCGCTGTTCGGCCTCGTCTTCGCGCTCGAGATGGCGCCGATGATGGCGTTCATGCGCGTTCGTCGCGCGCTCGCGACTGGCGCGCCGCCGCCAGCGATTCCAGTTGGGCGCTTCCGACGCGTCAACACACTCGAAACCGCGCTCGTCGTCGCGATCCCGTTCGCAGCCGCCTTCATGGCGCGCGGCGTGTGGTTATTTTGACCAATGACCAATGACCACTGACCAATACGCGTTCTTATTCACCCTTGAGCCATTCCAGCGGTTTCAGCGCCAGCGCCTGTCGCAGCGGACCCAGGCAGGCGCTGAGGCCCGCGATCATGATGACCGCCATCGTGCCGGCCGGGCGCCAGATGCCGGCACGCGGCACGTCCATCGGCAGCTGATCGATCAACTGATTGATGGCGAGTGCGAGCAGGGCGCCGAGAATCGCTCCCGCCGCGAGCTGGCGCGCGGTCCGGCCGAGCAGGGCGCCCACGACGCCGCGCCCGCCGGCGCCGAGCGCCAGGCGGACGGCCAGTTCGCGCCGCCGCTGAGCGAGGGAGAACGCGACAATCGCGTGAATCGCGGTGCACGTGAGAATGAGCGCGACGCCGCCGAGCGCGACGAATCCGTAGCCGATGCCGCGAAAGATCGACGCCGACTCCGCGAGGTTGTCGGCGAGCGTGTGGGTCCACTGCACGCGCGGCTGGAGCGGGAGCTGCCGGACCGCCTCGTGGATCGCGGGCGCGAGTGCGAGAGGATTGCCGTCCGTGAGCCACGCCACGCGCAGCACATTCGACGGCTCGAGTGGGATGTAGACGCCGTCGGCGCGCGACGAGTCGCCGGGGTTGAGCCCGACATCCGGCACGACGCCGACGATCTCGCGCCACTCGCCCTCATTCACGGTGGGGAGGCGCAGTCGCCGGCCGATCGGATTGGCGTCGCCGAAGTACTTCTTCGCGAACGGCTCGTTCACGATCACCACCTGCCGCTCGTGGTCCACGTCGTCCTGCGTGAAGTCGCGTCCGGCCAGCGGTCGCGCGCCAAGCACGGCGAAGAATGACGTCCCCGCATTCGCGAAGCGGGTCTGCAGGCCGCCGGTCGCGGGCCCGCCCTGAATCTCAAAGGGGCGATTGCGGCGGTCGGAGCCGGGGAAGTGCCAGCCCCACGCGATGTGACTCACACCCGGCAGGGTCGAGATTCGGTCGGTCAGCGTGCGTTGATCCTGCTGGATGCGGCCGTAAAACGCGCGCCACAGCACTTCGTGTTCGTTGCGGGTGAGGGTCGGTCGCGAAAGCTCGGGCGGCGCCGCAAAGTAGATCTGGGCGATCGCCACACGATCTTCCGGCAGCTGGAATGACTGATAGCCGAACCCGACGAGCGCCTGCGCAAACGACGCCGCGCCGGTGAGCAGGCCGACGGCGATGGCGGCCTCGACGATGGTGATGGCGGCGCTCAGGCGCCCGAAACGCATCGTGGCGTGTCCGGTGCGGAGGGTGTCGACCACCGTGCCTCGCGTCACCTTGAGCGCGGGCGCGACGCCGGCGATGAAGCTGGCGAGCACACCGACAAGAACGGCGAAGCCAAACACCTCGACGTTCAGATCGATCGAGATCCAGTACGGCAGGTCGTCGGCCATGCTTCGGAAGATCGTCAGCGCCACGCGCGCGCCGGCCAGGCCCAACCCCGCGGCGACCGCCGCCAGCAGCGCCGCCTCGATCGCCAGGGCGGCGACGATGCGGCCACGACTGGCGCCGAGCGCGGTCCGGATCGCGAGGTCGCGCTGCCTGGCTGCGCTGCGCGCCAGCATCAGGTTGGCGACGTTGGCCGCGGCCACGAGGAGCAGGAGGACCAGCGCACCGACGATCGCCCATGCGATCCCCGCCTCCTCGCCGTTCCCCAGGATGGCCGTAAAGGGCACCACGCGCTGATCGCGATGCTCGCGTGAATCGCGCGGCGCCTGGGCGGCGATCACTCGGAGCTCCGCCGTGGCGGCCTGGAGGTCGAGCCCGGGTCTGGCCCGTGCGACAACCGACACCTCCTGGACGTCGGCGGTGGCCGGCATGTCGGCGGCGAACGGCACCCAGATGTCGGTGACGAACGGGAAGCGACAGCTTTCAGGAATCACGCCGACGATGTCGTAGCGCCGGCCACGGACGTCGAGGCGGCGGCCGACGGCGCTCGCGGGCGTCAAGCCATGCGCGCGCGCGACCAGCTCGTTGACGAGGGCCACCGGCACGGCGCCCGCTTCGCCGTCCGTCGCGGCAAAGGTGCGGCCGGCAGCCGGATTGACGCCCAGCACGGCAAACAGATTCCACGTGACGACGGTGATGCGCCGGATCTGGTGTTCGCCTTCGAGCGTCGTGTCGTCGGTGCGGACGCGATAGGCCGCCACGTCCACGTACGACGCGAGCGCGCGCCGCCGCCGCTCATGTTCCTCGAGCGTGATGAGCAGGCCCCAGCGGCCGACCGTGTCGGCGTCCCTGAGGGCCAGAATCTGATCGCCGCCGGGCGCCTCAAGCTTGCCGTTGACGACCCCGGAAACCACGGTGAAAGCGGCAGTTGCGAGCGCGATGCCGACGCCGAGCGCCAGCACGGCGGTGATGCTCACAATCGGGCTGGCGAGGTTGGCGCGCAGCGCCGACCGGAAATCGAGCAGACCGGGCAGTGAATGCCGCCCCACAACCCTGGATCGTACGTAGGCCGGTCCGGGTTTTGGACCGGCATTCCGCGGCGCCCTGATCGCATCAATCGGCGCGCCGAGCGCCCGAACGAGCGGAGATGGCGCGCCCTTCGGCGCCTCGCGATCGATTTCGGCGAGCCATTCCTCCCGCCAGCGATCGCGCAGGCGTGCAGGCGCCATCCACGCGGACAGCCGGACGATGAGGCGAGCCAGTGCCTTGCTCATGCGCGCCCCCGCTTCGCAAACAGCCGCGATACGGCCCGATAGCGCGATTCGGCTTCGGCCAGCTGCGCGCGCCCGTCGCGCGTGAGCTGATAGTTCCGCCGCCGCGGCCGGCTGTTCTTCTTCGCACGGGTGTCGTCTTCCCAGGAGGACTCGACCAGGCCGAGCGACTCCAGCCGCCGCAGCGCGGGGTAGACGGTGCCGGACGGCAGCCGCGTCGCGTCCATGACGTCGAAGCCGAATCGATAGCCCTGCGCGAGGGCCTGGAGCACGAAGAGGGCAGTGTAGGACAGGGTCATATGTGCGTTGCTACATAGTAATACGCGCTACCGCAGTCATTGGTTAGTGGTTAATGGTTATTCGTTATTGATGGTTACTTGTCATTGGTTATTGGCGGCAACTAATAAACAGTCAATAACCAATAACCATTAACCAATAACCAATACGCCCGGCTCGCCTATGATTGCCCGCATGCGTCTGTGGGCCCTGCTTTCCGTGACGTTCGCCGCGGCCGTCGCGATTCCCGTGGCGCAGACGGCCCGGCCGCCGGACACCACCTTTCAATCGAACCTCGCCTGGCGCAACGTCGGCCCGGCGTCCACCGGCACCCGGATCGTGGACCTCGCCGTCGTCGAGCGCGACCCGCGGATCATCTACGCGGCCACGGCGTCGAGCGGCGTCTGGAAGACCACGAACGCGGGCACCACCTGGGCGCCGGTGTTCGAGAGGGAAGAAACGATCTCGCTGGGCGGCATCGCGGTGTCGCAGTCAAATCCGGACATCGTCTGGGTCGCGACGGGCGAGCCGAACATGCGCAACCTGCGCAGCACGTCGCGCGGCGACGGCGTCTACAAGAGCACCGACGCCGGCCGGACGTGGCGGCGGATGGGCCTCATCGGCTCGCAGCACACCGGGCGCATCGTCATCCATCCGACGAATCCCGACGTGGTCTATGCCTCGGTCATCGGATCGATGTGGCACAACGATTCGACGAAGGAGGAGCAGCGCGGCCTCTGGAAGACGGCCGACGGCGGCGTCACGTGGCGCAAGGTGCTCGACCCCGGCGGGCGAGCGGGCGTCGTCGACGTCGTGCTCGATCCGGTGCGGCCGAACACCGTGTATGCCGCGGCGTGGCAGCGCGAGCGGCGCGACTGGAGCTTCGTCAACGTGGGCGCCGAGGGCGGCATTCACAGGTCGACCGACGGCGGCGTGACCTGGACGAAGCTCGTGAGAGGCCTGCCGGAAAGTCCGGTTGGACGGATTGGACTGTCTGTGTGTCGTTCGCGCCCGTTGACGGTCTACGCCGCGATTGAGGGGCCGGACGCCGGCGTGTTCCGGTCGCTCGACGGCGGCGTCAGCTGGACGCGCCGGAACCCCCTCTCGGCCGCGTCGATGTACTACGGCCAGATCCGCTGCGATCCGACCGATCCCGACCGCGTCCACGTGCTGCAGACCGACCTGCTCACGTCCGGCGACGGCGGCATGAATTTCAGCAGCGGCCTCGTCGGCCGTGGCGTGCACGTCGATCATCACGCGCTCTGGATCAACCCGAACGATCGCGATCACCTGCTGCTGGGCAACGACGGCGGCATCTATCAGAGCCGCGATCGTGGCGCGACGTGGCTGTTCCACGGGCAGATGGCGCTCACGCAGTTCTACGCGATCGCCGTGGACATGCGCGAGCCGTTCTATTACGTCTGCGGCGGCACGCAGGACAACAACTCGCTCTGCGGTCCGAGCGCCACCCGCCACTCCGACGGCATCGTCTCGGACGACTGGTACGTGACCGCCGGCGGCGACGGGTTTTCGTTCGCGATCCGGCCGGACGATCCGTCCGTGGTGTACACCGAGGCGCAGTACGGCGCGCTGGTGCGATTCAATCCGTTTACGGGCGAGCGCAGGAACATCCGGCCCGCGGCGCCGCAGGGCACCACGTACCGATGGAATTGGAACGCGCCGATTCGGCTCTCGCCGCACGACCCGGACATCCTCTATTTCGGCTCGCAGTTCCTGCATCGCAGCAAGGACAAGGGCGCGACGTGGGAGACGATCAGCCCCGACCTCACGCGCCAGGTTCCCATCGAGCAGAAGTTCCGCATCTCGGACTACGGCACGCTCCTCTGGATTCATGAGTCGCCGCGGCGTCAGGGGCTCATCGCGGTCGGGACGGACGACGGGCTGATTCAAATCACCGAGGATGGGGGACTGACCTGGAATCGCCTGGCCGCGCTGCCGGGCGTGCCGGAGCGGGCACAAATCAGGCGAGTGCTGTTCTCGGCCCATGCGGACCGGACGATGTACGTGGCGGCCTCGGCGCACGAAGACGACGACTTCGCGCCGTACGTACTAAGGAGCACGGATCTGGGGCGGAGCTGGACGTCCATTGTGACGTCCCTGCCACCTCGCGTGCCCGTCTTCGCGCTGGCGGAAGATCCCGCGCGGCCGGGTCTGCTCGTTGCCGGCACCGAGCTCGGCATCCACGCGACGCTCGACGACGGCGCCAGCTGGTTCTCGCTCAAGCTGAATCTCCCGACGGTCGGCGTCCACGACATCGTCATTCACCCGCGCGAGCGCGACCTCATCATCGGCACGCACGGACGCGGGATCTGGATCCTGGATTCGATCCGCGGCCTGGAAGGGTTGACGCCGGAGGTGGCCGCTCGCGACGCCGCCATCTTCGCGCCTCGTCCGGCCGTGCAGATGCCGCGCTTCGATCGCGGGCGATCGAGTCTCGGGTCGGCGGACTACACCGCGCCCAATCCTCCCGACGGCGCCCTGATTGATTTCTATGTCAACGCGAGAGTCACGGCGCCGGTGACGCTCGAGATCTTCGACGCGTCGGGCACGCGCGTGCGCGCGCTCGACCTCGGGCCGCGCGAACAGATCGCGGGGCTGCGGCGGGCGGTGTGGGACATGCGGCGCGATCCGACTCCTCCGGCCGCAGGCCGCTCCGGGCCTGGGACCGGCGGCGAACCAGGCCCACCGCAGGGCCGCGGCGGCCGTGGCGGCGGCGTCCTGCCGGCGGGGAAGTACGAAGCGCGCCTGACCGTGGGCGGCGAGATTCTCCGAGCCGAAGTCGTGATCAGGGCTGTTCAATGAGCCGATAAGCGGTTCATGCCCCCAGCCGTCGCCGTCGTTCTCTCGTTCGTCACCGGCATCCTTCTCGAGTTCGTCGTCCACGCCGTCACCGGCCGTCGTGAGGCCTGGGACAGTCCCGTCTTCTGGACCTACGGCATGCCTGCCGCGCTCGGCGCCTCGTTTGCCATCGGCCTGTTCGCCAAAGGCCGCGCGTGGCTCGGCACGCTCGCGGTCGCGCCCGGTCAGGTGGCGGCGATGATGGTGCGGTCAGGCGAGATCGGCAATCTCTGGCCGCTCGCGCTCGTGCTGTCGGCGATTCTCAGCGCGCCGTTCGTCGGCGCGTCGTTCCTGGGCTGGAAGGCGCGGGCTGCTCAGCGGCGCTTCAGCATCAGTCGCCTCTAAGTAACGAGCGGCCGATACGTGACAGTTGACACTGCCAGTATAACTGGCTAGTATCTGTCCGTGGCGGACAGCAAGGAATTCAGCCTCGACGACATCGCCGCGCTGGCCGAGCTGCCGCGGCGGACGGTTCGGTACTACATCCAATCGGGACTGGTGGATCGGCCCCAAGGGACCGGCAAGGGCGCGTACTACACGCAGCAACACGTCGAGCAACTCCTGCTGGTTCGGAAGTGGTCGCTGGCCGGTCTGTCCCTCGAGCGGATCAGCGAAGTGATGAAACAACCCACCGACGGCCCCCTGCCGCCGACGCCCCGGCGCGCGGGCACGGTCGAAGTCTGGAGCCATCTCGTCGTCGCGGACGGCGTGGAAGTGACGCTCGAGCCCGGCCGCGCAGGGCTCACGCCAGAGCAAGTGCGCAAATTCTTTCGCGCGGTAACCCGCGCCTATCAGGAACTTCACGGCAGCGAGGCAGAGAAATGAGTCACCCAGCATCGGCCCTGATCACCCGCCGCGGCGAGCGCGTCGCCCTGTGCGATGTTTCCGTCTCTGCAGCCTTGCACGACCTCCTCTCCGAGGTGACCGTCTCGCAGACCTACCGCAATGACGAATCCGTGAACATCGAGGCGGTCTACACGTTTCCGCTGCCGCTCGACGCGGTGCTGCTCGAGCTCTCAGTCACGATCGGCAAGCGCGTGCTGACAGGCGTCGTCGTCGAGAAGAAGGCTGCTGAGGCGCGCTACGAAGATGCAGTCGCCGCCGGCGACGCGGCGGTGATGCTCGAACAGCTCGAGCCGGGCCTCTACACGATGAACGTCGGCAATCTGTTGCCGGCCGAGACGGCGGTGATCACGTTCAAGTACGCCGTGATGTACCGCTGGGCGGGCGACACGCTCCGGATGCTGATCCCGACGACGATCGCGCCGCGGTTTGGCGATTCGCCACATGCGCCGCATCAGGTGCCCGAATCCTCGCTGACCGTCGAGAACCAGTTCTCGCTCCAGGTAAACGTATTCGGCAGCCTGCGCGAGGCGCGTTTCGAATGTCCGTCGCACGAGGTGACCCTCGCGTCGTCTTCCGACAAGACGATGATCACGCTGAGCCGGGAGAAGGCGGTGATGGACCGCGACTTCATCCTCAATGTGAAAGCCCCGCAGGCGGCGCACAGCTTCGCGCTCTGCGGCGCGGACGGCGCGGATGAAGAAAGAGAAACAGGCGCGGCCGTGGTGGCGAGTTTCCTGCCCGTGTTCCCGGGACTGCGACAGCCGCGCGCGCTCGATCTGGCGGTGGTCATCGATTGCTCAGGATCCATGCAGGGCGACTCGATCGCCCAGGCCCGGCAGGCGCTGGCCGGCATCCTCGATGCGCTGCAGCCTCGCGATCGCGTGACGATTGTAGCGTTCGGCAACTCCACGAAGGAGCTGTCCAATCAGCTCCTGCCATGCACCGACGCGAATCTCCGCCGCGCGCGCGAATTCGCCGCCGCGCTCGAGGCAGACATGGGCGGCACCGAAATCGGCAACGCCCTGCAGGCCGCCTACAAGGCGACGACCCGATCGGAGTCCGCGGACATCTTCATCGTCACCGATGGGGAAGTGTCGGAGTGGACGAGCGTCGTCGCAGACGCGAAGCGATCCGGGCGACGCATCTTCACAGTGGGGGTCGGCAACGCCGTGTCGGAGGCGTTCGTCCGGGAACTCGCCGCCGCGACTGGAGGCGAGTCGGAGCTCGTCTCGCCGCGAGAAGGCATGGCGGATCGCGTGATTCGGCACTTCGAGCGCATGCGGGCGCCGCGCGCGCGGCGCGTCACGATCCACTGGCCCGGGGGCGCGCGCGATCTCACGCCCGCGAGCTTCGGCGCGGTCTTCGAGGGCGATACGGTGTTGGCATCCGCGCAGTTCGACGGGCCCACAGTCGGCGGGCAGGTCGCGCTGGAAATTGAGACGGACCGCGGGGACGTGTTCCGCCACGAGCTGCCGATTGGGAAGGCGCCGGCGCTCGACTCCGGCGACCGGGTATCCACGGTGGCACGGCTCGCGGCGGCTTCTCGACTGAAGGAACTGGATCGTGAAGCCGGCGCGGCGATGGCGCTCCGATACAGGCTGGCGAGCGCCTGGACGAACTGGCTGGTGGTGGCCGAGCGAGCGGACGGCGAGAAGGCGTTCGACATTCCCGCGCTTCGCAAAGTGCCGCAGACGCTGGCGGCGGGCTGGGGCGGCACGGGCGTCGTTGGGGCGCTGTTCCTGGGCAAGCCGGCCTTCGCGGACTTCAGCGCGTCGCTCGAGGTAGACAGCCTGAGCGTCGAGGAGCCCTCTTTCATGCGCGCGAGCTCGCTCGCGAGCGAAGAACAGGGGGAGGACCTGCTCCAGAGGTTGCAGGACCTGGACCGGGCGGTCGGCGCTCTTGCAGACGAGGCTCGCGGCATCGGCGCGTCGCTCGAAGCGCACGCGAAGCAAATCGAAGGTGCGCTCCACGAGATGGGGCGCCGGATTGACGACATACAGCGGGCACTCGACGAGCTTGCCCGCGAACCACGTGCTTCACGGCATCTGGACGCTATCCACGAGAGGCTCGAGCAGGTCGTGGCGCTCCGCGAGTGGCTCCGGGAACTGCTCCGCGAGGTAAATCGGCTGCTGACCTCGGCTGTCAGACCCCCACGCCATACTTTCCATGGAGGCTCCCAGTAGGTCGTCCCAGGGCAGGGCAAAGCCCAGACCGCCGGCGGAGTCAAGTTGACGCATGGAGTACGCTGGTAGTCACATGAATCATTCACCGAAGGGCGCCAGGACCGGTTCGAACTCCGACGTTGAGGATCTCGTGGAGGCGATGGCCGGCGTTCTGCGTCTGCCGCCGGACCCCCGGGGCCGCGTTCGAGCAGCCACGGACGCCATCACGCCGCCCAGGCCGACGGGGCCTGCACCTTCTCCAGCAGTTCCCGACGATGGGGCAGCGGAGGAGAGCTACCTCGCGCCCGGGGTCGATCGGCGTGAACTCCGAAGGATCAAGCGCGGCGACTACACTCCTGTCGGCCGCCTCGACCTGCACGCGCTGACCGCGGCGGAAGCCGTCACGAAGGCGAAGCAGTTCGTCGACAGCCGGCGCCATCGCGACCTCTGCGTCTGCATCGTCCACGGCCGGGGCCTGCATTCCAAGGGGAACGTCTCCGTTCTCAAGACGCGCGTGCGGGCCTGTCTCCGGCGGCATCCGGCCGTGCGGGCCTATGCCGACGCCCCTCGGACGGATGGCGGCAGCGGCGCGGTCTACGTGCTGTTGCGGAAGTAGGGCCCGAAGTCGGGTGAAACGGACCCGGCACTTCGTCTACATCGTCCGCTGCCGCGACGGGTCTTTGTATACGGGTTACGCCCGGGATCCGCTGGCGCGACTCCGCCTGCACAATAGCGGCCGCGGCGCGAAATACACGCGCGGGCGCCGGCCGGTACGGCTGGTGTACTCGGAGGCCTGCGCGACCGTGTCCGCCGCGCTCCGGCGCGAGTACGAACTGAAGCAGTGGCCGCGCGCCAGGAAACAGGCGCTCATTCGTCCATCGGGTCGATCGAGTCGGGCCGTCCCCAAGGCCCGCGGTTAAACGGCGAGGACGGCCCGGAGCGGCCTACTTGACCGGCAACATCACGACCTTGCTGATCGTGATCGTGTCGCCCTTGAGCGTGCCCGTCAGGTCGATCACGTGGCCGGCGTGCGCGGTCACTTCCTTCATGTCCTGATTGGCGATCTTGTAGATGGTCGGCTTCTTGTCCTTCTCGGTGACGAACACGAAGCCGCCCTTCGGGGCGCACTTCAGGGCGCAGTCGTGATCCTTCTTCATGTCGCCGCCGTTCGCGCCGTGCGACGCGCCGCACATCGCGTCCGAGATCTTGCCGCGCCAGGTCGTGTCCTGGGC
>Ga0137313_1000297_pt1 | contig 16562 bp, 14 predicted proteins | sample EasRivERMZT166_2_FD_102287 | JGI IMG/M metagenome (GOLD analysis project Ga0137313, IMG submission 102287) | Soil microbial communities from meander-bound floodplain in the East River, Colorado, USA - East River MetaG ERMZT166_2 | ecosystem: Environmental > Terrestrial > Soil > Floodplain ...
CGACTTCATCGACGGCAAGGTCGCGCACGACCTCGGGGCCGTGAGCAAGTTCGGCGGCTTCTGGGACTCGGTGATCGATCGGTTCTCGGATCTCGCCCTCTCGGTCGGCCTGATCGTGCTCTACGCGTCGCTCGAGCGCGTCGATTACGTGCTGATCACCGCCATCACGATGGTGTTCGCGACCATGACGAGCTACACGCGCGCGCGGGCCGAATCCCTCATCCCCCGCTGCAAGGTCGGCTTCATGGAGCGGCCCGAGCGCATCGTCCTCTTCATGATCGGCGCCTTTACGAACCGCATGGCGGCCGTGATGTGGGTGATCGGCATCCTGTCGGTCGTGACGGTGATCAACCGGATTCAATACACCTACCTCGTGTTGAACAACCGCCCGCAGCCGAGGCCTTCGGGTCCGTTCGGCTGGTTCGTGCGCGCCTTCTACTGGACCGAGGAACGCGCGACGCTCGGCTACGACCTGTGGGTGATCGCGATCCTGGCGTTCGTCTGGCTCACCCCGCCGGACTGGCTGGGCGACCCGACCGCGATTGGCGGACGCGGACTCGTGCAGTGGCTGATGGGGCAGTAGGGGGTCGTACCTCGATCTGTGGAAAAGTCAGGGGACATCGATCACTGATCAGAGTCCCCTGACTTTTCCACAGATCGAGGTACGACCCCTTCTCGCGGATCGAAGCAGTGCCGGCACCTGGCTTCGTACGTCCCCGTCGCCCCGACCAGCACGCGCTCTTTTGAGGCCACCAGGCGCTGGGTGTGGTTGGCGGGCCCTCCGCAGACCATGCAGATCGCCAGCGTCTTCGTGATGTATTCCGCGGTCGCGAGCAGCTGCGGCATCGGCTCGAACGGCTTGCCCAGATAGTCCTGATCCAGCCCGGCGACGATCACGCGCTTGCCCGCATTGGCCAGCCGCGCGCACACGGCCGGCAGCTCGGCGTCGAAGAACTGCCCCTCGTCGACGCCGACGACCTCCGTCGCGGCGGCGACCTGCGCCTCCAGCTCGCGCGACGTTTTCACCGCGACCGACGGAATCTTCATCTCGCTGTGCGACACGATGGCGTCGCTGCTGAACCGGTCGTCAATCGCCGGCTTGAAGATCTGGACTTTCTGCTTCGCGATCTGCGCGCGGCGGAGCCGGCGAATCAGCTCCTCGCTCTTGCCGCTGAACATGCTCCCCGTGATGACCTCGATCCAGCCGGGGCGGGGAGAAAGGTGCTGGTCCAACGCTCAGACTCTCGACAGGTATTCGCCAGTCTCGGTGTTGATGCGAACGACGTCGCCGGTGTTGACGAACGACGGCACGCTGACGACGAGGCCGGTTTCGAGCGTGGCGGGTTTCACCTGCGCCGAGGCGGTCGCCCCCTTGATGCCCGGCACCGTGTCCTTGACCTTCAGATCGACGGTCTGGCCCACGTCAATGCCGACGGGCTCGGTCTCGTAGAACTCGACTTTGATGAGGGATTCCGGCAGCAGGTAGAGCGCGCTCTCCCCGAGTACTTCCAGGGACAGGTGCACCTGCTCGTAGGACTCGGTGTTCATGAAATGGAAGAGGTCGCCCTCGCGGTAGAGGAACTGCATCTCGTGCTCGTCGAGAATCGCGCGCTCGACGTCGTCTTCCGCCCGGAACTTGTGGTCCATCAGGCGGTTGTTCCGGATGTCACGCAGCTTGCACTGGACGTGCCCCCGCTTGTTGCCGGGGGTGCTGTGGTTCAGCTCGAGCACCCGGTACAGGTTGCTGTCCAGCTTGATGAGATTGCCCTTGCGAAGGCGGGTGGCTTGAACAGAGCTCATAGGTCAGCAGTTATCCCTGGCCAGAAACTCCTAATCGTAGCAGGGCCATGGTCCTGAGTCCTAGGTCCCAGGTCCCTGGTCCGGGTTCCAAGGACCCGGGACCGAGGACCAGGGACTAGGGACCACGGGCCAGCGACTGCTGTATCGTTGATTCATGCCCTGGGATCCGGTGCGCGATCTGCTCACCATGCAGGAGCGCCTCGAGAGCCTGTTTGGCCGAACGACGGCGTGCTGGATGCCGGCGGCGGACCTGGCGGAACTTCCCGACCGATACGTCCTGACGGTCGAGCTGCCGGGTCTCGGACGCCAGGATGTCCACATCGATCTCGATGAACAGATGCTCACGATTCGCGGGGCGCGGCCGGCCCTATGCTGCCCCAACGATCGGTACCAACAACTCGAGCGCGGCCAGGGTGAGTTCTCGCGCGCGTTCCGCTTCGGCGGACCCGTGGCGGCCGGCAGCATCAAGGCCGACCTCGCCGACGGCGTGCTGACCGTCATCGTTCCCAAAGTGAGTGAAACCCGCATCGACGTGGAGTAAAAACGCGATGTCTCTGCAGAAAACCCTCTTGGTCGCGATCGTGCTGGGCGCCGGTTTTCTCGGCGGACTGGTGGTCTCCGGCAGGCTCTCGCTCACATCGGTCTCTGAAGCGGTACCCGAGTGGCAGGCGCGGCCGGCCCCGCCGCCGTCCGGCGCGACGGCGCCCGCCAACCTGCCGGACTTCTCGGCCGTGGCGGAGCGGGGCGTGCGCGCCTCGGTCAACATCTCGTCGACGCAGCAGGTGCCCGTCCATCCGTTCTTCCAGCAGTTTTACGGCGCGGACGCGGTGCAGCCGCAGTCGAGCCTGGGATCGGGCGTGCTGGTCTCAGCCGACGGCTACATCCTGACCAACAGCCACGTCGTGCAGGATCGCCGGGCCGACGTGCGCGTGACGCTCTCGGACGATCGCGAACTGGACGCCGACGTCGTGGGCATCGACGAGCTGACGGACCTGGCGGTACTTAAAATCAAAGTCACCGGGGCCGCGCCCTTGCCCTGGGGCGACTCGTCGAAGCTTCGGCTGGCCGAGTGGGTGCTCGCGGTCGGCAATCCCTTCCAGTTCAACGAGACGGTCACGGCCGGCATCGTGTCCGCCGTCAACCGGCACGCGCCGCAGCTCGACTGGTACAACGACTTCATCCAGACCGACGCCGCGATCAATCCCGGCAACTCCGGCGGCCCGCTGATCAACACCCGCGGCGAGCTCGTCGGCATCAACACGATGATCTACAGCCAGACCGGCGGCTATCAGGGCATCGGCTTCGCGATTCCGTCGAACCTCGCGAAGGGCATCATGGACCAGCTGATCGCCAGCGGCGAGATCGTTCGCGGGTCAATCGGCTACATGCGGCTGAAGGCGGTCAACGGCCGCGCGAGCAACGGCACGGCCGTCCAGGGTGTTCAGATTCTGAACATGTACCGCAACGAGCCCGCCTTTCGTTCGGGTCTGCAGCTGTGGGACGTGATCGTCTCGTTCAACGGCACGCCCATCAAGGACGAGGGTCAGTTGATGCGGCTGATGGTGGACTCCAAGGTCGGGTCGGTCGCGAAGGTCGAAGTGTTCCGCGAAGGCCAGCGCCGGACGTTCGAGGTGCCGGTCGCGAAAATGGCTGCGCCCAGGCGAAGGACGTAGAAGGACCACTCGGAACCGCGCAACCTATTTTGATACCGCCGGATGGTCGCCCCAGTGGCATCGCCACCGGCGGCGCGTGCCGACGCGGATCCCGACGCGCGGTGACCACACCAGCCGGCCGGGTCGCTCCGGACCTCTCTCGATCGTCAGCGGACCGCCGGTGAGATCCCGCGTGTTCTGGCGCAGGTCGATCGCGAGCGCCGTCGTCAGGTTCCCTGGCCCGCGGCAGAGCGCGTGAAGATCGATCGCGCCGCCGCCCGGCCGCTTCGCAGCGCGGCGGCGGCGCATGACGTCCACACCCTCGCGCGGATCCAGCGCGCGGATCAGCACCGCAGCGGGCGATCCTTCCGCCTCCGTCACGGCATTCACGAGGTAGTGCATCCCGTAGTTGAAGTAGACGTACGCGCGGCCCGGCGGCCCATAGAGCGGGGCGTTGCGCCGCGTGCGCCCGGGCGCGGCGTGGCAGGCGGGATCCGATTCGCCGATGTAGGCCTCGGCTTCGACGATGACGCCCGAGGTCCGGCGGCCGCGCACCTCGTGCACGAGGACCGCGCCGATCAAGTCCTCGAGGACTTCGAGTGTCGGACGAGCGTAGAACGACGTCGGCAGGGTTCTGCCGCTCCATAACCCGGAGCGGCCTACGTACGGCCCGGAGCGGCCTACGTTAGCTGTCGTCGTCATCCGGCACCAGCAGCAGCCTCTTCAGGTGGCGGCCGGTGTGCGAGGCGGGATTGTCGGCGACTTGATCCGGCGTACCCGCCGCCACGAGGTACCCGCCGGCGTCGCCGCCCTCCGGGCCGAGGTCGATGAGCCAGTCGGCGGTCTTCAGCACGTCGAGGTTGTGCTCGATCACGAGCACACTGTGGCCGGCGTTCAGCAGTTTCTTGAAGGCCGCGAGGAGCTTCACGATGTCGTCGAAGTGCAGGCCGGTGGTGGGCTCGTCGAGGATGTAGAGCATGCGCTCGCCGGTCTGGGACCCGAGGTGCGCGGCGATCTTGACCCGCTGCGCCTCGCCGCCCGAGAGCGTCGTCGCGGGCTGGCCGAGCCGCAGATAGCCCAGGCCGATCTCGTCGAGCACCTGCAGCCGCCGGATGACCTTCGGCGCGCCGGCGAAGAAGGCCAGCGCCTCGCGCACGGTGAGATCCAGCACCTGATCGATGTTGCGTCCCCTGAAGCGGACCTCGAGCACCTGCGGGCGGAATCGCTTGCCATCGCACTCGTCGCACGGGACGAACACGTCGGCGAGGAACTGCATCTCGACGCGCACGACGCCTTCGCCCTCGCACGCCTCGCAGCGTCCCCCCGGCACGTTGAACGAGAACCGGCTGGCGGTGAGGCCGCGGGCGCGTGCGTCCTTCGTGGCCGCGAACAGCTCTCGAATCGGATCGAACGCCTTGAGGTACGTGACCGGATTGGACCGCGGCGTCCGGCCGATGGGCTGCTGATCGACCAGCACCACGTCGGTGATGAACTCGGCGCCCTCCAGCCGCGCGTGGTGCCCCACGCGGCGATCCCAATCGCCCTTGGCGCGCTTGATGGCCGCGTACAGGACGTCGTGCACCAGCGTGGATTTTCCGGATCCGCTGACGCCCGTGACGCAGACGAGCAGGCCCAGCGGGATCTCGACGTCGATCTTCTTGAGGTTGTGCTCGGCCGCGCCTTCGAGGCGCAGGCGCTGCACGCCCGGCCGGCGCCGCGACGCGGGCAGCGGGATGGCGAGCTCATCCCGGAGATAGCGCGCGGTGAGCGAGCGCTGCTCGGCAATGAGGCCCGCGGCCGGCCCGGCATAGATCACGCGGCCGCCCTGCTCGCCGGCGCCGAGGCCGAGATCGACCACTTCGTCGGCGACGCGGATCATGTCCGCGTCGTGCTCGACCACGAGCACCGTGTTGCCCTGATCCCGCAACTGCTGGAGGATCTTGATCAGGCGGGCGTTGTCGCGCGGGTGCAGTCCAATCGACGGCTCGTCCAGCACGTAGAGCGTATCCACCAGCGCCGAGCCGAGCGCCGTGGCGAGATTGATGCGCTGCGACTCGCCGCCCGACAGCGTGGACGACAGCCGATCCAGCGTCAGGTAATCGAGACCGACGTCGGTCAGAAACGACAGGCGCCGCCGGATCTCCTTCAGGACTTTCTCGGCGACCGTGGCGTCCTTCTCGGACAACGTCAGCCCGTCGAAGAACCGGGCCGCGCCCGTCACCGTCAGCGAACACACCTCGTCGATCGTGCGGCCGCCGACGCGCACGTCGCGCGCCTCGCGCCGCAGCCGCGTGCCGCCGCACTCGTGACACGTGAGGTATCCGCGATAGCGGCTCAGGAACACGCGGACGTGAACCTTGTACTTCTTGCGTTCGAGCCGCCGGAAGAACCCCTGAATGCCGTCGTAGTCTTCGCCGCCGCCTTCGACGACCAGCTGGCGCTCGGCATCGGTGAGCTGCTGCCACGGGACATCGAGCCGGACGTTGGCATCTTTGGCTGCGCGCTTCAGCTGGACGAGGCTGCTCCGGTAGTACGGCTTGGTCCACGGCTCGATCGCACCCTGTTCGATCGAGAGCGCCGGGTCCGGGACGACCAGCGCCAGGTCGAGCTCGATCGTGTTGCCAAACCCGTGGCACGTCGGACACGCGCCGAAGGGGTTGTTGAACGAGAAGAGGCGCGGCTGCGGGATCTCGTACTGAATGCCGCAGTTCCGGCATTCGAAGCGCTCGCTGAAGCGATGCGTGGCGGTCGGCGCGCCGGTGTCGTCCACCTCGACCGCGAACAGCGCCCCCTCCCCCTCGCGAAACGCCGTTTCGACCGAGTCGGTCAGGCGCCCACGGATCTCGGGGCCGACGCGCAGGCGGTCGACGACGACGGCCAGATGGGTCGCGTCGCGCAGCCCGTTCAAGCCGGCGATCGCGTCCTCGACGGCGACGGCGCGTCCGCCAATCAGGAGCCGGCCGAACCCGCGGCGCCGCAACGCCTGCAGCGTCTCGAGGACCGGGTCCGGCGGCGCGCCGTTCTCGCGCACGAACGGCAGGTCCCCGCCGTGCCCGTTCTCCGCTTCGTCCTCCCCCTCCTCCGCCGCAGCCTCGCTCGGCAGCTGGAGCTTCACGATGGGATAGTCGAAGCCGATGAGGAGACGGGCGCCCGGCTGGAGCGCGAGCAGCTGGTCAGCGACCACGTCCGGGGACTCCCGGACCACTTCGCGCCCGCACTGCCGGCAGATCGTCCGCCCCACCCTCGCCCAGAGCAGCCGCAGGTAGTCGTGGATCTCCGTCGAGGTCCCGACCGTCGAGCGGGGGTTGCGGATGCTGTTCTTCTGGCGGATGGCGATGGCAGGCGCAATCCCGTCGATCGAGTCCACATCCGGCTTTTCCATCCGCTCGAGGAACTGCCGGGCATAGGCCGACAGCGACTCGACGTAGCGGCGCTGCCCTTCGGCGTAGATGGTGTCGAAGGCGAGCGATGACTTGCCGGACCCGCTCACGCCCGTCACCACGATCAGGCGGCGGTGCGGCAGGGTGACGTCAACCCCTTTCAGGTTGTGGGTGCGGGCCCCCCGCACCGTCAGCACCCCGCCCACTCGTGGGGCCCGATCCGGGGCTATGTCCGCCATGGCGACGCAGGCGGGCTAATTCGCGGACTGGTCAAGCGGAGCATGTTACTACGGCCCGTTGCCTGTCCCGGCGGCCCGTGCTATCCTGCCGGTCAACCTTCACTTTGCAGACCCACCTACCTGCGGGCCTCGGGCGAGACGCCTTCGGCATGAATCTGGGATAAACCTCTCCGCATCAATTCGAGGATCTAGTCAGTGGCTGTGCGTTTGTTCGTTGGCAATATGCCCTACGGGGCGACGGACGCCGATCTGCGTACGCATTTCGGCGCAGTCGGAGCTCCATCGCAAATCGTCATCCCCGTCGACCGTGAGACGGGCCGCCCACGAGGGTTTGCGTTCGTGGAATACCTGGATCGCGCCATGGCGGAAGCCGCCATCGCGAAGTTCAACCAGCAGCCGTTCATGGGACGGTCGCTGTCCGTGAGCGAGGCGCGGCCGCGCGAAGCCGGGGGCGCCGGTGGCGGCGGATTCCGTCCCGCCGGCGGTGGCTTCGGAGGGCCTCGCCCGCCTGGAGGCGGCTTCGGCGGACCTCGCCCGATGGGCGGGGGCCCCGGAGGCTTCCGACCGGGTGGCCCGCCGGGCGCCGCGCCGGGGCCTCAGCGATTCGGGCCGCCCAAGAAAAAGAGCGCGTCGAGCGAGAAGCGCTGGGAAGCCAAGGAGCGGGGCCCCAAGGGTCCCATCAAAGAGCGCTACTCCGGGCGCATGGACGGGCTGTACGACGCGCCGGACGACACGAGCGAGACGCTCACGGATTTCGACGACATCGCCTCGACCGCACCGAAGGACGACGTCGCGCCGAGCGTACCGAAGGACGACGACAAGGAGTAGGCCATGGCGACGCACGTGAAAGTGCTCGCAAGCTTCTTTGTAGTGATCGCGATTCTGTTGCTCGCCGGGGCGTTTTTTCTCCCGCTCATCCTCGGCCTCGTCGGCACCCTCGTCAGTTCGTCGAACGAACCGGACGCGGCGACCGTCGGCGCGTTCCTCGGTCTCACTGGGGCCGTGCTGAGCGCCGTGCTGGTCTGCCTGGCTCTGCCCTTCGGGATCTGCGCCTACGGCCTGTTCAAGGTCAGGCCGTGGGCCCGCATCATGGGCATCATCATGTCGGCGATCGCACTCACGCAGGTGCCGTTCGGCACGCTCATCGGCATCTACGGGCTGATCGTGTTATTTCAGAAGAAAACCGAAGAACTGTTCGTGGCCAGCCCGGCCTAATTCCAAGCGCGCGATAATTCCACGCGCGCCCGCGCCCCATCCGATCGCGCGATTCTTCACGAAGCTGAACGTATCGACGCCAGGGCCCTCGAGCGGCGCCCACGTGCGGCCGTCGTCATGCGAGATGTCGCCGCCGCGCGGACCGAGCGCGATGTAGGTGCGGTCCGTGCCGGGCACGTGCGCGACGACGGATCGAAATCCGGAAAGACCTGGAGTGCCGGCCAGCGTCCACGTCGCGCCGCCATCGTTCGTGAAAGCGGCGTTCTCGACCGCCTCGGTTTCCTTGGCGTAGTCGCCGCCGACGACCACGCCGTGCCGATCGTCGCGAAAGGCGATCGAGTAGATCCCGGACGACGCCGCGGCGCGGAGCGGCGTGTCGGTGATCTGCCAGGTCCGGCCCCGATCGATCGAGCGGAGCACCCGGGCCTTCGCGGCCGCGCCGGTGCCCATCCAGATGCGATTCCCGCGGACCGTCACGTTCGTGCCGCTTGCGGCGAAATAGCCTTCGTTGTCCTGCGCGGCCGGCAAGCGATCCGCCGGCACCGGCGTCCAGGTGGCCCCGCCGTTCGAGGTCAGGAGTACGACGAACCGGCCCTCCACAGAATCGCTGACCGCGACGCCGTGCTGCGCATCTGAAAACGCCATCGCGTCAAAGAACGCCTTCGGGTTCTCGTTGCGAAACTGCAACTGCCACGTGCGTCCCGCGTCCGTCGTCTTGTAGATGCGGGACAACGGCCCGTCGCCGATGCTGAGGACGTACGCGGTTCGCGCGTCCACGGCGTCGATGTCGCGAAAGTCCAGGCGATCGGTGGTCGGGCTCTCGAGGCGCGTCCAGGTCGTGCCGCCATCCTCGGAACGCAGAATCGTGCTGCCCGATCCGCTGGCCCACGCGACGCGATCGCTCACGGCGCTGACGCCGCGAAGCCGCGCGGTGACGCCGCTCGTCTGCGGCAGCCAGGCCGGCTGAACGGCGGCGACGATCGCCACGGGCAGGAGCAACAGCGTCGAGAGCCTCATCAGGTTCTCACTGCCGGGTCTAAAGACCCGGCCTCCATTACGATCGCGATCGGACGACCAGGCCATTCTTCATGACGAAGGCCACCTTGCGCGTCGCGCTGATCTCCTTCGTCGGATCTCCTTCCACCGCAACAAGATCCGCGAACAGTCCCTTTGTGATCCGGCCGATCTGCGTTTCGAGGCCCAGGACCTTCGCATCCACCGACGTCGCGGATTTGAGCGCGGCGATCGGCGTCATGCCGTAGGCCACCATCAGCTCCAACTCGCGCGCGTTGTCGCCGTGCGGAAACACGCCGACGTCGGAGCCGGACGCGATCGTCACGCCGCTGTCGAGCGCGAGCTTGAAGCTCTCGCGCTTGCGGCGAATGCCGGCCGGCTCGGGATCGGTGCCCTTCCGCCAGCCGCCGTACTGGCTGGTCGCATCGCCGGCCGCGAGAGTCGGACACAGCGCGACGCCCCGCTCCGCCATGAGCTTGAAGATCTCGGGTGTTCCCCCGTTGCCGTGCTCGATCGTGGCCGCGCCCGCGAGGACGGCGCGCCGCATCCCTTCCGGCGTCGAGGCGTGGACCACCACCTGGCGGTTCAAGCTCTTTGCCGTCTCCACGATGAGGCGCATCTCGTCGAGCGAGAACGTCGGCGTGGCCTCCCCGCGCGGGCCGGCGCCGTAGTCGCCGTACACCTTGATCCAGTCGGCGCCCCGGCCGGCCTGATCGCGGACGACGCGAATCAGATCGTTGCCGTCCGCCTCTTCCGCGCCTTGCGGGATGGACCAGCTCGGCGAGAACCCCTTCGGCGCATACGTGCCGGTCGCGACGATCGCGCGGGTCGTGATGATCAATCGGGGACCGGGAATGAGGTTCTGGTTGACGGCCTGCTTGAGGCCCACGTCGGCGTAACCCGCGCCCTCGGTGCCGAGATCGCGCAGCGTCGTGAAGCCGGCCTCGACCGTGGCCTTGAGGTGATTGACGGCGCGCGCGACCCGCAGCGACTCAGGCTCCTTGAGTACCTGATCGTTCCAGGACGCCTCGTTGTACGCGTGGAGCAGCACGTGGGAGTGCGCGTCGATGAGGCCGGGCAGGAGCGTCGCGCCGGCAAGATCGACGGTCCGCGCACCAGCCGGTGCGGTAATCGACGACGCGGGTCCGGCCGCTTCGATCCGCTGACCGCGAACGACGACGACCCACCCGTCGTGCACGGCCTCGCCGTCGAAGACGCGCGAGGGCCGCAGCAACCAGGCTTGTTCCAGCGCCGGCGGCGCCTGTGGTTGCTGCGCGGAGGGCGCCGCGAGCAGGGCGAAGAGTGCCGGAACGATCCAGGCGCGGCGCACGGCGCGGCTCGCCTACTTGCCGGCCGAGGTGATCGGAGTGACGACGACCTTCCGGATCCAGACGCCGTCGTGATCGCCCTGAATCATGAGCGGCCCCGGCGTGAGCTCGTTGTTGTCCAGCGCGCCGCCGGTAATGCCCTCGATGATCTGGTTGTCGTGCAGGCGCTTGCCGTTGAGCGTCACGGTGACCCGATTGGCGACGATGACCGCGTCGAGCGACTGCCACTCGCCGATGGGCAGGCCAGCCGGCGCCGGGGGCGCAGTATGGCCGTAGATCGCCATGTGACCAAGCAGCGGATTCGAGGGCGGCTTCGTCTCGTCCAGAACCTGCAGCTCGTATCTTCCGCGCAGGTAGACACCGCTGTTGCTGGCGGGCCCCAGCTTGAACTCGACCTGCACGCGGAAATCGCTGAAGGTCTGCTTCGAGATCAGGTTGTTCGCCTTGGGCTCGTTCTGCGCGATCCCGTCGACGACCGTCCAGCCCATCGGTCGATCCTTGTACTGAACGTCGAATCCGTCGAGCGTCTTGCCATCGAAAAGCGCCACGGGCTTGCCATAGGTGTGCTTGCCGTTGGCATTCACAGCGGGCCAGTTCGGCGGACGCGTGCCGACCCAGTCAATACGGCGTCCCTGCGGCAGTGTATGGAATCCGACGAGCTTGCCGCCCTCGAGCTTCGCGCGATACTCGGGGCCTGACGCCGCGCCGCCGCGGCCGGCGCCCTGAAACACCAGCTCGCCGTTCTCGACTTTCACCACGGCCAGCCGGTTCGGATTACCGGAACGATTGAGGAACAGGCCGGTCAACTGGCCGCCCTCCTCTTCCACCTTCAGCCAGTAGACGTAGCTGGCCGCATCGCCCGTCCCGGTCAGGTTCCACTTGCCCAGAAACGGATTGGCCTGACCCGTGACGGTCACGGTCAGCACCACAAACGGCAGCAACGCAAGAAGGTGTCGGGCTCGCATGGGCAGATGGTAATACGGGGTCGTACCTCGATCTGTGGAAAACTCTTGGGGACTTGGAGTGTCGATGTCCCCAGAGTTTTCCACAGATCGAGGTACGACCCCTTTACTTCACGCGTTCCTCGCCTCGTTCCTCGTCCTCTTCCTCGAAATCGCGCTCATCCGGTGGATGCCGGCGCAGATTCGGCTGCTGGCGTTCTTCTCGAACTTCATCCTGCTCGCGAGCTTCCTGGGCATCGGGCTCGGGTGCCTGCTGGCCGGATCGCGCCGGCGCCTGTTTGTGTGGTTCCCAGCCGTGCTGGGCGCCATCGTCGTCGGCGTCTACCGCCTGCGGCTGGAGATCACCGTCACCAGCCCGGGCGCGATCTATTTCTCGAGCGGCACGTCCGAGCGGGTGATGCCGATCGAAAGCACCCTGCTGCTGCCGGCCATCTTCCTCGTCGTCGTCGCGCTGTTCACGGCGATCGCGCAGCGGATGGGCCGGGAGCTGGGCGCGCTCCCGCCGCTGCGCGGGTACACGATCAACGTCGCGGGCAGTCTCGCCGGCGTCGTGGTATTTGCGCTGATGTCCTGGCTCGAGCTGCCGCCGGCGGTGTGGTTCGGCCTCGCCGGCGCCGTGGCGTTGCCGCTCGTCGCGCGCGCGGGTCCCGGCGAACCCGCGCCGCGCCCCATCGCAATGGCGGCGCAGATCGCGCTGCTCGCCCTGGCGGTGGCGGTGACCCACGTGATGGCGCGGAACACGATCTGGTCGCCGTACTACAAGATCGGCGTCACGCAGCAGGGCCCCGACACCGTCGTCGAGGTCAACGACATCTTCCATCAGTCGATGGCGCCGGTGGATCAGAAGGAGTACTTCTACCAGTGGCCGTACACGGTGTTCGGCGACACGTTCGAGGACGTGCTCATCCTCGGCGCGGGCTCCGGCACGGACGTCGCGGCCGCGCTCAAGCACGGCGCGACACGCGTGGACGCGGTGGAGATCGACCCGGCGATCCTGCGCCTCGGGCGCGAGCGTCATCCCGATCGGCCGTACTCGGATCCGCGCGTCACCGCGACGGCGGACGACGCGCGGCATTTTCTCCGGACCACGGATCGCAAGTACGACCTCGTAGTCTTCGCGCTCGTGGACTCGCTCACGCTGCAGTCCAGCTTTTCCGGCGTCCGGCTCGAGAGCTACATGTTCACCGAGGAGTCGTTCCGCGCGGTGCGCGATCGGCTCAAGCCCAACGGCGTCGTCGCCATTTACAACTACTTCCGGGAGCGCTGGCTGGTGGATCGGCTGGCCAACACGGCCGCCGTGGCGTTCGGATCGGATCCGCGCGTCCATGTGCACCAGGACCGATCGTTTCTGGCCGTCATGCTCGCCGGACCGCGGCTGGCCACGCTGACGCAGGAGCCGGTCGTGCCGGAACGCGTGACCGCCTTCGGCCAGTCACACGCGCCGAGCCGTGCGCGACTCCACCGGCGCGATCACACGATCGAGCCGGCCACCGACGACTGGCCGTTCCTGTATCTGCGCGATCGCCACGTGCCGCGGCACTACCTGATCACCCTGGGCCTCATCCTGCTCGTGTCGGTCGCGCTCGTCGCGCCGGCGGTGCGCCGGCAGGTGGACGCCAGGGGCTGGCACTTCTTCCTGCTCGGCATGGGATTCATGGTGCTCGAGACGAAGTCGATCACGCAGTTCGCGCTGCTGTGGGGATCCACCTGGGTGGTGGCCTCGCTGGCGATCGCGTCGGTGCTGGTGATGGCGCTCGGCGCGAACTTCGTCGTGTCAGTCTCTGCCGGACGCACGATCAGGCCCTGGCCGGTCTGCGCGGCGCTCGTCGGGCTGCTCGCCGTGAACTACTTCGTGCCGGTGGGCCGGATCGCGTTCGAGAGCCGGATAGCCGAATCGATCGTCTACGCGCTGCTGGTGTTCAGTCCGATCTTCTGTGCGGGCTTGCTGTTCGGACGCTCGATCGCGCGGTCCACTTCCCTGCCGCGCGATTACGGCATGAACCTGCTGGGGGCCATGGCAGGAGGAACCGCCGAGTACTTGTCGCTACTCGGCGGCTTCCAGATGCTGATTCCGATCGTGGCGCTGATCTACCTCGGCGCCGTTCTGCTCTACAACGAATAGCCGTCGCGATAGACGCGCGACAGGAACTCGTTGGCGCCGGCGTTGTTCGTGAATTCCATCTTGGCGCTGTCGTAGTAGAGCTTCGCGTTGTTGGCGCGCAGCGACGCCACGCCGAGCAGCATGATCTCGGTCAGGTGCGCCGCGTAATTGAACGGGCACGAGATCTGATCGCGCGAGCGGATGGCGTTCACCCAGTTCATCTCATGCCCCTCGTGGGGCACGCGCGCCATCGTTTCCTTCGGCGCGCCGTACTGGTTGTGCTTCTCGGCGGGCAGCAGCCGCGGCCGCGCGCCGTAGGTGTTCTGCAGCATCTTGCCCTTGCTGCCGATGTAGAGGATTCCGCCCTCGCCCGACAGCCGCTCGTCGCCGAGCTCCTCCGGCTTCGACGGCAGCAGTCCGCCGTCGTACCACGTGAGCTTCACCGGCGGCATGTTGCCGCGCGCGGCGAACTCGTAGTGCGTCATCGTGGCGTTCGGATACGAGACGTTGTTGAACGGCGTCGACACGGTCTCGATCATCGTCGGCAGGCCGAGCCGGAGCGCCCACACCGGGTGATCGATGAGGTGCGCGCCCATGTCGCCGAGCGCGCCCTGGCCCCAGTCCACCCAGCCGCGCCAGTTGAACGGGTGATAGATCGGGTGGTACTCCACGTCGGGCGCCACGCCGAGGAACAGATTCCACGAGAGCTTGTCGGGCACCGGGTAGCTGCCCATCGCCGCCGCGAGCCGCGTGACGACGCCGGAGTTGTTCCATCGCGGCGGCGGCGCGTCGGCGGCCGGCTGCGCCGGACGCGGAATGCCCTGCGGCCAGAACGCGAGCGGGCGGTTCGTCCAGACGTGCACCTCGCGCACCTCGCCGATCGCGCCGGCCATGATGTATTCCTGGCCGCGCCGCGCCTCGTCCTGCGAGTGCCCCTGGTTGCCCATCTGCGTGACGACTTTCTTCTCGACGGCCTTGCGCGCCAGGTGCCGCGCCTCGTGCACGGACCAGCACATCGGCTTCTGCACGTACACGTGCTTGCCGAGCTCCATCGCGGCCGACGCGATCACCGCGTGCATGTGATCGGGCGTGGCGACGATGACGGCGTCGATGTCCTTCTGCTTCTCGAGCATCTCGCGGTAGTCGCGATACGTCTTGAGGCGCGGCAGCTGATCGTTCACGAACCGGCCGAGCGTGTCGGCCGAGTTCGGACGGGCCCACTTCTCGTTGGCCGAGCGCTGGTTGGCCGACGGCCCGAAGTTCTGCCAGGTCGGCTGCGGTGGCGCACCGGCGCCGCCCTGACGGCCCTGGCCACCCTGCCGTCCGCCACCGCCCTGCCGGCCGCCGCCTTGCCGTCCGGCCGCGCCGGTGTCCTGCGGCTTGGCGACCGTGCTCTTCCAGTCATCGAGCTTGCGTTCGAGCAACCCGAAGTCGCAGTCGCAGATGGCCACGATGTTCTGGCTCATCACCTGCTGCGTGTTGCTCGCGCCCATGCCGTTGATGCCGACGGTCGCGATGTTGACCGTGTCGCTCGGCGCCTGCATGCCTCGACCCAGCACGTGGCGCGGCACGATGGTGAGCGCGGCACCCGTCACCGCCGCCGTCTGGACGAACTTGCGCCTGGATACGTCGCTCATGAGGAACTCCTGTGGCGAATTCTAACAGGGGGTCGTACCTCGATCTGTGGAAAACTCAGGGGACATCTCCATATCTGCGAAGTCCCCGGAGTTTTCCACAAATCGAGGTACGACCCCCTATCTGCGCTGCAGCGGCCGCGTCAGGCACGTCGGCCCGCCGCCGCCTTTGAGGCTGATCTCCCTGCCGGTGTAGACCTGGACGAGGGCGTGTTCGCGCTCCAGCAGGGCCCGCGTCCGCGGGCTGCCGGACACCATCACACACTCGCGCGGCGCGATCGCGAGGACATTGGCGCCCATCGAGGCAAACTCCTCGTCCGGCACCTCCACCAGCGTCATGCCCCGTTCCAGCAGGCGCTCCCGCAGCGTCACCGGCATCAGCGGCGAATAAACGACGGCCAGATCGCGATCGACGGGACTCAACACCGACATCAGGTGAAACACGTCCCCCGGTCCACGCCAGTGCGGCAACTGCGCAACGACGACCTCGACTGACGGCCCGACGAGGGCCGCGAACTGCCTGATGCCCTCGTCGTTGGTCCGGTAGCCGCGCCCGATCACGACCGTCTCCGGGTCCAGCCACACGAGGTCGCCGCCCTCGAGGCGGCCGGGCCGGCGGATCTCGCCGGCAACGGCCACGTTCCATCCGCGCAGCGCCGCTCCCTGCGCGCCCGGCTCCCACGCGCGCTGCGCCTTCCCCATGCTGCACAGCACGACGCCGGCCTGGCAGACGACGGAGGCGTCGCGGGCGTAGATCGAATCCAGTCCCGTGTTCTTGGCGGCGGGCAGAAAGCGCGGGTGGGCGCCGGCCGCGGTGATGATCTCGACGAACTGGTCGTACTCGTCGATGGCGCGCGCGACATCGGGCTCGCCCGTAAACCCGAGAGCGCGCCACTCCTTTACCGCCGCGGCGCTGAACGCGTCTCGCGGGTGCTTGACGAGAAAGTCGGTCACGAGACCGACCTCGGACAGAACGCTGGGCGTGGGACTCATGCGGTTGGCGAGGTGACGCGACGACGCGCCATCCACAAGTACACCGGCACGCCGGCCGCAAGCAAGGCCAGACCCCAGAGCAGGACTTCCGTCCCGGCGCCCGCAATCGCCACCACCGAATAGAGCAACGCGAGCGCGGCGATGGCGCGCGCGCCATCGGCAATGGGTCTGGCGCGGGACGCCGGTGGCGCGCCCCGGCCGAGCAGCGCCGCGAGCGAGCAGAACAAGTAGGGCACCAGCGAGC
>Ga0137313_1000301_pt1 | contig 16479 bp, 12 predicted proteins | sample EasRivERMZT166_2_FD_102287 | JGI IMG/M metagenome (GOLD analysis project Ga0137313, IMG submission 102287) | Soil microbial communities from meander-bound floodplain in the East River, Colorado, USA - East River MetaG ERMZT166_2 | ecosystem: Environmental > Terrestrial > Soil > Floodplain ...
CCACGTGCGCGATGGCAGTCATCAAAGTAACAGTCACGTCGAGCTTCACGTAGTGGGCGTCGCGCACGAGAAACGGCGACACCGCGAGGAACGCGGCGCCGGCCACGCCGGCGGCCGGCCCGTACAACCGCGACCCCAGTTTGTAGACCACGAAGACCGTCGCGGCGCCGCAGACGGCGGTGAGCGCGCGCCCGGCCAGCATGATGCGCGACGGATCCGTGAAGTACTCGAGCTGGAAGGCGGAGAGCGACTCGTACAGGCCGAACATCCGGCCGACGAGGTAGAACAGCCCCTCCCACGCGAACAGCACATAGAAGTGCAGGCTGGGGTACAGAAAATTCTTGGGATTGAGATCGTTGGCCAGCGCGAGCGCCCGGTTCATGATGGGCGTCTCGTCCGGGTTGTAGAGGCCGGGCAGGTTGTGGTCGAGCGCCCAGAGGCGCAGGCCGAAGCCGACAGCCAGGATGCCGGCGAGCGTCCAGGCGCGCCGGGAGCCCTTGAGTGTCATCCGGCGGCAAATGTACCGTACAGCCATGCCTGACGTGGTCCGGGTCGATCTGGTGGATGAGGGCGCGTTCTGGCGCGTGCGGTTCGGCGGCAGCCGCGGCAACATCCTCGATGGCGCCACGCTGCAGGCGCTCTCGGGCGTCTTCACGCAGGCGCGCTCGTCACGCGCGCTGAAAGCGATCTGCCTCGAAGGGGCCGGGGACGATTTCTCGTTCGGTGCGTCGGTTCAGGAGCACCTGCCCGCCGCGGTGCCGGCCATGCTGACCGCGCTGCGCACCTGCGTCCTCGACCTGCTCGACAGCAGCGTTGTCGTCGTGGCCGCCGTACGAGGCCAGTGCCTGGGCGGCGGCCTCGAGCTCGCGAGCGTGTGCCATCGCACCGTCGTCACGCCCACCGCCACGCTCGGCCAGCCGGAGATCGCGCTCGGCGTCTTCGCGCCGCTCGGATCCATCGTTCTCCCGGCACGCGCGGGACGCGCGCGGGGCGAGGACCTCTGCCTGACCGGCCGGAGCATAACAGCCGCCGAGGCGCTGAGCATCGGCCTCGTGGATGAGATCGCGGACGATCCCACCGCCGCCGCGCTGGCCTGGGCCCGAGCGCACTTCTCAAACCGGTCGGCGTCGAGCCTGCGGCTCGCCGTCCGCGCCGTGCGCGCGGATCTCACGGCGCGGATTCGGACTGAGCTGCCTGCGCTGGAAAAGTTGTACGTCGAAGAGCTGATGGCGACGGGCGACGCGGTCGAGGGTCTGCAGGCGTTTCTCGAGAAGCGGCCACCGAAGTGGAGGAACGCGTAGGACCAGACGTCAGGTCTTGAAACTCTTAATCGCCGCGTCCTCGTCCTCGAACATCTCGAACGTCGTGTGCAGCCTCATCACTTCGAGCAGGCGCTGGCTGCGCGCGGGCACGTGCAGGAGCTTCAGGCCGCCATTGTGATCGTGCAGCATCTTGGCCTTGCTGGCCATGGTGCCAAAGCCGGCGCTGTCGATGTGCGTGACACCGCCCAGGTCCAGCACCACGTTCACGCGGCCGTGCGCGACGAGCCCGAGCACGCGTTTGCGGATGGCGATGTCGCCGTCATCGACGAGAATCTGGCCCGACAGCGTGAGGATGGTGACGTCACCAGCCTCGTGTTCCGCGATCGTCAGCTTCGAACTCGAGGGCGTATCATAAAACATGGTCAGCCTCTTCCCGTGGATCGGTGCGGCCGGGCTGCTCCTCACACTCTCCATCGCCCCGCTGGGTCAGGGCGGGCCGGGCCGCATCCGGCCGCCCGAGGGCGTCACGTGCCCACGCAATGATCTGACGGTCTACGCCGGCCGCGTGACGAGCCTGGAGCGGCAAAAAGGCGCGACGTCACTCACCATCGCGACGGACTCGCAGACCACCGAGCGCGTCACGATCCGCCACCCCGAAGCGGCGGACCCTGACGCGTGGCTGCTCTTCAAAGGCAAGCCCTTTACCCAGGCGGACTGGAACGCCATCGCGCCGAAAGGCGCGCTGCGCGACGGCGTCCGCGCCAACGCCTGGGTCTGCCGCGACGGGCGAAACGCGATCGTCGATTTCACGCCGCCCCCGTCCTAGCTACTTGCCGTACCGATACCGCGCAAACTGGTCGCGGGCGCGGCTGAACTGATCGCCCGTGAACTCGAACATGCACGCGTCGTCCGTGTAGTCCATGAAGTTCTCGATCGGATCCGCGCCCGGCGACGCGCACGTATCGCGGCTGACGGGGCATCCGAACGCCGGCGACGCTTCCGACGGCGTGTCAGCCGCGAGGTCGCCTTGCTTGTTCGTGTTCTTCGGACCGCCGCACCCACCCTGGAACGTGTGGTACATCCCGAACCAGTGACCGACCTCGTGCGTCGCGGTGTCGCCTTCGTCGTACGGCTCCGCGCCGCCGCCCGGAACGGATGAATAGAGGATGACGACGCCGTCGTCGCTGGGGCTGCCCCTATAACTCGAAGGGAACGTCGCCCAGCCGAGGAGGCTGCTGCCCGGATTCGCTGTGTAGATATTCAGGTCGTCAGCCGATCCGACACGCAGCGCTTCCTTCGCGGCCCGTTCGGCCGCTGTGCCTGGCTCCATCCCATACCAGGCGTCGTTGACGGTTGTGTCGGTGCCGGCGAGGACGAAGCTCGCCGTGCCGACGAACGCGTCGTTGAGCACGGCCAGCTGCGCGTTGATCTGCGATGCGCTCACCGCACCGCCGCCCGACGAGGACCTGATGATGTGGAAGTACACATTGATCGTGACGGGGAACGTGACAGACGGGCCCGGTCTCGCACTCTGAGCGCCCGGCGTCAGATCGTCGAACTGCCCGTTGGCCGACCGCGTGCCGCACCGGAGCCCTGCGCGAACGAATGCGTCCTGACTGTCCCAGACTTTCCCGTTGAAATGAAACGGTTTGCCTTGACTGCCGACCGAGGCTCCGCCAGCCATGGTCAACGCCACGGCGGCGACCAACAAGGTCCTCTTCATAAGTGATCCTCCCGGAGCGAATGCAGGCTACGGCAACGTCCGGGGCTTGTCAATTACACGTTTCGACTGGGTCCTCTCGGAAATCAGCCAGACGATCCCGATCAGGATCACGAACGCCATCAGCCACCGGATCGCGCTCGCGGCGCCCCCGGCGGTGAGCGCAGGCCACTCGACCGCGCGCAGCGTGCCCCAGCGCTCGGTCATCCAGTGCCACGCCGTGTGCGCGACCAGCGCGGAAAGAATAATGATGCCGATCCGCTCGTTGATGACGTACCGGAAAAGCAGGGCGAGCGCGGGAATCATCAGCGCGACCACCAGAATCTGCCCGAGCTCGACACCGACGTTGAACGCGAGGAGCGACGTGACCAGGTGCGACCCGGCGAACTGCAGCGTGTGCTGCAGCGCAAACGAGAAGCCGAACCCGTGCACGAGCCCGAAGGCGAACGTGATCACCCACCGGCGCCGCACCGCCTGCACGCCGATAATGTTCTCGAGCGCCATGTAGACGATCGACGCCGCGATGAGCAGCTCCACCAGCGGCGGAAACCAGGCGCCGTCGGGCGCGAGCCCAAACGCGGCCGAGGCGAGCGTGATCGAATGCGCCACCGTGAAGGCGGTGACGATGAGGATGAGATCGCGGAAGCGGCGGAAGGGGAGCACGAGGCAGAAGACAAAAAGAAGATGGTCGATGCCGTCGAGGATGTGCTCGAATCCGAGCTTCACGAAGAGCCACGCCGCGTGATGCCAGCGCGGGTCCAGCCGGACCAGACCTGGATTTCCGTGGAACTCGAACGCGCGCTCGGCGCCGCCGGGCGGCAGAAAGCGCAGCACCGTCACGACGCGGATCCCCAGGCGCTCGAACGCCGGATGGATCGCGAACTCCGAGCGATCGGACGCGATCGGATACTCGAGCAGCACGTCGGCAAACGCCTGATTCCAGATGAGCGAGGTCTCCGGCGGGATGGGCGGCGCGCCGAGATGCGCGAGCGCGCTGTCGTACGCCTGATAGGACAGGTCCGACGGCAGCGACACCCGCACGGCGGCGAGGCGTCCGGCGAGCCGCGTCTCGCCCTCGTACACGGCGACGCTGTTCAGGATCCAGGTCTCCGCGCCTTCACGGACGTGCGCGTCCGATCGAGCCAGGTCGAGAAAGCCCGGGCCGTAGAGCGGGAAACTGATGTCGCGCATGACGGACAGCGGCACGCGGAGCAGCACCCGTAAGGCCTGGCCCTCGGGTTTGACGAACCCGCGGATGAGCACATCAGCGGGAATGTCATGCGCGGCCGGCCGAGAGCTCCACTGGAGCATCAGCGCGACGATCACCAGCGTCGAGATGGTCAGGCGGTGGGCCATCGGCAATCGGGGCCGCAGTGTATACTGGCCGCCTTCCGAACGGCGGTCAGGAGGCTGGAGCGCAATATGCGGCGAAACCTCGTGTGGATAATCCTCGGAGTGGCGGCGCTGGGCACCGTGCAGGCGCAGTCGCCGACCTTCACGGTCGATCGACTCTGGCCGAAGCCGCTCGGCAATTCCTGGATTCTCGGATCGGTCACCGGCGTCGCGGTCGATCGGCAGGATCACATCTGGATCGTGCATCGCGGTCTCGACTCGCTGACCGGACGCACGGAAGCCGGCTTGAATCAGACGCCGCCGGGCTCGGAGGCGTGCTGCATGGCCGCGCCGTTCGTGCTGCGGTTCGACCCGACCGGCGGGCTCGTCGCCAACTGGGGCGGACCGGGGCAGGGCTTTGACTGGCCGGTGTCAGCCGGTGGCATTGACGTCGACGACAAGGGCAACGTGTGGATTGCAGCCGCCGGAGTGCCGGAGCTCGTGGCAGCACCGGGCCGCGGTGGCGGACGCGCTGCTGGTGGCGCGGCTGCTGGTGGCGCGGCTGCTGGCGGCGCGGCTGCTGGCGGCGCGGCTGCTGGCGGTGCGGCTGGTGGCGGCGCGGCCGGTGGCGGCGCGGCCGGTGGCGGAGCAGCGGGTGGCGGAGCGGCGGGTGGTGGCGGCGGTCAGGGTCGCGGCGCCGGCCGCGGAGCTGCGGCGCCGCCGAGACCGGCCGACGCGCACGTGCTCAAGTTCACGCAGGACGGCAAGTTCCTGCTCCAGATCGGCAAGGCCGGAGAAGTCGGCGACAAGGACAGCAAGACCAACCTCAACCGCCCGGCGGATGTCGCCGTGGACTCGGCGGCCAACGAGGTCTACGTCGCCGACGGCGGCACCAGCCAGCGCATCGCCGTCTTCGACGCGACGACCGGCGCCTTCAAGCGGCAATGGGGCGGCCAGGGATCGGCCTTCGGCCGGCTGAGCTGCGTCTCGCTCTCGAAGGACGGACAGGTGTACGTCTGCGACCGCAAGAACAATCGCGTCCAGGTGTTCAAGAAGGACGGCACGTTCGTGCGCGAGACGATCATCGCCAAGGAGACGCTCGGCAACGGCTCGGTGTGGGACATCGCGTTCTCGCCGGATCCGCAGCAGCAGTTCGCCTACATCGCCGACGGCCAGAACGAAAAGGTGTGGGTCGTGCGGCGCGCGACGCTCGAGCCGGTGACGAGCTTCGGCGGCGGCGGCCGCTGGCCCGGCGGCTTCTACGGCGTCGGCAGCATCGCGCTCGACTCGAAGGGCGTGATCTACACGGGCGAGACGTTCGAGGGCAAGAGAGTGCAGAAGTTTGTGAGGAAGTAGACGTCGGTACGTCACGTACGCCACGTACGTCACGTACGTCACGTACGCCTCGTACGAGGAACGCGCTGACGCCGGTCAACAGTTAGTACGTAGGCCGCTCCGGGTTGTGGAGCGGCAAACAGGGTGACGAATGACACGTAGACGCACAATTCTGATTGCCCTTGTCAGCGTGCTCGGCGTCCTCGGCCTCGCCGAGCGCTTCCTCGAGCGCACGGCTGCGGCCCAGGCCAAGGACATGGTCCAGGCGCCGCGGTTCGAAGTCGATCCCGCGTTCCCGAAGCCGCTGCCGAACGGCTGGGTGCTCGGCCAGGCGATCGGCGTGGGCGTCGATGCGCAGGACCACATCTGGATCGTGCACCGCCAGGACTCGCTCGTGCCGAGCGAGGCCGGGGCCGACATGGATCCGCCGATCTCGACGTGCTGCAAGAAGGCGCCGCCCGTGCTCGAGTTCGATCAGCAGGGCAACCTGCTGCGGCACTGGGGCGGCCCGGGTCAGGGCTATGACTGGCCGGCGTCGAATCACGGCATCTTCATCGATCACAAGGGCAACGTCTGGATCGGCGGCAACGTCGGCACGGATTCCCACGTCCTGAAATTCACGCAGGACGGCAAGTTCATCGCGCAGTTCGGCAAACCGGGCGAGAGCAAGGGCAGCAACGACACCGAGAACTTCTTCCGCGTCGCGAAGATCTTCGTGGACCCGAAGGCGAACGAGGCGTACCTCGCCGACGGCTACGGCAACAAGCGCGTGGCGGTCATCGATGCCGACACCGGCAAGATGAAGCGCTACTGGGGCGGCTACGGCAACAAGCCCGATGACACGAACACGGGCGCCTACAACCCGGACGCGCCCCTCATCCAGCAGTTCCGGTCGCCGGTGCACTGCGCCGAGCTCTCGAACGACGGCTTCGTCTACGTCTGCGACCGGCCGAACGACCGCCTGCAGATCTTCACGCGCGAAGGGAAGTTCGTGAAGGAAGTGCGCGTGGCGCCGAAGACGCTCGGCGACGGCTCCACCTGGGACATCGCGTTCTCGAAGGACCCGCAGCAGACGTACATGTACCTCGCCGACGGCAAGAACGAGCGCGTCTACATCATGAACCGCCAGTCGCTCGAGATCCTCTCGCAGTTCGGCGACGGCGGCCGCCAGCCCGGCCAGTTCTTCGCCGTGCACTCGATCGTCACGGACTCGCGCGGCAACATCTTCACGACCGAGACTTACGAGGGCCGGCGCCTGCAGAAGTTCAACTTCAAGGGCGTCCAGATGGTGCCGAGGAATCAGGGCGTCGTCTGGCCTAAGTGAATTGCTCATACCGAGGCCACGGAGGTAACGGAGGCCACGGGGAAGAGCACACCGCTCATTAAGGTTGGCCGCGCCATGAACTTCTCCGTGCTCTCCGTACTCTCCGTGGCCTCGGTACTTCTTTTTGCAGCCCCTCAGAGTCCTTCGAACCTGGGCCTGCTTGTCGATACGGCCTGGGTTGCGGCGCATCTGAAAGACGACTCCGTGCGCATCATCGACATGCGCACGCGCGGGTTCGACGAAGGGCGCATCTACGGCGCCTCGCTGATGGCGAACGATCTGATCCGGATCGCCAACCGGCCGCCGCACTTCCTGCCGACCGTCGAGGAGTTCGAGCAGCTCATGACGCGGTTCCGGATCAGGAACACCACGCGCGTCGTCGTCTACGACGACCGCGGCGGGATCTATGCGGCCAGGCTGTGGTACGTGTTGAACGTGTTCGGCCACTCGAACGTCGCGCTCCTCGACGGCGGCTGGACGCAGTGGGTCAAGGAAGGCCGCCCGACGTCGACCGAGGTGGTCGACGTGCCCGCCCCGGTCGCCGGCATGTTCCGCGCGAAGTTCAATCCCGCCATGGTCGCGACCGCCGCCGACGTCGTCGCTGCCATCGACAAGAAGGGTGTGAAGATCCTGGACGCCAGGACGCCGGCGGAAATCGAAGGGCGCGATCTGCGCGGCATCAAACGCGGCGGCGCCGTGCCCTCATCGGTGCCGCTCTATTGGGAAGACGCCCTCAACCTGCCCGCACGGACCTTCAAGTCGCGAGCCGAGATAGAGAAGCTGTACGCGGACGCCGGCGTGGCCGCGAGCGACGACGTCATCGTTTATTGTCAGGTCGGCATGCGCGCGTCGCACGACGCATTCACACTGGCGCTCATCGGCCGGACGAAGGTGCGCGTGTATTACGGGTCCTGGGAAGAGTGGGGGAACCGGGACGACCTGCCGATCAAGAAGTAGCTGGTCAACTGATCAACCGGTCAACTGGTCAACAACTGAACGGTCAGCCATTGACCAGTTGATCAGTTGTCCAGTTGCCCAGTTCACCCAATCTCCTTCTCATTCTGAGCACCGCCTGGCCCAGCGTCTACCCAGTAAGCGCCGCAGACCGCGGTGTTCGACACTTGACCTTTGGCATCTTTCCTGCGCTCTAGCGGGCCATGGTACTGCTCCGTTCGGCTTGCGTGGTGCTGGGGTTCGCCGTCGCGAGCGTCAGTGCGACCCAGACTCAGCCGCCGGGTCAACCTCAGACACAGGCCCAGCCGGCGCTGCCCCAGGCGCTCGAGATCCAGGTGCTCCTCGACCGGGCCGGCTTCTCGAGCGGCGAGATCGACGGCAAGATGGGGCGCAACACGAAGGCGGCCCTGGCGGCGTTCGGCGACGAGCAGGGGCTCCGGGGCGGGGAGATCGAGATCCTCGTGCCGTACGCGATCACCCCGGCGGACACGGCCGGACCATTCGCGACGGCGATCCCCCCGGATCTCGTCGAGCAGTCGAAGCTTCCATCGCTCGACTACACGTCGCCGCTCGAGGCCATTGCCGAGCGATTCCACGTGGCGCCGGCGCTGCTGACGTCGCTCAATCCCGGCGTGGCCATCGAAGCCGGTCAGACCATCCGCGTGCCGAACGTGACGGCGATGGCTCCCGCGGTTGAGGTGAAGACCGCCAAGCCGTCGGGGGTGAAAGCCGCGAAGGTCGTCGTGTCCCGCAGTCAGTCCACCGCGCAGGCGTTCGACGAGGGCGGCAAGATCATCTTCCACGCGCCCGTGACGAGCGGCAGCGTGCGCGACCCGCTGCCCCTCGGCAAGTGGACCGTCACGGCCGTGAGCAGGAATCCGTCTTTTCACTACAACCCCGACCTGTTCTGGGACGCCGATCCGTCGCACTCCAAGGCGAAGATCCCGCCGGGCCCGAATAACCCCGTCGGCCTCGTCTGGATCGACATCAGTCGCGAGCACTACGGCCTGCACGGCACGCCCGAGCCCGGCAAGGTCGGCCACACCTCCTCGCATGGCTGCGTGCGGCTGACCAACTGGGACGCAGTGCGGCTGGCGGCGATGGTCACCAAGGGCACCCCGGTCATCTTCGAACGATGAGATCGAGGCCGCGTCTCGTCCCTTCGATCATTCTTGCGGCGTTCGTCGGATTCGTCGTTGGCGTGACGGTGATGGCGGCCGCCTTCGCGCGCGCCACGCGGATGAGTGCGGCGACGAAGCCGGGCGACGATTGCGGCCCGTTCACGCTCCTCCAATCGGAGGCGGCGACGCCGCCATCGGGCCCGACGGAGCCCGCGGCCCCACGCGAGCCGGCCGCGGCGCCGATGCCGCTGCCGTCGCCCGTTGCGGAAATCGGCATCGATCCCATCTCGGATCTCAAGAAGCGCAAGCTGCGCATGCCCGTGTCCGGCGTGGACGCCGACGACCTGACGCGATCGTTCGCGGACACGCGCAGCGGCAACCGCGTGCACGAGGCCATCGACATCCTCGCGCCGCGGCATACGCCCGTCCTCGCCGTCGAGGACGGCGTGCTCGTGAAGTTCTTCCACAGCAAGGCCGGCGGCAACACGATCTACCAGTTCGATCCGGCGTCCCGCTACGCGTACTACTACGCGCACCTCGATCGCTACGCAATCGGCGTGAAGGAAGGCGATCGGGTCAGGAAGGGCCAGATCATCGGCCACGTCGGCACCACGGGCAACGCCCCGCCCAACACGCCGCACCTGCACTTCGCGATTTTCAAGCTCACCGATCAGAAGCAGTGGTGGAAGGGCGCGCCGATCGATCCGTTCGATGTCTGGCGGTAGTCTTTCGTAGGCCGCTCCGGGTTGTGGAGCGGCAGTCAGCGGATCCGAAGATCCTGGACGATTTTCCCGCCGGGTGTCAGCTTGACCGGCACAGCTGCGGGCACGAGCGTCGCGAGAAACGCCGGATCGAATTGCTCGTTCCGATCGATGTCCGTCACCGCCGCGATCAAGTAGTCGCCGGCAGGCAGCGTGGCGAGTCCCGGTCCAGACAGCACGAACTCGCCGTTCGTGCCGGGCCGCGCGGTGACGATGCGCCGGCTGCTCGGAAGCCAGTAGGCCTTGTCGGCCGGGAACGCAATCACCGTAAAGTCGGGCGCGGGCACGCCTGAGGCCGCGGTCAGACGGCCCGACAGCTCCTGCCAGCGCTCGCCGTAGGTTACGACGACCTCTTTCGGCACCGCGTCGACGATCTCGAGCGGCAGGTCCGTGATGTCACGCCCGTCGGCGACCACCGACTCCAGCGTCCACGTGACGCTGTCAGGGGATGCTCCGAAATAGATCGGACCGCCAATCACGTACCGGCCGGGCGGAATGGTGGCGATGGAAAAGACGCCGTTGGCGTCCGTTGGTCCTGGCGAGACGTTGATGGTGTTTCGCGTCAGGGTTTGAACGGGCACGCGGCGTCCGCCGAGCGCAGGCGCCGCGCTACCGGCAAAGGCCACGCGGCCGGTGAGGGTCAGCGCCGGCCGCAGGGTGAGCGTGAGACGGGCGACGTCGTCCCCAGCGACGTCGAGCGTTGCAGCAGCAGATTGACCCGCGGTCGGACCTGAACCACGCGCGAGCACGAAATACGAACCCGGCACGACGCCCGCCAGACCGAAACTCCCATCGGCGCCGACACGAATCGCCGCCGACATCGAGAGCACCGATCCAAACGTCGTCCTGAACTCTATGGATGCCCCCGCGGCGGGAGCGCCGTCGCTGGTCACCACCACGCCGTTGACCGTGCCTGGCCGCACGGACTGGAGCCGGAAATCCACGCCCTGCCGATCGTCCCCGGCATTGACGACGACGCCCGCGGCATCATCGGGACGAGGCGTGCCAGGGTAATAGATCGGCGCGGATTGGCTGGGCCGCAGGGGCGGCTCGGCCGTCACGGGCGCGCCCTTGAGCGCGGCGTCGACCTCCGCGTTCGAGAGCTGGCGGCCATAACGGTTGAAGGTCGTGTCCATGGCGACCACGACGTACTCGCCGGGCGGCAAGCCAAAAAAGCGGTATCGGCCGCGCTCGTCGGTGCTCGCGTTGGGAGTCCGCGCCATCACGAGCGTTCGGGCGCCGCCTTCGTTCCGCCACTGCTGCAGGGCCAGGGTCACACCGGCCCCGGGCTGCCCGCGCTCGTCGGCGATCGTTCCGGAAATCGCGGCGCCCATCGGCAAGCGAATCGAGACGGTGTCGATCGTCTGGCCTGCCGCAAGCACGACCGGCGAGCCAGGGCGCGCAGGCCGGCGCGCGCCGGCAATCGCGCCGAGGTACGGCGGCTTGCTTGCGGCAATCACGTACCGGTCGGCGGCCAGCGACGCGATCGCGAATCGCCCCTCCGCGTCCGTCGACGTGACCCGCAGGGTGCCGGTCAGCGCGCCGATCACGACGACGTGCGCGAGTCGAATCGCGCCGCCCGTCGCGTCGGCGACGACCATGCCGCGGATCACTCCGGTGCCGGTCGGCGGCGGAGCGGGAGTGCGCAGGTCTCGAACCGGACCCTGCGCCTGAGGCGCAACCGTGGCGATCGCGAGCGCCGCCAGCGTAAGAATCTTCATCTGCGGATGGTGACCGTGACCTTGCCGCCGTCCGGGACGAGCACGCGCTCCGCGGTGCGAGCCAACACATCCAGACGCCGCGGGTCGATCCATTCGGCGGTCGCCTCGTCAGGCACGGCCACGACGAAGTACTCGCCGGCCGGCAGTCCAGCCACACCGAACCCACCGGACGGGGCGATGGGGCTGGCTTGAAACCGGCGTATGGCGGACGCCGGACTCGGCCAGTACCGCCGGTCCGCGGGAAACACGAGCGCGGTCAGGTCCTCCGTCAGCGGTATCGGCCGGCTTGCGATCGAGCCGCTGATCAACCCGAGCGGCGTGTCGCCGAGCATCACGACCAGGCCGGTGATGTCGCGCGAGCTGACGTCGATCGGCAGGTCCGTCACGTCGACGCCGTTGATGGCCACAGACTTGACCAGCCAGCCCGGGAACATCATTCGCGGCGAGACGATGTACTGTCCGGGCAACACGCCGGAAGAAGCGAAAGTCGCGTCGGCTGCCAAAGGAGCGAGGATGGCCTCCGCGCCTCGGGCCATGAGAATGACCGATCCCTTGGCGAGCGCTTCCGCGGGCGGAGGCGCGCCGGCGCCGGCGAACTCAATCCGGCCGGCGATGCGCGGACCCGGCCGCAACACGATCGACAGGCCCAGCAGATCGGCGCCGCTCACCGTAATCGGCTCGGCTGCCCACAGGCGGGCGCCGTCCACGATGCGGGCCGGCGGCTGCGGGCCGGCACCACGATTGCCGGCCAGCGCCAGAGCTGCGCCGCTCGGGCCGAACGCGGTGCCTTCCGCGGTCGGGAGGTGCTGGACTTTCAGGACGTACTGCCCGGGCGGGACGCCCGCGAAGTCGAAACGCCCGTCCGGCTGGACGAGCATTGGCGGAATCGCGCCGATGGCCGGGCTCTCCTCGCCTTGGCTGGTGGGAACGAGACGAATCCACGCCGCGGTTGTGGGCCCGTTCGCCCCGACGATCGCGCCCGAGACGCGCGCCGCCCGGACGGCCGCCACCGGGATGTCCACACCGGTCCGTTCTTCGCCGCTCGCGAGTATCACGCGCTCCGCCTGGTCGATCGTCGTGCTGTTCGGAAAGAATGTCGGCGGATACGTCCGCAGCGTGCCATCGAGACCGGCCGCATCCGCGCCGTGCCTGATCGCGCGGGAGGCCAGCGCCAGAAGCGACATCGGCTCGGACGCGAGTGTGATGAGGAGCACGCCGTCGAACGGAATCGGCTCCCGGCCGCAGGCGCAGACCAGATACTCGCCGGGCCGGAGACCGCTGAGGCGATAGACTCCGCGGTCGTCGACGCGCGTCGTGCCCGAGCGCATGAGCTCCGGGCGCCCGTTCACGATGCCGCGCCGCAGCGCGACGATTTCCGTGCCGGTCGCCGGGTCGCCCGATTCGTCGCGCACCGACCCGGACAGGGATGACAGCTTCACCAGCCGGACCCGGGCGGAGATGGACCGCTCGCCATCCGCCAGCGGAATCCCGCGATTTGTCGCCGTGATCGCCGCCTGATAGCCGGGCATGGACGCCTCTGGACGGTAGGTGCCCGCCGGCAGATTTGCAAAGTAGAACCGGCCCTGGGCATCAGCAGACACGGCCGGCCAGACCCCACGGGGGCCGATGAGGCTCACGCTCGCGCCCGGAACCGGCTTGCCCGAGCCGGCTTCAAGGACTTGTCCGGCGAGGAACGCCGTGCCGGCAGGCGGAGGTCCACCGGCGCGCTGCTCTCCGGCGATGGCGACGATGACGCTGGAAACGGCGATGCAGAAGACGGCCGTGAACGTTCGTCTCAACCGTGCGGCCATCAAGCGCTCCCCGCCAGCGTCGCCGGCATCCTGACGTAGACCGTGGTGCCCTTCCCCGGCTCGGTCTCGATGTCCACCGTGCCGCCAATCAGCGCCGCACGTTCGCTCATGCCCGTGAGGCCGAGCGCGTGCTCGCCGTCGCGGGCACACGAACGATCGAACCCGCGGCCGTTGTCCTCGATCACGAGGACGACTTCGCCGTCGCGGCGCTCGAGCAGCACGTCCACCTGCGAGGCCTGCGCGTGCTTGTAGATGTTGTTGAGCGCTTCCTGCGAGATCCGGTACAGGCCCGTCTCGATGACGGACGCGAGCCGTTCCTCGCCGAGGCCGTGGCTGTGGAACTTCGCGGGCACCGAGAAGTTGCGCGACCACTCGTGCACGAAGTTGCCGAGCGCGGCGACGATGCCGAGGTCGTCGAGCGTGGGCGGGCGCAGCTCCCAGGTGAAGAAGTCGAGGTCCCGATCCAGCCGGCCGATCAGTTCCTCGACCTGCGCCAGCTCACCGTCGAGCGGCTGGCGGCGCTCGTCGAGGCCGCGCAGCGACTCGTGCTTCAGCCGCAGCGCCGTGATCTGCTGGCCCAGGTGGTCGTGGAGATCCCGCGCGATCCGCCGGCGCTCGTCCTCCTGCGCCGTGATGAGCCGCCCGAGCAGGCCGCGGACGCGATCTTCGGCCTGGCGGCGCTCGCGCACTTCCGTGTCGAGCCGGCTGATGACCGTCGCCAGCTCGCGCGTGCGGTGATCGACGTCCCGTTCGAGTCCGGCCTGCGCCTGGCGGAGCCGCTCCTCCGAGGCCCGCAGGTTGTCCTCCGTCTTCTTCCGTTCCGTGATGTCCACGAAGGTCAGCACCACGCCATCGATGCGATCGTCGGTCGTGCGATAGGGCACGATCCGCAGGAGATGCCACCGTCCGTCGCTCGTCTCCAGCTCGCGATCGACGCGCTCGAGGCGGTCGAGCACCCGGCGGATGTCGGCGCTCAGGTCGGAGCCGAGCAACGGGCTGGTGATATCCGACAGCGGACGGCCCAGATCCGTCGGGATGAGGTGGTAGACGTCGCGCACGCGCGGCGTGAAGAACTTCAGTCGTAAGTGACGGTCCAGGAAGATCGTCCCGATGTCCGTCGAGTTGATGAGGTTCTGGATGTCGTCGGCCGCGTGCGCCTGCTCGTCGACCTTGATCTTCAGCTCCTGGTTGACGGTGCGCAGCTCCTCGTTCAGCGACTGGAGCTCCTCTTTGCTCGTCTCGAGCTCCTCGGCCGACGACCGAAGCTCCTCGTTGATCGCCTGCAGCTCTTCATTGGAGGCCTTGAGCTCCTCGGCCTGTGTTTCGTGCCGCTCCACCGCGCCGCGGAGCTGGCCTTTGACGCGATGGACCTCCTCCTCGAGCAGCTGGCGGGCGCTGTCGCCTTCCTGCAACGGCACCGCCCGCGCGGTGTCCTCGGCGCCATCGTCCGGCGTTTCCTCGAAGATCACGAGGAAGTAGCCGCGGGCCGGTTCTTCGCCGCCGACGACCGGCCGCACGCGCATGTTGACCGAGACCGTCCGGTCGTCCACGCGCACCCGCAGGCCCTGGGCGTCCACCGGCACGCGCAATTGCGCCGCCTGATAGAGCGCTGAATGGAGCTCGATCCGAAGCTCCGGCCGCACGAGGCGGATCAGGTTCTGAGTTGGCTCGCCGCCATGGAGCTGCAGGTACCGCCCGGCACGCGCGGAGAGGTGCACGAGCTCGTGTTCGTCGTTGACGAGCACCGACGGCGGCGCGAATTCTTCGAGCAGCCGAAAATGCGTCTCGGCCGAGGTGGCGCGAACCTGGTGGGACCGCTCGGCCCGCACGCGCCCAGGCCTGACGTGATGCGGGAGGGTGACGTCAGGGATCGGCAGCACGGCTCGGACCGCCGAGCCTCGGCTCTGGAAGAGATGGGCCTCGCTTCCCACGCTGACAAACAGGTCGCCCGCGTCTTCGATGGACTCGGAGGCGCTGAGGAAGAGGTACCCAAACGGATTCAGCGCGAAGTGCACGATCTCCATGACCCGCCGCTGAGCCGGGCGGTTCAGGTAGATCAGCAGATTCCGGCAGGAGACGAGGTCGAGATGCGAGAAGGGCGGATCCTTCAGGATGTTCTGCGGCGCGAAGAGCACCATCTCGCGCAGCTCCTTCCGGACCTGGTAGGCGTCATCTTCGCGGGTAAAGAAGCGGCGGAGCCGTTCGGGCGAAACGTCGGCCGCGTCATTCAGCGTGTACAGGCCCTCTCGCGCGACGGCGATCGCGGACGCGTCAATGTCCGTGGCAAAGACACTGATGCTCGGATGACCCCGACCGGCGGCGGCGTGCTCGGCGAGCAACATGGCGATCGAGTAGGCCTCCTCGCCGGTGGCGCACCCGGGCACCCACACCCGAACCCGATCGTTCTCACCCTTGCCTTCGAACAGCAGAGGGACGACGACCCGTTCGAGCGTCTCGAAGGCTTCCCGATCGCGGAAGAAGTTCGTGACGCTGATGAGCAGATCCTTGAGGAGCGCCGGCGCCTCGTCCACCCGCTCCCGTACCAGGTGCGCGTACTCGGCGAGTGAGGTCAGGCCATGGACGACCATGCGGCGGGCGATGCGCCGCGAGACCGTGGCGCGCTTGTAGTTGGAGAAGTCGTGTCCGGTACGCGAGCGGAGCAGCGAGAAGACGTCGCGCAGCGCCTGGGTGTCCGTGGTGTCGGCGTCGAGCGCGTCCTCCGGCACGCGCACGGCCGTCAGGCTGTCGCGGTACGCCAGGATGCGCGCGGGGATCTCGCGGACCGGCAGGATGTGATCCACGAGCCCGGTCGCGATCGAGTTGCGCGGCATGTCGTCGTATTCGGCTTCGTCCGGATCCTGAACCACGCACAGGCCGCCCTGCTCCTTGACGCGCTTGAGGCCCATGGACCCGTTGGCGCCCGTCCCGGACAGCACGACGCACGCGGCATGCGGCCCGTGCGAATCCGCCAGCGTGCGGAAGAAGATGTCCACCGGCGCCCGCCGCTCCTCGACGCGCGTGATCTCCGCCACGGTCAGGTGCCCGTCGTGCACCGACAGGCTGCGATTCGGCGAAATCACGTACACGTGATTGGGCTGTACCTCGACGCGATCGACTACCTGCGTGACCGGCAGGTTC
>Ga0137313_1000302_pt1 | contig 16445 bp, 13 predicted proteins | sample EasRivERMZT166_2_FD_102287 | JGI IMG/M metagenome (GOLD analysis project Ga0137313, IMG submission 102287) | Soil microbial communities from meander-bound floodplain in the East River, Colorado, USA - East River MetaG ERMZT166_2 | ecosystem: Environmental > Terrestrial > Soil > Floodplain ...
CCAGCCAGCCGGGCGAATGGACCACGGTGCGCATCGACCTGCCCGGCGCCAGGCCGGCCAGACCGGTGCAGCCATGACGCGCGGATCCATCCTGCTCGTGGACGACGAGCCGAAAATCCTGCAGTCGCTGGCGGCGGCGTTGCGCGACGAAGGCTATTCCGTGGCGTCCACGGTCAGCGCCCGCGAGGCGCTGTCGCTCACGAGCGATCGCCCGTTCGATCTCGTCGTCGTGGACAACCTGATGCCCGAGATGAGCGGCCTCGACCTCATCCGCGAGATGGCCGGGGCCGACGGCGAGCGGCCGCCAATTGTGATGATGACGGCGCACGCGACGGTATCGAGCGCGATCGAGGCCATGAAGCTCGGCGCCGTGGACTACCTGCAGAAGCCCTTCGACATCGACGAGCTGCTCGTGGTCGTCGAGCGGGCCGTCGCGCACAACCGGCTCAAGACCCATCACGCGTATCTCATCGACGAACGCGACGAGCGCTTCGACCACTACGGCATCGTCGGCCACAGCCGGGCCATCGAAGAGGTGGTGCGGACCGGCCGGACCGTTTCACAGTCGCGCAGCACGGTGCTCATCCGCGGCGAGACGGGCACGGGCAAGGAGCTGCTGGCGCGCGCCATTCACCATTGGAGCGCCCAGCGGGACGCGCCGCTCGTCCGCGTGAACTGCGCGGCGCTCCCGGAGACCCTGATCGAATCCGAGCTCTTCGGCCACGTGCGGGGCGCCTTCACCGGCGCCGTCACGGCGAAGAAGGGCCGTTTCGCACTCGCCGACGGCGGCACCATCGTCCTCGACGAAGTGGGCGTCATCTCGCTGGCGGCGCAGGCCAAGCTGCTGCGCGTGCTGCAGGAGCGCGAGTTCGAGCCGCTCGGTTCGGAGCGCACCGTGTCGGTGGACGTCCGCGTGATTGCCGCGACCAACCGCGACCTGCCGCAGCTCGTCGGTCAGGACAAATTCCTCGAGGACCTGTACTACCGGCTGAACGTCATTCCGATCGCGATGCCGCCGCTGCGCGACCGGCGCGAAGACATCCCCGAGCTCGTGCAGCACTTCATCCGGCGCCATGCCGGCCGCACCGGCAAGCGCATCGAGGCGGTGACGCCCGAGGCAATGAATCTCCTCACGCAAGCCGAGTGGCCGGGCAATGTGCGGGAGCTCGAGAACACCCTCGAGCGCGCCGTCGTCCTCGCCCCGCGGCCGGTGCTCGACGTGGCCGACGTGACGCCGCAGGGCGCGCTGGCGCCGGCGCCGGGAGGCCTCCCCTACTCGAATCTGAAACGGAATCTCGAGTGGGCCGAGCGGGAAACGGTTCGCCGGGCGCTCACGGCGGCCGGCGGCGTGCGGAAGGACGCCGCCGAGGCGATGGGCATCTCTCAGCGGGCCATCAGCTACTACCTCGCGAAGCATCGCCTCGATGATCCCGGCGAGTCGTAGTCCCGCCCTCCACGTATAGGATCAACGCAGCATGTCGATACGACACGGCCTTCGGCGCATCATTCCGTGCATCTTGTTCCTGGGGCTGGCCTCCTGCGGCGACAAGGCCTCCCCGTCACCGCCGGTGGAGACGAACCTCATCACGATTACCGACGCCGGTGTCTCGCCGAAGAACATCATCGTCACACTCGGCCAGCGCGTGCGCTTCACCAACAGCGCCAGCGGCCCACGCAACATGGCATCCGATCCCCATCCGAGCCACGACGATTGCCCTGAATTCGATCAGGTCGGCTTCCTGCTGCCCGGACAGACTCGCGAGACGGGGAACCTCGTCACCGTGCGGACGTGCGGGTTTCACGATCACGACCTGCCCAGCGTCACCAATCTGCAGGGCACCGTCACAATTCGCTGAGGGGCAGCTCGGTCACCGCGGGTGCAGGCCTGGCCACGAACCACGGCACTTCGGCGATGCCCGGCGTGGCCGTGAGGTACGCGTCGCGCCAGCGGTCGGTGAACGCGACGACGTCTTCCGCGTCGGCGAGGGCCCACACGCTGCCGCCAAACCCGGCGCCGAAGCTGGATGCGGCGAACGCGCCCTGCGCGCGCGCCAGGCTGGCGAGCGTTTCTGTCTGTGGAATCTGATTGCCCAGCAGCACCTCCGCGTCATGCTGGGACTCGGCGGCCAGCTCACCGAGCCAGATCCGATCCACGCGGCTGATGGCGTCCAGTGCGAGGGGAATCCGGGCGTCTTCCGCGATGAAGTGCGCGAGCCGCCGCGTCAGGTCGGCCGGCTCGAACCCACCCTCGGCGCCGTGCGCGGCGAGAAACGCGAGCTGCGACGCCGCCCCTGGTTCTGCCAGGGCCGCCGCCAGGGTGCTGGCCCGCCCGGTTTCACGCCGCCACAGCGCCAGCAGGGCCTGCGTCGCGAGCGACGCGCGGTTGTAGCGGATCTTCGCGCTGCCCGCCTTGTCCGCTTCGATGCCGCTGGACATCACGACAAAGCGCCACCCATCCGGCAGCGCGCAATCGCCGGCCGGACGCACCGGAACGTACGAAAACGCGCTCACGCGGTTCGGGCGCGACGCCAGGATGGCGGTGTGGTCCTCGCTGCCGCCGTGGGTGCCGACGCCGCTGGTCACGTCAAACGGCCCGTAGGCCAGGCCGTTCTCCACGGCGCCCAGATACCCTGCGACTGCGAGCGTGTCCGGCAGGGCCGCGCGCCAATCCGCCCGATCGGGCAACCCGGCCCGGCGCGCCAGCGCCGTCGCCACGGCGACGACGAGCGCCGACGAGCTGCTCAACCCCGCCGCGCGCGGCAGATCGCTGGCAAAGGCGATGTCGGTGCCGATGGCGGCGTCGGGAAAGTTCCGGGCGAGACGCCGCGCGACCACCGCAACGTAGTTGGCCCAGCCCGTGAACGTGCGCGCGTCCTGCGGCGGGTGCACGTCCATGCGCGCCTCCCAGCGGGCGTCGTGCGCCGTCACCCGCCCGTCGTCGCGCGGACCGGCGACGACGGCGAAGCCGCGCGGCACCGCCGCCACCAGCGACCGGCCGCCCGCATAGTCGGTGTGCTTGCCGAAGACTTCGATGCGGCCGGGTACGACCCAGCCCCACGCCGGCCGCCGGCCGGTGCCCTGCTCGAACGCCGCGCACGCGCGCTCGACGAGCGCCGCACGGGAGTCGATGTCAGCGGGCGCCAGGCCCGCCTGTTCGAGGCGCTCCAGAATCGCGCGCGATCGCCCGCTCACATGTGAACGATGTCCAGCGGAGGAATCGTCTTCCACTGGCCGCGGGTGAAGTCCGGGATGTCCACCGGCCGCGCGCGCTTCGCGACGGACTGGCAGCTGGCGTCGACGACGGCCGAGAGCGCGGCCGCGTCGTAGACGTTCATGTCGGTCGGCAGGCCCTCGCGCAGGCACTTGATGAGCCGGTAATCCTCGATGTAATCCATGCCGCCGTGGCCGGCGCCCTGCGCCTGCTCCGCGATTTCCTTCCACAACGGATGCTCGAACTCCGCGAGCAGGTCGTTGGCCTGCACCCACTGATCGTTGCGGCCGCGGCCTTCGATGTAGACGCGGTTCGGATACCCCTGAAACAGGCCCTTGGTGCCCTGAACCAAGTGGATGCGGCTATAGGGCCGCGGGAGGTTGGTGCAGTGCTGCACCATGACGGTCCGGCCGCGCGCCGTCTTGATGATGCTCGTGTTGACGTCGCCGAGGGCGTACTTCTCGCGGCGCTCCGGATCGTCGGGTCCAAAGTTCGCGGCGGCCCAGTCCTGCAGGCCGCGTGACGGGCTGCTCACCGACACCAGGTAGTCGAAGCGATCGCCGCGGTTGATGTCGAGGCAGTTCGCGATGGGGCCGAGGCCGTGCGTGGGATACGGGTTCCCGTCGAGCTTCATCGACCAGGCGCGCCGCCAGAGCCCTTCGTCCTTCCGCTCGAACTTGATGCGCCGGAGGTCGTGCAGATAGCCGCCCTCGGCGTGCAGGATCTCCCCGAACAACCCCTTCCGCACGATGTTGAACGCCATCATCTCCATGCGGTCGTAGTTGCAGTTCTCCATCATCACGCAATGCTTGCGGTGCTTCTCGGCTCCGTCGACCATGGCCCGGCAGTCTTCGAGCGTCATGGCCGCTGGCACTTCGGTCGCGCCGTGCTTGCCGTTCTTCATCGCCGCGAGCAGCACCGGCACGTGCCACTCCCACGGCGTGGCGGTGTACACGAGATCGAGGTCCTCGGTCTCGCAGAGCCGTTCGAAGTCGCGAGGGCCGCGGTTGTACACGGCGGGCGCCGGCTGTCCGGCCGCGGTGATGGTCTTGGCGGCCCAGTCCGTGCGCTCGGATCGGATGTCGCACACCGCAGTGACCCGGCAGCCCGGAATCCGCAGCAGGTTTCGCACGTGACCCGAGCCCTGGAGGCCCACGCCGACGAACCCGACGCGCACGGTCGGGATCGGCGGACCGGCAAAGAAGCCGCGCGTGGCCGGCTGCGCGGAGGCATGCGCCTCTCGCGCGGCGAGCGCCGCGCCGGCCACGACGCCAGCGCCCGTCTTCAGAAAGTCGCGACGATTGGGATCCTGCACGTTACCTCCCTGTGAACTTCGGCGCGCGCTTCTCGAGAAAGGCCGTCGTGCCTTCGCGCTTGTCGTCCGACTCGAAGCAGATGGCCTGTGCGAGCGTCTCGATGAGGAGACCGGAGTCGAGGTCCACGCGCGACGACGCGGCCAGGGCCACCTTGGCGAGCCGCACCGCCAGCGGTCCGCGCGCGATCACGCGGCCAGCCAGCTGCCGGGCGGCCGCCATCAATTCGGGATAGGGCGCCACCGCCGACACCAGCCCCCACTCGAGCGCCGTCCGCGCGTCGATCGGATCGCCCGTCAGGATCATCTGCGTCGCTCGGCCCAGCCCGATGACCCGCGGCAGCCGCTGGGTCGCGCCCGCCGCCGGGATGATACCCAGTCCCACTTCCGGCTGGCCGAACTTCGCGTGGTCGGCCGCCACTCGGAGGTCGCATGCGAGCGCCAGCTCGCAGCCGCCGCCCAGCGCGTGGCCGTTCACCGCGGCAATCGTCGGCTTCGTGCAGCGCTCGACGGCCGCGAACACCGACGAATTGATCGCCGCCAGCCCGTCGTCACGCCGCCGCTCCCGCATCTGGCGGATGTCGGCGCCAGCCACAAACACCTGATCGCCCGCGCCCGTGAGGATGATCGCGCCGACGTCGGCCGAGGACTCGAGATCCGCGAGCGCCGACCTGATCTCGCCCACCGTCGCGCGGTCGAGTGCATTGCGGACCTCGGGACGATTGATCGTGATCGTCGCGATGCGATCCGAGATGTCTATCAGCAGGTGATCCATACATCTGATCGCCGCTCCACAACCCGGAGCGGCCTACGTACGAGCTCCTAGTACTCGTACACGCCCTTGCCCACCTTGCGTCCGAGCCGCCCGGCTTTGACGTACTGGGCGAGCAGGGGGCACGGCCGGTACTTCTCGCCCATGCTGCGGTGCAGGTATTCGAGAATGCTGAGCCGCGTGTCCAGGCCGACGAGGTCCACCAGCTCGAAGGGCCCCATCGGATGGTTCAGGCCGAGCTTGAGCGCCTTGTCGATGTCCCTCGCCGAAGCGACGCCTTCCATCAGCATGTAGAACGCTTCGTTGCCGATCGAGGCATTGACGCGCGTGGTGATGAAACCGGGCGACTCGCGCACCAGCACGGTTTCCTTGCCCATGCGCGCCGCGACCTGCTCGATCGTCGCCAGGGTCTCGGCGCTCGATTCGAGCGCGCGGACGATCTCCACGAGCTTCATCTTGTGAACTGGATTGAAGAAGTGCATGCCGGCCACGCGGGCCGGGTTGCGCAGGAGGCCGGCCATCTCGGTGATGCTGAGCGCCGAGGTGTTGGTGCCGACGACGGCCGTGGCCGGGGCATGGCGATCGATGTCGCCGAACAGGCTGAGCTTGAGGTCCATCCGCTCCGGCGCGGCCTCGATCACGACGTCCGCGCCCGCCAGAGAGCCGGCGACATCCGTGGTCGTGCGCAGCCGGCCGAGGCAGGCGTCCGCCTCGGCGGCCGTAACCTTCCCGAGCTCCACGGCTTTGCGAACGATCAGGTCGATCTGGGCGCGAGCGCGCTCGAGCGCCGGATCCGACACGTCGTAGAGCGTCGTCGCGTACCCCGCGCTGGCGGCGGCGTGCGCGATGCCGTGGCCCATCGTGCCCGCGCCGAGGACCGTGATGTGCCTGACATCCGTGGTCATGTGACGCGAACCGTCTCTTCGATCACGGCGTCCATCACGGCGATGGCCTTGTCGATGTCGGCTTCGGAGTTGTAGAAATGCGGGGCGATCCGGATGCCGGCGTTCGGCCGGTAGTCCACGATCACCTGCCGCTGGATCAGCTCGTCGGCGACCTGCGCGCCGTTCGGCACGTCCACGATCACCGAGCCGCCACGCTCGTGGTCGAGCTCCGGCGTGTTGAGACGCCAGCCCCGGCGCGCCGCGGCGTCCATCAGCCGTCGCGTGAGCTCCAGCGATCGCGCGCGAATCGCCGGCACGCCGACCTTGGCGACAATCTCATAACCCGCTCGAGCGGCGGCCAGCGCGGGCACGTTGGGCGTGCCGGTCTGAAAGCGGTCGATGCCGTCGGCGTACCGAATCGCCCCGGTCTCGAACCCGAACGGATTCTCGTGAGCGGCCCAGCCCACGAGGGACGGCCTGAGGCTGTTGATCAGGTCCGACCTGACATACAGGTACCCGGCGCCCGGTCCTCCGCAGAGCCACTTGACCGACCCGCCGACCGCGAAGTCCACGCCGAGCGCCTCGAGCTGCAGCGGCACCGTCCCGGCGGCCTGATAGACATCCAGCACGACGCGCGCCCCGACACGATGCGCGCGATCGACCACCGCCTTCACGTCCTGCAGGTGCGAGCTGCGGAACAGCACGAGCGACAGCGCCACGAGCTTCGTCCGATCGTCGATGGCGTCGACGAGCCGCTCGGTGGGCGCACGCGTCGGATCCTCGGACGCCACGTAGACGACATCGGCGCCGTACCGCCGGAAGCCTTCGAACAGATAGTGATTGGTCGGAAAGTCCAGATCCTGCAGCAGGATCCGGTTGCGCGGAGGGTCGTAGGCGAAGCAGGAGGCGACGACCGCCTGCGCGATGGTCGCGTTCTGGTGCATCGCGATGGTGTCGCGCGGCACGCCCAGGATCGACGCGAGGACGTTGCCCGTGTCCCGGCCGATTTCCCACCAGCCTTCGTGCCAGGCGCGCACGCCCCGCTGGTCCCACTGCTCGGCAAACCGCTGCACGTACGCCTTGGCGCGCCTCGGCATCGCGCCCAGCGAGTGACTGACGAGATAGGTGCAGGTCTCGAGTATCGGGAACTCGGGCCGCCACGCGATGAGCGGGTTCATCGGCCGATCAGTGTATCGCGGGACCCAGGACCAGGGACCCAGGACCTACGACAAGTCCACCCACACGGCCTTTATCTGTGTGTAGTAGTCGAGTGCGTGCTGGCTCATCTCGCGGCCGAAACCGCTCTGCTTGTAGCCGCCAAACGGCACGGCCGTGTCGTACACGTTGTAGGTGTTGACCCAGACCGTGCCCGCCTGCAGCTTGGACGCCACGTAGTGCGCCTTCTTGATGTCCTTCGTCCACACGCCGGCCGCCAGCCCGTAGATCGAGTCGTTCGCGCGGGCGATGGCCTCATCGACGTCCGCGAATTCAATCGCGGCGAGCACGGGTCCGAAGATCTCCTCGCGGGCGATGGTCATCGTGGGGGTCACGTCGGCAAAGACGGTGGGCTGCAGGAAGTAGCCCTTCCCGGTCCCGATGTCCGCCCTCGAGCCGCCCGCGACGAGCGAGGCGCCCTCCTTCTTGGCGGTCTCGATGTAGCCGAGCACGCGCTCGAGCTGCGCCTTGGACGAAATCGCGCCGAGCCGGGTCTTGGGATCCAGCGGATCGCCGGGCACCATCTTCTTCGTCCGCTCGGCGACTTTCGCGATGAACTGATCCTTGATCGACTTGTCCACGAGCAGGCGCGAGCCGGCGGCACAGACCTCGCCCTTGCCGTAGAAGATGCCCACCGTCGCGCCGCGCACGGCGGCGTCGACGTCGGCGTCGGGAAACACGATGTTCGGCGACTTGCCGCCCAGCTCGAGCGTGATGTGTTTGAGCGTGTCCGCCGCCGAGCGCATGATGCCGCGACCGGTCGAGGTATCGCCCGTAAACGCGACCTTGTCGATGCCGGGATGCTCGACGATCGCCTGACCGACCGTTGAGCCAGGGCCGGTGATGACGTTCAACACGCCGGCGGGAAAGCCGACCTTCATCGCGAGATCGCCCAGCGCGAGCGCCGTGAGCGGGGTCTGGCTGGCGGGCTTGAGGATGACGGTATTGCCGGCCGCCAGCGCGGGCGCCACTTTCCACATGGCGAGCAGCAGCGGGAAGTTCCACGGCACGATCGCGGCGACGACGCCAAGCGGCTCGCGCTGGGTGTAGACAAACGCCTTGCCGCGCACGGGCAGGGTCTCGCCCTGAATCTTGTCCGCCCATCCCGCGAAGTACTGCAGGCACTCGGCGGCCATCGGAATCTCGATCTGCCGCGATTCCATGATCGGCTTGCCGTTGTGCAGCGTCTCGAGCCGCGCGATCTCGTCGGCCTGCTCCATCAGCTTCTCGCCGAGCTTCCAGATCAGCCGGCCCCGGTCGCGCGCCGCCATCTCGCCCCAGGCGCCGTTCTTCGCCGCCCGCGCCGCGGCAACGGCCGCATCCACGTCCGCTTTGGACGCCGATGCCACCTCGGCAATCACTTCCTCGGTCGCGGGATTGACGACGGGCATCGTCTTGCCGCCCTCGGCATCGCGCCACTCGCCGCCAATCAGTAACTGTTTGCGTCCGAGCATCATTGACGAGACCTCACAAGGAGCTGACCATGGAGAGCATGGAGGGAGATTGGAGAGTGGAGAGTCTGGAGTTTTCTCATAGATACTCCATGGCCTCCACTTACCTCCATGGCCTCCATGGTCACTGACCAGTAAACTTCGGTGTTCGCTTTTCGAGGCTCGCCGCGATCCCCTCGCGCGCGTCGTCCGACTCGAACAGCAGCTGCTGCAGCTCGCGCTCGAGCGAGAGGCCCTCGCCGAATCCGGCCTCCGCGCCGGACTGCACCGCGCGCTTGATGCGTCCGACCGCGCGGCTCGCCTTGTGCGGCGGCGCGAACGACTTCGCGTACTCGATCACGGCGTCGATGAAGGAGCGGCCGACCAGAACGTCCGGGCCCCACACCGCGGTCACGAGCCCGGCGGCCAGCGCTTCGTCCATGGTCATCAGCCTTCCGGTCACCATCAGCTCCATGGCGCGGGCCTTGCCGACCAGGCGGGCCAGGCGCTGCGTGCCGCCGGTACCGGGCAGCACGCCCAGCGCCACTTCCGGCAGGCCGATCTTGCCGGCGTCCTTGCGCGCGATGCGCAAATCGGCGGCCATCGCCACCTCGAACCCGCCGCCGACGGTGTGCCCGTTGAGCGCCGCGATGACGAGCTTCGGCGTCTGCTCGAGCCGGTTCAGCGTCTCGTTGGCGTGCAGGCAGAAGTAGTACTTGAACTCCGGATCGGCGTCCTTGAGCATCGCGATCGTGGCGCCGGCGCAGAAGAACTTCTCACCCGCGCCCGTCAGCACCATCACGTGCACGGCGGCGTCCATCCGCGCCTCGAGGATGGCGGCGTCGAGCTCGCGCATCAGTTCATAGCTGTACGTATTGGCGGGAGGCTCGGTGAGGGTGAGCACGGCCACGCCCGCGTCGACACGATAAGCAACCTTCGACATCGTCGCTCTTACGCCTCGGTCCGGACGTACTCGAAGTTCACCGGCCGCCCCTTGATGCCGCGCGTGGGCGGCGCGATGTAGTTGGCGAAGACGCCGGCCTCGTACACCGGCGCGTTCATGATCGCCAGCAGGTACTCGCGGTCGGCGGCGGCGGGGAGCCACTCGTGCTTCCGCCGGGTCCATTCCTCGTCGGACAGCATCCGCCCGTTCGGATCGAAGCGCAGGCCGGTGAACTGGCCGATGCCTCGGTTGAACTTGCGATCCGGCAGCCGCAGCCGATCGGACAGGCCGTGACGTTCGAGGATCTTGTTCCAGCGATCGACGCCGGCCTGGCAGTCGCCGACATACCAGTCGCGCAACACCTCGTTCATCGCGTTGCGCATCGGGACCTCGGTGGGGACGACTGCGCCATCCCGCACGGTCTCCAGCTTGTACAGCTCTTCGATCACGCGGTGCTCGTCCCACTTGTCTTCTTCGGCGCGGCCCTTGAGGCCGTTGGCGAAGTATGCCGCCGCGTTCGTCGAAATTTCGTTGCCGTGCAGGTCCAGGCTCAGCGAGAACCACAGGTTGATGAACTTCTGAATCATCGGCAGGTCGATGCCGCCGAGCTTCCGGACGTCCTCCGCCAGGCCGGTTTCCTTCATGAGCTGGGCCGTGCGGTCGATGATGCGGGCGACACCCGTCTCGCCGACGAACATGTGGTGCGCTTCCTCGGTGAGCATGAAGCGCGTGGTGCGCGAGAGCGGATCGAGCGAGCTCTCCGAGAGCGACAGCAGCTGCGACTTGCCGTCCCGATCGGTGAACATCGTGAACATGAAAAAGTCGAGCCACGTCTCGATCGGCTCGTTGAACGCGTCGAGGATGCGCGGTTTGTCCCGGTTGCCGCTCTGCCGCTCGAGCAGCTCTTCCGCTTCGTCGCGGCCGTCGCGGCCGAAGTAGGAGTGCAGCAGGTAGACCATCGCCCAGAGGTGCCGGCCTTCCTCGACATTCACCTGAAAGAGGTTACGCATGTCGTAGAGGCTCGGGCATCGATGCCCCAGCCAGCGCTGCTGCTCCACGCTGGCCGGCTCGGTGTCGCCCTGCGTGACGACCAGTCGTCGGAGCTGGTTGCGGAACTCGCCGGGCACTTCCTGCCACACGGGCTGGCCGAACAGATCGCCGAAGCCGATCGTGCGGTTCTCCACGCGGTCGGCGAGAAAAATGCCCCACCGGTATTCCGGCAGCCGCACGTACTCGAAGTGCGCCCAGCCGGCGGCGTCGACGCTGATGGCCGTGCGGACGTACACCTGATGGTAGTGCTGGAAGCCCTGCGGCCCCATGTCGTGCCACCACTGAATGTACTTGGGCTGCCAGTGTTCGAGCGCGCGCTGCAGACGCTTGTTGAGATGGAGATCGACGTTGTTGGGAATGCGTTCGGCGCTGATCATCAGGTTCGTCCGAAATCAAACGAGGCGCGATCCGAAGTGCCGTACGCCGTGAGCGCGCCTTTCGGCCCCACCGCGTTCGGGCGCTGGAAGATCCAGTTCTGCCACGCGGACAACCTGCCGAAGATCTTCGTCTCCAGCGTTTCCGGTCCGACGAATCGCAGGTTTGCCTCCATGCCGGTCAGCGCGTCCGGCGAGAGCGCCGCGCGCCCTTCGATGGCGAGCCGGACTTCGTCGTCCCAGTCGATCTCGTCAGGCGCGAACGTCACCAGCCCGGCCTCGGCTGCGGCGGCCGCCTCGAACGGCCCGTCGTGCGCGAGGACCTCCGCCACCTGATCCGGCGTGCCGTAGAACCGCACTTCCAGCCGCGTGAGGCCGTTGCTCATCGGGTACGCGCCGCCGTTCATCGGTGACAGCTGGATGGCGTTCGGACGCTCCGGATCGTCCAGCATGTAGGACCGATCGGCGGCGAGCGCCAATTCCAACAAAGTCCCGGCAAATGCGTTGCCCGGTTCGATCAGGGCAAAGAACGACCGCGCCGACAGATCCACGCGCTTGAGCGTGCGCTTGATGAAGTGCGTGACCTCACGCACGAGCCAGTGCGATGCGTGGGCGGCCAGCACCTGGTCTGCTTCGAGCACGCGGGCGGGGTCGCCCTCCGTCTTGAGCACGACCGTCCCGATCTCCGGCTCGTTGATCCGGAGGCGCAGGATCGCGTCGTCCAGTTCGCGGAACGCGCGCAGCGGCCAGAAGCGATCGCCGGCCGCGACAATCGCGTCGGGCGTGGACTCGACGGGCGCGTCGGGCGCGCGGACGACTAGCGTCGCGACCCGGCCGGTGCGATCGATCGCGATAGACACCGTGGAGTACTCGACGCCGTCAGCCGAGGCACGGGCTTCGAGCGGCCGCAGCGTGATGCCGGGACCGGACGCCGGCCGGTCGGATTCGGCGGCCAGCGCCTGTGCGCGCTCGGCGACGGCAGCCTTGAAGCGGCTCGATGGAACGGTCGCATCGACCAGCCGCCACTCGACCGCGCGCTTCCCTTTCACACCCTCGGCGAGGGTGCCGAACACATCCGCGAGATCACGCCGCACCTTCCGCTTGTCCACGACTCGCGTCAAGCCGCCGGTTCCCGGCAGCACCGCCAGCAACGCCGTTTCAGGCAAGCTCACCGCGGAGTTGGCGTCGTCCACGAGCATGATCTCGTCGCAGGCCAGCGCGAGCTCGTAGCCGCCGCCCGCGCAGATGCCGTTCAACGCGGCGAGGAACTTCAGGCCGGAGTGCGCGCTGGCGTCTTCCATCGCGAGCCGCGTCTCGTTGGTGTACTTGCAGAAGTTCACTTTCCAGGCGTGGGTGGAGCCGCGCAGCATGAAGATGTTCGCGCCGGCGCAGAAGATGCGCTCCCTGAGGCTCGTGACCACGACTGCGTGCACTTCCGGATGTTCGAAGCGCACACGCTGGATCGCGTCGGCCAGCTCGATGTCCACGCCGAGGTCGTACGAGTTCAGCTTCAGCCGGTAGTCCGGCCTCAGGCCCGCGTCCTCCTTGACGTCCATGCCCAGCGTCGCGACGGCGCCGTCGATCGTCAGCTTCCAGTGCTGGTAGCGACTGGGGTCGGTTTCGAAGGAAATGGGGGCCGGAGTGGTCGGAGTTTCGGTCGTGGCCATAAATGAAGCCTCAGCGTAGCGGCTGCTGCAAGGGGCTGTCAAGGCACTATAATGCGGAGCAGTGAGTCATAGATGAAACATACTGCACATACTCAGACCGACTCCCCGCACCCACCCGTCCTCGTCACTCTCAGTCAGCGGGCGCGACTCCTCCGCCAGCGTCAGGGCCTGACGCTGCGGACGCTGGCGACGCGGTCGGGCCTGTCTCTGCGGTTCCTCCTCGACGTCGAAGCCGGGCGCGGCAACATCTCCGTGCGCCGCCTCGCCGATCTCGCCACGGCCCTGCACACGACCGCCGCCGATCTGGTCACGCCCCACGCCGGCGATCCCGAACCCCAGGTCATTGCCCTGCTGGGACTCCGCGGCGCCGGCAAGACCACCATCGGGCGCCGGCTGGCCCGGCGGCTCAAGCGCCGGTTCGTCGAGCTGGATCACCTCATCGAAGCCCGGGCCGGGCTGACGCTCGGCGAGATCTTCTCGCTCCATGGCGAGGACTACTACCGGCGCATCGAGGACGAGGCCCTCGCCGATCTGCTCGCCGCGCGCCAGTCGATGGTGGTCGCGGTCGGAGGCGGACTGGTCACCGCGCCGCAGACCTACGAGCGGCTGCTGCGGGGGAGTACCACGATCTGGTTGAAGGCGCGAACCGAGGACTACTGGAACCGCGTCATTCGCCAGGGCGACCGCCGGCCGATGAGCCAGCATCCGCAGGCCCGGGAGGCGCTCCGGCAGCTGGCGACGCGCCGCGAGGCGCTCTACGCCCGGGCCGAAGTCACCGTGGACACCTCCACGGGCGACATCGACGACATCGTCAAGCGTCTGGCGGCACATCCGAAGGTGGCCTGACACCCTATTTGCGCTAGTATTCTCGCCACTCAGCCCCCGGATGGCTGCAAGGAGAACCGTCATGCTGCACCACCCCAAGAGATTCCCTGCCCGCCTGGTGTTTCTCGCCGGACTGGCGCTCGTCGCGTCCCCATTCGCCGCGCAATTGCTCGCGAGGCAGGCCGGAACGGCGCAGGGCTCCGCTGGCGGCACGCGACCCGCGATCAACCAGCCCACACATTCGGCGCTGCGCGGGTTCCAATGGCGCGAGGTCGGGCCCGTCGGACAGGGCGTGCGCGTCGACGACTTCGCGGTCGACGAGCGCAACCCGTATCGCTACTTCATCGGGTTTGCGGTCAACGGCATCTACCGCACCCTCAACAACGGCACGACCTTCGATTCGATCTTCGAGAAGTACGGTCACGGCTCGATTGGTGACCTGGCGCTCGCGCCGAGCGATCCGAACATCCTGTACGTCGGGTCGGGCGAAGCCAACAACCGGCAGTCGAGCTCGTACGGCAACGGTGTCTGGAAGAGCACGAATGCGATGGCCGCGAATGCCGCGGAGGTCACGTTCGAGAACATCGGTCTGAAGGACACTCAGGCCATCGCCCGCGTCATCGTCCATCCCAAGGATCCGAACATCGTGTGGGTCGCGGCGATGGGCCACCTGTACGGGCCGAACGACGAGCGCGGTGTGTTCATGACCACCGACGGCGGCAGGAACTGGACGAAGACGCTGTTCGTGACGCGCGACACCGGTGCGACCGAGCTCATGATCGACCCGACCAATCCCATGAATCTCTGGGCGGCGATGTACGAGCGCCAGCGGACGGCGTGGGGCTTCGTCGGCGGCGGCCCGGGCAGCGGCCTCTACCAGAGCACGGATGGCGGCAAGAAGTGGACGAAGGTCATTGGGAACGGCCTGCCGCGCGGCACGCTCGGCCGCATCGCACTTGATATCTGCAAGACCTCGCCGAACGTGATCTACGCACAGGTCGAGGCGGCGCCGGACAAAGAGACGGGCGCGCCGCTTGACCAGCCGGCCCAGCCCGCAGCCGGACGCGCCGGCGGTGGTGGTGCTGCTGGCGGCGGCGGTGGTGGCGGGGGCGGCGGCGGACGCGGCGGTGGCGTCCCGGACCCGCAGGGGAATGGCATCTGGAAGTCGATCGACAAGGGCAAGACCTGGACGTACGTGTCCAGCCAGAATCAGCGGCCGATGTACTTCAGCCAGATTCGCGTCGATCCGAACAACCCGAACACGGTGTACGTCGGCGGCGTCAACCCGCAGAAGTCCATCGACAGCGGCAAGACCTTCCTGCCGCTGCGGGGCATGGGCCACGTGGACAACCACGCCATCTGGATCGATCAGCTGAGCGGCACGCCCGGATCCGACAGCAAGCACGTGATGTACGGCAACGACGGCGGCGTCGATGTCTCGTACGACGCGGGCAACACGTGGGAGTCGCTGCGGAACATGAGCGGCGCGCTCTCCTACCACGTGTCGGCGGACATGCGGCGCCCGTACTGGGTCTGCACGGGCCTTCAGGACAACGGGACGTGGTGCGGTCCGAGCAACACGCGGACGGGCGGCATCCATCAGTGGAACTGGATCAGCGTCGGCGGCGGTGACGGATTCCAGACGCAGATCGACCCGACCGACCCGAACATCTTCTATACGGAGTCCCAGAACGCCGGCATCAACCGATACGACCTCAACGCCGGCCGCTCGGGCAGCATCAAGCCGAACTATCCGAGCGCGGCCGGCGCCGGACGCGGCGGTGGCGGAGGGGGCGGCGGACGTGGCGGCGGTGCCGGTGGAGCGGCCGCGGCAGGCGGTGGCGCAGCAGGCGGCGGCGCAGCGGGCGGCGACCCGGCGGCTGCCGCAGCGGCTGCGGCGGCGCAAGGCGGCGGACGTGGCGGCGGACGATCCAACGTCATCAACACGCCACCGGCCGACGCGATCAACCAGTTCAACTGGAACACGCCCATCCGGTTGTCGCCGCACAACCCCGGCACGGTCATGATCGGCGGGCGGCAGCTCTTCATCTCCCGCGATCGCGGCGAGACCTGGGTGATGTCGCAGTCGCTGGGCAAGAACATCGACCTCAATCAGCGGTCGGTGCTCGAGCAGTCGTACAGCCGGCCGAGCTGCAACCAGGCGCCTCGCGGCACGCCGTGCATCCTGTCGAAGCACGACGGCTACGTGCAGAACGAGTTCGGCTCGATCACGGAACTGGCCGAGTCCCCGGTCATGCCCGGCGTGCTCTGGATCGGCACCGATGACGGCAACATCCAGATCAGCCGGGACGGCGGCAATACGTGGGCCGAAGTCGGCAAGAACATCCCGGGTGTGAACCACGAGTACTCCGTCTCGGGGCTCGAGGCGTCCTGGTTCGACGCAGGCACCGCGTACGCGTCGCTCGACGGCCACCGCCACGACGACATGAAGCCGTACGTCTTCAAGACGACGGACTACGGCCAGACGTGGAAGTCGGCCTCCGGCAACCTGCCGACCAACGCGCACGTGAACTCAATCCGGCAGGATCCCGTGAATCGGACCTTGCTGTACGCGCCGACCGAGTACGGCTTCTATATCTCGCTCGACGACGGCGCGGCCTGGCACGCGTTCATGCCTGGCCTGCCGATGATGAAAATCGATGAGGTACTCGTGCATCCGCGCGAGCGCGACCTCATCCTCGCCACTCATTCCCGCGGCATCTGGGTCATGGACGACGTCACTGCGCTGCAGGCGCTGACAC
>Ga0137313_1000305_pt1 | contig 16416 bp, 17 predicted proteins | sample EasRivERMZT166_2_FD_102287 | JGI IMG/M metagenome (GOLD analysis project Ga0137313, IMG submission 102287) | Soil microbial communities from meander-bound floodplain in the East River, Colorado, USA - East River MetaG ERMZT166_2 | ecosystem: Environmental > Terrestrial > Soil > Floodplain ...
TCCGTGGTGATAGGTGGTTCCTGAACGGAGTGGGCCACTGACACGGCCTGTGGGCCAGCGGCCCATGGGCCAATGGCCCAGTGCCCGGTTCACTGGCCCACCAACTTTCAAATGAGGCAACACGCCCACGGGGGGAGTAGGGTAGGGACTGGATCTCATGTCTGCCCTCATCGCAGTCGTCGTCTCGATCGGCAGCCTGGTTGCCGTGCCCTTCGCGCGAAGCCAGACCGGGGCCGGCACTGACGTACCGCGTTTCGGGACCCTGGCCCCGAGTCTGACTGAGGACGACATCCAGCAGATCAGGCGCCTGGCGACACGGACGGGCGGCGAACTCTGGCTGGTGTTTGGCGATCGAGGTGGTTGGGTCACCAATCCATGGTGGGTCGTCGGCGCCTACAGGAAGCCCACAGTCGTCGCCGGTGGCGCTCGGATTGGCGAGGTCGTCCAACTCAAGTGCGACGTCAGCACCAATCCTGCGTCGAAACGCGTCTGGGTGTTCGACGGAGTCGGAATGTACGCGCAAGTCGTCGTATCCGGCCGCATGCCGGAGTCGGTCGAAAGCGACATGGATCGGAATCGGCCGTTCCGCCTGCTTGGCGAGTGGCAGCCCGACGAGATTGCCGGTCTCGTGGAGTTCATTCGGTCCAGCCCGTCGTCGGCCGGCGCAGCGAAGGGGTTGGCCATGGTCAACGGCGCGCTGTCCATCTCCTCAGTCCAGCGCGAGTCAGGCGGACGAGCTAGAGTCACGCTGCGCCTTGACCCACGTGAGCTTCAGGTAGTCCAACTCGCGAAAAAGGGGGCGACCTGGACGGTCACGTCGGTCCACGTCATCGCCCTCGACTGAGTGGGCGACGTGCAGCTCCTCAATAACCAATAACCAATAACCAACAACCAATACGTTAGACTTTCCGGTCTATGCCGCGCTTCACCCCCGATCAACTCGCGCATGCGCAGAAACTGAGAGGGCCGCTCGACCGGCCCGCCGCCCTCGACTTCATGAAGGCTCTCGACATCAAGCACAGCGTCGGCCATTGGTCCGCCGGCGACTTCTTCGATCGATTCGCGCCGGTCGGCTATCACTCGAACGAGCGCGGGTTCACGAACGACTTCGAGGCGCAGTGCCGCCGCACGAAGGCCGCCGGGATCACGGCCATTGAAATCCACCAGAGCGTCTTCGAGAAGACGCTGAACGGCGACCTCGACTGGCAGGCCGTCGAGCGCGCGAAGGGCGGCTTTCTGGCCGACCTCGGCATGACGGTGACCGCGTGCAACATCAACACGTGGACGAACCCGATGTTCCGGCTGGGCGGGCCGTGCAATCCGGATCCCGCGCTGCGGAAGGCCGCGCTCCAGGAGATTCTGAAGGCCGTCGAGATCGCCAAGGCGATGGCGATTCCCATCGTCAGCGTGTGGCCGGGCTCGGACGGCGCGGACTACCACTTCCAGATCGACTATCTGCAATCACTGGAATGGTTTACAGAAGCGCTCGTCGAGGTGAACCGCGCGTGCCTGAAGAACGGCATCAAGCTCGCCATCGAGCCGAAGCCGTACGAGCCGCGCGAGCTGTACATGATCATCCCGACCGCGGCGTCGGCCGTGCTCGTCGCGCGAAAGGTCAACGAGATCTGCGGCGGCAACAACTGCGGCCTCACCATCGACTACGGTCACCAGAAGATGGAAGCGACGACGGCGTCCACGGCGTGCGACATCGCGGCGTACGCGGGCGTGCCGATCCACAAGTTCGACATCAACGACGCGCGGCAGGGCCGTAACGACCAGGACCTGATTTTCGGTACGGTCTCGATTCCGGAGTCGGTCGAGTACCTCTTCACGACGTTCCTGCGGGACTACCGCGGCTACTACAGCCAGGACCAGTTCACGTACCGAGACGACCCGACGCGCGCGATGGAGCGCAGCATGGTGAACTTCGCGAACCTGTCGCTCAAAGCCGTGCATCTCTACGCGCGCCGGGCCGAGCTCGACAAGGCCCGCGCCGCCGGCACCGGGCCGGACGTGCTCGACATCGTGAGCCCGATCCTGGTGGGATGAAGATTCCCGCCTTCACGCTCGGCCTGGATTTCGGCACGGGCTCCGTCCGTGCCGTTGTCGCAGACTGCCGCACCGGCCGGCTGGTGGGGTCGGCGGTGTTCGATTACCCGTCGGGTTCGGGCGGCGTCCTGGTGGACCAGCACGATCCGCATCTCGCGCGCCAGAATCCAGCCGACTACGTCGCCGGGTTGATGGCGGCGGTGCCGGCGGCGCTGCGTGCGGCGGAGCAGGATCCGGACTTCTCGCGCAATCGCGTGATCGGCATCGGCGTGGACACGACCGGGTCGACGCCGATGCCGGTGGACGCGCAGGCGCGGCCGCTCGCGCTCGATGACCAGTGGCGGGACCACCTCGCGGCACACGCGTGGCTGTGGAAGGACCACACGGGCGCCGGCGAGGCGGCGGCGATCACGGAGACCGCGCGGCGCCACGCGCCCGAATACCTTGCCGTCATCGGCGGGACGTACTCGTCCGAGTGGTTCTGGTCGAAGATCTGGCGCTGCTTGAAAGTGGCGCCTGCCGTGTTCGACGCCGCGGCGAGCTGGGTCGAGCTGGCCGACTACGTGCCGGCGGTGCTCGGCGGCGTCACGAATCCACGCGACATCCGGCGCGGTGTCTGCCCGGCGGGTCACAAAGCGATGTACGCCGACGCGTGGGGCGGATTGCCGTCGGCGGACTTTCTCGGGCGACTCGACCCGAAGCTGGCGGCGCTGCGGCCGCGGCTGTACGACAAGGCGTGGCCGGCGGATCGGCCTGCCGGGAATCTCACCGCCGATTGGGCGACGGCGTTCGGCGTCCGGGAAGGCATTCCCATCGCGATGGGCTCGTTCGACGCGCACTACGGCGCGGTCGGCGCCGGGATTCGCGAGGGCACGCTCGTCAAGATCATCGGCACGTCGACGTGCGACATCGCGATTGCGCCCGCGTCAGGCCGCGTGCCCGACGTCCCCGGCATCTGCGGCATCGTCAACGGCTCGGTCATGCCGGGGTATCTCGGCATCGAGGCGGGGCAGTCGGCGGTGGGCGATCTGCTGCGGTGGTGGGTCGAGGTCGTCTGCGAAGGCAATGCGGCTCTGCACGAGCAGCTCACGACGGCGGCGGCGACGATCGCGCCCGGCGAGTCTGGCCTCATCGCACTCGACTGGAACAACGGCAATCGCACCATCCTCGTCGACCCGCGCCTCACCGGACTCATCGTCGGCCAGACGCTGCACACGACGCGGGCGGAGATCTATCGCGCGCTCATCGAGGCCACCGCGTTCGGCGCGCGGGCGATCATCGAGCGGCTCGGTGAATGTGGCGTTCCTGTCGATCGCGTCATTACGTGCGGCGGCATCGCCGAGAAGAACGATCTCTTTCTGCAGATCTACGCGGACGTCATCGGCCATCCGATGCTGGTGGCCGGGACGCCGCATACGCCGGCGCTCGGGTCGGCAGTGGCGGCCGCGGTGGCGGCGGGCGCCGCGGCGGGCGGCTACGACGACTTCGAGACCGCCCAGGCCTGCATGACCTCCGTCAGCGATCGACGGTACGATCCCCATCCGAAGGCGCACGCGGTGTACGACGAGCTGTACGGCTTCTATCGCGAGCTGCACGACACGTTCGGTGGCGTCGCCGCACTCCGGGCCGATCTGCCGACGCTCATGAAGCGGCTGCTGGCCATTCGGGAAAAGGTGAAACACTGATGAGCATGCTGGCGCAGTCGCTGCGCGAAGAAGTCTGTCGCGCCAATCTCGATCTGGCGGCGCGCGGACTCGTCATGGGCACGTTCGGCAACGTCTCCGGGATCGATCGCAGCGCCGGGGTCTTCGTCATCAAGGCCAGTGGCGTGCCCTACGACGAGCTCAGGCCGGAACATATGGTGCCGATCTCGCTCTCGATGGGCCAGCCGCTCGAGAATCGCTTCCGGCCGTCGTCGGACACGCCGACGCATCTCGAGTTGTACCGCGCGTTTCCCTGCGGCGGCATCGCGCACACGCACTCGGACTTCGCCACCGCCTGCGCGCAGGCGCGCGTGCCCGTCCAGTGCCTTGGCACAACGCACGCAGACTATTTCCGGGGAGACGTGCCGGTCACCCGGCCGATGACGAATGAGGAAGTGGAGGCCGACTACGAGGCGAACACGGCGCTCACCATCATCGAGACCTTCCGCGTGAAACAAATCTCGCCCGAGGAAGTGCCGGGGGTTCTCGTCGCCAATCACGGCCCGTTCACGTGGGGGAAGAGCGCCGCCGCCGCCGTAGAGCGCGCGAACGTCCTCGAGTACCTCGCGCGCGTAAACTGCATCGCCAGCCTCGTCTCCTCGAAGACCGTGGCGCCGGCGCACTACCTCATCGACAAGCACTTCTTCCGCAAGCACGGCAAGGACGCCTACTACGGGCAGAAGTGAACGCCGTACTCTGGGACCTGGACGGCACGCTCGCGGACTCGCGCGAGTTCCACTGGCGCGCCTGGCACGACACCATGGCGAAGCACGGCGCCGGGATCTCCGAGGCGCAGTTCAACGCGAGCTTCGGTCAGCGCAACGACGCAATTCTCACCAGATGGCTGGGCGACAAGGCCACGCCTGAGGTCATCACGCAGATTGGCGACGAGAAGGAAGCGCTGTACCGCACGTTCGTCGAGGCTGAGGGCATCACGCCGCTCCCCGGCGCCGCGGACTGGGTGAGGCGGCTCCATGAGGCCGGCTGGCTCCAGGCGATCGCCTCGTCTGCGCCTCGCGCGAACATCGAGGTGATGGCGCGCGTGCTCGGCTTCAGCGGCGTCATTCGCGCGCTCGTCGGGGCTGAGGACGTGCGCCGCGGCAAGCCGGATCCGGACGTCTTTCTGGCCGCGGCCGCGCGCCTCGCCGTTCCGCCCGCGCGGTCGGTCGTGGTCGAGGATGCCGCGGCGGGCATCGAAGCGGCGCGCCGCGCCGGCATGAAGAGCATCGGCGTCGGCCTCGGGCTCAGCGCCGCCGATATCTGTGTCGCCGCACTGACGGACTTGCCTCAAGACGTATTTGATCGTCTAGTCACTTAGTTCGCCGCGGGCCGGCTTGTAGGCCGCCGCGGGTTTTGCGGCGGCGCGTCGTTCATATGCGAGACAGCTTTGTCGTCAGACTCGCCACCGCCGCCGACGCGCCGGCCCTGTCCGTCCTTCGGACTGCGGTCGCCCTCGATCTGACCAGCCGCCATGGCCAGGGGCACTGGTCGTCGCCGGTCTCGGAGCGCAGCGCGGAGCTCGCGTTCCGGCATTCGGCGATCGTGGTCCTCTTCGACGGCCCGGCGCTCATCGGCACGCTGCGGCTGGGGAACAAGAAGCCCTGGGCGATCGACAAGACCTACTTCACCGACGTCAAGCGCGCGATCTACCTCACGGATATGGCGGTCGATCCTGCGCGCCAGCGCCAGGGCATCGGCCGAACGCTCGTCGAGGAGGCGATTGCCATCGGACGCGCCTGGCCGGCCGATGCGATTCGTCTCGACGCGTACGACGCGCCTGCCGGCGCCGGCGAGTTCTATGCGAAGTGCGGCTTCGCCGAACGCGGGCGCGTCATCTATCGCAGGGTGCCGCTGGTGTACTACGAGCGACTCGTAGGCTCCAGCTTGTAGGGCGCCGCGGACTTTGCGGCGCCGTCGGACCCTACAGATCGCGACGCCCGAACACCAGCACCGCGGCCGCGAGGCCGATGATCGCGACGCCGGCCAGCACGGCCGAATCGCCGGGCGACAGGCCGGCTCGCACGATGTCTGCCGGGCGATAGTGGGCGAAGAGCGACAACGGCCGCAGTCCCTGCACCGGCGTCCAGACGCGCGCGAGAAAGTCCAGCACGAACGATGTGGCGATCAGCCCTGACACCCAGGCGATGACCGGACCGGCTTCGCGTCTTGTCGCGCCGACCACGAGCGCGATCCCGCCCCAGCCCGTGAAGAGCAGCCAGGCCATGGCCGGCAGGGCCACGATCTCGACCGGCGTGACCTCGAGCGGTCGAAGACTGAGACCGACCGCGGTGCCGGCCCAGGCGGCGCCGCCGAGCACGATCAGGCCTCCGGCCATCACCACCCATGCGGCGAGTACGAGCGCGAGTCGCGGCACCGGGCGCGCGGCCAGCAGGTCCATCGTGCCGCGGCCAATCTCGCCAGCGAGGGCCCCGGACGTGACGCGAATCGTCCAGGCGCTGTAGAGCGCCAGGAAGAACGGATGCAGGTATCCGAACGCGATGACACCGCGCGGTGAGGCCAGGGCCAGCTCGTCGCTCGCGAAGGCCGAGACCTGCGGCGGCATCAACGCGAGGATCCCCGCGAGAAATCCGGCCTCGCCTGGTGCGGGCGCGATGCGCGTGATCACGAACTCGAACAGCGCCAGGCCGGCGGCCATCGTCAGCAGGGCGACGCGATGCTGGCGCCATAAGCGGACGACGAGAGCCGCGTACCGGCGGTCGATCATCGGTACTGCTCCAGAAACGCATCTTCGAGCCGCTGGGGTTCGACGAGCAGATCGGCGACCGGCGTGGACGCGAGCCGGGCCGCCAGCGCAGGAACGCGGTCCACGGCTACGAGGAGCACGACACGTCGACCGGACCGTTCGACCACGCGGCCGAATTCGGCCACATCCACCGCCGGCGAGTCATCACGAAACACCACCGTGACTTTGCGGGGGAGGGCGCGCCGCAGGTCATCGACGTCTCCGAGGCTCACGAGCGCGCCTGCGCGGAGCATCGCGACGCGGTGACACACGCGCTCGACCTCCGGCAGCACGTGCGACGAGAAGAAGACCGTCGTGTGCCGCCTGGCCACCTCGAACAGCAGATCGTAAAACGCGACCTGGATCAACGGATCGAGCCCCTTCGAAGGTTCGTCCAGCAGCACGAGGCGAGGCGCGCACTGCAAGGCCTGCACGATCCCGATCTTCTGGCGCATGCCGTCGGAGTAGCTGCCGACCCGGCGCGCGAGATCGGCGTCGCTGAGATGGAGACGCTCGACGAGTTCGGCGCGCCAGGCCGGCGGCCGCCCCGTGAGGTCGGCCAGCATGTCGAGCGTGCGGGCGCCGGACAGCGCCGGCCACAGCGCGAGCGTGCCCGGCAGGTACCCCACGTCCTGCCTCCACGTCGATCCGGTTGAGGTATCGCAACCGAGTACTTGTGCGCGGCCTGCGGTCGGGGCGATCAGCCCGAGCAGCAGCCGAATCGTGGTCGTCTTGCCCGCGCCGTTCGGGCCCAGGAACCCGAAGATCTCCCCAGGCTCGACCCGCAGCGACAGGCGCTCGAGCGCGCGAATCGCTCCATAGTGCTTGGTGAGATCGTGGGTCTCGATCGCGGCGGCGCTCACCAATCGAGCCTCCGCCGAATCAGCCGGTCCATCATCCGGTCCGACAGGATCTTTCTGAGGAAAAGTCGCATCCGGATGTCGCCGGGAAGCGCGTAGCGCGGCTTTGGGTTGTCGGACTCGAGAATGCGCTCGACGGTTTGCGCGAACAACTCAGGTGGAAAGCCAACGGTCCTCGCGTTCATCGCGAACTTCTGCATGCCTTCGATGAGCTTCGCGTACGGCGAGGCGGCGGCTTGGCCCGCGGCGGCTGACTGTCGGTCCGTGCTCGTTTTCCAGATTTCAGTCGGGCTCGCGCCCGGCTCGATCACCGCGACTCGAATTCCGTATGGAATCAGCTCCAGCCTCAGCACGTCGCTCAGCGCCTCGAGCGCGAACTTGCTGGCGTTGTAGGCGCCAAGCAGGGGAGAGGCGATGCGGCCGCCGACGCTGCTGACGTTCACGATCGTCCCGCGCGCGGCTTTGAGATACGGCAGCACCGCCTGCGTCACCGCCAGCTGCGCGACCAGGTTGATCTCGAGCTGGGCGCGGAACTCGTCAATCGCGAGGAGCTCCAGCGGCGCCGGGAACGCGGTGCCGGCGTTGTTGACGAGGCCCTGCAGTTGCGGCGCTTCAGCTCCCACCACTTTCGCCAGCGCGGCCACATCGTCTGCCTTGGTGATGTCCGCGATGACGACGCGCAGGTGTCGCGCGTGGCTGCCGGCCTCGGTGCCCAGGGCTTCGGCGTCAGACTCCCGTCTGACCGTGCCGATCAGCCGCCAGTTGCGGCGGAGCATGTACTGCGCAGTGGCTCGGCCAAAGCCGGAGGAACAGCCGGTGATCAGGAGCGATCGCATGGGGGACACAGAGTGTAGCGGTCCCGGCGGTTCAGCAAGGCCCCGGGCCTGCTCTATAATCGGTGGGTTCGCCCACTGCGGAAGTGGCGGAATTGGCAGACGCGCAAGCCTCAGGAGCTTGTGGGAGAAATCCCGTGGAGGTTCGAGTCCTCTCTTCCGCACCATATTGATCTGGGGGCTTTGCCCCCAGACCCCCTACACGCTCTCTCGCGCGACTCGCCTCCGGTGAATCGCGCTCCGGCAAGTCGCGGCTCGGTCGCGTGGCTCGTTCGCTGCGCTCACTCGCGATTGATCCGGGGCTTTGCCCCCAGACCCGCAGACGGCCTGCCGCGCCGTAGCTCACCGCAGGTGAGCGAAGGCGGGCTCACTCGCGCGACTCGCCTCCGGTGGATCGCGCTCCGGCAAGTCGCGGCTCGGTCGCGTGGCTCGTTCGCTGCGCTCACTCGCTGCGCCGCAGGACTTCGGCCCCAGACCCCTCACACGCGTTGCCCCTCTACCGCACCACCAGCAGCCGATAGTTCGCCGGATGGACGAACTGCACGCCCTGCTCCGTCAGAATCGCGTCGTCCTCGATCGGCACCCGAAGCTTGCGGCCGTTCCATTCGGCGATCGGTGAGTAGGCGAAATACTCGAACGAAAACATGTGCTGCGGAAACAGCGTGAACGTCCGCTGGAGCGGCTGCCAGGTGGTCATCGACGCGCCGATGTCGTGGCCAGTGTTGCCAACCGGATGGAATCCGTACGCGACGTCGGTGCGGGCATCGGCACCAGGCTTGTTGAACTCGATGACGCCGTAGCCGGCCGCCGCCAGCGCCGCGTCCATCGCCTTCATCGTCTCGGCGGCCGTGCGGCCGGCACGGATCGCCGGTTTCAGCACGTCGCGCACAGCAATCGCCTTGTCGAACGCCGCCTGAATGCTCGCGGGCGGCCGCGTCTCGCCGGCTTTCAGCACGTACGCCACGCGCTTGACGTCCGTCCCGAAGTTCATGAGCCGGACGCCCCAGTCGATCATGATGACGTCGCCGCGCTCGATGACGCGATTCGTGGAGACGGCCGCAATGCCCTCCGGCCCGGTGACGTAGACCGACGGCATGTCGAACTCCGATGCCAGGCCGCGATCGAGCAGCCGGTCCTGCAGCCACCACGCCACCTGCTCGAGCGTGGTCTGGCCTGGCGTGATGACGTCGTTCGAGAGAGCGCGTTCGGCGAGCTGCACGGCCAGGCCGGCCGCCTCGCCGAAGGCGACGATCTCCGACGCCACCCGCCGCGACCGGAACTCACTGACGAGACGCTCCGCGCTCACGAGCCGATCCCCGTACGGCGCGCCAAGCGTCTTGATCAGATGCTGATGCATCGTGAACGTGAGACCGTCGGCCGGCCCGATCTCGGCCGACATGTTCACGCCGATCCGCTTCGGCGCGCGCTCCTTCACGAACGCCGCCAGCGTCGATGCGGACGCGAAGATGTCGTAGGCGCCGGACTGCTCGATGAGGTAGCCGCTCGGCCCCAGCGCCGCCCGCTCGATGCGGGCGCCGCCACGATCCGTGAAGACGTAGTAGCCGATGCCCGTCACGTAGCCGCGCCCGAGATCCTCCCAGAGCGGGTCGGTGTGGTTCTCCTTGACCGCGACAATCCACATGTCGATGCCGGCGTTGCGCATGGCGAGCGGCAGCACCTGCTCGAACTTGTCGAGCCGAATCTGCCGCTGCAGCTCCCATCGGCGCCGCGCCTCCTGCGCATGGGTGACGACTGAGATGGATGACAGGGAGGCGACGACACAGAGGCCGAGCGCGGCTGCGCGAGTCATGCCGAATTGTAGCGGGCGTCGCTCGTTCGCGGCGAATCGACGCCACGTCCGTGAGATAGTGTTCGGCGTGGAACCCGTCCGAGGGCGCTCAGTCCGTTTCCTCAAGCCGACTCTATTTCATGCGGAGTTGAAACTGCGTGTCTCGGACTCGCTGGCCGGCGGCAACGCCACGGGCCGGCTGCTCACGAAGGCCGGGCTCATCATGGCCTGGTTTCTGATCTCGTACACCTTCCTGGTGTTTGTCGCCGGTTCGCTTTGGACCGTCCTGCTCGGCGCGGCATCACTCGTGCTCGCGATGGGGGGCCTCGCGTTCAACCTGCTCCACGACGGGGGACACGGTGCGTACTCGCAACGGCCCGTTGTCAACCGGACGATGGCCATGGCCCTCGACCTGCTCGGCGGAAGCTCCTTCATCTGGAAGTGGAAACACAACATCCTGCATCACACCTATCCGAACATGCTCGGGGTCGACGCCGACATCAACCTCTGGCCGCTCGCGCGGGTGTCGGCAGAGCAGCCCCGGTACCGCATCCATCGCTTCCAGCACTGGTACATCTGGGGCTTGTACGCGTTTCTCCCGCTATCGTGGTATGCCGGCGACCTCAGGTTCCTGATTACGCGCAAGCTGAGCGGACACTCGTTTCCCCGGCCCCGCGGCGCCGACTTGGCCGCGCTCATCGCCTGGAAAGCCGTCTTCATCGGGTGGGCCATCGTGCTGCCACTGATGTTCCATCCACTCTCGCGCGTGATCCCGGTGTGGCTCGGCTGTTCCCTGGCCCTTGGCCTCGTGCTCTCGATTCCGTTTCAGGTCGCGCACTGCGTCACCGCGGTTGGATCGATTCGGGCTCCCCAGGGCCCTCAGCCCGAGTGGGCCATTCACCAGGTTCAGGCCACCGCCAACTTCGCGCCCGGCAGCCGATTGCTCACCTGGTACCTCGGAGGCCTCAACTTCCAGATCGAGCATCATCTGTTTCCGTCGATCGCGCACATCCACTATCCGCGGCTGTCGCCGATGGTCCGTCAGGTGTGCGGCCAATTCGGTGTGCAGTACGCCGCGTACGCGACGCTCGGCCAGGCAGTGCGGTCCCACTTTCACTGGCTGCGACAGCTCGGCATGCCGTGAGTAAGATCACGGCCATGACCCTCAAAGAAGCGCTCAAGCAGCTCAAAGCGCTTGGTAACCCGAAGGTGCGGGCCCTGAACACCAGGAGCGGCGCCGGGGACAATCAGTTCGGCGTCAGTCTGGGCGACATCCGGACGCTGGCGAAGAAAGTGAAGACGGACCATCCGCTGGCCTTGTCGCTCTGGGAGACCGGGAACGTTGAGGCCCAGTTCCTGGCCGCGCTCCTGATTCAGCCCAGGAAGCTGTCGGCCAAGGAGATGGATCGGATGGTGCGGTCCGTCGCGTTTGTGCGGGTGGCGGACTGGCTCAACGCCTATGTCGTCAGGCAGCACCCCGACAAAGAGACGCTTCGTCAGGGATGGATGGCCGCGGACGACCGCTGGGCGGCCCGCGCCGGATGGGACCTGACCGCCGAGCGGGTCGCGAAGAGTCCGGACGGGCTCGACGTTCCGGCCCTGCTGGCTCGCATCGAGTCGGAAATGGCCGGCGCCGATCCCAAAGTGCAGTGGACGATGAACAACACGCTGGCGACCATCGGGATCCACTTCCCGAAGCACCGCAAACAGGCCATCGCCATCGGCGAGAAGATCGGCCTCTACAGCGACTGGCCGGTGTCGAAGGGCTGCACGCCCCCCTTCGCCCCGATCTGGATCAACTTCATGGTGAGCCGGCAAGGCTGAACGAGCACCGCCGTGACTCCGCAGAAACGGCCCGATTTCTCCGGCGAGTGGCGGCTGAATCCCCACGCCTCGACGCTGAGCCCGCTCGTGGCTGCCGCGGTCCAGGGCGGCGAGCTGCAAATCGAACACACCGACCCGAAGTTCAAGTGCCAGATGACAATAGTGCTCGGCGGCAAGCCCGTCGTGAAGGCGTTCGAGATGCTCGCGGACGGCCGGGAAGTGACCGGGACGGAGGGGACCGGCATGGCGTCCGTCCTGCGCTGGGATGGGGAGGCCCTCGTCGCCGAGTGGCAAATCTCGTTGCCGAACGGCGAGATGACCATGTCCTGGCGCTATGCCCTCGAGAAGGGCGGCCAGCGCCTGCGGGCCGCCGAGGTCATGCGCGGCGGCGGGACCGATCAGGACAACCTGTGGGTATTTGACCGGACCTGACTTTGTCTTTTCTATTGACGAATAGCCAGATCAGTTGTAATTTGCCCCCTCGACAGACATAGCCGGGTCGCAAATACGCCTGTTCATAGGCATAAACGCGGCCTTGCTTGGCCTTTGCACGGCTCGGAACGGCTGTTTAGTCCTGTTGTGGGACGAATGAGGCGATCGTGAGACGGATCAACCCTTCGCGCTTCCAGGTCGCCACGCGAGGCACCTCGCGCGAAATCAACCGGTCAATCGTTTTAAATCTCGTCCGCGCGCACCAGCCGATCTCGCGCGCAGACCTCGCGCGCGCGATGGACGTCCGCCGCGGCGTCGTCTCGCTCATCGTCAACGACCTGATCAAACAGGGCCTCGTCTTCGAAGGCGCCACCGGCGAGACGATGCGCGGGCGGAAACCCACCTTCCTCTACATCGATTCGCGGCGGCGAGCGGTCGTCGCCGTGGACATTCGCGCGAGCAAGACCTTCGTCCAGTTCACCGACATTCTCGGCAAGCCCATCACCGACGTCGTGACGCTGCCGACGCCGCGCGATCCGAAGGCGCTGGTCGATACGCTCGCCAGACACATCAAGGCCCTCCGCGCGAATCAGAAGGACATCGGCTCGCTCGAAGGCATTGGCGTCGTCGTGCCCGGCATGGTGGAGCGATCGACGATGCAGGTGTTGCATGCGCCGACGCTGGGCTGGCGGAACGTCAACCTGCGCGAGCCGCTCGCCGCGGCCACTGGCTTGTCAGTGCAGATCGAGAACTCCGGCCGCGCGTGCGCGCTGGCGCAGGCGTGGGCGATGCGGGATGCGGCGTCGGCCGTGCCGGGCGACCTCGTGTTCGTGAGCGTCTCGGACGGCGTCGGCGTGGGCGTGATGATCCACGGCGAGCTGCTTCGCGGCAGCCACAACATCGCCGGCGAGTTCGGCCACGTCCCGATCTCCCTCGACGGCCCGCCGTGCTCCTGCGGATCCACGGGGTGCTGGGAGGCCTACATTTCCAACCGCGCGACGCTCGCGCGCTACTTCGGCCGCGCGCTCGAGGTGGAAGGCCCGAAGAGCCTCGAAGAACGCGGGTTCACGCTCGAGGACCTGATCGCCCGGGCCCGGGCCGGCGACGCGAAGGCCGTGACGGCGATTCAGGCCACCGCGCGCTACATGGGCCTTGGCCTCGCCAGCGTCGTCAACGCGGTGGATCCCGCGCGGGTGTACATCGGCGGCGAAATCACGACCGCCTGGGACCTGATCGAGAACACCCTCCGCGCGGCGCTCGCGGAGCGCGCGCTGACGCCGGCCGCGGCCGCGACGGACATCCGGCCCGTCGAGGCACACGAGTACCCGCGCCTGCGCGGGGCGGCGGCGCTGGTCGCCGCGCCCGCGTTTGCGGCGCCTGTCGTCGCGTAGAGGTCTTATGTCTGAATCCACACTCACCATCGAACAAATCACGCGCACCACATGCGTCGTCCGGCACACGGCCGCCGCGAAGGGGCGCACGAAGTCCGTCAGCCCGGGGCTGACGGCCTCGCGCCACCTCCACTACGGACGGGTCATCCTCGATGCCGGCGATCCGACGCTGTCCGTCGACACGGGCGGGCTCGAAACCGGGTTTATCTCGCTTCGAGGCGAAGCGACGATCACGGTCGGCGGCGCCTCGCACGTGCTGAGGCCCTACGACGCACTCTACGTGCCGCGCGAGAGCCGAGTCGAAATTAGCCCCGGCCCCTCTGGGTGCGATCTCGCCGAGGTGGCCGCGCCGGTCGATCGCAAGCACCCGGTGCAGTTCGTGTCGTTCGAGGGCGTGCAGGCCGATTCCGGTTTGCACTTCGCGGCCGGCGGACCGTCGGCCAAGCGCAACCTGAACGTCCTCCTCGGCAAGAACGTCGAGGCCGGCCGCATCATGGCGGGCGTCACGTTCAGCGAGCCCGGCAACTGGACGTCGTGGCCGCCGCACGAGCACGCCGTCCTCGCCGAAGAGGCGTACCTCTACATCGACATGCCCGCGCCCGCGTTCGGCGTGCAGCTCGTCTACACGAACCCGACCGAACCCGAGCTCGCGACCATCGTCCGCGAAGGCGACGTCGTGCTGATGCCGCAGGGGTACCACCCGAACGTCGCCGCGCCGGGCGGGGCGATCAACTTCCTCTGGATGATGGCCGCCACGCGCGAAGACGTGGACCGGCAGTTTGGCGTCGTGAACGTGCAGCCGGAGTTCGCGACCGGCGGGTCGGGACTGGATCCCGGAAAGGCGAAGAAATGAGCCGGCCGACTGTCGCGGCATTCCAGCATCGGGATTGGCGCTCGATCCCGATCGAGACGATCGCACCCGGCATCGAGCGCCAGATGATCTGGGGCGACCGCGTGATGGTGTGCCGCCTGCGCCTGGCGCCGCGCACCGTCACCGCCGTCCACTCACATCCGCACGAACAGATCACGCTCGTCGAGCAGGGCCCGGTCGAGTTCACGATCGAGGGCCGCAAGGTGATCGTCGCGACCGGCGACGTCCTGCACTTCCCGTCCGGCTGCGAGCACGGCGCGACGATGCTCGAGAACGAGGTCGTGCTGGTGGACATCTTCTCGCCCATCCGCGAGGACTTCCTGCCCAAGTCATGAGCAGCGACCTGTTCCGCCTCGACGGGAAAGTCGCGCTCGTGACGGGCGCCTCGCGCGGCCTGGGCGCCGCGATGGCCACGGCGCTGGCCGCCGCGGGCGCGGACGTCGTTTTGCATGGCAACGAGAAGCCGGCCGAGGCCACGGCCGCGGCCATCAAGGCGCAGACCGGCCGCCGTACCGCGCTCTTGACCGCGAATCTCGAGCAGCCCGGCGCCGCCGCCGATCTTGCGGCCGGCGCGATCAAGGCGTTCGGCCAGCTCGACATCCTCGTCAACAACGCCGGGATCATTCGCCGCAAGCCCGCTGCGGAGTTCAGCGACGCGGACTGGGACGCCGTCGTCGCCGTGAATCTCTCGAGCGTGTTCCGCCTGTGCCGGGCGGTCGGCGCGCACCTGATCGAGCGCAGGCAGGGCGGCAAGATCGTGAACGTCTCGTCGCTGCTGGCGTTCCAGGGCGGCATCACGGTGCCGGCGTACGCGGCGGCGAAGGGCGGCGTCGCGCAGCTCACCAAGGCGCTCGCCAACGAGTGGGCGCCGCACCGCATCAACGTCAACGCCCTCGCGCCCGGCTACATGGAGACGGACAACACGGCCGCGCTCCGGCAGGACGCGACGCGATTCCGCCAGATCACGGAGCGCATTCCGGCCGGACGCTGGGGCCAGCCTGCCGATCTCGGCGGCGCTGTGGTGTTTCTCTCGTCGGCGGCTGCCGACTACGTCCACGGGCACGTGCTCGTCGTGGACGGCGGATGGATGGGCCGATGAGCGCGCTCATCCGCTGGTTCAAGGAGTTTGTCGGCCCGGCCGCGCTGACCGCGGCCGGCATGATCGGCGCGGGCGCAGTCGCGACCCGACTGTTGGCCGGCGCGTGGTTCGGCTTCGACCTGCTCTGGGTGGCGCTCTACGTCATCCCGATGGTCATCTTCACGCTCGACTCGGCGTCGCGCGTCGCGATCCTCAATGGCGGCCGCGGCATGTTCGAGATGATCCGGACCGACATCGGCGCCTGGCTCGCGTGGTTCATCTTCGTGCCGACCGTGCTCGTGAACATCATCGTGAACATGAGCCAGATGTCCGCGATGGTCGAAGGCGCGTACGGCGCCGTCGGTCTGCTGCCGCCGAGCGGGGTCGATCAGGGCTGGGGCTTCGCCTGGGTCACGCTCGCCTGGACCGTTGTCACCGTCGTCGCGGCGGTGCTCGGGGGCTACAAGCGCGTCGAGAAGATCATGACGGCGCTCCTCGTCGTCATCCTCGTCTCGTTCCTGGTCGTCGCCATCAAAGGCATCCTCGACTGGGCGACGTGGCCCGGCATGGCGGCGGGCCTCGTGCCGAACATTCCAGCTGACGTGCCGGTGGTCGGGGACACACGCGTGCGAAGCGCGTTCACGCAGATTCTCGCGATCGCCGGCCAGGCGCTGCCGCCGTCGGTGATGCTCGCCTACGGCTACCTCGCGGCGAACGCGGGCCAGACGAAGCGCGATCTGCCGGCCGCGTTTCGGAAGACGGTCCAGAACCTCGGCGTGGTGTGGGGCCTCTTCTCGGTGATGGTGATCATCGCGGGCACGACGGCGCTGCACAACCTGTACA
>Ga0137313_1000306_pt1 | contig 16413 bp, 17 predicted proteins | sample EasRivERMZT166_2_FD_102287 | JGI IMG/M metagenome (GOLD analysis project Ga0137313, IMG submission 102287) | Soil microbial communities from meander-bound floodplain in the East River, Colorado, USA - East River MetaG ERMZT166_2 | ecosystem: Environmental > Terrestrial > Soil > Floodplain ...
GCATTGCGATCGGCAAACTGGCGTGCCGTTGGACCGGCGCGCATGGTGATAACGCCGTCGGGTTCGAATCCTGGCGGGACGTTCTGCAGCCGGACGAAGCTGCGAATCAGCAGGCCCGCGCCGACGAGCAGCATCAACGAAATCGCAACCTCCGACACGACGAGCAGGCTGCGCAGCCGGCGCCTGGAGCCGAACCCGCCCTCGCCCTGCGTGTTGCGGCCTCCGGCCTTCAGCGCGAGGTTGAGATCCTGCCGTGCGGCGCGCAGCGCAGGCGCGAGGCCGAACAACAGCCCGGTCAGAACCGAGACGGCAAAAGTAAAGATGAGAACCGTCCCATCCAGCGAGATGGCGTCGAGCCGCGGGATGTTGCCGGGATTGATGCTCCGAAACACCTGCAGCGCGGCCTGAGCGATGACCAGTCCGGCGAGGCCGCCGAGCAGCCCCAGCATCAGACTCTCCGTGAGCATCTGGCGGACCAGGCGCTGCCAACCCGCGCCGAGCGCCGTCCGCACGGCGACTTCCTTCTGCCGGCCGGTCGCCCGCGTGAGCAGCAGATTCGCGACGTTCACGCACGCGATCAGCAGCACGAGCGCGACGGAACCCAGCAACACGAGCACCGCCAGCCGGACGTTGCCGACGACCGACTCGACGAGCGACACCGTATCGATCGTGAACGTGCGGTCGCGTTTGTCTTTTTCGCGGATGCGGCCCGCGGTGACCAGCACGTCGGCCCTGGCCTGCTCCACCGTCACGCCCGGCTTGAGGCGCGCCATCACGTTGAAGTTCTCGTCGCCGCGGCGAGTGACGACGGTATCCGCCGCGAACGGCAAGGACAGAAACAGATCCATCTGCTGGATGCTGGCGACCGTCGGCATGATCTCGGCGTTCAGCAGGAAGTCCGGCGGCAGGACCCCGACGACTTCGTACTGATTCCGCTGTTCGCCGGTCCCCGCGCCCATCCCGTTCACTGTCATCGTCTTGCCGACGATGTTCGGGTCGGCGCCGAGCACGCGCGTCCAGAAGCCGTGGCTGACAATCACGACGGCCGGTTGCCCGGGTTTGTCCTCGTCCTCGCGCAGGAGCCGTCCGTACAGCGGCTTGGCGCCGAGGAGCCGGAACAGGCTCGACGACGTCTCGAGCGCTTCGACACGCTGCGCCTGCCCGAAGGATTGTCCGGTAACGCCCATCAGGGTGCCCGAGCGGCCGCGCGAAATCGACATCTGCTCAAACGAGCGGTTCTCGGTTTGAACGTCGATGTACTGCCCCGGCGACGGCCAGTCCTGCGGGATCGCGATGCCGGGCGACCGCAGCCACAGCACCACCAGCCGATCCGGATCCGGATACGGCAGCGGCTTGAGCAGCAGCGCGTTGACGACGCTGAAAATGGCCGTGTTGGCGCCGATGCCGATGGCGAGCGACGCGACGATGACGACCGTCAGCCCCGCGCTGCGCCGCAGCGTACGGATGGCATAGCGGAGATCTTGCGCGAATGCGGACATGTGGGAACTCCGACAATCTTAGACGCAGATCCGTACGCTATGTTTGCGCCATGCCGTCCAGAGAGGCGCATCGCGTAGAGCTCGTGACGTTCGGCAGTCCGCGCTTCCGGACGATCGAAGCCGGCGGGCTGCTCGTGACGGACGCGCTGTTCCCGCCGGGCGCGCGACTCTGCACGCACGTGCACGATCGCACCTGCGTGGCGACCACGCTCGCCGGACGCTTCGACTCGCGCATGCACGGCCGGTCTCACTGGTCGCGACCCTCGATGGTCCTCACCGAGCCGGCCGAAGAGCGCCACGACAACGCGTTCGGCACGACCGGCGCCCGGGTCCTCGTGGTCCAACCCGATGGCCGGCGGCTCGAGTGCTTCCGGCCGTTCACCGGATTCCTCGATCGCATCAATCACTTCGGCGACGTGCAGGTGGGGCTGCTGGCGCGGCGGCTGATCGGCGAGATCGCGGCGCCCGACGCCGTGACCCCGCTCGCGGTGGAAGCGCTCGGCCTCGAGTTGATCGCCGTGGCCGCGCGCCGGTTCGCTCCGGCCAAGGCAGCGTCCGCTCCGCCGCGCTGGCTCGAGCGTGTGCGCGAGCGGCTGCACGACGCATTCGATCAGCCGGCCAGCCTCTCGCACCTGGCCGCGATCGCCGGCGTCCATTCCGGCCATCTGACGCGCGCGTTTCGGCGGCACTACGGACAATCGGTGGGCGCGTACCAGCGGGCCGTGCGGCTCGAATGGGCGGCGGGACAGCTCGCGGCGGGCGAGCCGCTTGCGGTCGTGGCGGCAAGCGCAGGATTTGCCGATCAAAGCCACTTCACGCGCGCGTTCAAGCGTCAGTTCGGACGCACGCCTGGACAGTACCGGCTCCAGTGTGTTCGATGGAGGCCGGGTCTCTAGACCCGGCATCCGGCCTACGTACCGGAGATCATGAACGGCTTGAGCTCCGCTTGCAGCGTGTCGGCCGCCATGGAGACCTGGTCGATGATCTGGTTGAACTCCTGGACGTCCACGATCCGCATCCTTTGATCAATGCGGACATACGCGTCGTCGTCGTCGTCGAACCCGATCTTCACGGTGTCGTACTGGTAGTTCATCTTCAGCATCTTCTCGAGGAGCTCGGGAGTTCGCTTGAGACTGGCTTTCGGCGCGACGGTCACGAACGTCACGAGGACGCCGTTCTTGACGATGAAGATGACCTCGAATTCCTTGAGGTTCTCGCCCTTGCGCTTGATCGACCAGACCGGCTGCTTCGGGTTGTCGATCTTCTTCGCCGTGAACTTCGATTCCTTGACGATGCCGTCAAGACGTTCGATGTCCGACTGGGACGGCGGGTGCTGCGCCTGAGCCGCGAGCGTCAAGGACGCGGCCAGCATGACGGCGACGCCGCGAAGGGCAATTACCACAGGAACCTCCACCTACACCGCGATGATATCCGGCGATAGGGGGAGCCTGGATCGCCTCAGGTCTTCTTGAAGAATAACTCAGGTCGATGCCGTCTTCAGCGCCGACGAGACGTCCGCGAGGAGATCACCGGGCGCCTCGCAGCCGACGCTGAACCGGACGAAGCCCTGGCTGATGGCGTCGCCGCCCCAACGGGCGCGGCGCTCGGCCATCGAATGCACGCTGCCGAAGCTCGTCGCGACGCGGACGAGCTCCAGCGCGCCAAGAAACGCCTCGGCCCGCGCTTCGGTCCCGAGGTCGAAGCTCACCACGGGGCCAAAGGCGTCCATCTGGCGCTTCGCAATCGCGTGGCCCTCGTGCGCCGGCAGGCCCGGATAGTAGACGGCGCCCACGCCGGGCGACTGGGTCAGCAGGTTGGCCAGCTCCAACGCGGTCGAGCACTGGCGGTCGAGGCGAAGCGGCAGCGTCGCGAGCGAGCGGTGCGCGAGCCAGACTTCCATCGGTCCCGGAATCGCGCCGTGTCGTGTGCGCCAGGTGCGCAGGTCCGTGACGCGCGCGGGATCGGTCGTCGAGACGTGGCCAAGCACGACGTCGGCGTGCCCCGTCAACGCCTTCGTGTCGGACGAGACGACGAAATCCGCGCCGAGGCGGAGCGGGTGCTGGAGGTAGCCCGTGGCGGTGGTGTTGTCCACGGCGACGAGGGTGCCCTGCTTGTGCGCGGACGCCACCAGCGCCGCGATGTCGCAGACGTCGAGCTGCGGATTCGACGGCGTCTCGAGCCACAGCAGCTTGGCTCCGGCCAGCGCGTTCAACTGCGCGCCGCCGCGGGTGGGTGCGAGCCGTGTCTCGATGCCCATCGCCTGCCACCAGTCGGCAGCCACGCCTCTGGTCGTGTGGTACGAGTCGGCCGGCAGCACGACCACATCGCGCGGGCGGAGCACCGTCCCGAACACCGCCGCGATTGCGGCCATCCCGGACGCGAAGGCGACGGCCTCGCCTTCGTCGATCACGCCGAGCGCTTTTTCCCACGCCGCCCAGGTCGGGTTGTCGAAGCGTCCGTACGTCAGCGGGTTGTTTGCGGGCAGGCCCGGCGCGGTGTAGGTGGCCGAGAACTGCGGTCCCTGCAGGAACGGCCCCGGTTCGCGCGTGTCCCGATAGCCGGCGTGGAGGATGGCGGTGTCGCGATGAACGGAACGCATGTGGGGATGATAGCTGGAAGGACCCGGAACGTCAGGTACGCCGGGTACGCCGGGTTCAAGGAACGCGAGGCTTATCTACATTGATCTGTAGGAGCCTCGACGTCCTCGAGGCCTGGCACTTGGCACGACATTCGTGCCAGCGCTCAACTCGCCGCGCGGCGAGTTCCATCACGCCGGCTTTCGCGCCACCGCGAGCCAGTGCGCGCTAACGCCGAGCAGCGCGGGCTCCGAGCATCAAGACGACGTCGGCGGTCCGATCGGGGAAGTCGAGCCGTCTCGCGTCACCGACCTGACACGACGCGAGGCGCCCGTTCGAACGCCGTTGCGCTTCGGCGACCAGCCGCGGCGAGGCATCGACGAGATGAACGACATAGCCGCGATCGGCAAGCCACAGCGCGTACACGCCGGCCGCCCCGCCAACGTCCAGCACGACGCCAGGCGGCGCAGGCGCGTGACGCTCGATGAGCTCGCGTGTGCGAAGGAGCTCGAGGAGGCCGTCTCCGCTCGCGAGGCGGTTTTCCTCCGGCGCCTGAGCGTAGAATGCGGCAATGTTCGGATCGAATCCGGCAGGTGGCTGATCGCTCATCCCGGTCTGAACCGAGTTCGATGTTCGCACAAGCCGACGACCTGGTCTCGCGCTTTCTCGACAACGCCTGCCCCGATCATCACGTCCGCGGCGGGACCGATCACCTGCGCGCCCGACACACGGCGATGCGGCTGCTCGAACAGCATCCTGACATCGCGCGCGCCAGCTTCTACACCGCCGTTGTCTGCGGCGATCTCGACGCGGTGACGCGCGCGCTTGCCGCCGACCCCGGCCTGGCCGTCCGGTCGAGCGGCGGCGCCAATCCCGAACGCGCTGAGGCCGCCGGCGAAGGCGATCTCGTCAAGCGCGATTGGGGACCGAAGGGCTGGGAGCCGCTCCTTTATCTCTGCTTCACACGGCTGCCGCTTCCGGCGGTCGAAGCCAACGCGGTGGCCATCGCGAGACTGCTGCTCGACCGCGGCGCCAATCCGAACGCGTACTTCATGGCCGGCAACAGCCAGTACACACCGCTCGTCGGCGCGATCGGCGAAGGCGAGGAGGGCCGGCCGGGGCATCCTCAGCGCGACGCGCTCGTCCGCCTGCTACTCGAGCGCGGCGCCGATCCGTACGACCTGCAGGTCGCCTACAACATTCATTTCAACGGCAAGGTGCTCTGGTATCTCGATCTGGTGTACGAACACACGCACCGGACCGGACGTGGCGCTGACTGGAAGGTCCCCGAATGGCGCATGTTCGACCACGGCGCCTACGGCACCGGCGCGCACTGGTTCCTGGCGATGGCGATCGAGCACAACGACCTCGCGCTCGCCGAGTGGTGCCTTGCACACGGCGCGAGCCCGAACGCACCGCCGGCCACCGACCGTGGCGGGTGGACGCGACCGCTCTACGAGGAGGCGCTGATCCGCGGCCGCGTGGAGCTGGCCGAGTTGCTCGTGCGATACGGTGCGATTCGCACCGCGCTTCCGGCCGACCCGAAGGTCGCCCTCATCGCCGCGTGCATGCGCTCCGATCTGCCCGCCATTCGCCGCGAGATCGCCACGCGCCCGGAGCTCCTCAAGTCATCCGAGCCGCTGTTCGCAGCGACCGAACATAACCGGCGCGACGCCGTCGAGCTGCTCCTCGATCTCGGGACGTCGCCCAACATTGAAAGCCGCGAAGGCGAACGCGTGCTCCACATCGCGGCCTACTCGGACAGCGTGGACGTGGGCCAGCTTCTCATTGATCGTGGCGCCGAGGTCGACGCGATCGGCCGGCAGTATCAGAACACGCCGCTCGGCGGGGCGATGCACTGCCAGTCGGCCCGCATGATCGATCTGCTCGCGAGGCACAGCCGGAGCGCATGGGAGGTCGGGTACGCAGGACACATCGATCGCCTGCGCGAGCTGCTCGCCGAAAAACCCGCGCGGGCGCGCGGCTACGACGGCGAGACGCTGCTGATGTATCTGCCGCCTGATGATGAGGACCGGGCGCTGGAGGTAGCGGAGCTCCTGCTCGCGCACGGCGCAGATCCGTCGATTCGCGACCCGAACGGCGCGACCGCGGCGGATCGCGCCGAACGCAACGGCATGTACAAAGTCGCGGCGATGCTGCGCGCTCGCGAAGCGTGAAAGGGACCGGCGCTCTTCCGGCCAGTGGGATGGATCTCTTTTTCACGCTGGTGGGCCAGTGAACCCCAGGGTGGGCCGCTGGCCCACTGTCTGGTTCAGTGAACCAGCGCGCTTGAGAACTCACCCGCTGACCGTGGCACGATGTTCGTGCCAACTCGGCGCGCGCCGAGTTCGGTTGGTCATCCGAATCCACTCGGTCCGGACCGAGTTCGGCTGGCACAACATCGGTGCCGCCATCGCGCCGTCACGCCGCCCGGGGCCCGAGCCAGTCTCGCAGCCCCACCGCCAGCGCGACGTACGCATAGCCAAGCGGAATGATGATGACGGAGCCGATGACGGCAACGGCCGCGAATGGCTTCAGCGCGCCGACCACGAGACCGACCACGAGCGCGGCCGGCGCAAACAGCGCCACCATCAACAGCGGCGCGCGAAACATCATGCGCCGGATCTCAGGCTCCGGCCGGCCCCCAACCCACCAGGTACCCCACACCGCGAGCGGCAGGTACGGGACGGCACCCCAAAGAAGCGAGTACACCAGGATCTCCAGCACGTCGATGTCGGCGATCGGCACGCCGAGCGCCTTCGCCAGACCTAAAAGGACAGCCGGGACGATGATGGGCAGCCAAATCGACAGGCGATAGGTCGAGTGGATGGACATCGGCGGATCTACGTCCGCCGTGTTTTCGCGCGCGCGGTCGCGCGGGTCGACGCACGTGCCTTCGGCCGCCGATGCCGCCACGCGGCGGTGAGCGTGGCGCGGACGGCGCGAACGCGCGCGCGCTTCAGCAGGACCTGCGTGCTCCCCGCCCGGCCCCACGCCCCCTTCACCGGTACGAACACGCCGGGCTCGGTCCGGCAGAAGTACGACTGGTCCTCCGGCGTCAGGCCGACGACGCCCCACTCAAGGCTGGGATAGCCGAGCGTGGCGAAGATCTTTCCCTGTACCCGGAAGTCCGGGTGATCCATGTGAGACGACTCGGCGGTGTCCGGCAGGCTGAGCGCGATCGCGCGGAACTGGTCGGCTGTCACGGCTCGTCGTCCGGCGGTTTCGGCGTCAACTGATATTGGAGCGCCCCGGACGGACACCGCGCAACCTGCGCCGCTACCTCTTCCGGCGACGCGAGCTCGGGCCGGATCCAGTGCTTCCGCTTGATGTCGAACACGAGCGGCAGCCCGCGCACGCAGGTCCCGCTGTGGGTACAGACGTTCGGGTCGAACGTCACCGTGATGCCCGGCGCGTCGTAGCTCTGGAGGCGTTTGGACATCTCAACCACAGCATAACGCCGTGGCCGCTTCACAACCCGAAGCGGCCTACATGCTGGGGGAAGTGGCGCGGGGTCTGACCCTGGTCTGACCCTGGTCTGACCCTGGTCTGACCCCGGTCTGACCCCTACGCCGGCTGGTGCAGCAGCATCCAGGACGTGCCGAACTTGTCGCGCAGCATCGCGAAGCGGTTTGCGAAGTGGGTCTTCTCCATCTTCATGAAGACTTCGCCGCTGTCGGTGAGCAGCTTGTAGACGCGCTCGGCGTCTTCTTCGCGGTCGAGCGTGAGGCTCAAGTAGGCGCTGCGCATGGGCTCGGCATTCGGGATGTCGGCGCCCATGAGGACGGTCCCGCCGACTTCGATCTGGGCGTGCAGGACCTTGTCCTTCCAGTCGGGCGGGATGTTGGGATTGGGAACGTCCTTGTGCCGCACGAGATCCTTGATCTGCCCGCCCAGGTGCTGTTCGTAGAAGCGGAACGCGTCCTCGCAGGTCCCGCGGTAGTTCACGTAGACGTCCAGCTGCATCACGTCGCTCCGGCTCTATCCTGCCTCGCATCCGCGATCACCCGCTGCAGCGCGGGGAACGCGACGGGCTTGACGAGATGCGCGTCGAAGCCGGCGGCCTGGCCGCGCTCGCGATCCTCGTTGCGGCCGTACCCCGTAATCGCGATGAGCTGGATGGCGTCGTGGCCGTCGAACGCGCGGATACGCCGCGCCACTTCGTAGCCGTCCAGCCCCGGGAGGCCGATGTCCACGAGCGCGACGTGGGGGTGGAACGAGGGCACGCGATCGAGGGCGTCCTGGCCCGAGAGCGCGATCTCGACCTCGTGCCCGTCGAGCTTCAACAGCGCCGCGAGGATCTTCGCGCCGTCGGCGTTGTCGTCCACGACGAGGATGCGCCGCGGCCGGCGTTCCGGCGCCGGCGCGGGCGCCTCCGCGGCCTGCATTTCCTGCATCACCGGCAGGCGGATTTCGAATGTCGCGCCCTGGTTCACGCCGGCGCTCGATGCGGCGATCGAACCGCCGTGCATCTCGACGAGCCGTCTGACGATGGTGAGGCCGACGCCGAGCCCGCCCTGCGCGCGGTCGAGCGTCCGCTCGCCCTGGACGAACAGATCGAACACCTGGGGCAGCAGGTCCGGGGCGAGCCCGACGCCGGTGTCGGTGATCGACACCCAGGCCTCGCCCTGATCTTCGCCGGACTCGACGCGAATCTCGCCGTTCGGCGGCGTGTACTTCGCCGCGTTCGTGAGGATGTTGCCCACGCACTGCACCAGCCGATCGGGATCGCCGTTCACGACGAGCGGCTTCCGGCTGCTCACGACCGTGATGCGGTGCCGCTGCTGGCGGATCAGCGGATCCACCGCCTCCACCGCCTGGGCGATGATCTGCTCGAGGCGCACCGGCCCGCGATGGAGCTCGATCCGGCCCTGGGTGATCCGCGAGATGTCCAGCAGGTCGTCGACCAGCCGCGTGAGATGTTTGACCTGGCGCTCGACGGTCGCAAGCGCGGAGCGCGCCTGCGGATCCGCGGCCACGGTCCGCGAGAGCAGCTCGCCCGCATTGCGGATGGGCGCCAGCGGGTTGCGCAGCTCGTGCGCGAGCATCGCCAGAAATTCGTTCTTCTGTCGATCCGCCTGCTCCAGCTGCCGCTGCTGCCGCTCGAGCGCGTCCTGCCGCTCGCGGCGCACGGCCGCGAGCTCCAGCATCGCGCCTACGCGCGCGAGCAGCTCGCGGGCATGGAACGGCTTCACGACGTAGTCGTCCGCCCCGGCGCCCAGCCCTTCGATCCGTGATTCCTCGCCGGCGCGCGCCGACAGCAGGATCACCGGGACGTCGCGCAGGTCGGAGTCGCCGCGCACCGTCTTCAGTAACGAGAACCCGTCCACGTTCGGCATCATCACGTCGGACAGGATCAGATCCGGCCGCGCCTCATGTGCCGCGGCCAGAGCCTCGGCGCCGTCGGGCACCGCTGTGACGTGATACATCGGACCGAGCAGCTCGCGGACGTAGTTCCTCATGTCCGCGTTGTCGTCGGCGAGCAGGATGCGCGACCCGAAGGTGGACGCGAATCGTTCGTCGGGCTTCACGCCGTGCGCGTCCATGAGCGTGGCGCCTGTCACTCCTCCGCCGGCATCGTCCGGAAGCCATCGCAGCGCTTCCTGCACGTAGGCCTGCGCGCCGATCGCGGTCGAGGCCTGGCGCGGCGTCCGGAGGTGCTGAGGCGGGATGTGCGACGCGCCGAACGGCATCCGCACGCGGAAGGTGGTCCCGTGGCCGGGCGTGCTCGCCGCCTCGATCGAGCCGCCGTGGAGCTTGACGAGCTCCTGCACCAGCGCGAGGCCGATGCCGGAGCCTTCGTGCGTGCGCGCCTGCGTGCCTTCCACCCGATAGAACCGGTCGAACAGGCGCGGGATCTCGGATGCCGGCACGCCGACGCCGGTATCCGAGACCTCCAGAACGGCGGAGTCGTCCACGCGGCTCATGCGCACGTCCACGCGGCCCTCGAGCGTGAACTTGAATGCGTTCGAGAGCAGGTTGAGGACGATCTTTTCCCACATCTCCCGATCGACGTAGACCGGCTCGCCGAGCGCCTGGCAGTCCACGCCGAACTCGAGTCTGGCGCGCTGCATCGCGGACCGGAACGTGCTCGCGAGATCGGCCGTAAGCGCGGCCAGGTCGACGGGCGCGTAGGACGCCTGGGCGCGCCCGGCTTCGAACCGGGCGAAGTCGAGCAGCGAGTTCACCAGCTTCAGCAGGCGCTGGGCGTTGCGCTCCGCGACTTCGAGGTGCGTCCGGACGGGCGCCGCGAGTCCCGGCGACGACAAGGCGTCGTGAATCGGCGCGAGCATGAGCGTCAGCGGTGTTCGGAACTCGTGGCTCACGTTCGAGAAGAACGCCGTCTTGACGCGATCGATCTCCGCGAGCGCTTCGGCGCGCCGCCGCTCTTCCTCGTACGCGCGCGCGTTCGCGACCGCGGTGGCCACCTGCGAGCCCACGAGCTCGAGGAAGCTCCAGTACTTCACGTCGAGCCGGATGCAGGCGCTGATGCCGACCACCAATGCGCCGGCGGGGCGTCCGGCAATATTCGACTTGATCGGCACGACCGCCACAGAATCCGGCGCGCACGGCCACGGCCCGGGCGGCAATCCCGAGACGGTCTCGCGCACCTGAGTCGTCTCCGTTTCGATCGCCTGTGCGAGCGGCCACAGGATGCCGCCCATGGGCGCGTCGAGACGGATGGCGGGCGGGCCGGCGAGGTCCTCGGGGATACCCGTCGTGCACACCAGCCGCAACTCGCGCGTCGCTTCGCTGAGGAGGTACAGGAGCGCGAAGGGGACGTCCTTGGGGTGCTCCGAGAGGATGTCGACGGCCTGCACGCACGCCTGCTCGTCGGTCTTCGCCGCCGAGACGCGCGCGCCCAGATCGCTGAGGATCTTCACGCGCCGCTCGCCGATGACCTTCTCGGTGATCTCGTGGACGGTCGCCAGCACGCCGCCGATGCCGCGGGGCGCGATGTCGTCGGGTACCGGGCTGTAGGCCACGGTGAAGTGGCTTTCCTCGGGAAAGCCGTGGCGCCTGACGATCAGCTCGAGGTCCTCGATCCAGGTGGCGGGCCCGCCGTTGAACGGCGTGTCCACGAGCGGCTCCAGGATGTCCCAGATTTCGTGCCAGCACTCCCGGAGCGGCTTTCCCATCGCCTGGTCGGGATGCTTCGTGCCAAGAATGGGCGAGTAATGGTCGTTGTAGAACTGGATGTAGTCGGGCCCCCACCAGAGGAGGTGCGGGAACCGGTTGGCGAGCACGAAGCGCACCATGATGCGCAGCGTGAGCGACCATTGCGACGGGGGCCCGAGCGGCGTGGACGCCCAGTCGAACTCCCGAATGAGACGCGCGGCCTCGCCGTCGTCAGGCAGAAAGTCGAGATCCTCGTCGGTGCGGGCTATGGGTAGCGGCTCGACGGGCTGGGTCGGATGCACGAAAAGGCTTCCCGGAAGATACCGGCAGGCTTCTCGCGTGCCCATCAGGTGAAGTACGTAGGCCGCTCCGGCCGTACGTAGGCCGCTCCGGGTTGTGGAGCGGCACTCACCGACCGGGCAAGGTGATCTCGTAGTGGTCGTTGGGAAAGTCCCTGCAGTCGAACGGGCATGGCTGCCGGATGACATACAGGCGCCTGGCGTCCGCGGAAATCGCACGGATCAGGACGTACGGCGTGACTTCAAAGGTCTTTGAAAGCGAGTATCGACGCCAGTTCGTGACGTCAATGACGTCGATGGGCTCCATGACGATCCACCGAGAGTCGGGTGTGATGTAGGCGTAGGTGACGTGGGGGTCCAGCGGGATCCGAGGACCGCCGGCCGTGTAGGAGAGGCGGAATCGCGCCAAATCGCCCGGTTCCTTCGCATCCTCCAGCGTCAGTGAGAACTGGCCGTTGGGTGCCCGGACTGTTTGCGAACCGATGATCGGCTCTGCGGCGATCCAGTTGCGTCCGTCGATCGTCACAGGTGCGGTCAGCCGGCGGACAGTGATTCCCCGTGGAGATGCCTCGACGGCAGGCGGCTTGGCGCGATCGGGGGGTGTGTCCCGCTGCCACGCCAGCCAGACAACGATCACGAGGGCGATCAGCGCGGCCGCCCAGACGCGCGGCGCGAAGCTCATCGTCATGCTCAACGGCCAGCGGAGTTTCTTCACGCGAAGAGATCACCCGCGAGGTACTTGAGTCCAGTGTCCACGGCGACAGTGGTGACGACCTTGCCAGGGCCGAGCTCGCGCGCGAGATCGATCGCCGCCTTGATGTTGAGCCCGCTCGAGGTACCGACGAGCAGTCCTTCCTCGCGCGCGAGACGCCGCGCCAACGCCCGCGCGTCTTCCTCAGGCACGGCGCGCGCTTCGTCGTAGGGCTTGTTGAGCATGTGCGGTGGGATTCGTCCCGTCGCGATTCCTTCCACGCGGTGCGCGCCGGCGCGCCCTTCGGTCATGGCCGGCGACGAAGCCGGCTCGAGCGCGATGATACGCGCTGTACTACCGCCTTCGCGCAGTGCCCGCAGGACGCCGCTCAGCATGCCCCCGGTTCCGACCGCGCCGCAGAACGCATCCATCCGCCCACCGGTCTGCTCGAGCAACTCCCGGCCGATTCCGGCGTATCCGTCGACCGCGTCCATGTTGTTGAATTGATCGGTCCAGAACGTATCCGGCTCCGCGGCGAGGACCGCGATCTGCTGCTTGAACTTCTCGAACAAGGACGGCGTCACCTTGCCGCCCTCACTGGGCACAATCCTCAACTCCGCGCCCAAGGCCGTCATCGTCTTCAGCTTCTCTTCGGCGAAGGCATCGGATGAGAGCAGCAGCAGCTTGTACTTCTTGGCGGCGCACACCATCGCCAGCGACGATCCCGTGCTGCCGCCGGTGAATTCCACGACGCGCATGCCGGGCTTGAGGACGCCGCGCTTCTCGGCGCCCTCGATCATCGCAAGCGCCATGCGGTCCTTGTACGACCCGGTCGGGTTGAAGAACTCGAGCTTGACGAGCACGTCGGCGGCGCCCGACGGAACCACTGCTCGAAGACGGACGACAGGCGTGTTGCCGATGGCGTGAAGGACGGATGCGGCGACTGTGCTCACGGGGCGATCTCCTGCTTCACGGGCTTCACATGACCTTCTTGAGCGTCGCCAGCATCATCGCGCGCGCCGCCGGGATGGAGGGAAGATCGCGCGCGTCGGTTGACAGCACCGAGTACACCGCCACCGCGAGGTTCTTGCGGTTCTGGGTGGTCGCCAGGCTTGCCGGCGTCGGCGCGCCGCGCCCGCCGAGCGGGACGAACTTCGCCGCCCAGCGGCCGAATGCGGCCTCGTCGAAGTCCGGCCGGGCGGCGATCGACAGCACGGCACGCGCCAGGCGCTCGTCCTCGCCGTGGGTGAACACCGCTTCCGTTCGGCTCACCTTGTCGAGCACGGCGTCGAGCACGACGGCCTGCTGGCCGGGCTCCAGATGCCGGCTCCGCGCGAGGAACTTGAGCAGGTCGGCGGTGTGGGCCGTCGAATGCATCCAGCCTTTCGCCGGGTCGAATCCGCGCACGTCCACTTCATCCCGCAGGTACGCCAGGGCCGCCGTCAGCAGACCGTTGAATTCCGCCGGCTCCAGCCAGGACGCGTCGTTGTCCAACGCCGCGAGGATGCCGAGCGCGAGGGCGGAAAACGACCGGAGGAACACCGTGTCCGCGCCACGCGTGCCGATGCCGGTCCGGAGGTTCGCGGTCCACTCCGAAAGGAGCTCGCGCCGCACCTCGACGGGCACGACCTTCTGGCGGTAGATCCACGCGACCAGTGTCGAGTACCCGATGTCGTCGCGCAGCTCGGGATCGGGCGAGCCGAGGTAACCGCTCAACTCACGCACCAGCGGCGGCAGCGGCTCGCCGGCCGGGAGCGCGTACTTGTTCTGGACGGTGCGCTGCCAGAACGCCTTGTCGTGAGCGGCGCGCTGCGATGCGACCGCCGTCGCGATCGCCAGCACGGCCATGCACGCGGCAGCCGCCGCGCCAACCCGGCGCCTGCGCGAGAGGGCGCTCATGACGCGCGGTTCGTCAGCACCGCGGCCAGCCGCCACAACAGCACCCACAGCACGAGGGCGCCGCCGCCGAAGAAGAGCGCCAGGCTCCTGAAGCCACGGCCACGCTGGACCGCTTCCGCGCCCGCAAGCGGCGGCGTGTCGCGAATCACGCGATGGCCGGGCGGCGGGAACGACCCGGTCCGCACCACCTTTGTCCCAAACGCCCAGAGGTACGCCGCAAAGACGAGGAGCGGCGCGGCGAAGAGTCCTGCCGACACGAAGAACACGAGACTGACGCGGCGCCCCGTGTTGGCCGGATCCGCGACGACCCAGCCGAGCATCGCTTCACGATAGCGGCCGAAACCGACAATCACGAGCGCCCCGACGATGACGCATACGACGACGACGATGACGGCTCGGCGAACCGCGGCGGGATCCTGGGTGGCCAATGGTCGGTAGATTTTATGTGATCAGGACCGCGTCGCCTTCCCTTCAAAGGAAGTGGACCACGTTCTGGAATCCGGGCTCGTCTCGCATTTCACGCTGAACGAGGTTTCTGATGTGACCGATAGCGTGCACCGTTCGTGAAAGTACCGGCCGGCTCCGAGGCTGCCGAGGTTGGCGAACGTCCAGGTGTCGCCCTCGTTCGTGCCGGTGCCGGATACCACGGCGCCGGTCATCAGATCCGAGCCGATCAACGAGTACTGTCCCGTCGTGACGTAGTAGCCAAGCATCATGCTGTGGCTGATGTCGGCTCCCGGCCCCTGACCGGTGCGAGTCACCTTCACGAGGAACTCACCGGGCCGCCACTCGTACTTTTCGGTGTAGGTGTAACGTCCAGCCGGCGCGCCATAGCTGTTGTCGGTCTTCATGTCTCCTTCGACCGACCACTTCCCGATGAAGACCGCGAGTTTGCCGGGGTCCGTGGGCCAGGGCGCCTGAACGGTCTGTGCCTGAACGAGCGCTGAGAGCAGAACGACGCCGGGAGCAACGAGCGCAACGAGTCGCTTCATAGGAACCTCTCAGCTATTAGGTACCGCCCCGAGTGCCGAAGCGATACCCAGTTCTACTGAGGTCGCAGCGGTCCTATTTGCCCCGCTGGATGAGCCTGATCGCCGCCTCGACCCGGCGGGCGCGGGTCTCCGGTTTCTTCGCGCTTTCGATGGCTTCGACGTGCTCCTTCTGATGGCTGTAGCTGAGCTTGTTCCACCGCTCGGTGGCGCCGCGCGTGGACTTGAGTGCTCGGCGCAAATCCGGCGGCGGAGTAACCTCGCGCTTCTCCGTGTCGAGATCGAGCCGCACGTCGATGGTCTCGCCGCCTTCGAGGCCGGCGGCTTCGCGATTCGACTTCCGCAACGGCACGCAGTGGGGGCCGCCCATCGCGGCGATCGTGCTGCGGTACGTGTACCCGTTCAGCGTGACCTTAACCGGCGCGCGCACCTTGCCGAAAACTTCCTTCGGATCAAAGGTCAGCGGGATGAAGCACATCGAGCCGTCGCGCACGATCCGGGCTCTGAACGTCTTCGATGACATGGGACGAGAGTCACCCTCCGAGGATTTGTCCAAGATGATGGCGCAAGTGACGCAGGTAGTCACGGGCCAGCCACTCCAGGCTGGCGGGCTCGTCCGAACCGATTCGACATTCTGTCGAGAGCAGGTGCGGCGGCAGGTGCGCGATGACGTGAGCGATGTGGATGTTGAGGGTGGCCCACAGATCGATCAGCTCGGTCCAGGGTCGATCACGGTACCGGTGCACCGACACCCAGGCGTCCTGCTCGTAGCCCGGCCAGACGAACGGGCTCACGAGCTGCGCACGGACGAACCGCTGGTGATTGTTGGCGGCCGAATCGATCAGATGGCCAAGGATCTCCTTCCGCGTCCACTTGAGGTCGCCGCGGGATGCATTCGCCTCTGACTCCGAGAGCGAACGCAACAGCTCAGCAGCCCGCCTGACCTCAGCTCGGAGATCGTCAGCGACATCCTTCATGTTCACTCGGCCTTCATGGCCACGGCGGGTTGTATCCCGGCCGCGCGGTACGCGGGAATCAGGCCCGCGGTCACGGCGGTGCACGCGAGGATGCCGGCCACGGCGCCAAGTGTAGCGGGATCGTGGGGCGACAGCTCGAAGAGGAAGGACGCGATCGTCCGCGTCGCCAGGAACGTGAAGGACAGGCCCGTCGCGATGCCGGCCAGCGAGGCTACGAGCGCTTCCCTCAAGACGCTCCGAAGGACGAGACCGCGCGAGGCGCCGAGCGCGAGGCGGATCGCCGTCTCGCGCGTACGACGGACGACGCCGTACGCGGTGACGCCGTACAGGCCGACCGTCGCGAGCAGCAGCGCGAGCACGCCAA
>Ga0137313_1000307_pt1 | contig 16409 bp, 10 predicted proteins | sample EasRivERMZT166_2_FD_102287 | JGI IMG/M metagenome (GOLD analysis project Ga0137313, IMG submission 102287) | Soil microbial communities from meander-bound floodplain in the East River, Colorado, USA - East River MetaG ERMZT166_2 | ecosystem: Environmental > Terrestrial > Soil > Floodplain ...
AGCGTCATGTCGAGCGCGGCCGGGACGGCCTTGGCGACTTTGTCGGCGTCGGCGTAGGGGATGTCCATGACGCGCGCGACGTCGCGCACGACGGCCCGCGCCTTCATCGTCCCGAAGGTGATGATCTGCGCGACGTTTTCACGGCCGTACTTCTCCGTGACGTAGGTAATGACTTCACCCCGCCGGCGCTCGCAGAAATCGATGTCGATGTCGGGGAGCGTCACGCGCTCGGGGTTCAGGAACCGCTCGAAGTAGAGATCGAAGTGCAGCGGGTCGACGTCGGTGATGCGCAGGCTGTAGGCGACGAGGCTGCCGGAGGCGGATCCGCGTCCGGGCCCCACCGGGATCTGACGCTCGCGTGCGTAACGGATGAAGTCCCACACGATCAGGAAGTACCCGGAGTACTTCATCCGCTTGATCATGTCGATCTCGTACGTCAGCCGCGCGTCGTAGTCGGCCAGCGGATGACGGAGCACGCCACTCGCCTCCTGAGCGCGCAACGGCACCAGACGCTCGGCGAAGCCTTCGCGCACCTTCCGCTCGAAGTGCGAGTCCACCGTTTCGCCGGACGGCACGGTGAAGTTCGGGAGGTGCGCCTTGCCCTTCTCCAGCTCCACCTGGCAGCGTTCCGCCACGGCCATCGTGTTGCGCAGCGCCTCCGGATGATCCCCGAAGACCTTCGCCATCTCCGCCGCCGACTTCAGGAAGAACTGATCCCCGTGGTACCGCAGGCGCTTCTCGTCGCTCAGGTTCTTGCCGGTCCCGATGCAGAGCAACACGTCGTGCGGATGCCGGTCGGTGGCCTTCAGGTAGTGCACGTCGTTCGTGCACACGAGCGGAAGGCCGAGGTCCCGCGCGATGGGCAGCAGGCCCGTGTTGACGACGAGCTGTTCCTCGATCCCCTGGTACTGCATCTCGAGAAAGAAGTTGTCTTTGCCGAGGATGTCCCGGTAGGTGGCGGCCGCCTCGACCGCCTTGCGGGCCTGATCCGTCCGCAGCCCCGTCGCGACCTCGCCCTTGAGGCAGCTGCTCAGCCCGATCAGCCCGCGCGAATGTTCGGCCAGCAGCGCCTTGTCGATCCGCGGCTTGTAGTAGAAGCCGTCGGTGTAGCCGGCCGACACCAGCTTGATCAGGTTGTGAAAGCCTTCGTTGGTCTCGGAGAGCAGCACCAGGTGGTTCGCGGTCTCCCCGGGCTGACCCGTGCGGTCGCGCCGGCTGCCCGGCGCGACGTACACCTCACACCCGAGGATGGGCTTGATGCCCCGCTTCCGCGCCTCGTCATGAAAGATGACGGCCGAGAAGAGGTTGCCGTGCTCGGTGACGGCGACGGCGGGCATCTTCAGCTCCGCCACGCGATCGAGCAGCTCGCCGACGCGGCACGCCCCGTCGAGGAGCGAGAACTCGGTGTGGAGATGAAGGTGGACGAACTCAGACATCATCGTCTCTCAGGCGCCGCTCCTGCTCGTCGCGGGTCTCGCGGTCACTCCCATTCGATCGTTGCAGGTGGTTTCGAACTGATGTCGTACACGACGCGGTTGATGCCCCGGACTTCGTTCACAATCCTGGACGAGATGGCGGCCAGCAGCTCGTGCGGCAGCCGCGCCCAGTCGGCGGTCATGCCGTCCTTGCTCTCGACGGCGCGCACGGCGATCGTGTGCTCGTAGGTCCGCCCGTCGCCCATCACGCCCACGCTCTGCACGGGCAGGAGCACGGCAAACGACTGCCAGAGCCGGCGGTACCAGCCCGCCTTGCGGACTTCATCCGCGACGATGGCGTCGGCGCGCCGGAGGAGATCGAGCCGCTCCCGCGTGATGGGCCCGAGCAGGCGCACGGCCAGGCCCGGACCGGGGAACGGCTGGCGCCACACGAACTCATCGTCCAGGCCGAGCGTCGTGCCCACGGCCCGGACCTCGTCCTTGAAGAGATCGCGCAGCGGCTCGACCAGCTTGAAGTGCATGCCCGGCGGGAGCCCGCCCACGTTGTGGTGGCTCTTGATCGCCGCCGAGGGCCCCACGACCGACACGCTCTCGATCACGTCGGGGTACAGCGTGCCCTGCGCCAGGAAGTCGAAGGTGCCGATTTCGCGCGCCCGCTTGTCGAACACGTCGATGAAGGCCGCGCCGATGATTTTGCGCTTCTGCTCCGGGTCGGTGACGCCGGCCAGCCGATCGAGAAAGACGTCGGTCGCGTCCACGAATTCGAGCGGCAGCTGCAGCCGTTCGAACCGCGCGCGGATCTGGGCCGCTTCGTTCAGGCGCAGCAGCCCGTTGTCCACGAAGATGCAAGTCAGCCGGTCGCCGATCGCGCGATGGATCAGCAGCGCGGCCACCGTCGAGTCCACGCCCCCCGACAGGCCGCACACGACCCGTCCATCTCCCACCGCGGTCCGGACCTTCTGGATGCTTTCGTCCACGAACCCGGCCATCGTCCAGTCGCCACGGCAGCCGCAGACGCGGAACGCGAAGTTCTTCAGGATCTGCTCGCCCTGTTCGGTGTGCACCACTTCGGGGTGGAACAGCAGGCCGTACAGGCGCCGGTCTCGGTGTTGGATGGCCGCCACCGGCGCATTGGCCGACGTCGCCACCACCTCGAAACCGTCCGGCGGCGCGGCGACGTAGTCGCCGTGGCTCGCCCACACCTTCAGCGCGCGCGGCACGTCGTCGAAGAGCGGCGCGCCGTCCACGACGTTCACCACCGCGTGCCCGAACTCGCGCTGCGCCGCACCCTGGACGCGGCCGCCGAGTGCGTCGGTCATGAGCATCATGCCGTAGCAGATCCCGAGTGTCGGCGTACCGAGGCCGAGGATCGCGGGATCCGCTCGCGGCGCGCCCTTCTCGAAGACGCTCATCGGGCCGCCCGACAGGATGATCCCGGCCGGCTTGCGGCGCGCGATCTCGGCGGCAGGCGTCGCCGGCGGGAGGATTTCGGAATACACCGACAGCTCGCGCAGCCGTCGTGCGATCAGTTGCGTGTACTGAGAGCCGAAGTCGAGGACGACAATTGTTTGATGTGTCACAGGCGGCCCGCGAGGAAGCAGCGCGGCCGGTGCTTCACGCGAATGCCGGTATTATAAGCCGTGCGCGGCGTCGCAACCACGCTCGGATGCGGCATGGCGATGTGCGGCGGCATCTTGATCGCCGCCACAACGCAGAATCAGCCGGCACAGACGCCGGCGCCGCCGAAAAATACCTTCGAACGACAGTGGAATCGCGCGATCGACGCGCCCGGACGGCTTGGAATCGCCGTCAGTCCGCAGCGCGTCTTCATTACTGACGACGAGACCGGCATCGAGGCGCGGGCGGTGACCGACGGGGCCACGGTGTGGCAGGAGGCCTTTCCGTCGGATCTGCCGGCGGCGATCAGCGGCGACCAGCTGTACGTCACTTCGGCCGGTCAGATTCACGCTCTCGACGAAGCGACGGGACGCGTGCGGTGGGTCCGGCCGCTCGGGTCCCCGGCGGTCGCCCTCATCGCGCACAGCTCGGGCGCCGTGACCGCCGACGGCCACACCGTCCGGGCATGGTCCGCCGACGGTAAAGGTCTCTGGGAGCACAAGCTTGACGCAGCGGTCGTGCGCGAGCTGCTGGCCATCGACGGCACTCAGCTCTACGCCGGCCTCACGGACTACACACTTGTCGCGCTCGACCTCGCGTCCGGCGCGGACCGGTGGACCAAACGGCCGGGCACCCTCCCCAGCGCCTTCACCGTGGCAGACGGCATGCTCTTTTTTGGCGGCACCGATCGCAAGCTCCACGCCTACACCCGGAACGGCGGGCTCAAGTGGGCCTACAAGTACGAAGAAGTGGTCGGCGCGCCCGCCGTGGACGACGAGAATGTGTACGCGACGCTCTCGGACAACACCGTCGTGGCCCATAACAAGGGGAACGGCCATCTCAAGTGGCGCCGGTCGCTCGAAAATCGGCCGGCACGCGGTCCGATGTTGTCCGGACCGCATGTTGTCTCGATCCTGCGCTCGGACCTCGTGATCGTGATGCCGCGGGTGGCGGACAAGCCAGGCACAGCCCCTGCCCCAACCCCAGCCCCGGCTTCCGAGCCGCCGGCCAGCCCGGCGACGACGGAGTCCTCGCAAAACCGGGTGTGGGTCGCCGCCCCTTCGACGGACGGCACGCAGGTCTTTGCGGTGATTCAGCTGGAGAACGGGGTGCGCATCGTGGTGGCCTACAAGCGGACCTGAGCCCGGACATCGTCGAGTGCCAGCGCGAGCCGTCGCACGCCTTCCTCGATGCGTTCGGGCGTCGGCGCGGAGAACGACAAGCGGATGAACTCCTGGCCGGATCCATCGACGAAGAAGGCGCTTCCCGTGACGTAGATCACGCCGCGAGCGCGCGCGGCGGGCAGCAGCGCTTCGCCCGTCACGCCCCCGGCGAGTGCGGCCCACAGAAAGAAGCCGCCGCGGGGCGGCGTCCACGACAGCCGATCGCCCAGCGTACGCTCCAGGGCGTGGCTCATCACGTCACGTTTCCGCTGGTAGTACGCGCGCAGTCCCGGCACGTGCGTCGCGAGCAACCCGCGCTTGCACGCCTCATGCACCAGGCGCTGGTCGAGGACGCCGCTGCACAAATCGTCAGCCTGCTTCGCCATCTCCATCTTCGAGACAATCGCGGCCGGGCCGTGCACCCATCCCAGCCGAAGGCCCGGCGCCAGCGTCTTCGAGAAGCTGCTCAAATACAGCACCCGGCCATCGGCATCGTCGGCCGCGAGCGGACGCGTCTCCTCTTCCCGCGTCACGTCAACAAAGTACAGGTCGCGGTAGGGATCGTCTTCGATGACGAGCACGTCCTGGCGCGAGGCCCAGTCGAGCAGCGCGGCGCGCTTGTCCAGGCCGATCATCAAGCCGGTGGGATTCTGGAAGTTCGGGACGAGATACAGCGCTTTGATCGTGCGGCCGTCGCGCCGGACTCGCGCCGCGGTCGCGTCGAGGTGCTCGAGATTGATGCCGTCAGACTCCTGCCGCACGCCGACGAGGTCGGCGCCTGCCGCGCGAAAGGCCGTGATGGCGCCGGTGTACGACGGGAGCTCCATCAGAATGACGTCGCCGGGATCGATCAGAACCCGCGCCAGCAGGTCGAGGCCCTGCTGCGAGCCGGTCGTGACGAGCGTCCGGTCCGAGTGCGGGTCGATGCCGCGCCCGCGCATGATCTCGACGATGTCTTCGCGCAGCGGCCGGTAGCCGTGGGTGGGCCCGTACTGCAACACCGAACCGTCGGAGCCGCCCAGCAGCTCCTGCGCGATCGCGCGAAACGCGTCCCAGGGAAACGCGTCCTCAGCCGGATAGCCCGGCGCGAAGGACACGATGTCCTTGGCCCCCGCGAGCACCATGCCCATCTGGCGGATGGCGGACTGCTTGAGGTGGCCGCTCGCGCGGGACAGGAACGAGTCGTAGTTGGTCATGCAAAGTGGGTGCGGATCGCGGTCGCTGAGGGCTCGACGCCCGGCTCCCGGAACCGCCGGTACTGTGTCTGATAGGCCATGAGCGTGGCCAGTCCGAAGTACTGAAATACGAGACCGCGTACGATCCAGATGGCGGCCTGCAGCGGCGCGACGAGGAGGCCGACGACCGGCACGAGCCCGATGAACGCGATGTTGGCGGTCGCGACGAGCCACGCCGCGGCGGCCACAAAGACGATCGCGCTCGTCACCGCAAAGATCCCGATCACGTGCCGGGCATCCTTGAGGACAAAGCGTCGTGCCCGCCGAAGCGCTTCACGCACGCCACAGTCATCGGTCACGATGATGATGCGCGCCAGGTCGAAGAAAAGGTTGGCGATCGTTCCGGCCAGCACGGCGGCGGACGTCGCCGGAGCGACGAGCACGATCCAGGCGCCGGCCCAGGCCGAGCCGGACGCCAGGCGGTACCCGAGTCCAATCGCGCCGAACGCGATCACGACAATGACCAGGTAGGTCGCGCTCAGGACCGCGGCCAGTCGCGCGCTCCGGGCGCCATATCGCTGCACGCCCGCATACATCGCCGGCAACGTCCAGGCGGCGGCCTGACGCAGCCCGGCCACGTGGATCGGCGCGCGGTGCAGATCCGGAGCCGCGCGCTCCCCTGCCGCCAGCACCGCGAGAGTCCCTGCTTTCACGACAAAGACGAGCATCAAGCCGCCCGCGGCGACCAGCCCCACCGCGAGCAGGAACGCGCCGAGCGATATCGGCGCCGCGACGAGCGACGCAATGATGAGGTCTGCGGTGTTGCCGAGACCCTGCGCGAGCAGGCCGTCGAGATCGAAGCCCAGGAGCACCGCCACCATCAGGGCGCCGCCCAGCACGGGCACGCCGAGCGCCAGCTCGAAGAGCGACCATAGCGCGAACTCGATGAGGACCACCGGCCAGTTGGCGACCGTGACCAGCGCGCCTTGTTTGAGCGCGGCGCGCAGCGACAGTGCAGAGGACATCCGATCGGCGCCGGCGGGCGCCTGAGTGGCGAGTATAGCATTCGCGTTTTTTGCTATTCTCAGCCCAATGCCGCACCTCGCACGGGTGACGTGACCTCCACGCCGCGGCTCGCTGCGATCACCGCCGGCTGCGCGCTCGCGCTTGCCACCCTTGGTTGGGCCTGGGAGGTCAGCCGCTTCGGATGGTCCGCCGACGCCGGCGCCACCCGCCTCCAGGCCGACGTCCAGCGCCGCTTCGACAGCGGCGTGCGCCGCGTGGAAGCGCTCGCCGACCGCGTCGCGCACGACACCGTCGTCGCGGCTCAACTCTCGACCGCTCCCGATCGATCGGACGCCCTGTTCTCGCGCCTGATCGCGCTCGCGCGCACGAACGCGGCCATGGACGTCTCGGCTACGGTGCACACGGCGGCCGGACCGGCCGGCGCCTATCGCGTTGCGGCGTGGAGTGACGGCCCGGCGGGCGATCTGACCTCGGAGCAGGTTGCCGGTCCCGCGCGCATCTTTGTCGCGGTCGGACCCGCCGGCCTGCGGCTCGTCTCCGCGCGCCCGATCGAATCGACGGGCCGCCGGCTCGGCGTCGTGACCGCTGAAGCCGTGATCGCGTCGGCGCCGCCGGTCGGCGGACAGGCGGAGTCGTTCGTGCTCGAGACGTCCTTCGGCCCGGTGCCCGTCTCGACCTATCCCACCGCGGATGGCGTGCGGCGGCCGAACGCGTTCGTCCTGCGGGCGCCGTCAGGCGAGCCGCTGCTCGAGGTCGGCTACGAACGCACCATGCTCTCCGAAGGCCGCCAGGTCTTCCGCCGCCGTGTGCTGGCGGTGAGCGCGCTCCCGCTGTTCGTGCTGCTGCTCCCGATCGCGGCCCGGCTGCAGGCGCGCCGGACGACGTCGGCGCTCGGGCCATGGGCGGGATGGACCGTCGCGCTGGCCGCGCTCGGCGTCATGGCGGCGGCGGGTCTCGCCGGGATCGCGGCGCTCCTCGACGCGAGCCCGGAGGTCACCCGGCTCATCGCCGGCGCGGCGGCATTTGCCGTCGCCAGCACCATCGCGCTCGCGGCGTGGTGGAGACGCTGGCCTCTTCGGACGCCTGCGCACGCGCCGGTGCGGTTCGTCGCCGAGCAGGTCATCGCCGGCCTGCTGCTCGCGGGCCTCCTGCGCCTGCTCGTCCGGGTCCTCGCCGACATCACCGATCCGGCGCAGCTCTCGCGCTGGCACCTGCCGATCTTCTCCACCGATGCGGACGCGCTGGCCGCGCTCGGCGGGTCGCTCCTGATGCAGGTCGCCCTCGGGTGGACGGCCGCAAGCGTGCTCGCGCTGAGCGCGATGCGCTGGAAGATCGGATGGCGGCGCACGGCGGGATGGCTCGCAGCCGCGTTGTGGCTCGCGCCGGTGGTCGCGCTGCTCGCGGTGCCGCCCGCGGTGCCCGGGTTGCCGGCGCTCTCGGCCGCCGGCACGGCCGCCCTCTTCGGACTGTTCGCCGGCGCGCTTCGGCACTGGTACCGCCATGCGAGCCAGGCCGCGCGCCTGCTCCTCTTCTTCGGCGGGCTGCTCCTCCCGATCGTCGCCACCTATCCACTCGCAGCGGACGCGCGAGAACGCGCCGTCCGGGGGCTGATCGAACAGGACTACGGTCCCGCCACGGCGGCGGCCCAGCGGGCGGAGCGGCTGTATGGGTGGCTCACCGCCGCTCAGCGCGAGATCGATCAGATGCCGGGATTGCCCGCGCTGATCCCTCAAGCGGAAACGCAAGGCCGCGTGGACAGTCAGGCGGCGTTTCGCGTCTGGCGGCAGACGTCCCTCTCCCGCCTCCGCGTCACGTCCGAGATCGAGCTCTTCGATCGCAACCGGCGCCTGGCCAGCCGGTTTGCGCTGAACGTGCCGCAGTACGAGGCCGCGTACCAGACCGGCGCCGAAACCTGGTCCGGCTCGAGCTGCGCCTGGGACGCCTACGCGGAGCTCAGCCGCATCGGCGCGGAGGAGCGCTGGCGTCTGCACGCCGAACGCGGGTTCTGCGACGGCAACGGCCGCGTCATCGGCGCGATCGTGATTCACGAGCTGCCCGACTACCGGGTGCTGCCGTTCGTCTCCTCGGCCAATCCGTACTTCGAGGCGATCGCCCAGCCCGCCGACGCGGTGGCGCCGCGCGTCCCCGATCTGCAAGTGGTGATCTACGGCTGGAACCTGCAACCGACCTTCGCGTCGGGCCGCGTCACGTGGCAGCTTCCCGTCGGGGTCGATGACCGCCTGTACGCATCACGCGAGCCCTTCTGGGCCGAGCTGCCCGCCGACCCGCGGCGCTATCAGGTGTATTTCCTGAGCGATCGCGCCGGCATCTACGCCGTCGGGTATCCGAAGCCGACGCTGTTCCAGCATCTCAGCCGGCTGTCGGAGCTCTTTGCCGCCACGGCCGGATTCTTCGTCCTGCTGGTCGCCGGCCTCGCGGCGTACGCGCCGTTTGCGCGCGGCCCGGTCAGCCGCGGCCAGCTCCGGGCCGTGGTCGAAGAAATTCGGACGAGTTTCTATCGCAAGCTGTTCTTGTTTTTTGTCCTCGCGGCCGTCGGGCCGGTGCTGCTCTTCGCCGCCGCGTTCAGCTCGTACACGATGGCGCGCTTCAGCGCGGACATCGAATCGGAAGCGTCGAGCGTGGTCGCCGTGGCCCGCCGGGTGTTCGAAGAGCTTCTCGCGGCCGGCCGGCAGTCCACGCCGGTCAGCGTGGGCGACGACGTGATGGTCTGGATTCAGCAGGTGATCGATCAGGACGTGAATTTGTATGACGGGCCGCACCTGGTCGCGACGAGCCAGCGCGACCTCTTCGCGTCAGGTCTCCTGCCCACCCGCACGCCGGCGTCCGTCTATCGGGCCATCGCGCTGCACCGCGCCCCGACGTATGTGGCGCGCGATCGGATCGGCACGTTCCAGATGCTGGTGGCCGCCGCGCCCGTCACCGCTCGCGGCAAGGATGCCGTGCTGTCCGTGCCCCTGGCGACGCGGCAGCGCGAAGTCGAGCGCGAGATCGAGGAGCTCTATGAAGGCGTGCTCGTGGGCGCCGTCGTGGTCGTGCTGTTTGCCGCAGGGCTCGGCGCGTCCGTGGCCGGCCGCGTCTCGGACCCGGTGTCGCGGCTGACGCGGGCGACGCGGCTCATCGCCGCCGGGCGCCTGGACATCCGCCTGGTCGCCGACACGGCCGACGAGCTCGGCCGGCTGGTCGAAGACTTCAACGGCATGGCGGCCACACTGGCCGCGCAACGCGGCGAGCTGGCGCGGACCCACCAGCTCAAGGCGTGGGCCGAGATGGCCCGCCAGGTGGCGCACGAGATCAAGAACCCTCTTACGCCCATTCAGCTCGCCGCCGAGCATCTGCGCCACGTCCACGAGGACAGGCAACGACCGCTCGGTCCGGTCTTCGATCAGTGCGTGGACACGATCCTCAGGCAGGTGCGGCTCTTGCGTCACATCGCGGCGGAGTTCTCGAGTTTCGGCACGGAGACGACCGCGCGGCCCTCGCCGGTGGAGGTGACGGATCTGCTCGACACGGTCGTCGAACCCTATCGGCCCGGGGTCGCGGGACGGATTCGCATCGACGTCATCGTGAGCCCGAGCCTGGCCAGGCTCTGGATCGATCGCATGCTGGTCGCGCGCGCGCTGACGAACCTGATCGAGAACGCGATTCAGGCGATGCCGGGCGGGGGGACGCTGACCATCACGGCCTCGCCTGTGCCTGACGGCGTGGAGATCGTGCTGCACGACACGGGGACCGGCATGGAACCCGAAGCCGTGCGCCGCGCGTTCGAGCCGTACTTCTCCACGAAGACGGCCGGGTCAGGTCTGGGTCTGGCGAATGCGCGCCGGAATGTCGAAGCGTGCGGCGGCCGTATCGAGATCTCGAGCACCTCCGGCGCCGGCACGACGATGACGGTTACTCTGCCGGTCGAACCACCGCCGGCCGGCGAATCCGCGTCGCCGCCAGGCCGATGAACGGCGAGAAGAGATACCCGTACGCGAGCAGCACGAGCGTGATCCGCGGCTCGAACGTGATGAAGGCCAGCAGCGCCGCGAACGCCAGCAGCGGCATGTAGGACGGCCCCCAGCCGAAGTTGATCGTCTTGAAGCTGCGGAACCGGATGGTGCTCACCATCAGCGCGGCCGGCACCAGCACGACGGCTACCGCCGCGCCGGCCTGCGGATACCCGGCCAGCGGATACGGCCACGCGTAGATCGTCGCCGCCACGACCGCGCCGGCCGCGGGCGTCGGCATGCCGACGAAGTACGCCTTGTCCACGTGCGTGGCCGACTGGATGTTGAAGCGCGCCAGGCGCATCGCGGCAGCCGTGACGAAGATGAACCCGGACGCCCAGCCGACGCGCGCCAGCTCCGAAAGCCCCCACGCATACGCGAGGATCGCCGGCGCCAGACCGAACGACACCACGTCGGCCAGCGAGTCCAGCTCGAGACCGAACCGGCTGGTCGTGTTGGTGAGGCGCGCGATGCGCCCGTCGAGCGCGTCGAGGACAAAGGCGATGCCGATGAACGGCGCCGCCGTCGCGAGATCGCCGCGCATCGCATGCACGATGCAGGCGTAGCCGCAGAACAGGTTGCCGACCGTGAACAGGCTCGGCAGCAGGAACAGGCCGCGCCGCTGGCGCCGCAACTCCGACGCGGCGTCGCGAAGCTGTTGGGCTCGATCAAGCATTGCGCGCTGCCAGGTGGGCCACGACGGTCACGCCGCCGCGCACTGTGTCACCGCGCGCGACGGTCAGCGTGGCGGTCGTCGGGACGAAGACGTCCATGCGGGAGCCGAACTTCATCAGGCCTATTCTGGCACCGGGGGCCAGCGTCTCGCCCGGCCGGACGCGACAGACGACGCGGCGCGCCAGCACGCCGACCACTTGCCGCGTCACGACCATGCCGTGGCCCGTCTCGATCCAGATCTCGGAATGCTCGTTCTGCGACGAGTCCGGGCGGTACGCCGGCCGGAAGGTGCCCGGCACGTACTCGACTTTCACCACCTGGCCCGGTACCGGCGTGCGGTTGATATGGACGTCCGTGAGCGCCAGAAAAATGGTGACCTGCAACCATTGTCCGGGCGGCGCGTCGGCGGGCGCGGCCGGACCGGCGTACTGCACCGTGCCGTCCGCCGGCGCGAGGACGAGACCGGCCGCCGTCGGAATGCGGCGTTCGGGATCGCGGAAGAACGCGGCCATCCCGAGCGGGAGGAGCACCAGCACCAGCGTCAGCGGCCACGGTCCCCAGACGGCGGACGCGGCCGCCGGCACCGCCGCCGCGATGACAAACGGCCAGCCGGCGCGGTCGATCTTCACGCGAACCGCTCCATGCGTCCCTGCGCAGGCGCCTCAGGCGCCCGGCGAAAATCCAATCGTCCTTACGGAGACCCGGCGTCGCGGGCCCGGACCATCGCCTCGATGCGGTCCTTCAGCGCGAGTTTGCGCTTTTTCATGGACGCGGCGTCGTATTGCTGCTGGTCGGTGAGGTACTGGAGGGTTAAGAGGTGGCGAATTCGTTCGTCGAGGTCGTGATGCTCCGAAACCAGTTGGCGAAAGGCCTCGTCGGTCCGGAGCAGCGACGCTTTCACATCGTCTGCCGGTCGGAGCTGCGCATCTGCCATAGGCTCCACCTCCTTGCGTGAAGCGCAAGCTACCACAAGGGCACGCCCCGGGAAAAGCCCGGACGTTTTCAGGCCTTCTTTGGCACATGGCGCAGGTCGCGGTTCCAGAGAATCAGCGCGTCTTCGCGCGGCTCCTGGTAGTAGTCGCGGCGGACGCCTTCCACGCGGAAGCCGAGTCCTTCGTAAAGAGCGCGCGCGGCCTGATTCGACGCGCGCACTTCCAGCGTCGCGCTGGTCGCGCCGGAGGCGATGGCGGCCTCGAGCACATGCGCGAGCAGCCGGCGCGCGACGCCACGCCGGCGCCACGCGTCTTCGACGGCCAGGCTGTTGATGTGGAGCTCGTCGAAGATCATCCAGCACGCGCAATAACCCACGAGCGATCCGTCCGTTGCGCGCGCGACATACAGACGTGCGACGTCTGTGTTCTCCAGCTCCCAGCGGATCGCTTCCGCGCCCCAGGCGTTGGTGAACGCCCGGCGCTGGAGCGCTTCGACCGCGCCGACATCGTCGGCGCCGCCGGCGACCCCAATCGTCATGGCCGGCGCCAATCGGGAGCGATCTCGAGCGAGATCCTGATCCGGCCGACGCAGATAGATCGGGCGCAGCGCGTGCGGCGCGACGGACTCCGACACGCGATCGGCCGCCAGCCGAACGGCCGGCAACGCGATCGGCACGGCGAGCGGGTCGATCCGCACGCCGGGCAGCGCGGCCCTGAACACGGACTCGTGCGCGAGCGCGCCGTCTCCCACCAGCACCATCGGCAGGGGCGATCTCAGCGCCGCCAGTCCGGCGGCCGCATCGGCAGGGCGCGCCGCCTGCGGCGGCAGCACCCGCCGGCACTGGTCCAATCCGCCGCCGTTCACACATTCGAACGCCGCCACGAAGACGTCGCCGCGTTGTCCATCGAGGCACGCCGCCACGAGCTGCGCCGGAGCCCCGGCGGGACGCCGCTCGAGCCAGCCGCTCGCCACGGCGTCCAGCGTCGGCACGGGAATGACGCGCTTGCCGGTCGCGAGCGCGAGCCCCTGCACGGCCGCCATGCCGACACGGATGCCCGTGAAGGAGCCGGGACCCGCGACGATGGCAAACGCATCCACGTCGCGGACGGTGCGGCCGAGTTGCCTCAGCCAGTCAGTGGCGGCACCGGGCAATCGCTCGCCGTGAGTGCGATGCTCGTCGCCTTCTTCCGCGTGACACTCGCCGTCGGCGAACAGCGCCACGCTGCCGCGCCTGGTCGCCGTCTCGAGCGCCAGAATCACCATGAATGGAATGTTATACAGTCGTTCCGTCCGTGACGACGCCCTCGTCTTCTCCAGTCGGTCAGCCGGCGCCGACGCCCGCGCCAACAAACGCCACGCCGGCCATGCGTCAGTACTTCGACGTCAAGCGGCAGCATCGCGACGCGATCGTGTTCTTCCGCATGGGCGACTTCTACGAGATGTTCTACGAGGACGCGCTCACGGCCTCGCGCGTGCTCGAGCTCACGCTGACGTCGCGCGCGAAGGACACGAACGGCGCCGGCATTCCGATGTGCGGCGTGCCCTTCCACGCCGTGGACACGTATCTCGCGCGGCTGGTTCGCAAGGGCTATCGCGTGGCGATCTGCGATCAGGTTGAAAGCGCGAGCCAGGCCAAGGGCATCGTCAAGCGCGAGGTCACGCGCGTCGTCTCGCCGGGGACGCTGACCGACGCGGCCTATCTCGACGCGCGTGAGTCGGCGTTCCTGGCATCCGTTTCGGGACCGGCCGCCGGAAAGAGCGGGGCCTGGGGCCTCGCCTTCCTCGACGTCTCGACGGGTCAGTTCGCGGCGGCCGAGTTTCCCGGACCGCAGGGCTTCTCGGCGCTGGCCGCCGAGCTGGCGGTGCTCTCGCCGAAGGAGATCCTCGCGCCGGAAGGCCTCGAGACGCCGGCGACCTGGCCGGGACGCGTGACGCGCGTGGACGCCTGGGCGTTCGAGCCCATGCGCGCGCGAGAGACGCTCTGCGCGCAGCTGCGTGTCGCGTCGCTGGCGGGGTTCGGCCTCGACGCCGCACCGGCCGCCATGACCGCGGCCGGCGCGCTCGTCTCGCACCTGCGCGACACCCAGCGCAGCGAGCTCACGCACGTCAGGGACTTCACGCTGCGCGTGGCGGCCGACGCGCTGCTCATCGACCCCGTCACCTTGCGCCATCTCAACGTGGTCGAAGGGGTCGAGGGCGGGCGCGCGGGTTCCCTGCTCGACGAGATCGATCGGACAGTGACCGCGATGGGTGGCCGGCTGCTCCGCCAGTGGCTCGTCCGGCCGCTCGTCTCGCTCGAGCGGATCCAGGACCGGCTCGATGCCGTTGAAGACTTCGCGTTCCGGACGACCGAGCGCGGCAAGGTCCGCGATGCGCTGAAGGGCGTGCACGATCTCGAGCGACTCACGGCGCGGATCGCCCTGCGGACGGCCGGGCCGCGGGATCTCCTCTCGCTCGGCCAATCGCTGGCGCTCCTGCCGCGGCTCCGCGGTCTTGGCGCGTCATTCCGCGCGCCCCTGCTCGCCAGCGTCGTCGCCGAGCTCGATGAGCTGCCGGACATCCGCGAAGCCATCGACACCACCATCGTGGACGATCCGCCCGTCCAGCCGCGCGACGGGCGCGTGGTCCGTGACGGCGTGGACGCGGACCTCGACGACCTTCGGCGGATCAGCCACGGCGGCAAGGCGGCGATTGCGGCGCTCGAGGACGCCGAGCGCGCACGGACGGGCATCGGCTCGCTCAAGGTCCGCTACAACCGCGTCTTCGGCTACTACATTGAAGTCTCGAAGCCGAATCTGCCGGCCGTGCCGTCCGACTACATCCGGAAGCAGACGATTGCCGGCGGCGAACGCTTCATCACGCCGGCGCTCAAGGAGTTCGAGGATCGCGTCCTCGGGGCCGACGAGCGGATTGCCACGCGCGAGCTCGAGATCTTCGAGGCGCTGCGCGCCCGGGTCGCGGCTGAGGCGCCGCGCATTCTCGACACGGCGCGGGCGGTCGCCACGCTCGATGCTTTGGCGGCGCTTGCCGACGCGGCCAGCGCGTTCGGCTACACGAAGCCGCAAGTGCATGATGGGGATGAGTTTGTCGCAACCGACGCGCGGCATCCCATCGTCGAGCGCCACGTCAACGCGGCGTTCGTGCCGAATGACGTGCACCTCGACAGCGGCGCCTCGCAGCTGGTGGTGCTGACGGGTCCGAACATGGGCGGCAAGTCCACCTACCTGCGACAGGTCGCGCTGCTGGCGCTCCTGGCGCAGGCGGGCTCCTTCGTGCCGGCGCAACGCGCCAAGGTGGCGATTGCGGATCGGATTTTCGCGCGCGTAGGTGCGTCCGACAACATCGCCCGCGGCGCGTCGACGTTCATGGTCGAGATGCAGGAAACGGCGGCCATCCTGCACGCCGCCACCAGCCGGAGCCTCGTCATCCTCGATGAGATCGGCCGGGGCACGGCCACCTTTGACGGTCTCAGCCTGGCGTGGGCCGTCGCCGAGCATCTCGCCTCGCATCCCGATCGACGCCCCAAGACCATCTTCGCCACGCACTACCACGAGCTCACCGACCTCGCGGATTCGGTGCCGGGCGTCGTGAACTTTCACGTTGGCGCGCGGGAGTTCAAGGACGACATCGTGTTCCTGCACAAGATCGTGCCGGGCCGATCGGATCGCAGTTACGGCATCCAGGTGGCGCGCCTCGCGGGTCTGCCGCCGGCCGTGGTCCGCCGGGCCGCCGAGATCCTGAAGGCGCTCGAACAGGACGAGCTCGAGCGCGGCGGACGGCCGAGCCTGAGCGGCGCGCCGCGCGCGCCTCAGCAGCAGCTGGGTCTGTTCCAACCGCCGGAGACGCACCCGGTCATCGATGCGCTCCGCGCGGCCGACATCGATCGGCTCTCGCCGCTCGAGGCGCTGAACCTCGTGGCGGAGCTCAAACGCAAGGCGGACGAATGAGCGAATCGCGAGCGAGCCGTGCGAGTGAGCCGCGCGAACGGAGCGGGGATAATGGGGCCCCGCGTGTGAGCGCGTCAGGGGGGAGCGGCGGGGACGAAGTCCCCCCGCCACAATCATGAGCCGTCGTAAGTCACGCTTCCTGCGCACGCCCGTCGAGCCGTTCACGGTCACGGCGGGGCTCACCGCCGACGACGCGCTGGCGCGGATGGAGCGGGTGTCGTTTCAGGGCCGCAACCTCGCCACCGCGCGGCGCATCTGGGAAAAGATGCTCGGGAGCGACGCGACGATCTTTCTCGGCGCCGCCGGCGCGCTCTCGGCGGGCGGCATGCGGCTCATCATCGCGCACCTGATCGAGCACCGGTACATCGACTGCCTGGTCTCGACCGGGGCCAACCTCTATCACGATCTCCACGAGACCCGCGGACGC
>Ga0137313_1000309_pt1 | contig 16376 bp, 11 predicted proteins | sample EasRivERMZT166_2_FD_102287 | JGI IMG/M metagenome (GOLD analysis project Ga0137313, IMG submission 102287) | Soil microbial communities from meander-bound floodplain in the East River, Colorado, USA - East River MetaG ERMZT166_2 | ecosystem: Environmental > Terrestrial > Soil > Floodplain ...
GGACATGCTGGTCAGGAAGCTGCGGGACTCGGTGGAAGCCGCCGTGCGCGAGGGCCGCGTGGACTTCGAAGAATCCGGCCGCCTCCTGCGCTTCTACGAGGACGGCCTGCACGGCTACACGTACCTCGAAGAGCCTGGGGATCAATAGAACAGGTACGCCTGGTACGCCTCGTACGCCGGGTACGCCCGGTACGAGGAACGCGCTATCGCTGGCCTACTTCGCTTAGTAGATGGAGGCCGGGTCTTTAGACCCGGCGAGCAGGGCTCAACGGCCGGCAAGCCATCGGTCGGGAATGTTGAGTTCCGCGCGGTATTGCGTCTTCACTCGTGCGCCCGCCATATCAACCAGAACGTCTTCCTGCAGCGTTAGAAAGAAAACCCGCAGCGATCAGGCCCGTCCAGCGCCAAGGGCCGGGCCGCATTGGTTATCCAGCGACCGCGACCTGGGCTGGCCGCAGGATTTCATCACCAATCAGATAACCGGGCCGCACGACGCCCACGACCGTGCCGGGCGCGACGCCAGGCGTGTTGACCGAGGTCACCGCTTCGTGGCGCGACGGGTCGAACGGATGGCCTTCGGGCTCGACGCGCGAGACGCCGAGTCCTTCGAGGGTGGCGAGGAATTGCTGGCGCACGAGCGAGACGCCGCGGACGACAGGGTCGTCGACGCGATCGCCGGCGGCGGCCAGCGCGCGATCGAGATTGTCGAGCACTTCGAGAAAACCGCCGATGAGCGCGCGGCGGCCGCGCTCGACGTCCTTGGTGACTTCCTTCCGCAGCCGGGCCCGAGCCTGTTCGAACTCGTCCGAGGCGCTGCGGTACTTCGACAGCAGCTCGCGGAGCTCGGTGTCCTTGGCGGCCAGGCGGGCTTCCAGCTCCTCGATGTACGTGGGCTTGAGCCTGGCTTCTTCGCCGTTGCCATCGGCGGGGGCGCCTTCAGTGCGCGCCCACCAGCGACGGTCCGTGACCTTCAGATCTGACATCGGTTATTGGGTGACTGCTTGCGCCGGCGGCGCCGCTGGTTCCGATGGTTCGTACGCAAAACTCAGCGCGTCGTTCGCGACGCCGATGGTGACGGTGCCGCCGTTCTCGAGCTTGCCGAACAGGATCTCGTCCGTCAGCGGGTCGCGGATCTCCTTCTGCACCACGCGCGCCAGCGGCCGCGCGCCGAAGACCGGGTCATAGCCCTTCTTGCCGAGCCACGCGCGCGCCTCGGGCTCCAGCGTGATGGCGACCCGGCGCTCGGCCAGCTGCGATTCGAGCTGCAGCACGAACTTCTCGACAATCGTCTCCATCACCTCGTGCGTCAGGCTCTTGAAGGTGACGATGGCGTCGAGGCGGTTGCGGAATTCGGGGCTGAAGACGCGTTCGATGGCGGCCTTCGACTTGCCGGCGGCGATGCGGCGCAACGCCTCGTCGCGCCCGTCCTCGGTGCCCGAGTCGGTGAAGCCGATGGACTTGGCGCTCATCTCGCGCGACCCGGCGTTGGACGTGAGGATCAGCACGACGTTCCTGAAGTCGGCCTTGCGGCCGGTGTTGTCCGTCAGCGTCGCGTGGTCCATCACCTGCAGCAGGATGTTGTAGATGTCGGGATGCGCCTTCTCGATCTCGTCGAGGAGCACGACGGCGTACGGGTGCGTCCGCACCGCGTCCACGAGCAGGCCGCCCTGCTCGAAGCCGACATAGCCCGGGGGCGCGCCGATCAGCCGCGCGACCGCGTGCTTCTCCATGTACTCGCTCATGTCGAAGCGGATGAACTCGTTGCCGAGGATGAGCGCGAGCTGCTTCGCCAGCTCCGTCTTGCCGACGCCCGTCGGCCCGGTGAACAGGAAGGAGCCGGCAGGCCGCTCCGGCAGGCCCAGGCCCGCGCGCGAGCGCTTGATCGACTGCGCCACGAGATGCACGGCTTCAGGCTGGCCGAAGACGACGCGCTGCAGCGATTCCTCGAGGACGCGCAGGCGCTCGCGGTCGGATGCCGACGCTTGACGGGCCGGAATGCGCGCCATGCGCGCCACGACCGCTTCGATCTGCGGGGGTTCGATGGGAACAGGTTGCCGCGGCGCCGAACCTTCGCTCGGCGTCGTGTTTCCTGACTTCAGCCGAGCGACAGCGCCCGCTTCGTCCATCACGTCGATCGCCGAATCCGGAAGCTTGTAGTCGCGCAGGTGACGCGCGGCGAGCTTCGTGGCCGCCTCGAGCGCCGCGTCGGAATACGTCACGCGATGGTGCGCCTCGTACCGGCTTCGCAGGCCGGCGAGAATGCGCACGGTCTCTTCAATCGACGGCTCTTCGATCGCGATCTTCTGGAGACGGCGCGCGAGCGCGCGGTCCTTCTCGACGTGCTTGTACTCCTCGAAGGTCGTGGATCCGATCACGCGGAGGTCGCCGGCCGACAGGATGGGCTTGATGAGCGTCGCGAGATCCATCGTGCCGCCCGTGGTGGCGCCGGCGCCGACCGTGGCGTGCATCTCGTCGATGAACAGGATCGCGTGCGGCCGCGCGCTGAGCGCCTTGATGACCGCCTTGAAGCGCTCCTCGAAATCGCCGCGGAAGCGCGTGCCGGCCAGCAGCGCGCCCGTGTCGAGCGAGAACACCTCGGCGTCTTCGAGCAGCTCGGGCACATCCTCGGCCAGCAGCCGCTGCGCCAGGCCCTCCGCCATCGCCGTCTTCCCGACGCCGGGCTCGCCGACGAACACGGGGTTGTTCTTGCGCCGCCGGCAGAGGACCTCGATCGTCCGCTGCAGCTCGTCGGTCCGGCCGATGAGCGGGTCGAGCAGGCCGCGCCGGGCCCGATCCGTCAGGTTCAGGCAATAGGCGTCGAGCGGGTCGCGCGGCGACGCCTGGCCTTCGACGCCTTCGCCGGCCGTCGCGCCGGTCGGGGTCTCGCCGATCGCCGGGTTCTTGGAGATCCCGTGCGTGATGAACTCGAGCACGTCGAGCCGCGTGATGCCCTGGGCATCCAGCGCCCGGGCCGCGTGCGACTTGGGCTGTTGAAGGATGGCCGCCAGCACGTCTCCGGCATGCACTTCCTGCCGCTGGGCGCTCTGGACGTGCAGGACGGCGGTCTGCAGCACGCGCCGGAAGGCGGCGGTCTGCTCGGGCTCGCGCTCCTGGCCGCGCCGCACCTCTTCCACCGACGTCTCGAGGTAGTCGCTCAGGTCCTTCCGCAGGCGCGGCAAATCGGCCCCGCAGGCGGCGAGGATTCGCTCGCCCTCCTGGTCGTGCGCCAGCGCATAAAGCAGGTGTTCGAGCGTCAGATAGGCGTGCTTCCGCGCCACGGCCTCCCGGTAGGCGATCGTCAGCACAATCTCGAGTGCGGCGGAAAACATGAGCTGATCCTGCTTCCTACTGTAACAAGTCTAGAATCCTCCCGTGCGCATGCGTCTGGTGGCTCTTCTGGCCCTGGTTATCGGTTTGGGGAGCGTTGCCGCCCAACAGACCACGCCGGCCTCAGTCACCTTCGCGCACTTCAATGACGTCTACGAAATCGAGGCCGTCGAGGGCGGGCGCTCGGGCGGACTGGCCCGGGTGGCGACGGCCCTGCAGCGCCTGCGCAAGTCGAACGCTCCGGTGGTGACGACACTGGGCGGCGACTTTCTGTCGCCGTCGGCCATCAGTCAGGCACGCGTGGATGGCGAGCCGATGGCCGCGCGGCAGATGATTGCGGTCCTCAACGCCGTCGGGGTCGACTGGGCCACCTTCGGCAACCACGAGTTCGATCTCGGCGAAGCCGTGCTCGGCGCGCGCCTCGCCCAGGCGAAGTTCCGGATGGTCTCCTCGAATGTGACCAACGCGTCGGGGCAGCCGTTCCCGGGCGTCGTGCCCACCGCGGTCATGCCGGTGAAGTCAGGCGGCCGGACGATTCGCATCGGCTTCCTCGGCCTCACGCTCGACCTGAACCGGCAGCCGTGGGTGAAATACGCGCCGGTGGTGGACGCCGCGAAGGCCGCGGTCGCCGCGCTCAAGGGCAAGGCCGACCTCATCGTCGCGCTCACGCATCTCCCGCTCGCGGGGGATCGCACGCTGGTCGATGCCGTGCCGGACATCGATCTCGTCCTCGGCGGCCACGAGCACGAGAACTGGTTCATGCGTCGTGGGCCGCGCTTCACGCCCATTGTGAAGGCGGACTCCAACGCGCAGTCGCTGGCGGTCGCGACGGTCACGCTGCGCGGGGCGGGCAACCCGCCGACGGTCGCGGTCCGGTTCGAGAACCTGAACGCCGCGGTGCCCGAAGACCCGCGCGTCCAGAAAGAGGTCCGCACCTGGATGAACCGCGGATTCGACGCGTTCCGGCGCGACGGCTTCAACCCGGACGAAGTCATCGGCACGATCAAGGAGCCGCTCGACGGACGGGCGCAGACGATCCGGACGCAGTCCAGCTCCCTCACGGCGCTGATTCTCTCGGCGATGACGCGTGAGGCCGGCACCGAGCTCGGATTGCTCAACGGCGGGTCGATACGCATTGACGACGTGGTGTCGGCGGGACCGATGCGGCAGTACGACGTCATGCGCGTGCTCCCGTTCGGCGGGAAGATCGTGAGCGCCGGGCTGGACGGATCCGTGCTGGCGTCGGTGCTCGACGCCGGCGTGGCGAACAGCGGCTCCGGCGGCTTCCTCCACTGGCACGGGATCGCCCGCCCGGACGCCACCTGGATGGTCCTCGGCGCGCCGCTCGATCCCGCGCGCCGCTATGTGGTGGCGATGCCGGAGTTCCTGCTGAGCGGCCTCGAATCCCGCATGGCGTTTCTCACGCGCACGAATCCAGGGGTCCGCGATGTGCGCGAGTTCAAGGACATCAGGTTGGCGGTTATCGACGCAGTGCGGACCAAATAGCGACCGGCGGTGAACGTCGTTCCTTGCGCGGCGGTTTCACGCTGCCGCCATCGCGGCACTCGGAGTCGGCCCGATCGGTGACGTTCACCGCCGGTCCGATCGCTCAGGCCTCTTCCGTGACAGCCTTGAGCGGAAATCCTGACTCGCGCGCCAGCGTAATCGTCCGTTCCGCCTTGGCTTCGGCGATTTCCCACGGGTAGACGCCCGCAATGCCGCGGCCGTTCACGTGGACGTGCATCATGATGCGGAAAGCCTCTGCCGGCGATTTCTGAAAGACGTGTTCCAGCACGTGCACGACGAACTCCATGGTGGTGTAGTCGTCGTTGAGCAGGATGACCTTGTAGAGCGTCGGGTCCTGCTTCTTTTCCTGGACCCGCTCTTTGACGGCTGAGTCGGACGAGGGCGTTGTCGGCGAGGATGCCACGCGTACCGGCTATATTGTTGCACCAAGTCCCGGAAACACCATGACTCTAGGCGCTGGTCTGGACTACATCGATCTGAAGTTTCTCGGCTCGGCCGAGATCATCGCCACGGTCCTCCTGCACGGGCCCGAGGGGGTCGCGCTGATCGATCCGGGGCCGTCGTCGTCGCTGCCGGTGCTCGAGGCGTCGCTCGGGGCGCGCGGCTTTTCGTCGCGTGACGTCCGGGCGATCCTCCTGACGCACATTCATCTGGATCATGCGGGAGCCACGGGCACGCTGGTCGCCAGGTGCCCGCACGCGCAGGTCTACGTGCACGAGCGCGGCGCGCCGCATCTCGTCGATCCGTCGAAGCTGCTCTCGAGCGCGACGCGCCTCTACGGCGACGACATGGACCGGCTGTGGGGAGAAGTACGACCGGTGCCGGAAGAGCGGTTGCGGGTTTTGGTTGATCGGCCGGTTGAACCCCAACCGGCCCTACGATCGCCAGACGTCTTGAACATCGTCGGTCAAGAGCTGCACTGGGCCTACACGCCGGGCCATGCCTGGCATCACGTGAGTTACTTTGCGCCGGCGGCGCGGATCGCGTTCGTCGGCGACACCGCGGGCATCTGCCGGCCCAGCGGACGCGTCGTCCTGCCGCCGACGCCGCCGCCGGACATCGATCTCGAGGCCTGGCGCGAGAGCACGGATCGGATTCTCGCGTGGCATCCCGACCAGTTGTTTCTCACGCACTTCGGCCCGCAGCCCGCGCCGCGCGTGCACTTCCACGATCTCTGGACGCGCATGGACGAGTGGAGCCTGCGCGTGAAGGCCTTGCTCGAGCGTCCGGGCACCGATGCCGATCGAGCGCAGCGCTTCACCGATGACGTGATGAACGAGCTCGCGCGCGCGACCAGTCGCGATGAGGCGGCGGCGTACGCGCGCGCGGGGCGATTCGACTTTTCCTGGGCCGGTCTCGCGCGTTACTGGCGCAAGAAAATAGAGCCGCAGGTCCTTACAAATCAGTAACTTGCGGGGACTTGCGGACGCCACTTTAATTCCGGCGCGATCGCTGCTACGATCTCCGGCGCCGACTTAGAAACTCATTTCGCCTGTATCGTTTTTGCTCCAACAACCGGAGAACTCAGCATGTGGTCGCTCCCCAGCCGATCGCTCGCTACCGCATTAGCCTCGCTCGTCGCCATCGTGTTCGTCGTCCAGCCCTCAGTTGTTGAGCCGATCGCGGCTCAGGCCAACTGCATCTCTCCTGCCACCCGGGAGCGTGTATCGGGTTCGATACACACGCCGCCGGGTGTGAACCTGCTCAGCAACGGCAACTTCAGCAGCGGCATGTCCTGCTGGCTCGCGTACGCGACACCGGATCAGGATCATGTCGTCACGCAGGTGAATGACGGCGTCCTTGGCTTCTTTCGGGTGCCAGAGCCGCAGGACCAACGCGCCAACCAGGCCGTGGTCTTCCAGTGGACGATGGCGGGGCTCCCGGACCACGCGCCGATTCACGCGTCCTTCGATCTCGCCAACTCGAGCGACGTGCGCAAGCGCATCAGCGTGCTGATTCACGAGGACAACTTCACGGATCTCCGCGTCTGCACGTTCTGGCTCGCGCCGCACTCGCCGCTCCGCACCTACCGGATGCGGACGCACACCACGCGCTTCTGGTTCAACGCGACACTGTCGTTCTATGCCGCGAGCCCGGGCAGCCACGGCGGCTTCTACGAAGTGGACAACGTCTCGATGACGTACGAGCCGACGGGGTCTGCCGACCGGACGCTCTGTGACGATCCCACGGCGCCGCTGCCGACAGCCGCGCCGGCCGGACCGAACCTGCTTGCCGACGGCGACTTCTCGGCCGGCATGGGGCCGTGGGCCGTCTTCCATGGGCTGCAGTATCAGGTCGCGAACGGCGTCTTCGAGTTCGTCTGGGCGCCGCCACCGCCGCCGGGACCCGGCATGGGTCCGGGCTATCCGAGCTTCGAGCCGGGGCCCGTGGTGATTCAGCGGACCGGCCAGGCGATGGCCGCCGGCCAGATCCTGACGGCGCACCTGGACCTCGGCAACAGCAGCACGGTGCGCAAGCGGGTCAGCGTCCTGATCCACCAGTGGGACTTCGACGACCTCGCGGCCTGCACCTTCTGGCTGGAGCCCGGCACGCCGCTGCAGACCTACACGATGCGGATCTTTACGACCGAGGCGTGGTCGGACGCGGCCGTGTCGGTGTACGCCGCGACGCGCGGGGCCGAAACCTGGATTCAGATGGACAACGTCTCCCTGCAACGCACGCCTAACGCTGCGATCGGCGGCAAGGAATGCTACGAGCCGAACGTCGAGGTCCCGTCTCTGACCGAGCCGGACCTGCGTCTGTCACGCACCCAGGCGAAGAGCACCTCGGCGTTCGCCGACCGCGTCCGTGGCGGGAGTCCGCGTGAGACCGTGAGCCCGGCGCCCGCCACCGGCGGCTGGACGGGCGGCGCGTCTCTGCCCTCTGCGTCCCTTCGCTACGTTGTGCCGCCGAGCGACGGCGACCTCGCGGTGGAAGTCAGCGAGGACGGCGAAAGCTGGCAGACCCTCGCAACGGCGCCGCCGAGCGACGATTGGCGCGTTCTGACGCTCGACCTCACCGAGTTCCGCGGCCGGCTGATGTTCGTCCGCGTCCGCGGCTGGTAAGCTACCGGCGCATCGGGGCGGGTCCGATAAGAAGGTCGGACCCGCCCCATGTCCCGACTCCCCAGATTCCTGGCTATTTGTGCGCTTTGCAGTCTTGTACTGCTGACCCGCACCGCCCGCGTCACCGCCGCCTGCACGTCCGGCATCGTCACATCGCCACTGGGCAACTTCGAGAGCTTCGATCCGTCCACGTCGAGTGACGGCAGGTACACGGCTTTCTGGTCTGCCGCGGACGACCTGGTTTTCGGGGACCTGAATTCGCGCTACGACGTCTTCGTCCTCGACCGGCAGACGTGCGCGATCGACCGTGTCTCCGTGAGCTCCGGCGGAGTTCAAGGCAACAACGACTCGATGCACCCGTCGATCAGCGCCGACGGCCGCTACGTCGCGTTCGTGTCGTCGGCCAACAATCTCGTGGCGAGCGACACGAACAACGGGCCCGACATCTTCGTCCGGGACCGGCAGTCGAACACGACCATCCGGGCGTCCGTGAGCAACACGGGCGCGCAGGCCACCGGAACGTCCGGCAGCGCCAAGCCGGAGATCTCGGCCAACGGCCAGTTCGTGGCGTTCTTCTCGTTTGCCGCCAATCTCGTGACCGGCGACGGCAACGGCACGCCCGACGTCTTCGTCCGCGATCTCGTGAATCTGACCACCGGCCGCGTCTCGGTCGCGACCGGCGGCACGGAAGGCCTCAACGGCGACACGAACACCGACCGGCCGTCGATCTCGGATGACGGCCGCTACGTCGCCTTCGCCTCCACCATGACGAACCTGGTGGCGGGCGACACGAACAACGCGCGCGACATCTTCCGGCACGATCGACAGACCGGCACGACGATCCGTGTGTCCGTGTCCACGGCGGGCGCCGAGACGCCGAACCAGCAGGACTCGAACAGCCCGTCGATCTCCGCCGACGGGCGGTACGTCGCGTTCGATTCGTTCGCGACGAATCTCGTCACGGACGACACGGACTTCAACTACGACGTCTTCGTCCGCGACGTGAACACGAGCACGACGACGCGCGTCTCGCTCATCAACCAGGGCGGGCCGCCCGAGGCGTTCGCCTGGGCGCAATCGGTGGCGCCGTCGATCAGCGGCGATGGCCGGTACGTCGCCTTTACGAGCGGTGCCGAGGATCTGGTGGCCGGCGACGACAACGGCTGGCTCGACGTCTTTCTGCACGACCGTACGACCGGCATCACCCGCCGGGTGTCGACCTCGTTCGACGGCATCCAGGGCGACTTTGCGGCCTCAGCCGTGGACATCTCCGCCAACGGCCTCATCGTCGCGTATCAGTCGGGTGCGAGCACCGTCATCGCGGGCGACGGCAACTTTGCCGACGACGTGTTCGTGGCGGACTGGCGATTCATCTCGGCCCCGCCGAACGTCGATCTGATGCGGAACGGGGATTTCGCGAACGGCGTGACCCGCTGGGTCACGTTCGCGACGCCCGACATGAGCTACATCGTCTCGCAGGTCACCGCGGGCGTGTTCGAGTACTACCGCGTGGCGCCGCCGCCCGGCACTGCCGGTCAGGCCGTCGTTTTCCAGAATACGACCGCGCAGCTGCTGCCGGCCGCGCCGATCGTGGCCACATTCGATCTGGGTAACAGCACCGCCGTCCGCAAGCGCGTCAGCATCCTGGTCCATGACGGGGACTTCAGCGACCTGCACGTCTGCACGCTCTGGCTGCCGGCGGGGACGCCGCTGCAGACCTACACCATGCGGACGCACACGACCAAGGCGTGGTCGAATGCCACCATCTCGCTCTATGCCGCGTCGCCGAACAGCGATGGCGGATACCTGCGCATCGACAACGTGACGCTGCAGTACGCGCCGGCCGAGGCGAGCGACCGGACCGACTGCGTTGATCCCGAGGTGCCGGCTCCGCCGGGAGGCCCGGACGGGCCGAACCTGATTCTCAATGGGAACTTCGACAGCGGGATGGCGTCGTGGTCGCTGTTCGGCCAGATCACGTCGCAGATCTCCGCCGGGGTGTTCGAGTTCTACCGTCCGGCCGGAACACCCGGGGGCGTCGTGTTTCAGCAGACGGGCCAGACGATGGCGTCCGGCCAGATCCTGACGGCGACGTTCGACCTCGGCAACAGCAGCCCGGTGCGCAAGCGCGTCGCCGCCATCATTCACGACGCGGACTTCAGCGACATCGCGGCGTGCACGTTCTGGCTGCCGCCGAGCTCGCCGCTCGACACCTACTCGGTGCGCACCTACACGACCAAGGCCGGAACGAACGCCACGCTCTCGATCTATCCCGCCACGGTCGGCGTCGATCAGTGGATTCGGCTCGACAACGTGTCACTGCAGCGGACGCCGGGCGCGGCCATTCTCGGCACGGAATGTCTCGAGCCCGGCGCGGGCTCGGTCACGCCGCCGCCATTTTCGCCGTCGATGACCGGTATCGCCGGAGGCGGGTCGCGTCCTCGTGCGGCATCTGCCGCCATCGAGCGCAGCGGTGCGGGCGGGGCAGCCGCCGGTTCGACTGCGCCGCCAGCGATGGCGACCGGCCTGCGCTTTCTGGTGCCGCCGTCCGAAACGCCGGTGGAGATTCAGGTGAGCGAGGACGGCGACGTCTGGACGACGATTCAGGTGGTCGATCCGGCGGAGGAGTGGCGCCTCGTGACGCTCGACACGAGCGAGATCAACGGCCGTGTAGTGTTCCTGCGGATCGTTCGGTAGGCCAGCCTCGCCGTAGCCGCGAAGCGGCGAAGGCGGGCGACTACTTGCGGATCTTTTCCAACTTGTCCAGAACCGCCCGCGCCTTCTTGTGTTCCTCGGCGTAGAGCGCGAGGTTGCCCTGCTTCAGGGCCTCCTCCGCGCGGTCGAAGTGGGCCCGCATCTCTCTATAAAGTGACGCGATTGTGGGATCGAGCGAGCCGGGCGCCGTGCCGGCCGGCGCCGTTGGCGTGGCCGGAGCTGGTGCAGCACCGATGACTGGCACGCCGCTGCTCGCCAGCCGATCCGGCGACAGCGCGGTCGCGACCGAAGCCCCGAAAATCTCAGCCAGTCCCAGCGTCAGCGTTTCCCGCATCACAATCCTGTTCTGATACGCGACGATGACGCGCTTGAGCTCGGGGATGCGGCCTTCGGCCGCGCGCAGATACAACGGACGCACGTAGAGCAGCGACTCATTGACGGGGATGACAAGGAGCGTGCCCAACATCACCTGCGACCCTTGCTGATTCCAGAGCGTGATCTGCGGTGAGATCACCTCGTCCTGGCTGATGCGGCCGACGATCTGCTTGGGTCCGTACACGATCTTCTGCTTCGGAAACTGAAAGACCATCAGCTTGCCGTAGTTGGCGCCGTCGCTGCGCGCCACCATCCACGCCGAGAGGTTGTCCTTGAGCCGCGGGGTGAACGGCAGCATCTGGATGAACTCCGGCTGCTTCTCGCCCGGCAGCCGCATGATCGTGTAGTACGGCTGCATCGGCACCGAGGTCCGCTCGATCTCGAGCTGCGGCACCTGCCACTGATCTTCCTTCGCGTAGAAGATCTGCGGATTCGTCATGTGGTAGTTCTGAAACACCCACGTCTGGATCTGGAAGATGTCCTCCGGATAGCGCACGTGCTCCTTCAGCGAGGCCGGCATCTCCGCCATCGGCGTGAACAGCCCCGGAAACACCTTCTGGATCGTGCGCGCGAGCGGATCGGCGGGATCGGCCAGATAGAACGTCACCGACCCATGGTACGCGTCGATCACGATCTTCACCGAATTGCGGATGTAGTTGAACGACCCGCTCTGCCGCACGACGGGTGTGGAGTACGGGTAGTCGTTCGTCCGCGTGTACGCGTCCTGGATCCAGAACAGCCGGCCGTCCGCGAGCACCAGGTACGGGTCGCGATCGAACATCAGGAACGGCGCGATGAGGCGCGCGCGGTCGTTGATCCGGCGCTCGAAGAGGATCCGGCTCTCGGCGGTGAGGCGATCGGTGAACAGGATGTCCGTGCTGGCGAATCGCAGCGCGAAGAGCAGCCGCCGCCACAGGTTGCCGATCGGCACGCCGCCGCGCCCGTCGTAGGAGGTCGTCTCGTAGTCGTCGCCTTCGCGCGGGTAATGGAACTCCGGCTGCTTGGTCCGGACGATCACATAGTCGCTCGGCATCTCGCCGTAGTACAGGCTGGGTTGATCGACCTTCAGATCCACGGTCGAGACCGGCGGCAGGTCGCGGAGAAAGAGCACCGGCAGGCCTTCGGTCGTCACCTGATTCACCGGGCCGAGCGTCAGCCCGTAGCCGTGCGTATAGGTGAGCCGCTCCGTGATCCAGGTGCGCTGCTGCAGGCTGTCGGTGTTCATCTCTCGCGCCGACAGCATCACCTGCCGCAGCTTGCCGTTGATGCGGTAGCGATCGTTGTCGACCGAGTTGAAGTCGTAATACGTCCGGATCTCCTGGATCTGGGCGAAGGTCTGCAGCAGCGGCTGGTGGTCCCACAGCCGGACGTTTTCAATGGTCGCGGCGTTCGAGGCGATGTCGTGCGCCGTCAGCTCGGCGTCACCCGACACCTGGCGCTCCTCCACGTGGTCCAGGCCGTACGCCTTCCGTGTGGCGTCGATGTTGTGCAGGATGTACGGCTGTTCCCGCTCGAGCTCGTTCGGCGTGACGACGACGCGCTGGACGAAGGCGGAGTACAAGCCGCCCACGACCAGCACCACGAAGTACGATCCGACGGCCAGCGCCAGCGGCCAGCCCTTGCGGGTGAAGCCGTAGACGAGCGCGAGAACCGCACCGGTGAGCAGGACGCCACCCTGCAGCCAGAGGAAGGGAATGCGGGCGTGCGCGTCGGCGTACGACACGCCGAATCCGACCGCCTGGCTCGCGGGCGACACGAGCATCCCGTACACGTCCTGCCACGCGCCCCACGCCGCCATCAGGAACAGCAGCGCGCCGAGAATCCCCAGATGGCGCCGCGCGGATGGAATCAGGCGCACGCGTGGGACGAACGACGTCGCCGACCGCTGCTCGATGATAAAGCTGCCGGAGAGCACGTAGTACAGCCCGGCGCCGACGAGCGACAGGGCGAGCGTGACCATCGCCACCTGCCGCGCCGCGCGCAGGGCGGGCAGGATGAACACGTAGAACGAGACGTCGCGCCCGAAGAGCGCATCCGTGAGGCCGAACGGCTCCGCGTTGAAGTAGGTCAGCCACATCAGCCAGTCGCTCGCGGCTGATACCGCGATGAGCAGCGAGATGCCCATCGTCACCAGCATCCCGATGCCGGACAAGCGCCCGCTGTCGATCGCGATCGACCGGCCGTCGAGGCTGGTGCCGAGCACGATCTGCGGCCGGTTCAGCGCGCGTCGCGCGTAGCGAAGGTTGACGGAGAGGACCAGGAAGGCGCCGACAAAGGCGACGGCGAAGATCAGCGCCTGCGCGTTGATGCGCCGGAGGAAGAGGCTCTCGAAGCCGACCTCCTTGAACCAGAGCCAGTCGGTGTAGAACACCGCCACCGACGGCACGGCCAGCAGCAGCGCCGCGAGGAGGACGATGAGCCAGGTGAGCCCGCGGCTCCTCATCTACTTGATCTCTGCAGCCCGCACTCGGATGGCCGGCGGCAGTCCCTCCCGCACGTCGAGCCAGGCCACGACCAGCCGGCGGCCGACGAGCGCGAGACGGGCAAAGCCGCTCGTGCGGGCGTTCGTCATCGCGCCGACGGCGAGCGGCGTGCCGGTCCGGCCATCGCGCCGCGCTTCGCGGAGGATGAGTTGTGGGCCTTCGGCCGTGCGCTCGATGTGCGAGACGATCGCGCGATCGGGCGCGGGCATCACGAGGGCGAGCCTGCCGTACGTGGCGTCCGAGTTGAGCCGGACCGGTGTCGAGAACGGGGCGCCCGCGGCAGAAAACGCGACCTGAACCTTGGGTTCGCCGTCTTTCACCTGGTACCAGGCGACGGCGACGTCGTTGCCCAGTGCGGCGACCGCGGGTCCGTTGACGGGGCAGCCGGCAATCTTCCAGTTGTCGGCGTGGACGATGGCCGGCGCCGACCAGCGGCCCGCGCTGTACCGTGAGACCGCGATGTCTCGAATCTCGCCGTCGGATTTATCGCGGTAGGCGACGATCACGCCGTCGGATGTACGGGCGGCGGAGGTCTGGCAGCACTCGCAGACCTTCGGATCGATGACCTGTTCGGTACCGGCCTGGCCGTTGGCGATGAAGGCTGAGCGCAGCGCCATGCTGCCGTGCGCGGCCTGGTGCCCGCCGGCCATCTCGCGTCCGTCGAGCCACGCGAGGCCGAGGCCCGCGCCCGGCGCCTCGAAGAACGAGACGAACCCGTGCTCGACCGGCGCCGGCGGATCGCCGTGCGGCGCGATCGGCGCGGTCCAGGTCTTGCCGCCGTCCTTCGACGTTCGCAGGCGGATGCCGTACTCGCCGCGGTTTGCGCCGCGCTCGAGCCAGTGCGCGGCCAGCGTGCCGTCGCTCGTGACGAACACCGACGGGAAATCCGCCCAGTTGGCGAGGAACGTGGCGCCTTCCGCGACGGTGATGGGCTCCGACCACGCGGGCGAGCCCGTCGTGGCGCGCCCGAGGTCAACCGACGACAGGCGGAAGCGGTGGCCGCCGCCGTCGCGCGGCTCGAGCCAGCTGAGCCACAGGCGGCCCTTGCCGTCGGTGGCCAGGTTCGGCAGCGTGGCGCCCGGCGGCGGTGGCGGCGCCAAATCGGCGAGCGACGTCGCGAGCAGCGGTCCCAGATTCGCCGGCGCCTGCGCGCCGGAAGCCAGAGCCGTACCCGAGACCAGTAGGACTGTCAGGAATCGCTTGGACATGTGCGGGGACCCGTACGCGACAACCTTATCACCTTGGAGGGCAGGGAGCCCCCCGTGGAAGACATGGAGTAGCATGTCCGCGCCCTGAATCTGAACGGAGGCCTGTGATGAAACCTGGCGTGCTTCTCGCGGAATTCCTCGGGACCTTCTTCCTGTGCTTTGCGGGTATCGGCGCGATTCTGAGCGCGACCAGCGCGGTGGGCGGGGGCGGCGGGCTAGTCGCCATCGCGCTCGCGCACGGGTTGGCGCTGTCGGTAGCCGTGAACGCGTTCGGCGGTGTGTCGGGCGCGCACTTCAATCCGGCTGTCACGACCGGCATGCTGGCCACCGGCCGGATCTCCGCGTCGAATGCCGTCGCGTACATCGTGAGCCAGCTCCTGGGCGCGACGGCCGCCGCGCAGGCATGCGCGATGATCTTCCCGGCCACGGCTGTCGCGGAAGCGAACCTGGGCATTCCGCTCCCGGCGGGCTGGGCGTCTGCCGGCACCGTGATCGGTGTCGAGATCATCCTCACGTTCCTCCTGATGATCGCCATCTTCGGCACGGCGGTCGATCCACGCGGGCAGGCGGTCAAGATCGGCGGATTCGGCATCGGGCTCACGGTGGCGTTCGACATCCTCGCGGGCGGGCCGGTGACCGGCGCGTCCATGAACCCCGCGCGCTCGTTCGGGCCCGCGCTGATTCAGGGCCACTGGGACTGGCACGGCTTCTACTGGGTCGGGCCGATCATCGGGGCCGTGCTCGCCGCGCTCGTGTACCACCACGTGATCCTGGAGAAGAAGCCGGCATGATCGCGGTCGGGTCCGACGCGCCCGATTTCGAGCTGGGGACGCACACCCGCGCCAAGGTCCGCCTCTCGGACTACCGCGGCAAGAAGAACGTCGTGCTCGCGTTCCATCCGCTCGCGTTCACGCCGGTGTGTTCAGCGGAGATGCAGGCCTTCGATCGGTCGCGGGATCGCTTTGCCGCGCTCGACACCATCGTGTTCGGTATCAGTCTGGACGCCGACCCATCGAAGCGTGCGTGGGCCGAGTCGCTGGGCGGAATCCACTTCGACCTGCTGTCGGACTTCCTGCCGCAGGGCGCGGTCGCGAAAGCCTACGGTGCGCTCGCGTCGTTCGGCCTGCCCGAGCGCGCGATCTTCGTCGTCGACAAGAAAGGCAAGATCGCCTGGGCGAAGAAGTACGGCATGGACGATCAGCCGAACCTCGACGAACTGCTTCGCGCTCTTACAAAAATCTAACCACGAAGATCACGAAGGACTCGAAGGTCACGAGTTCGAGAATGCCCAACAACTATGTTGGGGCGGCGTTACGTGATCGATGGGAGCACCCGGCGAGTAAACGCCGAATCCCTTCTGCCGAGCCGGCGTTCACTCGCCGGGTGCTCCCATCGATCGAGGCGGCCTCTGGCCGCCGGCGGGCTTCGCCCGCCGTAACGCCGCCCTCTCTTGTCCCCTTCGAGATCTTCGTGAGCTTCGTGGTGAGATCTTATTTGCCGATCGCGATCAGTTCCTTATCCGTTCGCCAGTACCAGATCCCATCGACGAGCGCCGGCGACGCGAGGACGCGCGCCTTCAGCTCGTTCGTGCGCAGCAATTTGAACGATGACCCGGCCTGAACGACGAACGTCTGGCCCTCGTCGTCGGTGAAGAACAGCTTGTCGCCGACGGCGAC
>Ga0137313_1000310_pt1 | contig 16351 bp, 22 predicted proteins | sample EasRivERMZT166_2_FD_102287 | JGI IMG/M metagenome (GOLD analysis project Ga0137313, IMG submission 102287) | Soil microbial communities from meander-bound floodplain in the East River, Colorado, USA - East River MetaG ERMZT166_2 | ecosystem: Environmental > Terrestrial > Soil > Floodplain ...
CACGCAATACCTGAAAATCCGTCTGTCGCAGATCAAAACAATAGACTCATTAATCTTGCAATTGAGACTAATGAACGACTAGATAGGATAGAAGCAAAAGTAGACAATATCCTAGGTAGGATAGGGTGAGTATTGAGTCTCCGGGGTCACAAGCCCCGGAGACTCTCTATGTCTCGGGACTAGTTCTAATAGTTCCGACACTATGGAATCCGCGCTTTCGTTGTTATGCACAAGCCTTAATCGAAGGCTCTATTTCTGGGCCAGCCCCGGAAGTGCTCGCTTGGGTCGAAAAGAAAATGGAAGAGATGATTACCAATCTTGCGAAGTTACACCCCGGACTCGATTGGAAGAAAGCCTATGTGAAATGCCATGGGTCTTTACCACTTAAGGTGGCAATCGAACGATTCTACCACTATCAATTCCTAGAAGGGAAAGTTAATGCCTAATGCACTTTGGCTCGACATAGAAACTACCGGACTCACTCCGGCTAAGGACTGGGTCCTAGAAGTTGGAATGATTATCACTACGCCCGGACCGGAGTTCGCTGTGCTTTCTACTCAGAATTGGGTTCTGCCCTATCGAGTCGATCTTAATCACTCCGTCGTTCCTGTTGTATATGAGATGCACACTAAGAATGGGCTATGGGACGAATGTAGAACAGCATATAATGCCGAGTTTCCTGGCACTTACGAGTCGGATATGCTTGAATGGATGAAAGAAAATGAGGCTATCGGTTCTGTTATGCACGGAGCCACTCCTTCCTTCGATCGCTCATTCCTGCGACTGGATTTTCCTGGGGTCGAGAAGGCATTTCATTATCGCTCATTCGATGTAAGCACTTTGAAGCAGTTTGCTCTGTTCTTCGATCCTGAATTCCTCTGGATGGATAGAGAGATTCATCGGGCCATTCCTGATCTAAGAGATTCAATCGCTAACGCAATTCACTTTCGGAATGTGTTTAAGCCATGACAGATTTTAAAAACAAACTCACTTATCGAATCAAACAACGTAGGCGACGGAAGAACTATCCGAGTCGCTTCGGACCAGGCAGGACTCACTACATAGGCGACGAGAGAGATATTTTCGGCGACAATCTTTCCTTGTGCGGCCGTTCTCGCTCAGGACAAAGCGTCTCTAATAGGGCCAACATTGATTGTGTTCTTTGCCTTACGGTGATGGATGCGATGGAAGCGCACGGTTTCTGATGATCGCTTTATTTCGTGGCGGACCTATCGACGGTTTGCAATTCGACCTGGAAGATTCTCGGCCTCCGGATATACTGCGTGGCTTTCTTGTGTCTGATCCTGACAATCTAGAAGTCCCCCCTGTAGGAACCCTAGAGTATCACCGGCAAGATATCTTTGTCCTCGATCTAGCCCTTAAGATGAAGGCGGTCCTTTATGTCTGGAATAAACAATGATCTGTATCTTCCATGACGGACTCCTTCGCGGTTTACAATTCGAGATAGATAGCCCCCCTCACCGAATTCGTGTGCGAGGTATAATTCCTGAGCCTATAGTAGGGGCTCATTGGAACCTCGACCCTATGGCAGCTTCTTATCGGCAATCCTATGATGAGTATGAAGCAATAACTGCACAAGTCGATTCCGCCTGCTTGAATGCTGAGCTAGAAGGGCAGGTAGTTATCTATCGTGCAACACGCGGACAGCGTGATCCCTTTGAAACTGAGAATAAGGAACTCTTAGAACTAAGAATAAGAATAAATCGACTAGAGAAGAAGCTGGCCCTATGACTGATCTAAACCTTCTCATTCAATTTCTAGTAGATCAATTCCCTGGTTTTCGCTTTAATCTTTTTAACTGGCATTTGACTGGTGGATACCAGGCAGACATTCATAATACTTTCGGAACAGGATCGTCCCCTCTAACCTGTGTCCTCGATCTAATTCGTAATCTAGGGCTATCTGCACAAGATTACGATGAATGGTTTGTGAAGCAACTCATTTGAGAAAGGAAGTGAAATGGCTCGTGTTCGTCCTGATGTTAATGGCTACTATTCTGATGTTATACGGAAGCCGGTTCAATCCCCTAGTGGCGATCGCTTGCCTAGCATTACTGATGGCGACGACTCTCTTAGAGTTTCGGAACAAGTAAGGGGAGTCCTACAGGGGGGGATACAAACAGTAATGGAATCCCTCAGAACCGCGTCAACGTATAATAAGGAAGATCTCAATACGTTAATGCAGTTCTATCGCTCAATGTATTCAATGAGTATCCATGCGGCCAAACTCGAAACCAGGCTTAAGGACGTGATCAATGGAAACGCCACACGATCGTCTGATCGACTCTTTAGAGAGTTCGGGGTCGGGCGTGAAACTAGACTTCTCGAAACGGTTGCCGAAGAAGAAACTCCCGGATTATGCGACAGTGGAGGAAATGCTGATAGCGCTGGGTATGGCGAAACGCCAAGAGAATCCGACCCAATTGGGGAAAGCGGAACTCCACGCCTCGTTCTCAACTTCGTTCGATCCGAAACTTCTAACGTGGTACGACAATCGGAGTAATGAGATATGGAAGGTTTGTCACTACTATGCTACAGCCTCACGAGAGTTTCAACCATTTCAGACTGTTTCCGGGGTTTTAATAGTTTATCATCCTCATCCGTTCAATGAGCCTTGTTGGACTAAGTACGGATGCAAGTTAGTTGAGCCGGTCGCATTAACCCAAATTGAACCCCGGCCCGGCTCCGAATCATGAATCATATACTAAGATACGTCGAAAAAGACATTGCCGTCCAATTAGGCAAAAAATATCGGTGGAGATGTGAAGTTTGCGGCGATATGTGGAAGTATAAGCCAGGAGATGACGATCCTTGTGAAACAACGCAAGAGGATCATAGATATGCGGAGCACCGGCCGGAAACGGGGCCGGGCAACTCTATTTCGTGAATGGGTTCCTTTTGTATGCAATGGATGGTGTGAAAGGACGAGTGTTAAGCCCCCTCCTGATGCGCCTGAATGGTTCGAGGAACTCTGGACGGAAGAAAAACGTGAACTCAACTATTCGTTACAAGTGAACCACATTAACAAGGACATTTCCGATAACGATCCCGCGAATCTCGAATGGTTGTGTGCTGACTGTCATAAGTTGAAGGATTCGCAAACAGGAGTTGGTGAGATTGACCGCTCCGAGTACGGCTATCTCCAACTTTAAGGTAGAAAGGGCTTGACAAGTGGCTCGAAAGGGAGCACACTGAGGGTCCACCCCAACACCTAGCCCCAAATATGGGAGGGAAAAAGTATGTCAATTGATGTATCTCCCCTGGTGGAGATGTTCCGAGACTCGGAAGCTAAAGTTAAGGCTCTTGATGAGGTTCTTGATGCGGCTACCGATCAGAAGAGTGCTGGCCGAAGGGCCGTGATTAACTCACTTGTTGCTAACAACGAGGATGAGGTTAACTCAATCGTTGAGCAATTCAAGGCTGCTCTTGCAGGAAGTCCCCCCGAGCACGCTTTCGGGGTTTACTTTGGAGTCCTTCGTGGACTTCGTAATGAGTTCGACGAGAATGGTGTTGCTTACGCCGAGTCTCTTGTTGAGCAAAGGCCGCAGGTTAAGGTTGATCCTGCGGAGGTTGAGAGGGCAAACGCTGACCGCTCTAATAAGGTTGAGCAGTTGAAGCACCTTCGTGCAATCCTTGCAACTTCCCTTTCCGAAGAGGAACTGGAAGCTTTCAAGGTTCCTCGTCGGCGTTCTATGGGTGGTCCGCGTGGAAAGCGAGCAATCGGTTTCTACACTTGGACTGTCGATGGAGTTCCTTTCGAGGGTAACATCACCGAGTTGGCTAAGCATCTTGGTTACGAGCGTCCTGCGGATCTTCGTGACGAGATGAAGGTTGAAGTTGACGGAAAGCCTCTGATCAACCTGACCAAGCCACCGGACGTTATCAACTTCACCACTTCTGGTGGAAACGTTCTTGTTGGAACGAAGTCTGCCGATGCTCCGAATTGGGAAGAGGTTCCCGACGAGGATGCCGATGATGATGATGATGTAGATGAGAACGAGGAAAGTAACGTCCCCGTTAACGTCTAAAGTTCCCCCCAGGGAAACTCTCTGGCAGGTTTGCGACTCCCATTCTTGGTCCCCCTTAGAATGGTAGAGTTCCAAAGTTCGATTCTTTGGCAGAGAGCCGGGGGAGAGTCTAGTTCTTACACCTTTCTCACTAGACTCTCCCCTAAAGATTTGTACCGCTAAGGGATTGCCTCTAGCAAGGAACCTTTAGTCCTAGGGAGAAACCCAAAGCACGCTAGCCCGCCAAAGGTTAGAAGGTCCGAAAGGAAATCGGATGCGGGGAAAACCCGCATGGTGTAGAGGTACTTAACCGGAGAGTTAGATGCTAGTCTTTCTCTCCGGGGAATCGTGATGGGTTCCACGTCCGGGAAGTAATCGGGAGTAACGGCCACAACGGACATACCGCCCGGCCCATCAAGGACTAAAGAACCAGGACAAAAAGCGGAGATATCCGTAACAACCCTGGGATGCCAAAGAGGACAGGTACGCCTGTATCTTCTAAGGAACATCGGTCGATAGACCGGCGGGAGAGATAGAAGGGGTACCCTTAGCCAATCCCTCAACCGATGTTGAGGCCGCTAAGCTTTTATCTCTCCTGAATATTTCTAACGAGAGGAAAGAATATGGCAACCCCCACTTGCGAATGCGGACTAGATCCTGGGTCGGAATTTCATGAAGATTGGCATAGTTCATGCGTTTCTTTATGGGATGGAAAGACTCAGATGATTTTAGAATTGCATCGTCTCATTGAACTTCTCACCAAGCCCCACGATCCAAATGAAATAGGCATGGCTTACATTAGAGGGGTAGCAATTCAAGAGATAAGTGTAATGTGGGGAACTATTTCCTCCATGATAAAGACTTTCTCTGATCCAGTAGAATGGAAGCGGCAAGGCGAAGACTTCGAGAAAGTAATAGATGTCGCTAAGAAGATCAAGGAAGAAATAAAGGCTAAGCCACCCCAAGAAATTGCAAGAACACTGGCCGATCTAATCGGCAGAAAGAAGGATTCTGATGGCTGAAAGTCGCTGGGGAAAGCCCGGTTTCGAGCAACCATTCTCTATTCCCAATGATCTACGCCGAACCGTAAGTAAGTTCTCAATAGCCACCCGGCAGAAGATCTATGCCTACATTCAGCGAGGCGGAATATTCAACTACGCTTCTTGGGATGGTTGCGTGATGAATGCTGCTTCCGGTGGACAAGTTCGTTCACACCAGGCAGCGGCAGAGTATTTCGGTGAATTAGAATACGACGTTACGAATTTCATCATTGCTTGGGATAGATTTGCTGCTATTTCTCCCTCTAGGGAAACGGCAACTCGAACTCTTAAGACTATTCTCGAACGGACTGGTCTTGTCGAAGCTTCTCCCAAGGAAGTTTCCACGGCGAAGATTTATCGTGTACGGATCTTTACCTCTAAGGAAACTAAGATGGTTGAGGAACTTCGGGCAGAGATTGAAGCCGGTGCCTTCGATAACATTGTCGAAGAGATGAAGGAACTCTGCTTTGTCTGACACTCAGGGCCATCTTAAGAAGGCAGCAGAGTATCTCGATCAGGCAGATAAAGTAGCAGATTTTAAACACCCCAATCCCTCTAAAGCTCAATGGGCACAAGTTCATGCTCTTGCTACTTTGTCCGCTGCTCATCTAACAATGGCTGCTGCTTGTGAGGCTTTCAATGGCTAGACAAGCCGGCCCATTAGTTCTGCGTCGAGTCTATGATAATCAAGACTTCGCAGATGCCCTACAAATGATGCTGAACAGGATGGCGTTTAGCGAGCAGAAATATGGACCGCTCGAAAGCAATTATCCTGTTCCTCATCATGCTCGACGAAATGCCCGAGCAAGATTAGCTCGTTATGAGAACACTCATAACAGGGAGTATCTTCTGGACGTGGCTAACTTCGCAATCATTGAATACCTGCGTCCCTCTTTTCCTGACGCTTACTTCGAGGCAATGCCTGCCGAAGCAACGAGTCTAGAATGATCCTCAACGAAAGGAAACATATGAGGAAGCGAATGGCGGGAATTCTTCTCGCTGGTGCAATTACAGCAGGAACATTGGGAGTTACTTCTCCCGCAGAAGCTCATTCATTTGGAGCACAAGGACCACCCCATACTCACCTTACTAATCCGGGGTGTACGACCACCAACTGTTACCGTTGGATTCTTCAAAACGGCGCCATCATGCAAGGCCCGTGGGCACACTTCGCTGGACAACTTGGTTACGTCCTGGTGATGTGTTCTTTGAAGGACAATATTAGTGGTTCTTGGAGATGGGAGTGGAATCCTGATCCGTGGGGTTCATCGGGTTCGCCTGGCAACCTGTACCCGTACTGCCTCAGCCCTATTTATTCTGGCACGGCCTGGCCTAAGCGGCCATAAGTAATAACTCCCCGGACCCTGAAAGAGGTAGGATCGAATCCAGTCCGGGGAACTATGAATGATGTACCCAAAGTCTCCCACTCACAAGTCCAAACCTTCCTCCGCTGTAGGAAGAATTGGCAATACGCCTACATTGATAAGTGGATGCCCAAAGAGCGGAACAAAGCAATGGAGTTGGGCGACTATTGTCATGGTAAGCTAGACATATACTATCAGTTGCTCCGCCAAACTCAGGACCCGGAGGAACTGTTAGACGCATTGCAAACCAATATCCTAGAGGATATTCTTGAAGATGGTTCCAATGGAGAGATAGTTTCCCGCTGTATTCAAATGATGACTCGATACATTCGAGAGCATTCCCCTGGGGTAGACGTAGACATTGAAATCATCGAGTCTGAAATGCACTTCGAGGCTCCCCTTAGAACACCTAAGGGTCGAGACTTTATCCTTGAAGGATACGTTGATCTGCTATACTCAATCGGCGGACAGATTAGAGTTCGTGACCATAAGACAACAGGTAAACCCAACAACTTTCGCAAGCAAGGCGTGACCGAGTATGATCAACAGCAGCCTACGTATATAGGCGGACTGAGAACCGTAGGCATCCCGGTATTCCGGGGAGAAGTTAATGAACTCATCACTTATCCATATAAGAATTACATGCAGGAACCAATTGATAAGTTGATGAGAGTCACTCCTACTTACCGAACCGATCTACAAATCCAAGCAGCAATGGATTGGTATGGACAAGTAGTAGATCAGATGATCGAAGAACAAGTATTCCTTCGCTCACTCGATCCGGGTTGTCGGTATTGTAACTTCCGGGAGCCTTGTTTAATGTCTCAACAGGGGATTGATGATGGACCTATCCTTGACCTCGCCTTCAAGAAAAAAGATGGATGGAGTGAATACCATGCAAATACGCCCCGTCCATAGTGTCACCCTAATCTTTGCCGACGGCACGGTAGATACCTTTACACTACAGGAGGGGGCCGGATACTATAGGGAATCCTACACTTACGAGGCTACCGATAAAGAGGGACTTAGTAAATGGGGGGGCCGAATTGAAACCCATGAAATATTCTGGACAGAACGAAAGGACAGAGATGCTGACGACTCAGCAGGTTAGTAAGCTGCTTAACGACATTGCTAGTGAGGTATATAACGCCAAGGCAATGCCTGTTGTAGAAGATCCTCCCGATCAAGATATGACTCGTATCTGGATTAAGGAAGGTGTCCGTCTAGAAGTTACTGGTCAGGCGCTGACTACTTATGACCTATAAGACAGGTCAACCTAAAGCTCTAGTAGGCAACTGGTTCATCTGTTTATTTGGTGAGCCGGGAGTTGGAAAGACTTCGCTTTGTGCGTATGCTCCGCCTCCTGTTCACTGGATAGACACTGGTAGCGAGACAATGATTCTCGCCTACACTAGTTCACTCCCTGATATGGGAGACATTCCTCAGCCGGAAGCAGTTCATTTCTGCCCGGAACCGCAAGATGTGGCTTCTGTTCTTCTCGATGTTAAGGCGAAGAAGCTTAAGCCAGCTACTCTAGTTCTGGATAATCTTTCTGACCTGACTCATGCTCAGCTTAGAGATTCGGCAACGAAACTTAAGACTGGACGTGATCGGGCGGGAGTCACAATTCCCATTCAGGAAGATTACCTGATAGCCACTACCTTTGAGCGAAACTTCTTCCTCGACTTTGAAGCGGAAGCCTATCCGTGTAATGTCGTGGTACTCGCTCACCGATTGGAGGAAACCAACGAGAAAACTAAACGAACAACCATCAGACCAGACCTCCCGCCAAAGTTGTCCAACCAACTTACGGGTAAGGTAAACGCACAACTCTTTATGACGCTGGAAGTTAACCAGCTTCTAAAGACCGAGATAAGAACTGTTCGGGCAAGACCTACCAACATCATTGAAGCTAAGAACAGGTTTGATTTGCCCGCCGAATTCCCCGCTTCCGATTTGTGGAAATTGATTGGAGAGAAGAAAAGTGCAACTAAATCTTGACATGAAGAACATCAAGAACCTGTTTGAGCCGGTTCCTGATGGTCTTTACCGAGTAAGGATTACCGGATTCACCGATGAAGATTCCGGTAAGGGTCCGTGGTCCAGGGTTGATATGATGATCAGTGACGGAGAGTTCGCCGAGTCTCGGCAGCTTACCGATAACTGGATGTTCATGGAATCTGGCCTGTGGCGGACTAAGCCCAAGATGGAAGCCTTTGCCGGTCAGAGTCTTGATGACGAAGATTTCAGTTTCGATTCGGATGAGTGGATCGGACTTGAAGCAATGGTTACCACTACCACAGAATCCTACCCCTTGAAAGACCCAAAGCCTGGTGGACCTACTGAGGGAATTAAGTCAACGATCGTAGAATACTACGCTCTCTCTGACTCTCCTGTGGCTTCGTCCATCTGACAAGTTGTGGGGAGAGAGGGAAAACCCCTAACAATGGAAGCGGCTTAGTCCACTCTCATTAGTTGCGATGGTTGCTACAACAACATCAGCAAGGGCACTTCTTCTCTCCCCACTCTGTCTGAGAAAGGGTAGGGTGATGGAGTCAAACATTGAAGGCTTTTTCAGCCTTCTCTTTCAGTACGCTCCCCCTGGGACATTGTATTATGGGGCGAGAATTCTTAAGCCTGTTAAGAAGGCTTACCCTAAGTTCTACTCTGATCCCAACCAACTAATTGCGGCGATCAAAGAGCATCAAGAGAACGATCAAGCCGATTTCTATTTCTCGCCCGCCTTTTATAAGCGACAGACTAAGGCTATCAAGTCTAATGTTGCTGGCGCTGGTTGTGTGTGGGTAGATTGTGACGACGGCCTACCTGAGTTCGAGCAAGAACCAAACTTCCTGTTAGAAACAAGCCCGGAGAGATACCATGCCTATTGGATATTGGAGCGATTTCGTCCAGCCGAGGAAATCGAAGCGATCAACCGAACCCTTGCGTATCAATATAATACTGACAAATCAGGATGGGATTGCACTCAACTTCTACGTCCCCCTGGATCTTATAATCGAAGGCGAAGTAATCATCAGACGCAAATACGACGAAGTGATACGAGTAATACCTTCGCCTTCTCAGAAGTCCACGTTGACGATTACAAGAGCCACGATAGAAAGACAGATGGAGGCGGGGGAAGCATTGAATCTCTCTTCGCAGAACTTGTATTTACGCAGAGAGTTCGGGACCTTATCTTCTCTGCCACCGGCGAAGGGACAAAAGAAAAACGCTCCGGACTTATCTATCATACCGCCTGTGAACTGGTTGGAATGAGGTTGAGGGATGATCAAATCCTTCAACTTTTACAGTATCAAGATGCCAGGCTCCACAAATTCACCGATCGTCACGATCAAGTTAGTGTTCTACAGGGAGTAATCGAAGCCGCTCGGAAAAAGACCGGCACAGTTGAACCAATCCGTCAAGAGAAGCCTCTCTATCAGATCTGGCGCGGTAACAAGGAATTCTTCCTCGCTACCGAAGAAGATAAGTTCCTTGTGCAGCATATCTTCTTCGAGGAAGGCATCCTTGTAGTCGGGGGAGAACCTGGATCGGGCAAATCTAGATTCGCTCTGGACATACTAGACAGTATTTCCTGTGGGGCCGACTTTATTGGCAAGGAAGTAGGCGAGCCGAGGAAATGCGCTTACCTCGGATTGGATATGCCTGCACGCCGAGTTCGCTCAATTCGTATGCAACAGTCAAATGCGTATACGAAAGAACAGCAAGATCTTATTAACGAGAACATGACGCTATTGATTCGTGGCTCTGGTATGGATATGACCGATACACGAATTCAAGAGCAGGTTCAATCAGATCTGGTTGAGTCAGGTGCCGCCGTAATCTGCATTGATGTTATCGGCCGGGCTGTTCCCACGTTGAATGAAGATGTTCCGGCCCAGATCTTTCTAAACTGGGCACAAGATCTGGTCAATGATTACCAGGTTTCCTTCCTTCTAGTAACTCATACGAGGAAGGTCCCTGTAGGAAACAAAGCTGCCTATAAACTCGATGACCTATACGGTTCCCGTCACTGGTCAATTACTCCTGACACCTGCATCATCCTTGAAGATCAGGGGAAGGGCAAAGAGACGATCATTCACGTCAACAAGGATAGGTCCGGTGAACTTGGAGATGAGTTTCGTGTGTTTAAAGATTACGATACGAGTCACTACTCACTAGTGACCGGCGAATCGAAGTCCCAGGATAAACAGGGAGAGCAGATAAAGATGGGAGAAAAAGGGGTGACCGTGTGACTCTCGTACAAGATGACGCTGACGTTGAAATCTTCCGGACCTGGTTGCGCCGCCAAAGAATCTTGGCCATAGATACCGAGACAAATATGACTGACTTGGATCACGAGAGATTCTTAGTCGGTGCCTCTTTCTACGCTAAAGGTGACGATCCTTGGTATGTTCCGTTCGGCCATGAACATCCCTTCATCCCTGTAGAAAATGTACCCCTCTGGGATTTCTCCAAGGACATTCATCCTGACTGTACCCTGATCTTTCACAACGCTAAGTTCGACTTGAAGGTTCTACGCAAGACAGGAATTGATCTTCTCTCCTGGAACATTATAGATACGATGCTCTGGCATCATCTGCTAGACTCTTACCATCCCCCGAAGGGATGGCCTGGACATACGCTAGAAGCCTTAGAGAAGGCCCTTCTAAAGAAAGACACTAAGGCAGCGCTTGTCAAACAGATTAAGGTGATCCGCAAAGACTATGGAATGGAAGCCGTTCCCCCATTTGTGATGGCTGGCTACGCTTCCAACGACGTAGTTTCCACCTACCAACTCTATGAGTTGTTCCTTCCACAAATGGAGGAATGGCTTTTGCTTTCTATTTGGGAAATCGATTTGGAGTTTATGCGACTCCTAGTGCGGATCGAAGAAGTCGGACTTCTGTTAGATCAATCCGAGTCTCTGCGGCTTGCAGCCGAATCCAAAGTTCGCATGGATCAGATTCGTACATATCTACCATTTGATCCAGCGAAAGATTCACAAGCGCGGAAGCGTTTCTTTGGGGACGCTCCATTAGGTTTAGGTTTGCAGCCATCGAAGAAAACTCCTAGTCAATTGCCAAGTGTCGATGAGTCGGTGCTCGAAGGCATCAACCATCCCGAGGCAGGTCTCTTACTAGAGTATAGAGGATTGGCTAAGGCTACGTCAACATGGTTTCAAGGACTGCCCGACAAGGCTGACCAGGGCGGATACGTTCACCCGTCATTTAAGCAGCACGGCACCGTCACTCATAGGCTGTCTGCGGAGAACCCCAACCCTCAGCAGTTCCCCCGAGATGGCGACGTGAAGAAATTGTTTATGCCAGAGAAAGGGCATGATTTAATCGAATTTGACTATCGAACTGTCGAGTTCAGACTAGGTGCTGTCTATGCTGACCAGAAGGGTCTGTTGGAAATCTTTAGAAATAATGGCGACCTTCATGCAGAAGTTGCTCAGAGACTCAATATCTCTCGTCCAATTGCGAAGAACGTGAACTTCACCATCATTTACTTAGGTGGTGTCGAAGTTCTCTACCACAAGTACGGAATCCCTCGCAAGGAAGGTCAGCGGATCATCAATGACTATAAGAAGGAGTACCATGAAATCTTTGCGATGGCTAAGAGATGCCAACAACTAGCAGAATCTCGTGGGTGGATTCGCTATTGGGATGGGCGGCTGAGAATCTTTAAGAACAAGTGGGAATGTAAGGATGCGTGGAACTCCCTGATTCAGGGCGGATCTTTCCAGATCATTAAGCGCTCTATGCTGACGTTAGCAGAGCAAGGCATTGATATTCGTAACCAGGTTCACGACTCTATCTGGATCAATTACCCTAAAGGAGAAGATCCACAGAAGGTCTGTGACGTAATGACTAACTGGACTGTCGAACAATTCGGCATTCCATTCCATGTTGAGTGGAAGGTGTTGCACGCATGATTCTTTATGGCTTTGATCCAGGAGAGCACATCGGTTTCGCGGCCGGCTCAATCGAGGATGGAACTTTTACCATCACTGAGGTTCAGGAGATGAGTCAGAAATCATTTGATGAGTGGTGTGTTTCTCGAATGGGTGTTAGTTACGAAGCAACTTTAGTCTGCGAGGATTACATCATTGACCCGCGGCCGAAGAATCGGGGAGGTTCTGGCTATGATCATCAATGGGATAAAGGGATTTCCTTGCGGCAAATTGGAGCACTACGGCTTCTGTGTCTGGTGAATAATTGGACGTTTGAGGCGCAGCCGAATACTCGGAAACCGGCAGGATACGGATTTCTAGGGGCACAGTATAAGCGGGGGGCAAAGGGACGTCATACGTTTGACGCTGTAGCGCATCTAGCGTTCTACGGGGTGAAGCATAAATTGTGGGTTCCTGATATTCCAGAAAAGGCGCCCGAGCCAATCTCTCAGAATACGAGTAACCGCCCCAAACCCCGTATTGTTCATCACGCCTTATGGCGCCAGCCTCGCAATCCTTCCGCCTAGCGCATTTCATACAAATGGCTTTAGCTTTGGCTATTTCCTTGACCTTATCTTCCCCCACAAAGAAAAGATCCGTATTATGCAAGCAAGGCGGGGACCATCCCTCGCCATCCGTGCTCATCGTACAAGCCTCCCGTTGCCGTCTGTGTGGCTCCCTGTTGGGTTGAGCCTAGCACCCCGGCCACTTCCCCCACAAGTGCATTCTGACGAGAGGCTAAAACGAATTTAACATAGACTGAGATCCTCAGCCTCCGCTGGCCTTGCGGACAGCCGTGATGAAGTCATGCTCTCTCGCAATGATTTCTCCCGAAGGATCTTTCACGAGATAGTACGTTCCGTTCTTCTTCGATGTAGTCTTAGTAATCTTGTACGGAGCGATAGCGTCGTTGACTTCCTTAAAGACTCCTTCGATCGGATCAATCTGTCCTTGGAGAGCAGCTTGTTGTCTCTGCTCAGTCATTCGACCGATCGGAATTCCAATTGTTCCAAGCCGTTCAAGAATAGCGGTGCCCGGTCCTTCCGAAGCGCTAGTTTTTTGTGGCGAAAGAGGATGACCCGCCATTCTTGCACCAATAGATACAGTAGGAACCTGGCCTAAGATCCAATCCCCCCACTGGTCAATCTTTCTATCGTTGAACAGAGTCTTACCAGAAGCAAGTTCGATTCCGCCGCGAATTGGTGGAGCGAATTGATTCAATGCGTTAGTGAAGGGTGCCCGCATAGACTCCCCTCCGAGTAAACGGTTAACTACGTTCAACGGAGTTGGATCACGAAGATACAAAGGCTCAGCTTCGTCAGTGAGTCTAGTAACTCCTTGCTGCTTCGCCCAGAACGGCCAAATCGTTCCGTCATCCTCTTCCTTAGGGACTCCCAATAACTGCTCAACGGCTCTCTTGGAACGATCATAGTGAGCCATTCTACCGGGACGAGTGATCATGCCTTCTAGCATGAGTGGGGTAGCCTTACGCATGAAGGTATAGAACGGAACAAACCGCTTACGAATGTTTCGTTCAAAGGGAGTAATCGCTGTGTAGTCAATGTTCCACTTGGCTACTCGCTTAGCCGCTAATTCTGTGGCACCTTCATACGCCTTGTCCCACTTATATCCACGACCAACAAGTCTCCGAGCTTCATCATCTACAGCATGGAGATAGTGAGCAAACCTTACCCACTCTTCTCGTGTTTCATAAAGATTCTGACCTCCTCTAACGAAGCGGCCCGGTATTCCTCGTAGGCCCTTAGAACCAAGTCGTGAAATGTGTCCCATTCCTTCGGATCGGATAAACCCTCCGGACGGAGCCTTACGCTTGAAGTCATCCAAGATCTGTCCCGCATCAACATTTCTCCTCGCAATACTAACAGAACGAAGCGGCGCTTGTTCCTGAACATGGAGAATCCCAGCGGCCTTTTTATACCAGGACGGACTACGCACACCGTCCATATAGTTTAGAAAGAAGTCACCGATAGTATTGTTGACCCAGTTCCCAGGGTTGGCAATTGTGGCAGAAGTCTTGAACATTCTAACCATTGCATCGTAGGCGCCAAGGAATCCATCAGCTTCCACGTTATGCCCGATACCCATGAGGTTATCCATAGTCTTGAAAGTGTCATGGATTTCAGGAGCAAGATACCACTTAGCGTTCTCTGCTGCTGCTACATCTTGAAAGGGCTTGTTCATGGACTTGCCGGAAACCTCTTCCAATCCAAGTCCATTAGCTAGTGCAGCGTTATCTGTCTTAACTCCGAAGTTAGAGATAACTCCCTGGCGAAAGTTCGCTCTTTGGAGATCACGGACATAATCTCGGTGCTGCATGATAAGGATTCGGTCAATACGATCCTCTGGCTTAAGTCCTGCCTTAGCGGCAGTATCTACCGTAGCTCCCTTTCGCCCAGCCTTTATGTCAACATTACGAGCGTCCTTGAAAGCTTTGATAGCCTTCTTATTCCGGGAGTGATAGTAGTGATAGAGATAGTTCTCCACCTTCTCCCCAGGCACATACTTACCCAGAGCAGCCTGTTGATCGAAAATATCCTGAGACATTTTCATAGCCTGGACTCTAAGTGCATCTAAATGAGGATTCTCTAGAGTGTAGCCACCTTCTATCGCCCGCCGGATTTGCTTAGACTCAGCATGAGTGATGGTGTTAGTGAAAGTCTTCATCACATTGTTAGCAAACTCAATATGTGTGGCAGATCCATTGTTCTCAGCCGCTTGCCGGATGTAATTAGTCTCGTCCGGGAAGTGAGAACCCATTCTGAAAGCCTTCGCAAAAGTCCCGCCCGGCCCTGTAGCACCTAATCTACCTACCAGTTCAAAGGGGACATACATTCCTCGCAAAGCAGCCCCGATAGGGGCAAAGTCTCCTAAGTCCTTCCCATTGAACCGAATAGCAAAGCGCTTTCCAATACCCTCTTCGAGAATCTTAGTCATCGCCTCTGTAGTGGGCAGAATTTCTTCGAGCAAAGACTCATCGAATAGTTTAGCTCTCTGCTCTGCACCAGTTAGAACCTTACCAGCCTTCTTTAGCTCGCCAACCTTTGCCTGAGTTCGGACAAGTGCAGCTTCCTGAACTCCCTCCTCTCCGACCATTCTTAGCGCTGTTTGTGCAACTCTAGATCTGATCCCTGCCTTGGTAAGCGGGCGGCCAAAAATTCCCGCTTCGTTTAGAATGTCAATGGCGGTTTGCTGAGCATTAACCGGATCGGCTAGAACTTGTTGTGCGGCCTGCTTAACAGTAGCAGTATCCGCAACGGCATGAGTAGTGGCGTTCTCTTTCTCTACAATCATACGTGAGATTTCATCAGAAAGTTTAGGCGGAGTTGCACCCTTTAGTGATTCCCCAACCCCATCGGCAACTTTAGGGCCACTAGCCTCTGCTTCTTTCATTAGAGCGATGATTTGCTCTTGGATTGTAGGAGATGCATTACCAATAGCTTCCTTAGTGGCCTTTGGAATAGTGCTTACTGCTTCGCCTCTGGCAATCTTCTCTGCAAATGTCAGAATCTGAGCACTATTATCTGGAATAGCGGCAACCCTAGCCGCCTGCAACTCACTATGAACAGCAGTCATTCTTCGAGCTAAAGCTTCGTTCCCAGGATTCTTTTGTACGAGTTTGTTCAAACGCTCAACTCGCTTTTCAAGCCCGGCAATTTTACCTAATCCTACAGGGGTGGCCCTTGCAACATCTCTAAGGTGTTGAGCAGCCGTCATCCTATTAAGAAGTTCGTCATGCTTAGCGACTGTTGCGGCCAAATTGTCCTCGGAGCCTTTGCCCTTCTTAAGCAAAGACTTAGCGGATTGAACCTGCCGAGCGGCTTTTGCAGTTTCGTTTCGGAGCGCACGGAATCCCGGCTCGGAAGCATCAGTAATTCTTGCGGCTTGGGAAGCTTTAGCCGTAACTTCTTCTACCCTTGCTGCGGACTGAACTTCATCTGTC
>Ga0137313_1000319_pt1 | contig 16007 bp, 14 predicted proteins | sample EasRivERMZT166_2_FD_102287 | JGI IMG/M metagenome (GOLD analysis project Ga0137313, IMG submission 102287) | Soil microbial communities from meander-bound floodplain in the East River, Colorado, USA - East River MetaG ERMZT166_2 | ecosystem: Environmental > Terrestrial > Soil > Floodplain ...
AGCGAACGAGTAAAAGCGAGTGAGCCGCGCGAACGGAGTGGGGATCGCGGGGCCCCACGAGTGAGCGCGTAGGGGGGGATGCGGCGGGGACGAAGTCCCCCCGCCTAAGCGATAATTTGCGACCATGCCCATCGTGGAGTGTATTCCCAACGTCAGTGAAGGCCGCGACCAGGCGGTGCTCGACGCCTGCGGCGACGCGATTCGAGGCGCCGGCGCGCGGCTGCTGGACGTCAAGCCCGACGCCACGCACCACCGGACCGTGTTCACCTTTGCCGGCGAGCCGGCTGCCGTGAAGGCCTCGGCGCTGGCGCTCTTCGAGACCGCGCTCGCGCGCATCGACCTGCGCCATCACAAGGGCGAGCACCCGCGCCTCGGAGCCGTGGACGTGGTGCCGTTCGTGCCGATTGAGGGGGTCACGATGGCCGACTGCGTGGCGATGGCGCGCGAGGTCGGCGCCGACGTCGCCCGGCGGCACAACCTGCCCGTCTTTCTTTATGAAGAGGCGGCGGCCGTGCCCGCGCGCCGCAACCTCGAGGACATCCGCCGCGGCGAATTCGAAGGCCTGCCCGCCAAACTCAAGCAGCCCGAGTGGGCGCCCGACTTCGGCCCGGCGGCACCGCACCCGACCGCCGGCGCGTCGGTCATCGGCGCCCGCGTCGCGCTCATCGCCTACAACATCAACCTCGCCACCAACCGCCTCGACGTGGCCAAGAAGATTGCCGCCGCCATCCGCCAGAGCTCCGGCGGCTTCCGGTACGTCAAGGCCATGGGCATCGAGCTCGCCGACCGCGGCATCGTCCAGGTGTCGATGAACCTCACAAACTTCGAGAAGACGCCGATGTTCCGCGTGTTCGAGATCGTGAAGCGCGAGGCCGAGCGCCACGGCGTGTCGGTCCTCGAAAGCGAAATCGTCGGCCTCGTCCCGGCCGCGGCGCTCACGGCATCGGCCGCGTGGTACCTGCAACTCGAAGGGTTCAAGGACGATCAGATTCTGGAAAACAGGCTTCGATAGTTCGGGTACGCCTCGGACGTCGCGTACGCCTCGGACGACGAACGCGCTGACGCTGGCCAACTGTTTTTTGCCGGACTTGAAAACCCCCTCGAACAAAGGATGTTGACCAGCGTCAGGTCATTCCCCGTACGAGACGTACGAGACGTACGAGACGTACGAGACGTACGAGACGTACGAGACGTACGAGGCGTACCTGGATCTACGGTGCGTCTTCCCTCTGCCCCGGCGCAATTCCCAATCCGCGCATCTTCTTATAAAGGTTGCTCCGTTCGAGGCCGAGCGCCTCGGCCGTGCGCGAGATGTTGCCGTCGCAGGCGGTGAGCGCGGACAGGATGTAGCCGCGCTCCCACGCGTCGCGCGCATCGAAGAGCGGCGCGACGGGCGCCGGCATCGGCACCACGCCGTCGAGGAAGGCCAGGTGACCGGCTTCGATCGTCTCGCCGGCCACCATGATCATGACCCGCTCGATCGTGTTGCGCAGCTCGCGCACGTTGCCCGGCCACCGGTAGCCGCGCAGCGCTGCCACGGCGCCTCCTGAAAACGACTTGGGCCGGCGGCCGTACTCGCGCGCGAATTCGGCCACGAAGTGCTCGGCCAGCCTGAGCACGTCGTCGCCGCGCTCGCGGAGCGGCGGCACCGAAATCGGGATGACGTTCAACCGGAAGAACAGGTCTTCGCGGAAGCGGCCGTTGCGAATCTCCTCGGTCAGCGATTTGTTCGTCGCCGCGATCACGCGCACATCCACGCGGACGCTGCCGCGGCCGCCCACCGGCTCGACCACCTGCTCCTGCAGCGCGCGCAGCACCTTCGCCTGCGTCTTCAGGCTCATGTCGCCCACTTCGTCGAGGAAGAGCGTGCCGCCGTTTGCGGCCTCGAACTTGCCGCGGCGATCGGCGACGGCGCCGGTGAACGCGCCCTTGACGTGGCCGAACAGCTCCGACTCGATGAGCTCCTCGGGAATCGCGGCGCAGTTGACCTCGACGAACGGCCCGGCGCGCCGGTGGCTGACGGCGTGAATCTGTCGCGCGACCAGCTCCTTGCCCGTGCCGTTCTCGCCGGCGATCAGCACCCGGCCGTTCGACGGCGCGGCCATGCCGATCTGATCGCGCAGCCGCACCATCGGCTCGCTCGTGCCGACGAGGACGAGCGGCCGGTCGACGCGCGCGCGCAGCGCGCGGTTCTCGACCTCGAGCCGGCGCTGCGCGACGGCGTTGCGCACGACCAGGACCGTCTTCTCGAGCGACAGCGGCTTCTCGATGAAGTCGAACGCGCCGAGCTTGGTGGCCCGGACCGCCGCTTCCACGCTGGCGTGTCCCGAAATCATCACGACCTGCGCGTCGTTCCGCCGCTCGCGCAGCCGCTCGAGCGTGGCCAGGCCGTCGATGCCCGGCAGCCAGATGTCGAGCAGGATCACGTCGTAGTCGTGCTGGGTGACCTGCTCGAGACAGGCCTCGCCGCTGTCCACCACGGCGACGTTGTAGCCCTCGTCACGGAGCACCGCTCCGAGCGACCCTCGGACTCCCGCTTCGTCGTCGACGATGAGGATGGCGGACATCGGGGTTATGCGGCGGGGAGCTCAATCGTGAACACGGTTCCCGACGGATCGGCCTCGCCCGCCTCGATGCCGCCGCCGTGCTCCACGACGATCCGCCGCACGATCGCGAGCCCCAGCCCGCTGCCCCGGCCCTTGGTCGAGTAGTACGGCATGAACAGTTTGTCACGGTCCGCCGCCGGGACGCCCGGCCCGTTGTCCGACACGACGATGCGGACGAGGCCGTTGCGACGGTCGTGGGACGTGGCAATCGCGATCGTCGGCGGCGCGCCCGACGGCCGCACGGGCGCGACGGGTCCGCCGAGCGCCTCGAGCGCGTTGTCGATGAGATTGATGACGACCTGGCGGATCTGCTCGGCGTCCACCTTGACCGCGGGCAGGTCCGTCGCGAACTGCCGATTGAAGCGGACGCGGCTCTGCTGCAGCACGCCGCCGTAGAGCGCCAGCGTCTCGTCGATGAGCAGATTGAGCGACGTCGGCACCAGCCGCGGGCCGCGCAGCCGGGCGAACTGCGCGAATTCGTCGACGAGCCCCTTCAGCGCCTCGACCTCGGTGATGATCGCGTCGGTGCACTCGCTGACGAGCGCGACCGTGGGCGGCGGCGCGGTGGCGAAATGCCGGCGCATGCGCTCGGCGCTCAGCTGAATCGGCGTCAGCGGATTCTTGATCTCGTGGGCCAGCCGCCGCGCGACGTCACGCCAGGCGGCGACGCGCTGCGCCCGAATCAGCGGCGTGACGTCGTCGAGCACGAGCACCGCGCCTTCGATCTCGCCCTGCTCGCCGGCGAGGGCCGTCGCGGCGGCCGCCAGATGCACTTCCCGATCCTCCCGCGCGAGCGTGATCTCTTCCACGAGGCCGCGCGGCTCGCGTCGGGCGTCGACCACTCCGCCCGGCTCACGCCTCGCGATCACGTCCAGCAGCACGTTGAGCGGACGCAGGTCCTCCCGGTCGAACACCTCCCGCGCGGGCTGCCCGGCCGCATCCGGCCCGAGCGCCAGCAGCCGCTCGGCGGCGCCGTTCACCGTCGAGATCCGGCCGCCGGCATCCAGCGAAATGACCCCCGTGGCCACGCGTTCCAGAATCGTCTCGATGTACCGGCGGCGGGCTTCGACCTCGACGTTCTTGTGCTCCAGGTCGCGCCCCGACTGCTCGAGCTTCTCGCGACTCGTGCGCAGCTCGGCCGCCATCACGTTGAAGGCTTCGACGAGCGACCCCAGTTCGTCGCCGCTTTCCGCCTCCAGGCGCACGTCGAACTGGCCGGCGCCGATCGCGCGCGCGCCCTCCGCGAGCCGCTGCACCGGCCGCGTGATCCGCTTCGCCAGGTACAAGCCGAGCCACGTCGCGCTGATGAGGATCAGCAGCGTGACCGCCAGGAAGATGGACAGGTAGACCGCCTGAATCGGCACCTGCAACAAGCGGAGCGACGTGTAGCGTTCGAACGCCGACGTGACGAGCCGGGCCGAGCCGCGCAAGTCAGGCGTCAGCTGCTGCGAGACGAGCACGACGCCGAGGATCGCGCCATCGGGCCCCCGGATCGGCGCCGCCGACCGCAGCAGCCCCGCGCCGTTGGCCAGCTGGTCCTCCGTCGTCGCAGGATTGCTGGTCTCGACCACCCGCGCCGCAATCCGATCGGCCGACGCGCGGATCATTTCCTTCGTCCGGCGGCCTTCTTCGTCCGGCGCGGCCCCCGGCAGCGTCGGCGACTCGACCGCCACGACCAGCACGACGTCCGGGAGCGTCCCCGGGCCGCCCGTGACGCGATAGATCTCGATCATCCCGTCGCGCAGCGTGGCCAGCTCGTCCTTGACCATGTTCGCGACGCCCGACTCGTCCCCGGCGACCACGGCCGGCGCCGGCACCACCCGCGCGAGCCGTGAGCTGCGGAGCTCCAACGCTTCTTTCCGATCCTGATAGAACGTGCGCGCGATCGACGACGCCGCACTGACGATCTCGTCGACGGGCTCGCTGAACCAGCGCGCCGCCGTATTGAGAATGACCTGGCTGCCCGTGATCAGCACGAGCACGGCGGGAATGATGCTCATCGCGAGGAGCGCGGCGACGAGCTTGGCGCGGAACCGCGCAAACGGCGCCGCCCGCCGCTGCTCCACCCACAACTTCAGGAGGTTGCGCGCCAGCACGAAGCCGAGCGCGAGCAGCAGCGTCACGCAGACGCCGATCATCGCGTAGAAGACGCCTTCGGCCAGGACCGGCAGCGCGATCTCGGTCGTGGTGTTGGAGAGCCAGATCAGGCCGGCCAGCAGCCCGATCAGCAGCACCGCCGCGGCGATGAGCACCCGCGGGTTGTCGAGCGGCCGCCGCCGCGCGTCAGGCCGCGCGTCAGGGTCGCCTGGCGAGATGCCCAGAATGCCCAAGGGTCACTCAGCGGATAAAGGTGAACGTCGCCCGGCCCGAGCCGTCATCCCGGCTGAACGGCCAGAGCGTCCACAGCGAGACGTTGCGGCGCGGCGTCGCGAACAGCCGCACCCGCACGTAGTACTCGGCGTTCGGCTCGAGCGGCTGCGCCGGCTCGAGCAGCACGCGCTGGAACTCCGTCATCCAGCCCTTGACCTCGGGCTCCTGTCCGGACCGATTCGACTCGAGCACCCGGCCGTCGCGCATGCGCGAGACCTGGAAGCTGCCGGTCAGCGAGTCGAACTTGACCTGCGCCTCCACCCGCGCGTGCGCCATCAGCGCGTCCACCCACAACGACGACGGGCGGCGCAGCTCGACGTCGAAGGCATACGTGAGCGTGACGCCGCCGCGGACGAGCTCGCGCGCGTCGGGCGTCCACGCGGCCGGCGCCGCGAACGTCGCCAGCACCTTGCCCTCGGACACCACGGGCGTCACCTTCACTTCGCCGTCAGCCAGCAGCACCACGCTGCCGGCAACGAGCGCGAGGGCGGCCGCGGCTGCGCGTCTCATCAATTACTCTCTGGTCTTCAGGAGCGCGTTGAGCTCGTCCTTGAACTCGTCAAGGTCGCGGAAATTCCGGTAGACCGAGGCAAATCGCACGAACGCCACTTTGTCGAGGGCTTTCAATGCCTGCATCACGACGGCGCCGATGTCCGTCGTCGGGATCTCCCGTTCGGACTTGTCCTGCAGCATCGTCTCGATCCGATCCGCCACCGACTCGAGCGCGCCGATGCGGACCGGTCGCTTTTCACACGCCTTCAGGAGGCCGGCCACCAGCTTTTGACGGTCGAACCGTTCGCGGCTGCCGTCCTTTTTGACGACCATGTACGGAATTTCGTCGATGCGCTCGTAACTCGTGAAGCGCCGGCCGCACTTCAGACACTCGCGGCGGCGCCGAATCACGTCGCCGTCCTTGCTCTCTCTCGAGTCGACCACCTTGTCGCCGAGGTGGCCGCAGTAGGCGCATTTCACCCGACCCTGCCCTCCTCCGACTCGACGGCTGCCGGGCGCATGCCTTTGAGACCCGCGAGCGTGAGACCATCCTGCCACATGTACACGAGGCCCAGTATCGTCACCGGCACGAAGGACACCGCGTGCAGGACGATGGCCGCGGCCGCGGCGACCGTCGCGTCCGCCCCAAAGAGCGTCGTCATCGCGACCTGATAGAAGTAGTGAAAGCTGCCCGTCCCGCCCGGCGTGGGCACCGACACGCCCACCGTCAGGTAGCCCATCACAAGGAACGAGCCGATGATGGGCAACGTCAAATCGAAGGCCAGCGTGGTCAGCCAGATATCCAGCGCAATCGACGACCAGAGCGGCAGCGACCAGAGCATGGCGAGCCCCAGATGGGCAGGATTCCGCATCACCAGCAGGCCTTCGGCAAAGGTCCGGGCGAGGTGCGTCAGTGTCGTGCCGATGCGTTCCGGGAGCCACCGGCTGAGCGCCGCGATCCAGCGCGCCAGCCGTTCGGGGTGCCCGGCGAGAATGAACAACCCGACGAGCGCGACCACCGCACTCGCAGCGGCGATGAGTCCCGCCAACCGGACCTCGCGGCCCACCGGCACGCCCGCCAGCGGGATTGCGAGTGCGAACAGCAGCAGCACGGTCACCACGTCCAGCAGCCGTTCGATGACGACCGTGGCGAACGTCGAGGTGGCATTCAGGCCGTGCTTCCGTGCGAGCAGATACGGCCGCACGACTTCGCCGATGCGCGCCGGCAGCAGGAAGAGCAACGCGAAGCCGATGATGGTGGTCCGCAGCGCGGTCCGGAATTCCGTCGGGCCGATCGGTTCCAGCAGCACGCGCCAGCGGATCGCGCGGAACACGTACGTCATCATCGTCGCGGCGACCGCGGCGAGAATCAGGCCGGGATGGGCGTGCGCCATCGCGCGCCACATCTCGCCGGGATCGATGTCTTTCAGGAAGAGCCAGAGCAGCCCGACCGTGAGTACGAGGACAACAACGGTGGACCAGCGGACGCGGAGTCGCAAGGGCGCTCCGTTTCTACTATAAGATCTGCGGCAAGTCTATGGGAAAGCGAGAGTTACTCATCGCCGCTTCGGTGATCGTCCTCGCGGCGATTGTGTATCAGTTCACCGCGCCCGCGCCGAAGGACGGCGAGGAAGGCTTCTCGCTGCGCCGCGTGTTCGACGGCATGCGGCGCGAGATGAACGAAGACGCGGCGAAGAACGACTTCGTCCAGAAGGGCACGATCCCCGTCGGTCCCGGCGTCGAGGTGATTCGCATCTCCACGTCTCGTTCGGTCCCGGTCACGGTCGAAGGCGAGGATCGGACGGACATCGCGTACGAAATGCCGGTGCAGTCCACGGGCCCGGACGCGGCGAGCGCGCTCGGATACGCCAGGCGCAGCACCGTCGAAGTGGACGATCAGGGGTCGCAAATCGGCATCAGCACCTACTTTCCCAACGAAGGGCGGCAGACCGGCTCCCTCACGCTCAAGGTGCCCTCGCGGCTGACGGTGCGGATCGAGCCTGGCGGCCGGCCGAGGGTGAAAGGCGTGGCGGCCGTGCGCCTGAGCCGCGTCACGGGCGAAGTCGTCCTCGAGCACATCCGCGGCGACGTGTCCGGCACGCACGTCAGCGGCGATTTGACCGTGAACGGCGCAGGTTCGGTCAATCTCATCCTCATCAGCTCGCGCGTCAAGCTCAGCGGGATCGAGCGCGGAGTCACCGCGAACTCCCGCAGCGGTGAGTGTGAGGTGCGTGAATCGCACGGGCCGATCGTCCTCACGGCCAACAGCACGCGCGTCACGATCGCGGCGCATGACGGCCCGATCGATATCGACGGCGAGGGCGGGCAGATCAAGGTGGACCGCCCGCTGAAGCCCGTCCGGATCGACATTCGTCGCGCGTCGGTGGACGTGTCGCTCGCGGGCGTCACGCCGATGACCATCGTGACCAGCGAGGCGCCGCTGCAGCTGACGATCGAGGGCAATCCCGGCATCCAGGTGGACGTCACCTCGATGAGCGGCGGCATCACGGCGACGGATTTCTCCCTGGAGCCCGAGAAGTCGGAGCGCGCGTCGCGCCTCACGCACGAGTTCGGCGGCAAAGCGGCGCGCGTGATTCTCCGCAACACGCGCGCCGAGATTGTGATCGCTCGCGCGAAGTGATAGGCTCGGCCCTCTTCGGGACTCATGCCAATGCCCGTCGTGCTCGACACCCAGATCGGCTCGCTCACCCTCGTCCGCCGCGGCAAAGTACGCGACGTCTATGACCTCGGCGAGCATCTGCTCATCGTCGCCACCGATCGCATCTCGGCGTTCGACTACGTCCTGGGATCCGGCATTCCCGACAAGGGCGCCGTCCTCACACAGCTGTCGGCGTTCTGGTTCGACCTGCTGAAGGACATCACGCCGCATCATCTCGTCACGATCGACGTGGATGAGTTCCCCGCCGTGACGCGGTCGTACAAGGACATGCTGCGCGGCCGGTCGATGCTGGTGCGGAAGACGTCGCCGCTCCCGGTCGAGTGCGTCGCGCGCGGCTACCTGTCGGGATCGGGCTGGAAGGATTACGGCAAGTCGGGCGCCGTGTGCGGCGTCGCGCTGCCGGCCGGTTTGCGCGAGTCGGACCAGTTGCCCGAGCCGATCTTCACGCCGGCGACCAAGGCGGAATCCGGCCACGACGAGAACATCTCGGAGGCCGAGGCGGGCGCCATCGTCGGACGGGAGCTCATCAGCCGCCTGCGCGACCTGACCTTGAGCCTCTACAGCCGGGGCGTCGCCCACGCGCTGTCACGGGGCATCATCATCGCCGACACCAAGTTTGAGTTTGGCCTCGCGGACCAGGCGGGCACCCAGGAACTCATCCTCATCGACGAGGTCCTCACGCCCGACTCGTCCAGGTTCTGGCCGGCCGGCGAGTACGTGCCGGGCCGGGGCCAGCCGAGCTTCGACAAGCAGTTCGTCCGGGACTACCTGGAACGCATCGGCTGGAACAAGCAGCCCCCGGTTCCCTCCCTGCCCGACGACGTGGTGCTGGGGACGAGGGCCCGGTATGTTGAAGCGTACGAACGGCTTACGGGCCGGACGTTCACCGCGAAATAGGCCGCTCCGATGATGCGTGACGACCTCGCCTCCCTCGTCCAGCAGATGGTTGACCGCGGCATCCTCTTCGACGACGCGCAACGCGAGTTCGAGCGGACCTTCCTCACACGCGTGCTGGCCAAGACCAACTTCAACGTCTGCAAGGCTGCCCGCATGACCGGCATTCATCGCAATACGCTGAGCCGGAAGATCGCCGCCTACCGGATCAAGAAGAGCGCCTGAAAACAGTTCGCCGTTGACAGTCTCCAGGCGGCTTGCCTAGAATTGGCAGTCGGCCACATCGACTGCTAACAGTCCGAGGGACGGACTGCCAAGGCGGCGAGGCCGGACAACCCAGCGCCAACGCCCTCGGCCGGACCCCCGGGACGCAACGCACCCGCGGCGGCCAAATGGAAAGGACCGTTATGAACGTCAGACCTCTGCACGACCGCATCATCGTCCAGCGACTCGAGGAAGAAGAACAGCGCGTGGGCGGCATCATCATTCCCGACACGGCCAAGGAAAAGCCGCAGCAGGGCAAGATCATCGCTGTCGGCAAGGGCCGGATCGAGAAGGACGGCAAAGTGACGCCACTCGACGTCAAGGCCGGGGACACCGTGCTGTTCGGCAAGTACGCCGGGCAGGAAATCAAGATCGATGGCAGCGAGTACCTCATCATCCGCGAGGAAGAAGTCCTCGGCGTGATCGAGAAGAAGTAGGAGACGAGCAATGGCGAAGCAGATTGTGTACGGCGAGGACTCGCGGCAGGCGATCCTTCGCGGCGTGAACGCGCTGGCCGACGCGGTGAAGGTCACCCTGGGCCCCAAGGGCCGGAACGTCGTCATCGACAAGAAGTTCGGCTCCCCCACCATCACCAAGGACGGCGTGACGGTGGCCAAGGAGATCGACCTCAAGAACCCGCTCGAGAACATGGGCGCGCAGATGGTGCGCGAGGTCGCGAGCAAGACCTCGGACACCGCCGGCGACGGCACCACGACGGCGACCGTGCTCGCGCAGGCGATCTTCCGCGAGGGCATCAAGATGGTCGTCGCGGGCGCCAACCCGATGGAGCTCAAGCGCGGCATCGAGAAGGCCGTGGAGGCCATCGTCGGCGAGCTGAAGAAGCTCTCGAAGGAAGTCGGCAAGGACTCGAAGGCCGTCGCCCAGGTCGGCACGATCTCGGCGAACAACGACGACACGATCGGCAAGATCATCGCGGAAGCGATGGACAAGGTCGGGCGTGACGGCGTCATCACGGTCGAAGAGGCCAAGAGCATGGAGACCTCGCTCGAGGTCGTCGAGGGCATGCAGTTCGACCGCGGCTACCTCTCGCCGTACTTCGTGACCGATCCGGAGCGCATGGAGTGCGTGCTGGAGAACCCGGTCGTGCTGATCCACGAGAAGAAGATCAGCGCGATGAAGGACATGCTGCCGCTGCTCGAGCAGGTGGCGCGCGGCGGCCGGCCGCTCGTCATCATCGCCGAGGACGTGGACGGCGAAGCGCTGGCCACGCTCGTGGTGAACAAGCTGCGGGGCACGCTGCAGGTCGCGGCGGTCAAGGCGCCGGGCTTCGGCGACCGTCGCAAGGCCATGCTCGAGGACATCGCGATCCTCACCGGCGGACGGGCCATCACCGAGGACCTCGGCATCAAGCTCGAGAACATCAAGATCGAGGACCTCGGCAAGGCCAAGAAGATCACGATCGACAAGGACAACACGACGATCGTGGAAGGCGCCGGCACGCAGTCCGGGATTGAGGGCCGGGTCAAGCAGATCCGCACCCAGGTCGAGGACACCAGCTCCGACTACGACCGCGAGAAGCTCCAGGAGCGCCTGGCGAAGCTCGTGGGCGGCGTCGCGATCATCAAGGTCGGCGCGGCGACCGAGACGGAGATGAAGGAGAAGAAGGCGCGCGTCGAAGACGCCATGCACGCGACCAAGGCGGCCGTCGAAGAGGGCATCGTGCCCGGCGGCGGCGTGGCCCTGCTTCGCGCGTCCAAGGCGCTCGACAGCCTGAAGCTCGAGGCTGACCAGAAGGTGGGCGCCGACATCGTGCGGCGCGCCATCGAGTCGCCGTTGCGCTGGATCGCCCAGAACGCGGGCGTCGAGGGCTCGATCGTCGTCCAGCGGGTCAGGGAATCGAAGGATCCGGCCTTCGGTTACAACGCCGCCACCGACGTCTACGAGGACCTCTCGAAGGCCGGCGTCATCGACCCGACGAAGGTCGTCCGGTCGGCGCTCCAGAACGCGGCATCCATCGCCTCCCTGCTGCTCACGACCGAAGCGATGGTCGCCGAGCTGCCGGAAGAGAAGAAGGACGCTCCGGCCGGCGGCCCCGGCGGCGGCATGGGCGGAATGTACTAAAGAAGTTCGAAGTTCGAAGTTCGAAGAGAAGGCAGCACACGCTGAAACGGCCCGGTTGGCGAAAGCCAGCCGGGCCGTTTCCTTTTGAACTTCGAACTTTGAACTTCGAACTTAACCAGCGTCAGAGCTACTTGCCGGGCCGGCGAACGAAGTCGCTCGGCAGCGGCGGCGTGCTCGCCGGCGGACGGCGATGGTGCGTCGCTTGCTCGTACGCGTAGGCGAACGCGATCAGACGCGGCTCGGAGAACGCGCGTCCGCTGAACGTTACGCCTGACGGGAAGGTGGCTACGGTGGCGGTGGCCGGCAGGAACCCGCCGGGCACCGTGATGCTCGGATAACCTGCCTTCGCCGGCGTGCCCGCGAAGCTGTTCGCGGAGGCGAGAATGGCGTCGAAGTCGTCCTCCGTGCCCCTGATGCCGTCGGGCCCGTTGTACACGGCATCCAGCGCGCCGCGGGAATCCGCGATGTCCCGAGCACGGTCCGAGAGGTAGCGAATGGTGTCGGGGCTGCCCGGGCTCGTGTTGAGCTGGTTGGCCGCGATGAAAATCGCCTGCCCGTACTTCATCGGCGGAACGAAGGTGCTATTGAACGCAATGATCTCGGCCATCGTGTGACGCGGCGCCCCTGGAGTGGCGGCGAGGTACGCGTTGAGGTCGTGCTTCTGCCCGTACATCAGCACCGTCGAGCAGTTGGCCGGTGGCGGGAAGGTGGTACAGATGCCGAGCCCACCAGGCACCGACAGGATCGTTTCCACGGTTGCGCCTTGCGCGCGAAGCTCTGCGATCGCGGCATTCATGATGTCCGCGCGGTTGTTCGGGAACGGCGGCACGGCGATGCGCGCGCCCTGCAGCGCCTTCTTGTCGAGGAACTGCGTGTAGTCGTCGAAGCAGTTCCCCGGCGTGAGGCAGGGATTCGTCGCCGGATCGGCGGGATCGAACCCGGCCAGGACGCCGAGCATCCGGGCGGCGTCCTCGACCGTCCGTGCGATCGGGCCGGCGGTGTCCTGATCGGCGGTGATTGGAATGATGCCGTCGCGACTGACGAGGCCGACCGTCGGCTTGATGCCGACGACACCGTTGGCGCTCGCGGGGCTGAGGATCGAGCCCGACGTTTCCGTGCCGACGGCAAGCATCGCGAGGTTCGCGTTGACCGCAATGCCCGAGCCCGAGCTCGATCCACCGGTCTGCAGGACGGGCCGGCCGTCGCCGCCCGGCAGCGGACGCGGGTCGTAGGGATTGAAGCCAAACAAGCCAAGCGAGCTGTAACCAGTGGGCATGCCATTGGCGATGAAGTTGGCGAACTCGGTCAACGTCGCCTTGCCGAGGATGATCGCGCCGGCATCGCGCAGCTTCCTGGTGATGGTCGCGTTGTCCGGCGGGATGGATCCTGCGAGCGCCACGGAGCCGGCCGTGGTCGGCATGTCAAAGGTGTCGATGTTGTCCTTGAGGATCACGGGGATGCCTTCGAGCGGAAGCCGGGCGATCCCGGGGTGCCGGAACTGATCGGCGAGCCGGGCGTGCTGCAACGCGTTCGCGTTGATATGGATGTAGGCATTCACCGCCGGACCGGCATCCTCGTACGCGGCGATGCGATCGAGGTACATCCCGACGAGCTGCTCGGTGGTCACGAGCTTCGTCTGCAGCGCCTTCAGCACCTGGCCGACCGTGGCCTCGACGAGCTGCAGCTCCGCGGTTCCCTGGTGCTGGCCGGCACCGACCGACAGGGTGAGCGAACCGACCAGCAGGACCGCGAGTGAAACGATGAACCGTAGTCCTCTCATATCAAGCCTCCAGTGTGGGGGCCCGATGATCCGCCTCACCCGCCCACGAGTCAATGAGGTAGTTTCCCTACCCGAAAGTTCGAAGTTCGAAAGGAAACGGCCCGCCTGGTTTTCACCAGCCGGGCCGTTTTCAGCTTGCGCTGTCTTTCCTTCGAACTTCGAACTTTCTCGTTAGTGCAGCCGGAACTCCAATTGAATGATGACCTTGAACGCCACCGGCTTGCCCTGGAAGGTGGCCGGACGGAAGCGCCACTTGCGGGCCGCGGCGAGCGCTTCGAGATCGAGGCCGAAGACCTTGTCGAGCGACTTGTGGATGCGCACCTCGCCGACGAGGCCGTTCTCGAGCACCACGGCTTCCACCTCGGCGACGCCCTGAATCTTGGCGCGCATGGCCTCGCTCGTGTACTTCGGCTTCTCTTCCTGGAGGAGGAGCGGGTTGTTCACGCCGGCGCCGGGGGCGTAGGCGCCGCCGCCAAAACCTTTGTCCTTGCCGTCACCGACGCCGTCGCCCGCGCCTCGGCCGAGTCCGCGGCCCCGGCCGCCGCCGCCGATGTCGGCCAGCGAAACGGACGACGTGCCGGTCGCCTGCAGCACCGACGCCGCGCTCGTCTCAACCGGCGCGTTCAGAATCGGCACGGGAGGCGGAGGCACTGTGGGCTGTGGGACCGGCGTGACGACCGCCGGCGTCGGCGGCACGTGCTTCGGAACTTCCATTTTCTTAGCGGGCGCGGGCGCCGGGCTGCCGCCGCCACCACCGCCGGGACCCGCTTCGCTCAGGAACACGACTTTCAGGTCCTGCATCAACTGCGCGCTCTGCTCCGGCGCGACCGTCAGCGCCACGAGGAGCAGCGCCAGGATGCCGCCATGGATCATCATGGAGACGCCCATCGCCCGTCCGAGCTTGCGCTCGTCACGGGTGTCGAAGACGGACTGCGACCCCAGCCACGAGCCGCTCGGTTTCGGCGGCTGAGCGTTGGGTGGCGATCCGCCCGGGAGCACGGCCTGGTCGCTATTCATTTGTGAAGAACTAGCCTGAGACAGTATACCCACGGAACGCCTCAGAAGTTTCGTTGGAACCTGCTGCAAGATGGGTGCCTTCCGGCCTCGCAGCCCCTCCGCATCCACCCGGCGGGCGTCCCCAGAGGTTTGGACGAAGACTGTCACCGCCCGGCCGCACCCCTCGTATAATTGGGCCTGCGCCGGACCGGCAGCCCGGCAGGAGTCATTCCATGAATTTCGGCATCTGGGAACTGCTGATCATCCTGTTTATCGTGATTCTTCTGTTCGGCGCGAACCGGCTGCCCGAGCTCGCCAAGGGCATCGGCAAGAGCGTGAAGAACTTCAAGGAAGCCGTGAAGGAACCGGAAGACAAGAGCGCCAAGCCGTAGAGTCAGATCACGATTCGCTTCTCGCCCACCCGCCTGGTGACCCGCTCGCGGTCGAGCCATTCGAGCAGCGGGATCGCAAACTTCCGGCTCAACTCGTAGCGCGTCTTGAACGCCGCCACGTCGAGGGACGCGCCCGCTTTCAGGGCGCGCACCTCTGATTTCAGGCGCTCCAGCGCGTCGGGGTGAAAGTACACGCCCTCGAGCCGCGCGATCCGGCGATCGCGGACCAGTCCCTGCAGAAGCCGCTCGACCGCGCCCGGCGCCAGCTGGACCCGGCTCGCCACCGCCGCGACTTCCGGCGGCATGAGGCCGCCACTCCGGATGGCCTCTTCAATCGCCTGCCGCGCGCGCTCTTCGTCGGCCGATCGTCCGGGCTGATAGCTCGCCAGCGCAACCCGATCGGCGCCGCGGAGCTTGCCCTCCGCGGCCAGGCGCGCGAGCGTCATCTCGAATACGGCCGGATGCCAGCCGGCCGCGACCCGTTCGCGGAGCGCTTCCCGCGGCACGCCAGGTTCCGACGGCGATTCACGATGAAACGCGTCGAGGACGCCCAGCACGCGCTGCGCCAGGCCCGCTTCCAGCTGACCGTCGAAGAGCTGCGTCCCGCTGCTGACCGCCGCGCCGCTCGCGACGAGTCCGGCGGCCAGCTCGGCCGCGGCGGCCGCATCGAGTCCGCCTCGTCGGATGAACATCGCGGTATCGAGACCCGCGCCGCCCGCCTCTCGAAGCCAGAGCGTTGCGGCATCAGTGGCGCTTTGCAGTTGTTCGAACCGCGCAAACGCGCCCGCGCGCCGGACGCCCCCTGACGGCGGCTCCGGATCCAGGACGAGGGCGCCGCCGACCGTGACGGCGGGCGACGACAGCCGCAGCACCGTGCGATCGCCGCGCGTCACGACGACCGATCGATCGAGGCGCACGCGGGCGAAGGCTTCCCCGCCCGGCGGCACGACGACACCGAGATCGCCGGGACGCGCCGGTTGCCACGCGCCACCGGGCGCGCGCACCGCCGCGACGAGCAGCCGCGCGGCGGCATCCGCGGTGCCGTGATGGAGGCGAAGCCGCGCGCCGTGTTTGAGCGGTGGCGCGGACCCGAGCAACCGGACATGCAGATCCGCGCGACGCGTGACGGCGAGCGCGCCGGGTGTCGACAACGTCACGCCACGCGCCAGATCGCTCGCGTCCACGCCGCTCAGATTGACCGCGGCGCGGGACGCCGCGCGAACGGCCGGCACCGGACGGCCGTGCACGTGAATGCCGCGGATGCGGACCCGCTGCCCGGCCGGCAGCACCGCCAGCGCGTCGCCCTCCGCGATCGCCCCGGACACCAGCGTGCCCGTCACGACCGTGCCGAATCCCTTCACCGGAAACACGCGATCGACGGGAAGGCGGACGACGCCGGCGCGTTCCTGACGCGCCTCGGATCGCGCCTGCGCCGCAAGCGCCTCCACGAG
>Ga0137313_1000323_pt1 | contig 15895 bp, 13 predicted proteins | sample EasRivERMZT166_2_FD_102287 | JGI IMG/M metagenome (GOLD analysis project Ga0137313, IMG submission 102287) | Soil microbial communities from meander-bound floodplain in the East River, Colorado, USA - East River MetaG ERMZT166_2 | ecosystem: Environmental > Terrestrial > Soil > Floodplain ...
CTTTGCGCGCACACCGCTCGCTCGCTGGTATGCGCGGGAGCGACGCCTGCGCGCGGTCAAGGACTGATGTGTTACCTATGTCCCTTGCCGCTTTTGTTACCTCGACTCTTGCCGGTTCAGTACCTGGCGTACCTGGCGTACCTGGCGTACCTGGCGTACCTGAGCGTCCTGGGTGTGGTGGCAGCATCGCCGCCCCAATCGCCGACGCTCGTGATCGCCTATCGGGCTGCGTCGGAGGACGACGCGTCTGCCGGACGGCTGCGAGTGGCCCTCGCGGCGGGCAAGGCGGCGACGGCGGTCGTGGCGGAGTTCGAATGCCGCGTCTCCGCCCGGCCGAACGCCGATGCGCCGCAAGGCGACGCCGACCAGTTCTGGAGAATCCACGCCGAGCTGACGAAGAACGCAAAGGGGCGTGTTTCGGCGCGGGTCAGATACCGATTGGTGAAAGCGTCCGGCGCCGGCGTCGAACAGGAAAAGGTGATCGTGCTCGATGGCCGCGAGACGGTCGCGATTGACGGGTTCAGCGCGCGAACAGACTGCCGGTACGATCGGATCCTCGTGACGATTTCTGGCGCGTGAGGATCTGCCCGGGCCGCTCGCCGGTCACTTTGGCATCGCGCACCACGGAAACGCCGTTCACAATCACGTGCGGGATGCCGTCCGGAAACGCGTGCGGCGCCTGGTACGTCGCGGTGTCGCGGACGCGCGCGGGATCGAACAGCACGAGATCGGCCGGCGCCCCGTCACGAATCACGCCGCGGTCGGCGATGCCGAGCTGCGCGGCCGGCAACGACGTCATCTTCCGCACGGCTTCTTCCAGGCCGATCACCTGACGCTCCCGGACGTACACGCCCAGCACCCGCGCGTTGTTGCCGTACCCGCGCGGATGTGGCGCGCCGACGCCCGGCTCCACCACGCTGGCGTCGGCCGCGACGCTCACCGACGGATGCTTCATGATCGCCGCGATGTCGTCCTCGCTCATGAAGTGGTAGACCATCGCCGCCCCGCCGCGCCGCATGAGATCGCGCGCGGCCTCGAGCTGCGCGTCCGGCGAGCCCGATCCGGACAGCTTGATGGCGACGTCCTTCATCGACAGGCCGTTCAGCGACGGGTCCGGCCGGAAGCTCGCGACCGTCGTCCACGAGAGGTCCGTAAACCCCCGTTCCGCAAGTAGTTGCTGCATCTCGGCTTTGATCTTCGTCCACGACGCCGGATCCTCGAGGCGCGCGCGCACGGCGTCGTCGCCGCCCTCCAGCGCCCAGGCGGGAAACCGGATCGAGAGCGAGGACGCGCCGGCCGTGTAGGCGTACTGATCGGCGTTGATCTTCATGCCGCGCGCGCGGGCGTCATCGATCAGCTTGAGCGCCGCGGCGCTCGAGCCCCAGCGGCTCGGGCTGTCCACTTTCAGGTGGGAGATCTGCACCGGGATATCGACCAGCCGGCCGACTTGAATCGACTCGGCGACGGCCTCCAGCAGAAGCGTCCCTTCGTTTCTCATGTGGGTCGCGTAGACGCCGCCCTGATTCGCCGCCACGCGCGCCAGCTCGACAATCTCGTTGTTCCGCGCGTACGTGCCCGGCACGTACTGAAGCCCGGTCGAGAACCCGAGCGCGCCCGCGACCATACCCGCGAACACGCTGGCCTTCATGCGGTTGATCTCGGCGATGGTGGACGGCCGGTTCACGCGGCCCATCACGGCGGTCCGCACGGTGTTGTGGCCGACGAGCGTGCCGTAGTTCACCGCCACGCCGGTCTCGCGGATCCGCGTCAAGGCCTCGCCGATCGAAGAAGCCGACGACCCGCAGTTCCCCGCCACGATGGACGTCACGCCCATGCGGATGAAGTTCTCGGCGAGCGGACGGTCGGCGACGTCGTCGGCATGCGTGTGCACGTCGATGAAGCCGGGCGCGACGACGAGGTTGGCGGCGTCGATGGTCTCGCGGGCCGGCCCCGTGATGGATCCGACGCCGACGATCAGGCCGCCGCGAATCGCGACGTTGGCCCGGCGCGCGGGCGCGCCCGTGCCGTCAATGACGCGGCCGCCGAGGATGAGCAGGTCGAACGGCGCCTGCTGTGACGCGAGCGCCGCCGTGAGCGTCGCGGCCAGCGCGCATCCGATCGCGGCAAGGGTCCGAACGGCCATGCGATCTCAGCTGAAGTGCCGGCCGAACCAGTAGAGCGCGGCCACGACGACGATCTCGATGATCACGACGAGGACGTACGTGCGCGTGAAGTCCGTTTCCTGCTGCTGGCCGGGAAGCGCGCGGCCGGGTCCGGGCATTTCGGGCAGTATAGAATCTCGACCGGCCGCAATGCGCGTTTTTTCCACCGATCACAAGGTCATCGGCCTGCAGTACGCCGTCACGAGCCTGCTCTTCCTGCTCGTCGGGTTCCTGTTCATCCTGCTTGTGCGGTGGCATCTGGCGTGGCCGACAGACATGCTGCCCGAGTTCTACACGCAGCTCGGCAGCATGCACGGCACGGTCATGGTGTTTCTGGCGGTCGTGCCGCTGGCCGTGGGCGCGTTCGGCAACTATCTCGTCCCGCTGATGATCGGCGCGCCGGACATGGCCTTCCCGCGCCTGAACATGCTGAGCTACTGGCTCTACCTGGCGGGCGGCCTCGTCATGATGGCAGGTTTCTTTCTGCCAGGCGGCGCCGCGTCGTCCGGCTGGACGTCGTATCCGCCGCTTGCCGACTTCGCCACCGCCGGGCAAACCGCGTGGCTGTTCGGCATGTGCCTCATCATCTTCTCGTCGCTGCTCGGGTCGATCAACATCATCGTGACGATCGTGCAGCTGCGGGCGCCGGGCCTGACGTTCATGCGTCTCCCCTTCTTCATCTGGGCGCAGCTCGTGACGTCGTTCCTGCTGCTGCTGGCGTTTCCGCCGCTGCAGGGCGCGGCCGTTCTGCAGCTGATGGATCGGCTGGCGGGCACGAGCTTCTTCCTTCCGACGGGTCTCGTCGTCTCAGGCGAGGCCGTGCGGGCGTCGGGCGGCGGCAGCCCGATCCTCTGGCAGCACCTCTTCTGGTTTCTCGCGCATCCGGAAGTGTACGTTCTCATCCTTCCCGGCCTCGGCATCGTCGCCGAAGTGATCGCGAACGCGACGCGCAAGCCGCTGTTCGGCTACCGCGCGCTGGTCGCGTCCGCGTTGTTCATGGGGACGATGTCGTTCGTCGTCTGGGCGCATCACATGTTTCTCACGGGCATGGGCCCGACCATGAGCGCGTTCTTCCAGGTGACGACGATGATCATCTCGGTGCCGTCGGTCGTCATCATCTCGTGCCTGCTGCTGTCGTTGTGGGGCGGGTCGATCCGGTTCACGGTACCCGCGCTGTTTGCGCTCGCGTTCCTGCCGATGTTCGGCATCGGCGGCCTCACCGGCCTGCCGCTCGGCCTGGCCGCGACGGACATCCCGCTGCACGACACGTACTACGTCATCGGCCACTTTCACTACATCGTGGCGCCCGGGACGCTCTTCGCGATCTTCGCCGGCATCTACTACTGGTTCCCCAAGGTCACGGGCCGGACGCTCAATGACACGCTGGGCCGCGTCCATTTTTGGATCTCGCTCATCGGGATGAATATGGTCTTCTTCCCGATGTTCCTGCAGGGACTGGCGGGGATGAATCGGCGCCTCTACGATGGCGGGCGGTCGTACTCGTTCTTGTCCGGCTTCGAAGGCTCGTTCACGCACCAGGCAGTCGGCACGATTCTGCTCGGCTCCGCGCAGCTCTTCTTCATCTTCAATCTGGTGTGGACGCTCACGAAGGGCCGGCGCGCGGCGGAGAATCCGTGGCAGGCGACGACGATCGAGTGGAGCACGACGTCACCGCCGCCGCACGAGAACTTCCACGCGACGCCGACGGCGCATCGAGGACCGTACGAGTACAGCGTGCCAGGGGCGGCGGCCGATTTCACGCCGCAGACCGAGGCGCCGCAATGATTCCGTACACGACCGAGCCCCGGTCCGATACGCGCGTGACCAACGTGACGATGGGGATCTGGCTGTTCCTCGCGTCGGAGGTCATGTTCTTCGGCGCGCTGTTCTCCGCCTACGCGCTGCTCAGGGTCGGCGCGCCCTCCTGGCCGAGCGGCCGGGACGTGTTGTCGCTCTTCATCGGATCGGCCAATACTTTTGTTCTCTTGTGGATGACGGCGGCTGTGTGGCGCGCGCGCGCCAGGCCGGATCGGACGCGGCTGTGGCTTGTCACGAGCACGGGACTCGCGATCGTCTTCCTCGGTTTCAAGGGCATCGAGTACGCCGGTGAGATTCGGAGCGGGCTCCTGCCCTCGGCGAGCACGTTCCTCGCGATGTACTTCACGCTGACGGGCCTCCATGCCCTGCACGTCATCGGAGGCATCGCCGCCAATGTCTGGATTCTCGCGGGCGCCGGCCGCGTGCCCGCGCCACTGACGGCCGGCCGCGTCCGCGCCGTCACGCTGTACTGGGCATTTGTGGATGTGGTGTGGCTGGCGATCTTTGGATTGATGTATCTGTCATGAGGATGCTCAGGGCGGCAGTAGCCGCAGGGCTTCAGCCCTGCGGATCCCGCGGCGGGCTAAAGCCCGCCGCCTACTGTCTCATTTGGCTACTGGCTCAATCCCCCCTCCTCGCCTGCCCCGTCTGTTTTCAGATCGACGACGGGCACACGGCCGCCGGCGTGCGAGCCGCCGTCTGGGTCCTGCTGGGCGTGACCTGCGCCGTCCTCGGCGGCTTCGCGGTGTTTGTGCGGCGATTGGTGCGGCGACCGTGACGATCGACCTCCTGCTCAAGCTCGTACACGGGCTCATGCTCACGCTCTTCGCGGGCTGGGCGATCTACTTCGTCTACGTGCTCTTCCGCTTCCGCCGCGGACGTCAGCCGCAGGCGAGCTACGCGGGCGCCAGGGGCAGGTGGGCGTCGGGCGTCGAGATCGGCGTGATTGTCGCGGAAGCGGTGCTCCTCGTCGGGTTCGCGCTCCCCATATGGTCACGCGTCATGTCCGCCGGTCCGGCCGACTCCCACGCGGTCGTCATCCGTGTCGTGGCGGAACAGTTCGTCTGGAACGTTCATTACCCGGGCGCGGACGGACAGTTCGGACGCACGGCCGCGGATCTGATCACCCCGACGAACCCGCTCGGCCTCGATCGCACTTCGGACACGGGAAAAGACGACGTCGTCCTGCTGAGTGAAATCCATCTGCCCGTGGGACGGCCGGTGGTCGTGCACCTGTCGAGCAAGGACGTGATCCACAGCTTCGGCGTGCACGCCTTCCGAGTGAAGCAGGATGCGATTCCCGGCACGCGATCGCAGATCCGGTTTACGCCGGCCGGCAGCGGCGAGTTCGAGATCGCGTGCTCCCAGCTCTGCGGCGTCGGCCACCATCGCATGCGCGGAGTGATCACCGTCGAATCGGAGGAGGCGTACCGCGCCTTCCTCGCCAAAGAGGCCGCGGCACAGAAGTGAAGATGGAGCTTACTTTCCGACCGCCCGCCGCACCTGTTCCGCGTAGTGCCGTGACATCCCCGACGCCGCGTCCAGCACGGCCGTGCGCACGCGCTCGGTGACCGCGCTGTGACGCGCGATGCGCTCCAGCACCTGACTACGGTTGTAATCCGATCGCATGGACTTCGTCGTGGCCACGGCGTCGAGGAGATCCCGTTCGGCCAGGCTCGGGGACTTGAGGAACGCGTCGAGCACCTCACCCTGGTAATGATCGGAGTCGATCTTGGCGACGGCGTCGAAGTACGCGCGCCGGACCGCGTCGTCCCGCAGGCCCTTCTGGGCGAGCGCGGTGAGGACCTCGGCTGCGTAGTAGTCGCTCCCGACGGTCGCGGCTGCGGCCGCGACGGCGGCCTGCTGCGCCGGGCCGAGGTTGTCCGCGCGGAGGATCTTCGTCATCACTTCCGCCTTGTAGTGATCCGACTTCATGCGCTTGACGAGTCCCAGCATGACGTCCACGTCTCCGGACGCGGGGGCGCCGGCGCCGACGATGCGCTCGATCGAGTTCGCCTGGTAGTAGTCCGACTCGATGCTGTCGATGAGCTGAATCAGCGCCTTGCGAGTCGCCGCATCCTGCTGTACCGGCGGCCCGCCGTACGTCTCGACGAGCTCCGCGAGGTAGTAATCGGATTTTGTGAGCGAGGCCGCCTGGCCGAGCACGCGCACGGCGTCCGCTGACGAGACCTTCGTGGCGCCGGGCAGCTTCTCGTAGTACTGGCTTCGCGCGTAGTCGCTCGACATCAGCGCGGTTTCCTTGAGCACGGCGTCCACGCCGCCCTGTCGCACGAGGTGCGGCAGGCGGGTGTCCACACCAATCGCGGTCCGGCGGTCGAGCTCGATCAGAAACGCGGCGAACCACGCTTTCGCCTCAGCGTCATACGGCCGCTCTTTCCCGTCGACCCGCCAGGTGCGCGTGAGCGTGCCGCCGCGCGGCTCGATCTCGAGCTGGCGCCGCACGCCGCGATCCGTCACGTCCACGCGGAAAAAGCCGTTCGAGCTGATGCGACTGATGTCGGTGAAGTCCGGCGTGAACTCGAACTGCCCTTCCGCGCGCAGATCGACCGTGCAGCCATCGCCGCTGAGCTTGACCGTCCAGCGCCGGTTCCCGTTGTCTTCCTGGATCGAGCTGGAGCTCTTGTTCAGCCCCACGCCACCACAGATTCGATCAGCCTGCGGCGTAACAGTCGTAGGGCCCTTCGCACTTTGAAGGGCCGACAGGCCCGGAATCCCGATCGGCCGACCCGCCGCTTCGACCGTCGTCGGCTCGATGACGCCGAGCGCCGCCGTCGCGACGCCGACGACCAGGCTCGTCGTCACGATCGCCAGGCGCGTGACGCGGCCGCGTCGAAGTGCCGGATTCAGAATCGCCTCGACGCGCTCTCGCATCCGCGACGGCTGCGCCATCGCCACCATCGCCGGTGACACCGGCACGCAGGCCGAACGCGCGATCGCGATGAGGCTCTCGGCGTACGAGGTGGGCCGGATACCGGCGGCGAGGACGATGTCGTCGCACGCTCGTTCGCGAAGGGCCGCGGCTCGTCGCGCCCCGAACCAGGCCAGCGGCACGCACCAGTAGACCGCACAGGTGAGCTGGCTCATGAGCTGACTGAGCGGGTCGCGTCTCGCGATATGCGCCAGCTCATGGAGCACGACGGCGCGACGAACGTCAGGCGCCCACTCGCGCGATTCAATCGGCAGGACGAGCACCGGCCGCCAAATCCCGGCCACAGCCGGCACACTCATCGCGCCGGTGACACGGACCGGGACTGAACGCTTCAACGCCAGCGAAGCGCCAACCTCGTCGGCGAGAATGGACCAGTCCGGTTCGGCCGGCGACGCCGCGCGCACGATTCGCGCAAGCCGGCGATGGCTGAGCGCGACGCGTGCGACGAGGACCAGGGCCCCCGCGGCCAGCGCCATGAGCGCCACCACGCCCCAGTCGATCCGGGTCGGAGCGACCGGCTCGACAGACGTGACCGCGGCGCGATTCTCAGTGATCTGTCCCGTGCGGGCGATGCTGAAGGCGGGAGCGGAAGCGCGAACGGAGACGCCGGCGGCAGGCGGCTGTTCGACGCTGGATGACGCCACCGCGGCCGGCGGCCAGACCGGCACGCGCCATGCCGGGGCCCCGAGCGACGCGAGCGGCAGCACCAGCAGACCGGCGAGCGCCGCGGTCCAGACGCCCGCGCGCAGGGCCGCCGAGTGGCGGCGGAGCGCGACGACGACCAGCCAGGCCAGTGACAACAACAGCAGGCCGCGAGCCGCGAGTTCGAGTACGACAGTCATCGCTATCGTCCTTCCTTGATCGCGTGGTTGACGAGACGGGAGAGCTCGGCGAGCTCTTCGCGCGAGAACTTCCCGTCCGGCAGATCGAAGAGCGCCGAGGCGGCGTCGGCCGGCGATCCGGCGAAGAACGTCCGCACGACGTGCGCCAGCGCGGTGCGCCTGGCATCCGCCGCGGCCACCACCGGCAGGTACACGTACCGGAGGCCGTCCACCTCGTGGCGCAGGTGACCCTTGTCCTTGAGGAGATTCAGCATGCCGCGCACGGCCGAGTACGACGGCGGGTCCGGCAGCTCGGCGCGGACGTCGGCGACGGTCGCGCGGCCGAGCCGGTAGACCGCCTCAAGGATCTGCCGCTCGCGGCGGCCGAGATCGGGCGGCAGCGCGGGCCGCCGGGACTTACGGGCCATGTGCCAGCACACTAGCACGTGCTAATGAATTAGCACAAGGTGCTGGCCGTTATCGGACGAACAGTGAAGCCGTCCGCGCCGGGTCGCCGTCGTTCCGCGACGCCCGCACACCCAGCACCTCGCACATGAAGTGATAGAGATGGATGTTTTCGATCGGACCCACGGTGACGCCGCGCTGCACGCGCGGCCCGGCCGCCACGAACAGGCCGCGCATCTCCTTCGTGCGTGTCGAGTAGCCGTGCGCGCCGCCGGTCTTCCAGCCCGTGGCGGCATTCCGCGCCGCCAGGTCGCGCGAGGTCACGAGCCATCCGGGCTCCACCAGTCCCACGACCGCGGGGATCCGCCGGTGCGATCCGTACTGGAGCTCCGGCGGCAGCGATTCCTTGCGATACACCGTGAGCGCCTGATGCCGGCCTGACAGCCGTTCGACAATCGCATCCGCCGTCAGCGATGGACCCGGATTGATGCCGAGCCACGCGCCGGAGTCCACGACCTCCACGTCACTTCTGGACAGGTAGTCGTCGAGCACGATCAAGCGGTTCACGCTTGTCTCGGCCAGGCCGTGATCGGACACGACCATCAACGTCGTCCGATTGATCAGGCCCGTCTGGGTCAATCCGGCGATCAGGCGTCCGATCATCCCGTCGACACGACGAGCGGCCGCGAATGTCTCTTCCGAGTCCGGTCCCGTCGAGTGCGCGGCCGAGTCCACGTCGCTGAAGTACAGCGTACTGAAGGCGGGCCGATCGGCTTCGGGCAGCGCGAGCCAGCCGAGCACCTGGTCCACGCGATCCGGATTCGGCACCTTCGTGTCGTACGGTTTCCAGTACGTCGGCAGCACCGCCTCCGAGCCCGGCCAGAACATCGCCGCGGCCTTGCGCCCCTGCCGCATCGCGGTTTTCCAGATCGGTTCCCCACCCCACCAGCGCTCGTCCTTTGCCGTGAGCGCGGACATGCTGAACCGCGCGGGTCCAATCGATCGGTCCAGGATCGTGTTCGACACGATGCCGTGATGGTCCGGAAGCAACCCGGTGACGATCGTCCAGTGATTGGGAAACGTCAGCGTCGGAAACGACGGAATCAGGCCTTCGGATCGCACGCCGCGGGCCGCCAGGCTCCGGAGCGCCGGCACGTCCACGCGATGGAGGTAATCCCATCGCCATCCATCGATCGAGATGAGGATGAGGATCGGCTGTGGCTGCGCCCGTGCCGCAGGCGTCCACACCGCCGCGAGCCAGACAACAACAGTAATAAGGATGGAGAGCAGGAAACGCCGGCGCGACACGCCAGAAGTATGGCACGTGAGGTAGCATCGCCCTGCCGATGCCGCGCCCCGCTTTCAACCTGCGCACGCGCGCGTTCGTCCTGCTGCTCGCGGCCGCCGGCGCCGCCAGCCTCGTGCTCGATGCCGTGGCCGGCCAGACGCCACCGGCCAACTGGTACAAGGGCAACACACACACCCACACCCTGAACAGCGACGGCGACAGCACGCCCGACGAAGTCGTGCAGTGGTACCGATCGCATCGGTATCACTTCCTCGTGCTGACCGATCACAACTTCCTGACCGGCGTGGACGCGCTCAACGCGCTGCACGGCGCCGACGGCAAGTTCCTCGTCATCCGCGGCGAGGAAGTCACGGACGGGTTCGAGGGCAAGCCGTTGCACATCAACGGGCTCGACGTGGCCAGCACTGTCGATCCGCAGAAGGGATCGACGGTCGCCGACGTCCTGCAACGCAACGTCGACGCAATCCGCAAGGCGAACGGCGTCCCGCACATCAATCACCCGAACTTCGGGTGGGCCGTCACCGCCGACGAACTCAAGCAGGTGAAGAACAACCGGCTGTTCGAGATCTTCAACGGCCATCCGCAGGTCAACAACCTCGGCGGCGGAGGCGTGCCGGGCACCGAAGCCGCGTGGGACGCCATCCTCACGAGCGGCACCCTGCTCTACGGCATCGCGGTGGACGACGCGCACACGTTCAAGGATCCGGGAAATCCGGCGGTGGCCGGACCCGGCCGGGGCTGGGTCATGGTGCGCGCCCCGCGCCTCGAGCCGCGCGCGATTCTGGACGCCCTGGAGCGCGGCGACTTCTACGCTACGACCGGCGTGACGCTCTCCGACTATCAGGCCACGGCGACGTCCATCAGCCTCAAGGTCGCCGCCACGACATTCGCCAAGTACCGGATTCAGTTCATCGGCGGCGGCAAGCTGCTGAGCGAAGTGGCCGCGGCGTCCGCCACCTACACGTTCACCGGCACCGAAGGCTACGTTCGCGCCAGGGTCCTCGAGAGCAACGGCATGGTCGCGTGGACACAGCCGGTGATCGTCAAGCGCTGAAATACCCGCCGGCGAGCACCGCCACCCGCGTGACGCCAAGCCGCGCGAGCTTCACGGCTGCCTCGGCGGCGCTGTGTTCGAACGCGCACGAGCAATAGAGCACGACCGTGCGCGAACCGGCGCGGCGGCGGAGCTCAGCCGCGCGGGCTTCGACTTCCGCCGCCGGGATGCTGATCGCCGTATCGAGGTGGCCCCGCTCGTACGCCTGCGCGCTGCGCACATCGACCAGAATCGCTTGATCCTTCGCGAGCAGCGTCTTCAACTCCGCCGGCTGGACGCGGCGTACGTGTTGCGGATCCGCGGGGCCCCTGGCCTTCTGCGCGGCCAGGCCCGCTCCGAACGCCAGCCAGGCCGTTACTCCAACTGCAATCGTTCCAATCATTTGACGTCGAACGTACATGTGCACTCTCCTTCTCCTGTTGATGCGTGGCTCGGCCGAGATCGGAGGCCGAGGTCGCGGGTGCTGCCTCTTGGGGCGCAATCACCGGTCACCGGCGGCGCGACGGCTTGTCTCGCCGTAGCCGCGAAGCGGCGAAGGCGGACTGGCGACGGACTCGTGCTCTCGACCGAGCGGTTGCTCCTATTTCAGGATTCGGGCCAGCACCACCTGCCGCGAATGCAGGGATTTCGCGCGACGCATTGCAAAAAGTGCGATCTGCCTGGGCCGCAGGTACGCAGGAATTCAAACCCTACGATGAAGCAGGTCTACAATCCGCGCATGCCTTCCCTGCTGCGCCGATGGCCCGTCGTCCGTCAGCTGATCGACCGCACCGACGGGACGGGCGACGATGCGATGACCGATCGCACGCGTACGCTCGGCGTGCGGACCGCCGGCGCCTCCGTCGCTCGCTCCGTCTGTCCGTACTGCGCGGTCGGCTGCGGTCAGCTCATCTTTCATCGAGACGGCAAGCTCGAGTCGATCGAGGGCGATCCGGCGTCGCCCATCTCGGAGGGCCGTCTCTGCCCGAAGGGCGCCGCCACCTACGAGCTGCTCACGCACGCCGCGCGGGCGACGCGCGTGAAATACCGCGCGCCGTTTGCGTCGGATTGGCAGGATCTGGATCCGGAAACGGCGCTCGACATGATCGCCGATCGCGTGTGGGAGACGCGCGCGCGCGGCTTCGTCGCCGAACGCGACGGGCTGCCGCTCATGCAGTGCCCGACCATCGCGCACCTCGGCGGCGCGACGCTCGACAACGAAGAGAACTACCTGATCAAGAAGCTCTTCGCCGGCGGCCTCGGCATGGTCGCCATCAGCAACCAGGCCCGGATATGACATAGCTCGACGGTGCCCGGTCTGGGCACCACGTTCGGGCGGGGCGGCGCGACCACGTCGCAGCAGGATCTCGTCAACGCCGACGCCATCCTGATCATTGGCTCCTCGATGGCGGAGGCGCACCCGGTCGGGTTCCGCTGGGTCGTGAAGGCGCGCGAGAAGGGCGCCCTCGTCATCCACGTCGATCCGCGCTTCAGCCGGACGTCCTCGATGGCCGATCTCTGGGCTCCGATTCGCGCCGGCTCCGACATCGCATTCTTCGGCGGGCTCATCAACTTCGTCCTCGCCAACGACCTCGCCTTCCGCGAGTACGTCGTCGCGTACACCAACGCGAGCGTCCTGATCCGTGAGGACTTCAAGGGACCTGACGAGCTCGAGGGGCTCTTCTCCGGCTGGCGCCCTGACGCGCGGTCGTACGACACCACCACGTGGCAGTACGACCGGGACGACGAGGGGCGGCCGCGGCGGGATCCGTCTCTGAAGCATCCGCGCTGCATCTACCAGCAGCTCATCCGTCATTTCGCGCGCTACACGCCGGAGATGGTCGAGCGCGTCTGCGGCATCCCGCGCGAGACGTTTCTGGATCTCGCGCGCCGTTACGTCGAGCGGTCGGGCCCGGATCGCACGGGCACGATCTGCTATGCGGTCGGCCTGACGCAGCATTCCGTCGGCGCGCAGATCGTGCGCTCGGCTGCGATTCTGCAGCTGCTGCTCGGCAACGTCGGCCGGCCCGGCGGCGGGGTGCTCGCGCTCCGCGGCCACGCGTCCATCCAGGGATCGACGGACATCCCGACGCTCTACGACCTGCTCCCCGGCTATCTGCCGATGCCGATGGCCGGGCCCGAGAGCGCGACGCTGTCACGGTACGTCGTGCGCTATCGCCAGCAAGCCGGGCTCTGGGCGCACTTCGATCGCTACATCGTGAGCCTGCTCACGGCCTGGTACGGTCCCGGCGGACGGGAGCACGACTTCGGCTTCGGCTGGCTCCCGCGCATTTCCGGCGATCACTCCCATCAGGGCTACTGGCTCGAGATGGCTGACGGCCGCATGGACGGGCTCTTCGTGATGGGCCAGAACCCGGCGGTCGGCGCGCCGAATGCCGCGCTCGAGCGCCGCGCGCTCGCGAAGCTCAAGTGGCTCGTCGTCCGCGACATGGTCGAGGTCGAGACCGCGACCTTCTGGCGTGACTCGCAGGAAGTGCGATCAGGCGAGACGTCACCCGATCGAATCGGCACCGAAGTGTTTTTCTTTCCGGCGGCCGGCCACGCCGAGAAGAACGGCACGTTCACCAACACGCAGCGGCTCCTGCAGTGGCACGAGAAGGCCGTGGACCCGCCTGGAGACTGCCGCACCGACGCGTGGTTCGTGTTCCACCTCGGCCGGCGCCTGAAAGCGAAGGCGGCACAGGACTCACATCCTGCCAACGCCGGACTGCGCGCGCTCACGTGGGACTATCCGACACCTGGCCCGCATCACGAGCCGGACATCGAGGCCGTGCTCCGCGAGATCAACGGCTGGACCGTCGGCGGCCGCGAGCAGCTCCGCGGTTTCTCACAGCTGGCGGCGGATGGATCGACCGCGTGCGGCTGCTGGATCTACTCGGGCGTCTATCCGGGCGCCGCCGACAATCGCGGCAGGGATCGCGAGGCCAAGGGCGCGTACGGCCATGGCTGGGGCTGGGCCTGGCCCGCCGATCGCCGCATCCTCTATAACCGCGCGTCCGCGCGGCCCGATGGCCGGCCGTGGAGCGAGGCGAAGAAGCTCGTGTGGTGGGACGAGCGCGCGGCCGAGTGGACGGGCCTCGACACGCCGGACTGCGCGCGTGACAACCCGGACGCGCTGCCGTTTGTCATGCATGACGATGGCCTGGGCTGGTTATGGGTGACGTCAGGACTCAGGGACGGGCCGCTGCCCACGCATTACGAGCCGCTCGAATCGCCGGCCGCGAACGCCTTGTACGCCCAGCAAACGAATCCGGCCGCGGATCGGCGCGAGCGGCCCGACAATCCGTGGGCCGCGTCTCCGGATCCCGATTATCCGCATGTACTTACGACTTACCGCCTGACGGAACACCACACCGCGGGCGGCATGTCGCGCACGCTCTCGCATCTCGCCGAGTTGCAGCCGGAGCTGTTCTGCGAGATCTCGCCGGAGCTGGCGATCACCGCAGGCGTCGCGAACGGCGACCGCGTGCACGTCATCACCGCGCGCGGCCGCGTCCAAGCCCGCGCGCTCGTGACCTCCCGCATGCGCCCGCTCGTGATCGACGGCCGCACCGTCCACCAGGTCGCCCTGCCCTGGCACTTCGGCCCCGGCGGCCTCGTCTCGGGCGATGTCGTCAACGACCTCATCGCGATCTCAGAGGAACCCAACGTCAAGATCATGGAGTCGAAGGCTCTGACGTGCAGGATTCACAAGGTCCCAGGTCCCCGGTCCTAGGTCCCAGGTCCCCGGCCCTCGGTCCTACTGGTTCACGTGGACGATCTTGGCCGGCGCGAATCCATTGAAATGCGTGCTGCTCGCCGCTGAGTACGCGCCGATGTTTGGTGCGTAGAGGAGCTCCCCGAGCTCGAGGTCGGGCAGCTGCTCCGCCAGGCTGATCGTGTCCAGGGCGTCGCAGGTCGGGCCGAACACGGAACAGATCTGGCTCGGACCCCGCTGGAAGCTCTTCAGCGGGTACTGGCAGTGATCGAAAATCACGCCGCTGAACGTGTGGTACACCCCGTCGTTCACGTAGTAGCAGAGCTTGCCCTCCCGGACGGCCTTGCCGATGATTTTCACGATGGCGGTCGCGGCAGAAGCCACGAGGAACCGCCCGGGCTCGGCGAGAATCTCGATGGGAGGAGGAAACAGGCGGTCAAGCTCCTGGTTGATGGCTTTGGCGATGCTCTTGAACGCCGGAACCGTGTCGTCGTAGTGCGCCGGAAACCCGCCGCCGATGTCGAGGAGCTTGAGCTCGTAGCCGCGCGTTTTCGCCTCGGCGAAGACGCTCGCGGCCAGGTGCAGGGACTGGATGTAGTTCTGCACGTTCGTGCATTGACTGCCGACGTGGAAGCTCAACCCTTCGACTTCGAGCTTGTTGTTTCGCGCGAACGCGATGAGGTCCACGGCTTCGCCCGGCAGCGCCCCGAACTTGCTCGAGAGCTCCACCATCGACCCCGTGTTGGGCACCCGCAGCCGCAGCGCGAGGCCCGCGTGCGGCGCGTGTTTCGCGATCTTGATGACCTCCTCATGATTGTCGTAGGTCACGAGCGGCTTGTATTGATCCAGTTGCTCGAGCGTATCGGTCGCTTTGATCGGATTGGCGTAGATCACGCGATCCCAGATGAAGGCCTGCCGCTTCTCGTCGGGCAGGTCCTTCACATTCTCGTGCACCGTCAGGAACTCCGCCATGCTCGCCACGTCGAAGCTCGCGCCGGCCTCGTAGAACGTCTTGACGATTTCAGGGGCGCTGTTGGCCTTGACGGCGTAGTACGCCTGGACGCGCGGCAGGTACTTCCGGAACTGCCCGTAATTCTCCCGCAACGCCTTGTGGTCCACGACGACGAGCGGCGTGCCGTGGGTCCTGGCCAGACGAAGCAGGGTCTTCTCGTCCATCAGTCGCCCTCGGTGATCAGGAAGTTCTTGAACTGCCACGGATCGGACCGGTCGAGCTGCGGCCGGTTGAAGCCCTGAAACGCGTTGGAGTAGTGCTTCAGCGGGTTCCAGTCCGACGCGAGCGAAAGGAACTTGCCGAGATACGGCTTGCTCGTCGCGAGCACGTGCTCGTGCGGCAGGTCGTCGGGCACGCACATGCCCCGCCGCGGATTCTCGAACATCCACAAGCAGGCCGCCACCACCGAGATGGCCACCTGCATCGTCGTGGCATTCTGATGCGGCACCAGGCGACGCGACTCGTTGATCTCGAGGTCCGTGCCGCACCACCACGACTGGTACGGGTGCCCCATGACGAGCGCGCCCAGGATGTCGGCGCCGCTCGTGATCTCGTCCGTCATGATGCGGATCCGCGTCTGCAGGTCGTAGTCGCGGCCGCGCAGCTCGTAGAGCGACGCGATGGCGCAGTCGCATGGACAATACGCGTAGTGCACCGTCGGGCGGTA
>Ga0137313_1000328_pt1 | contig 15851 bp, 14 predicted proteins | sample EasRivERMZT166_2_FD_102287 | JGI IMG/M metagenome (GOLD analysis project Ga0137313, IMG submission 102287) | Soil microbial communities from meander-bound floodplain in the East River, Colorado, USA - East River MetaG ERMZT166_2 | ecosystem: Environmental > Terrestrial > Soil > Floodplain ...
CCATGTTGGCGGGCATCGTGCTCACGACCGAGGGCGCTTCGTCGCCGACGGCTGTCGCCGTCACCGAGAAGTCGTCGATCGCGAGACCGTGGTCACTTCCGCCGTCGTCGGGGTCGGCCCAGCGAAGCCAGATGTCCTGGCCGGGGCTGACCGAGACAGCGAGCGTTGCACCGACCATCACACGATTCGGCGCGTCGTTGCCGTCAAGGGCCGCGGCCGCGGCAGTGGCGATCGGACCGGTGAAGCTGAGCGGCGCAAATGTCGTCCAGCCGGACGCTGGAGCGTTGGCGCCGGTCATGACTCCGGCGGCGGCAATCTGGTACTGGAACGTCAGCGAGTGCGCGGCGGCGTTGCCGCCGTTCCGCCACTGCTCGCCGACGTAGCTGATGTCGAGCGCGGTAATCGTCGCGCCGGTGTTGTTCGTCAGTCGGGCTGCTTGATACACGGTCCCGGTCGATCCCGATGCGACCGACCCCAGCGCACGATCCGTGACCGGACCGGCGCCGGCCACGCCGAAGCTGTAGAGCGCGCCTGTGTTCGACGAGCCGGTGCCCGCGTTGTAGGTGGCACGCGTCGAGTACCAGCCGGGAATCGTCGAATTGTCGGCCCACGCATTGCCGGTGCCGGCCGTCGCAAGCGCATCGAAGTTCTCCGTCAGGGGCACACCGAGCGACGTCAGACTGCCGCCGTTGGTCAGTGCGGCCAGATTCACGTCGGCGGCGGTGACGCCGCAGACGAGAGTCAGGCTGATCAGAAGGGCTGCGGCCGACCCGCGCGGAAGAGACGCCGGGTTGAATTTCGACATGGTGTCCGGATGCTAGCAGTGGTCCTTCACATCCGTATGTCCGGCGCGAACGCGGGAGCAGTATTTACATCGCCGACATCGTCCGCGGCCGGCCACTATGTAGATTTACTACGCGACATGTGTTAGTACCTACCCATGCCTCGATCACTTGGTCTCGCCGCGATTCGCGTCCTCCAGGCCCTCGCGTCAGGCAGCGAATACGGCTTCGACATCATCGACGCCACGTCGCTCCCGAGCGGCACCGTGTATCCCGCGCTCAGCCGCCTCGAGCGCGACGGACTCGTCCGGTCGTCCTGGGAGGATCCCGTCAAGGCCCATCGCGACCGCCGGCCCCCGCGGCGGTACTACCGCCTCGCACCGGAAGGCCGTCGCGCGCTCGACGACGCGCTGGCCGGTCTGCAGCTGGCCACGCCGCGGCCGTCACGCGCCAGGAGCTGATGTGCTGGCGCGCTGGCTGATCCGCGTCGCCGCATACGTCGTCCCCGCCGACGCCCGCGACGCGTGGCGCCGCGAGTGGGACGCGGAGCTCACGGCAGCCGCTCGCGCCGGCCGTCGCACACTCCGGTTTGCCGCAGGCGCACCGAGGCACGCCGTCGCACTTCGTCTCGATACTTGGCGGGGCTGGAGGTCACCGATGCTCGGTACCGATATCCGCTTGGCGCTCCGTCAGTTGTGGCGGCGCCCCCTGTTCGCCGCCGCCGCCATCGGCACGCTCGCCATCGGCGTCGCCTCGAGTACCGCGATCTTCACCGTCGCGTACAGCCTGCTGCTCAAGCCGCTGCCGTACCGCGATCCGGCACGCCTCGTCCAGCTCTGGGAAGTCAATCCGCTCTTCAACTGGACGGAAGCCGAGGTCGCTCCCGGGAACCTGATCAGCTGGCGCGAACGCAACACGGTGTTCGAAGACATCGCGTGCTATCTCGCCGGCGCCGACCGGCGGGGTGGCCTGGCCGATCTGACGTGGAGCGACGGCGAGCCCAGGCGGGTGCGCGCACTCCAGGTCTCGCCCACGTTCTTTGACGTGCTCCACGTCTCCGTCTCGCAGGGACGTACGTTTCAGCGGGGCGACGACGTGCCCGGCCGCCATCGACTTGTCGTGCTGAGCGATGCCTTCTGGCGGCGCGAGCTGGGCGCGCGTGCCGATATCGTCGGCGCCAGGATCCGATTGAACGCGAACCCATGGACGGTGATCGGGGTCATGCCGCCGGACTTCGTCTTCGAGGACACCGCCACCGACATGTGGATTCCGCTGGCGATGGACGAGGCCAGCGCGCGAGCGGCCAGGCAGCCGCACCTGTTTCGGACGATCGCGCGGCTGAAGCCCGGCGTGACGGTGGCGCAGGCGCAGACCGAGATGCTGGCCATCGCGCATGATCTCGAGCGCGAGTTTCCGGCGACGAATCGTCAGATGTCCATCGGCGTCGGGCCGCTCGATCGGTGGATGGTGGGCCGCGCGCGCGGGCCGCTGCTGTTGTTTCTCGCGGGTGTCGCGCTGGTGCTGATCATCGCGTGCGCGAACGTCGCCAATCTGCTGGTCGTGCGTGCGACGCAACGCTCGCGCGAGCTGGCGGTGCGCGCCGCGTTGGGCGCGGGCCGCGCGCGCCTGGTCCGGCAGCTGCTGGTCGAGTCGGCCGTCCTGTCGGCCGCCGCGCTCGCCATCGCCCTCCCGCTGGCCTCGGTCGCCGTTCGCCTGTTCGTCGCGGGCGCGCCGGCGTCGCTGCCCCGGGCGGCGGAGATCGGCTTGCATCCGCCGGTGTTCCTCTTCAGCGGCGCGGTCGCGCTCCTCACGGTTGCGCTGGTGGGCGTGTTTCCGGCGCTGCATGCGGTCCGGCACGACGTGCACGCGCCGATGACGGGCCGCGGCACCGGCGAGGCGCCGGCCCGCCACCGGCTCGCTCGCGGCATCGTCGCGCTGCAGATCGCCGGCGCGGTCGTGCTGGTGACGGCCGCGTTCATCAACGGACGCGCGCTCAGGGCGCTCGTGACGTTCGATCCTGGCTTCGATCCGGCCGGCCTGACCGTGGCGCAGATCTCGCTTCCGGCCACGCAGTATCCGGACAGCGGGGCCCGGGCGACCTTCTTCGAGAATCTGGTGGCCAGCCTCAGAGCGCATCCGCAGGTGGCCGCCGCAGGCGCGACCTCCGGGTTGCCCGTGACCGGCGGGCTCTGGACCGGTGATCTGTTCATCGAGCGCCAGCCGGCCGTTCATGCGCGGGATCTCCGGCACCGATCGATCACGTCCGGCTATCTTGAAGCGCTGGGGCTTCCCCTGGTCGCCGGCCGATCGATCGAGGCGACCGACACCGCCGACCGCCCGCTGGTGGTCGTGGTCAATCACACGCTGGCCCGCCGGTACTTCGCCGGCGAGGATCCTATCGGCCAGCGGATCGCGTTCGATCCGCCGGGACCCAAGGTGCGCTGGCGCACGATTGTCGGAGTCGTGCGCGACGAGCCGCAGCTCGGGCTCGGCGTGCCCATCGCGCCGCAGGTCTTCGACGCGCAGGGGCAGGAGACGATGCGGGGCATGAGCATTGCGGTACGGACTTCGATGCCGCCCCGCGATGCGATCGACCTGATCCGGGCGACCGTCCGTGCCGCGGACCCGACTTTGCCGGTCGCCGACGAGCGGTCATATCAGGACGACTTCCGCACGGTGCTCGCGCCGCAGCGGCTCGCCCTGCTGCTGTCCGGGACGTTCGGAGGTGTCGGACTGCTGCTCGCGGCGATCGGCGTCTACGGGGTCGTCGCGTACGCCGTGGCGTCGCGCCGTCGGGAAATCGGCGTGCGGATCGCGTGCGGCGCCGCGGCCCGCGACGTCCTCCGCTTGCTTCTTCGCGAACACCTGCGCGTCGTCGCCGCCGGACTTGGCGCCGGCATTCTCATCGCCGGCGTTCTGGTATCGGTCATCGGGTCGGCGCAGTACGGCGTGCCGCGTTACGACGTCGCGAGCGTGGTCGCCAGCGCGGCTGCATTATTTCTGGTCGCGGCGGTTGCCTGCATTATCCCCGCACGCCGGGTGCATCGGGTCGATCCGGTCGCGGTGCTGCGCGGAGACTGACAGTGGCGGTTTGGGGCTAGCTTCCTTTGAGCGCGATCACCGGATCGACGCGAGTCGCGCGACGGGCCGGGATGTAGCAGGCGAGGAGCGCGACGGCGCCGAGCACGCCCGCGACGCTCGCAAACGTCAATGGGTCGTAGGGAGCGGTCTGGTACAGAAACGTCGAAATCAGTCGCGTGAGCGCCAACGCCGCGACCGTGCCCGTGATGAGGCCGGCGACCGTGATCAACGCCGCCCGGCCGAGCACGAGCGACAGCACATCGCGCCGTTCGGCGCCGAGCGCGACGCGAATCCCGATTTCTCCCGTGCGCTGCAGCACGACCTGCGCCATGACGCCGAAGATCCCGATAGCGGTGAGCAGAGCCGCCAGCGCAGCGAGGGCCGACAGCAGCCACGCCGCCACCCGCGTCCGCCACGTCGCGTCGTCGATCTGCGCCTCGAGCGTTTTGAAGGCGGGCAGGGCCAGTGACGGGTCGATCGCGCGCACCTCGCGCGTGATCGCCGGCGCGAGACTCGCGGCGTCGCCCTGCGCCCGGACGAAGAGCCGCATCGCCGCGCGCGGCGATTGCGCGACCGGAAGGTAGACGGCAGGCCTCGGCGCCTCTTCGATGGCCCGATACCGGACGTCCGAAACGATGCCGACGATTTCCGCGCCGTCCTGAAACCTGCCCTGGCCGACGCTGACGATCTTTCCGAGTGGCGAGCTGTTCGGCGAAAGCCTGCGAGCGGCGGCCTCGCTGATGAGGACCACCTTGGGCCGTCCGGCGACGTCATCGCGCGAGAACCCGCGGCCGGCGGTGAGCCTGATGCCGAGCATGGGAAAGTAATCCGGGCCTGCCCAGAACACGCCGACCGGCATCCCATCGCTCGCGCCCGATCGCTTCGGCAGTTCCCACATCTCCGTGTTGCTGCAGCCGCCCGAGACCGGCAGGCAGTTGGCGACGCTGGCCGACTCGACACCTGGCAGGGCGCGAACACGGTCGATGAGCTGATCGAAGAACGCAACGCTCTTTTGTCCCGCGTAAAGGCGCGTCGAAAGGCTGATGCCAAGCGTGACGACGTGGTCCGGACGAACGCCGATGTCGGTCGCGTGCAGGCGCATCGCACTTCGGATCATCAGCCCCGCTCCGGAGAGCAGGACGAGCGCCAGTGCGACCTGCACCGTCACCAGGACTGACCGCGCGCCGAGGGCACCGAAGCCTCGCGCGCTCGCCGACCGCATGCCCGCGCGCAACGCGTCAGCCGGCTGCCAGGACGACGTCCGCCAGGCCGGCACGACGGCGATGACGAGCGCGGCCAGCATCGTGGCGCCCGCCGCGAAGAGGAGCGTGGCGAGATCCAGCCCCACCATCGACGCGCCGATGCGCGTCAGTCCCTCGGTCCCCGACATCCGGGCGACACCAGGCGCGATCGACGTGCGGAAGAACACGCTGGCCTCCGGAAGCAGCCACGCGGACGCTCTCAGCAGAAACACCGACAGCATGACGCCCGTGACTGCGCCACCGAGGCCCAGCACCAGGCCATCGGCGGCGAATTGGCGGACGATGCGGAATCGCGTGGCGCCAATGGCGAGCCGGAGCGCCACGTCCCGTCGCCTCGCCAGCACCCGGGTGGCGACGAGGTTGGTGAGGTTGACACACGCGATGAGCAGCACGAACCCCACTGCGCCGAGCAGCATCAATGACGCGCGACGGACGTCCACGTCGGCGCGCGACGCATCGAGCGACCTCGCCAGCGCACCCGGGGTGGAACCCGGGAGTGAGCCGGTCTCTGCCGCCTGGATCTGGGCGCCCAGAATCCCGACGCTCGCACGCGCCGCCTCTTCCGGCACCCCGGCCCTCCGCCGCGCGACGAGATAGTAGGAGTGCCACCCCAATACCGTCAGCGATTCCGGCCACCGCGACGCCAGCGGTACCCAGGCATCGGCCTCACCCGACAGACCGCGAAACCCGGGCGCCAGGACTCCAACGATCGTGTGAGGCACGTCGTCGATCGGAATCGATCGACCCAGCACGCCCGCGTCGGATCCGAACCGGCGTGCCCACAGCGCGTGGCTCAGCATCACGAGCGGCCGTGCGCCGGCCCTGTCCGTCTCCTCGGGCGTGAACGCGCGGCCAAGGATCGGGTGGGCGCCGAGCGTGCGGTGATAGCTCGACGTCACGACTTCGGTGTGGATGGGCTCCGGCGCGGCCTCATCCCCGCCAAGGCTCGCCGGTATCCCGATGAACAGACCGGCGTCGTCGTACACCTGCTGCGCCGCCAGGAAGGCCTGGAACTTCGGAAACGACCAGACGTCCTCGCTCGGCGGCGCGCTGGCCGAGTCCCGCGCGAGCAGGTGCACAATCATCAGCCGGTCCGCGTCGGCGAGTGGGAGCGGCTTCAGCAGCACGCCGTTGACCACGGCAAACATCGCCGTGTTGACGCCGATGCCCAGGCCGAGCGTCGCGATGGCAATCACGGCAAATCCTGGAGCTCGACCGAGCGCCCGGCACGCGTGCCGAACGTCCTCGAGAAACGAGAACAGGGCGCCGTCCTTGTCCTCACGGATCGTGGTCGAACGTGTGCGCACAGCGGCGCGGTGCGCGATCGCTTGACCAAGCACCCGTGCCGCCTCGCTCCGCAGCCACGCGCGCGCGGCGGCCGGGCCGTCCGACGTCCGCACCTGCTCGAAGCGCTCGACGACGTCGCCGACCACGTACTCGCGGTCGCAGGCCGGAGTCGCATGCTCGATGAGAAAGAGCAGCAGGCGATTCATCGCAGTTTCTTGAGGTGGTGTTCGAGGCCGACGACCATGCCGGTGTAGGCGTCGTGCGCAGACTTCAGCGCATGGGCGCCGAGCGGCTGGAGCGCGAAATACTTCCGGCGTCGTCCGCCGCGCTCCGGAGTCGGATCGCCGGTCCAGGATCGGACCAGCCCTTTCTGCTCGAGCCGCTCGAGGGTCGTGTACACGGCGCTGATGCCGAGCGACCGCTTCGTCCGCGTCTCGATCTCGCGCCGCACCGTCGCCCCGTAGGCGTCGTCTTCGAGGCGCAGGACCGCCAGGAGGACCAGCTGTTCGAATTCACCGAGTGTTGGCGTCACCACACGCGCATATATTCCACATTGTGGAAAGCAAGTCAACCGCGGCCCTGTGATTATCGAATTGCAATACTGAACTTACTGATATTCAATACGTATGTTATTGATAGTCAATAATCAAGGTGATGCCCATGTCCAAGCCTGTCTCGTCCTCCGCCGCGCTGCCGATCGCGCACGTCCTGCTTCGGATCCTCATCGTCCTGAACTGGGTGATGGCCGCTGCGATCCTGGTTCTGCTGGTCGCGATGCCCAACGAGCAATGGATCATGCGCGCCTTCAAGCTGTCTCCGTCGCCCGACGCGGAGCGGCTGGTCATGGGCCTGCGCGTGGTCGCCGTTCTCGGCCTCGCGACGATTCCGCTGAACTACGGGATCTTCAAAAGGCTGCTCGCGATGGTCGAGACGGTTCGCGCGGGCGACCCGTTCGTCGCCTCGAATGCGTCCCGGTTACAGGCGATCGCCTGGGGGCTGTTCACGCTGCAGATTCTCAGCATGGTCATCGGCGCGATCGGCAAGGCCGTGTCGAGTCCAGCGCATCCAGTCAACCTGGACGCCGGCTTTTCGATCAACGGCTGGCTCGCCGTGCTCCTCACGTTCCTCCTGGCTCGGGTGTTCGCGGAAGGCGCGCTCATGCGCGACGACCTCGCAGGGACGGTTTGACATGCCGATCCTCGTCAAGCTCGACGACATGCTGCACGACCGGCGGATGACGCTGACCGATCTCGCGGATCGGGTTGGCATGACGCTGGCCAACCTCTCGATCCTCAAGACCGGCAAGGCGCGCGCGATCCGCTTCTCGACGCTCGACGCGATCTGCGAGGCGCTCGCGTGCCAGCCCGGCGACATTCTCCGGTTCGAGGCCGAGGGCTTGCCTCGCCGAAGCGACGAAGGCGCGAAGGCGGGCGCAGAACCGGTCGCAAGGAAACGGAAGGCAAGCTGATGAGACATCAAATCACGCTGACGATCTCCTCTCTGCTCTCGATCCTGCTTTTCTCGCTGCACTGGGCGCACGAAGTCGCGCGCGGCCTGGAGCCGGGAACCCTCTCTGCCTCCGGGGGCCTGCTGATTCTGGCGGTCTGGCTGTCCGGGACGCTCGTGTTCGCCGAGCGGCGTGTGGGGCTGATCATCGTCCTGCTCGGGGCGATCCTTGCGGCCGGCGTTCCGGTCCTCCACATGAGTGGGGCAGGACTTACCGGCGGCCGGATGGCCAGTGCCAGCGGATTCCTGGGCATCTTCTTCTGGGTCTGGACGAACATCGCGCTTGGCGCGAGCGGGATGCTGTCCCTCGTCCTCTCGGTACGCGCACTGTGGAGCTTGCGGCCGAGGCAGACGCTCACACCGCCGACAAAGTGAGCGATGCGGCGGCGGTCGTCACCGCCGCATCGCTCATGCCGCCTGACGCGTCTACAGGACGCGACGACGCACGACGAACAGCGCGATGCCTGAGCTCAACGCCACGACGCCGATCAAGGCAAGAAGGGCAGTAGAACTCGCCGTCCGTGGCAGTTCGCGCTGCGCGGCCGTCGTCGGAGTGGCGGCCTGCGCGGCAGGAGGCTCGAGAGTCGGGGATGTTGGCGGCGCGGTCTGGGCGCGAGGCGGCGCGGCGGTCGGGGGCGCCGGCGGCGGTGCCGGCGTCGTCGGCGGTGGCGCCACCGGTTCGGTTACCGCAGCGGGAGCCGGCGCCTCGCGAAACGAAATCAACTCGACTTCGTTCGGCAGCTTTTCACCTTCACGCGCATCGGTGGGGTCCTTGAATCGGCCCTGGATCTCGACGTGGCGGCCGGCGAGCGTCTTGAGCTGCTCCTCGCCCGATCCGGTCAGCCGGTACGCCGTGCCTTTATCGGCGCACGTGGTCGAACTCGTCGTGGCCGTGGCGCTCACGGATGCGCCGGACGCCGGCGCTGTCGCAGCCGCGCTCTTCGCGGGTGACACCTTGACATCCACGAGCACGTACTCGTCGCCGAGGCCCGCGCCACCGACCGTGCCTTCGCCGAGATTGTGGGCGCGACGATAGTCGCGCTCGGTCATCAGGCAGCCTGTGAAGGTCTGAGGGGCAGCAGTGTCACGGTTCTTTGTTTGCGCTGGGGTTTGCGCTGGTGCCGTTTGGGCAAACGCGGAGGACGTGACGGTGAAGAATGCCGCGATGGCAATCCCGGTGATCGGGGATGGACGCATGGTACACCTCCAAAATCAGTTGCTAATCCGTCGCGTGTCATTGCAATCCGCAGGCCAGTGCAGTTGCCGGGCGCCTCGGCAAATCGTTTCCCACGCTCTACCGATTGATGGTCTTTCGATGGCCCATCTGACGCGGAGATTGCGACGTGGTGAGCGGCGTATGTCTTGCACAGTTGGAGTTCTCGGAAGCACTCATGCGGTGGCTCGAGAGGCTCCTTATTGTGATCGGCTGCGGCTGTCTCGTGGCCGTCGGGATCAGTCTGGCGGGAGCCGCGTCATTCCAGGAGACCGCCGCCGAAACCTTCGAGCGCGAGTTGGTGGCAGCCGTGCCAGTCGCGCCACTGGACGACGGCCTGATCGGCCGGCTCGAGATTCCTCGTCTGCGCCTGTCGGTCATCGTGATGGAAGGTGATGACGACGCGACGCTCGCACGAGCCGTAGGACATGTGACCGGAACCGCCCTCCCGTGGGAACAGGGCAATGCGGTCCTTGCCGGCCACCGCGATACTTTCTTCCGCCCGCTGAAGGATCTCCGCGACGGTGATGAGATCCGGATGACGACAACCCGCGGAACGTTCGACTACCGCGTGATCCGCACGGAGATCGTCGAGCCCGATGACCTGTCCGTGCTCGCGCCGACCCCGGGCCGGGCGCTGACGCTTGTGACCTGCTATCCGTTCGTGTACGTGGGCCGGGCCCCGCAGCGGTTCGTCATTTACGCTCAGTAGGGCGTGAAGCTCGTGAAGTTCGCGCGCGTCGCGGCTAACGAAGCCTGCGCAGTTCCACTTCCGAGAGAATGAACCCGAAGCCGGGCCATCCGCCGGCCGACTGAATCGATCGTTCGAACCACTCGCGCGCCTTCGCCTTGTCGCCTTTGACGAGATACCAGTTGCCGAGGCCGTAGGCGAGCGTCGCGATCTGAACCTCGTCGGTGTCCGCCGGCGTGACCACGGCATCCGGGCCGATCTCGCCGCGATACAGCTGCAGACGCCGCGTGTAGGCGTTGGTCACAGGCTTGTTGTCCGGCCGGCGAGCGAGCATGGTCTTCGCGTCCGCACCACGACCGGCACGGCTGAGCGACATCCACAACCAATCGGTGGAACCCGCCAGCTCGGCCGCGTCCGGGGCGATGGGCTGCGCCCTGGTGAACGACACGGCGGCCGCGGCAAACTCGCCGCGCGCGAACTGGACGATCCCGAGGTGATACCAGATGCCGTAGATCGTGCTGTCGATTTCACTGCCGCGCGTGAGATCCGCCAGCGCGCGATCGAATTCACGGACCGACAGATACCGATGCCCCCGCCATCGCAGGAGCAGGGCGTTGTTCGGTTCGATCTCGAGCCCCCGCGAGAATGTCGCGATGGCTTCGCGGAACTGCCGGGCGCCGGACTGCGCGACGCCGAGGTCGATGATTCGGGCCACGTTCCGCGGGTCGGCCGCGAGCGCCGCCTGCGCTTTGGTGACCGCTTCCGTATCCGGAAGCGAGCGATACTCGACGCCCGCTGGCGACCGGTACTGGACGGACTTCGCGCCGGTCTGGAGGGGGCTCAGTCCCGGACCAAGCACCACGGCGGCACCGAGGAGAGTAACGGCAAGACGACGATTGGCCATGCGTCATCATACGACCGCGACGATCGACGCGGCTGTAAGATGGTGCGAAGGAGTTCGAACAAACGATGGCTAAAAAAGCGAAGCGACAGACCAGGGCTCGATCGAAATCTTCCCCGAAGGTACGGTCACGCGCCAAGGTCGCGCGCAAACCGGCGGCCGTGCGTAAACCGGCGGCCGTGGGCGCAAAGGGGCTGCAAAGCGTGGCGGCAGGATTCACGGCGAATGACGCCGCCGCCTCAATCAAGTGGTACTGCGACGTGCTCGGCTTCTCGGTCAAGGAACGCTGGGAACAGGAAGGCACGTTCCTCGGCGGGTCGGTGGCGAACGGCGGTGTGACCGTCAACATCGGCCAGGACGACTGGAAACTCGGCCGCGACCGCAAGAAAGGCCAGGGCGTCCGGCTGTACATCACGACCGCAGGCGACATCGACAAGTACGCCAAGGCCATTACGTCGAAGGGTGGGACGCTGGATCACGAGCCGAAGGACGAGTGGGGCTTCCGCGCGTTCGGCATCACTGACCCCGACGGATACAAGATCACGGTCATGCGACCGCTCACGAACAAGTAGACGTCGTAACCTGAATGAGGCGCGGGCTTCTCGTCTGTGTCCTGCTCGTCGCGGCGAGCTGCAGCGAGGCGCCCGCGCCTGCGTCCGCACCGGCGCCCGCGTCCGCGTGGGAGGCCTTGCCCCTCGGCACATCGGCCGACTTCCGCGATGTCTGGTTCACGGACGCCAATCACGGCTGGATCGCCGGCGGTGGCTTCAACATCGTCGGCGGTCTCGTCGGGCGCACCGAGGACGCCGGCAGGACCTGGCGCTTCACGAGCAACCTGACGTCTCGCGATGGCATGACGCTGCCGGCGCTCCACATGTTCGATTCGGGGCGCGGGGTGATCGCCGCAGGCAGCGGCGAGACGCTATCGACGAAGGATGGCGGGCAGAGCTGGACGGTTGCTAGCCGCCGAGGCCGGGTCAATTCGCTGTCCACTCTCTTCTTTCTCGACGGCCGCCGCGGCTGGGCGGCCGGCCATGGCGACGTGCTCTTTACGGACGATGGCGGACTGACGTGGACGCCCTTGACTCCCGAAGGCATGGACACGAGCTATCGACCGCCGGTCCGCGCCATCCAGTTTCAGGACGACCGCCGGGGCTGGGCGGCGGGCATGAACGCTTCGCTCATGCGCACGGCGGATGGCGGCGTCACGTGGGAGCCGGTCGCCGCGCCGCTCGCCGTCGGCGAGCACCCGAACTTCTGGGACATGTTCTTTGTCGATGGCCAGACCGGGTGGGTGGCGGGAGAAGAGGGGACGATTCTCGCGACCAGGGACGCCGGCGCCACGTGGGTGCGCCAGAACACGGGACTCAAGGACGCGCGGTCGGCGGCGAAGATCGAGCGCATTCCCATGGCACGAGGCTCGGTCGACATCGACGCCGGCGATCGCACTCCGGGATTCACGATCACGGCCGTGCGCTTTCTGGATCCGCGCCGCGGATGGATCGCGGGCTTCTACGCGGGCCTGGGGCGGTCGCTCGTTCTTCGAACGGCGGACGGGGGCGCGACGTGGGTCGTGGACGGGGACATCGCCGGCGAAGAGCTGCACGGGTTGTTCGTGCAGGGTCGCGAGCGGCTGTGGGCGGTGGGCGCGCGCGTGCGTACGGGTCCGCAGTCGATCTACTACCGGCCACTCACGAAATGAAGTGAGTCACGAATCGCGTCAAACGCCGCGAGCGTATCGGCGAAGGCCATCCGTACCGTGTGCAGCGCCAGCAGGTCGCCATCGTCTCTGATAAGGAAGATTCGCTGAGGATTCGTGTGATCGAGACGATTCCACGTCTCGATGTCCACCGCCTCGCGCCCGTCGACCGTGACCGTGCGGCGGGATTTCTCCTCGCGCCGCTGGTCGTGCCCCACCGCCTGACCCACGGCCGCGAGTCCCCAGTCGACCAGCGCGTCCAGATCGCGGGGTGGCGGCGTCGCAGGCCCGAGGTACTGCAGGACGATCTCGAACTCACCCTTGCGGAAGCGCTTCTGATTGCCCTGGTCGAGCGCTTCCCAGCCCGTCGGCACGGCGACCTGCACCCGACGCCTGCCGAACTCGAACTGTCTCTCTGTCGCAACCGGGGCCGGGGCTGGGGTCAGAGCTGGGGCCGGAGCTGGGGCCGGGGCTGGTGTGGCGTGTTCGGGCGCACAGGCCGATGCCGCCAGCACGGCGGCGAGTGTGAAACACGTCGTTCGTCTCGCGATCAATTCGGGAACTCGATACTCGCCAGAATCGCTTCGAACACGGCCATGGACTCCGGCAGCCCGATGAACGTGCAGACGAACAGGTGCGAGTTGTGGACGAAGTAGACCTCACGGGCCGAGTAGGTGTGCGGACGCTCGGGGACCTTGACGGTGTAGTCGACGATCACGGCGGGCTCGCCGGCGATCGTCGCCTCGCGCCGGCCGATCATGCGATACCACTCCGGATTCTGGCGCTTTTCGGGTTTGAACTCGACGCGATCAATCGCATCGCCGAGTGAGAAGCTCAGCCGGCTCGCTTCGGCCAGAGCCGCTTCGAGGTGCGCCTTCGCGGCGGCCCTGTCGCGCTTCCGCCAGGCCACGCTGGCAGAACTGACTTCGGTGTTCACGCGCCCGGCGATCTCGGTTTCGAGCGACGTGAACGGCGTGTCGGTGTGCGCGTAGGCGTTGCGAAGCGCCTTCTCGAAGCCGAAGCCGTCATCGAAGGTGTCGAACCTCGCGAGGATCTCGCGGATATTCGTGCTGCGGTTCCGGTCCGCGAGGACGTAGTAGTCGCCGAGGCCGATGGCCTCGCCGACCGAGCGCTCCTTCACGAAGCGGGCGCCCTTGATCCCGCCGCCAGTCTCGCCTTCGCGCCGCCATCCGGCCGGCGGAATCGAGAACGAGATCTTCTCGCCGGTCCAGTCAAAGGTCTCACGCGGCTGGAGCACCGGCGGGCCTGGCGGCGGAGGCGGGGGAGGCGGAGGAGGCGAGCTGCAGGCCGGCCCCCCGATCCAAACGGCCATGACGAACGCCACACCGGTAGCAAAGCAGCCAGCACGCATCTACTCATCTATCGGTACTGGGCGACAAAGACCTGAGGACCCAAGGTCGTGCTCGTCGCCTATTCCGTTCTGAGCGCGACGGCCGGATCGATCGCCATGGCGCGCCGCGCCGGTACGCACGCGGCGACGATCGCCGTGAACGTCAGCACCCCTGCCGCCGCCATCATCACGCCCGGCGAAACACGCGCCGCCCCCACGACAAGCCCCACGAAGTAGCCCGAGGCCGCGAGTGACGCGCCGCCTCCGGCGACGAGTCCCACCGACACCGGCAGCAGCCCGCGCCACAGGACTTCCCGGAGGACACGCGCACGCGTCGCGCCGAGCGCCATCCGCAGCCCGATCTCGCGTGTCGCTTGCCGGACGACCCACGAGACGACGCCGTAGATGCCGATCGCGGTCAGCGCCAGCGCCACGGCCGCGAAGAAGCCCGCGAGTCCCGACGCCAGCCGATCCTTCGCGAGCCGCGACGCGAGCCTGGACTCGAACGTCGACACGATCGGCTCCGGGAGCGCCGCGTCCGATTGGCGCACGGCACCGCGAAGCGCGTCGGCTGGCACGCCCGGCGCCCGCACGAGCAACACCGGCACGCCGGCCATCCCCGCCTGGGGCGTGAAGACGGTCCGGCGCACGGTCCGTGCAGGTCCGAGCTCACGTACGTCCGAGACGACGCCGACGATTTCCCAGGAGGTGGGATTCGTGCCGGTCCGCCGCTCGCCGCGAAACACGCCGATCAGGATGCGCTGTCCGATGGGACTGGCGCCCGGCCAGTACCGCGCGGCGAAACTGGCGTTCACCACCGTCACCGGCCGCTGCGTGGCGACGTCGTCGCCGGTCAACCACCGGCCGGTGAGCAGCCGGAGGCCCATGACGCCGGCGTACTCGTGGCTGACGGCGCGCCATTCGACGGCGCCTTCGGTGAGATCCGGCCGACCGTCCACCGTCATCGGGATGTTGTAGCCGCGCTCGCCGAGCGGCGTGACGGTGGTCGTCGCGGCGCCGGTGACACCGGGCAGCGCGGCCAGCCGCGCGATCAGGGCGCGCTCGGTGGCGCGCGCGCGCTCCACATCGCGAAACTCCGGAGGCAGGCGCCGGAAACTGATCGCGACGAGGCCGCGCGGGTCGAAGCCCAGATCCGTCCGGGTCAGCTGGTAGAACGCCGACGACAGCAGGACGGCCGCGACGAGCAGCAGCATCGCGAGCCCGGCCTCGACGCCGATCAGCCACTGGCGGAGCCGGCGGCCGGCCGGCGTGCTCGCGGTCCCTCGCGACGCGAGCGGGGTCGCCTCGGCGGCACCCCGGCGTCCGCCGAGCTGCGTCGACGCCAGCCCGAACAGCGCGCCGGTGACGAGCACGATCGCAGTCGTGAACGCGAGTACCACGCCGTCCAGGCGCACCTGATCGATCCGGGCGATGCCGGCCGGCGCCAACTGGAGGAATGCGCGGAGGCCGGCGAATCCGAGCGCGATACCCGCGGCGCCGCCAAGCGCGGCGAGGACGATCCCCTCTGTGATGCCTTGTCGAACGATGCGCGCACGCGACGCGCCGAGCGCGGCCCGAATCGCCAGCTCCTGCCGCCGTGTCGTGCCGCGGGCGAGCAGCAGATTCGCGACGTTCGTGCAGGCGATGAGCAGCACGACACCGACGCCCGCGAGCAGCAGCCACAGCGGCCGCGCCACGCCGGAGAGGTGGATGTCCTGGAACGTCATCACCACCGCCCGCTCGCGCTCGCCAGCGAACTGCTCGGGCCGCTCACGCCGCAGTGCTGCGAACACGCGATCCAGATCCGCCTGCACGGCCGCGCGATCCAGTCCAGCGCGCACGCGTCCGATCACCGAGTAGTTCGCGCCGAGGTCGCCCGGATCGGCGCGAAGGGCGAGGGGAAGAATGGCGTCGACCGGTGACGCGATGTCCGGGAACTCGAACGCAGGCGGCATGACGCCCACAATCGTGTGGCGGCGGTCGTCGAGCACGAGCGTCGACCCCACGATGCCGGGGGCGCCCCCGAACCGCGTGGTCCAGCACGCATAGGTGATCAGGGCGACTGCGGGCCCGTCCGG
>Ga0137313_1000329_pt1 | contig 15840 bp, 27 predicted proteins | sample EasRivERMZT166_2_FD_102287 | JGI IMG/M metagenome (GOLD analysis project Ga0137313, IMG submission 102287) | Soil microbial communities from meander-bound floodplain in the East River, Colorado, USA - East River MetaG ERMZT166_2 | ecosystem: Environmental > Terrestrial > Soil > Floodplain ...
CGCCCGCAGCTGCGGTGCTATAAGATTCTCATGGACCCAAAGGAGCGTAAAAAGCATTTAACGTGGCTCTTTTCAACAGCGAAGAGTCTCACCGAAGCTGTGAAGAAAAAGACTTGCAGTAAGCTTCCACTGTGTCCAATCTGGCTCTGTAAGGATTGTGTGTGGTTCAAGGGCTGCAAGCCCTGGCTGATGGACCCCAAGAGGAAGAATATTCAGGAGGGACGATAATCGTGGCTAAGAAATTTCCAGCAATACTTTACGTGACATATCAGAGCGAGGGTAAGGATATACAGTATTTCGTCGCTGAAGCGAATGAAAAAGATGTTAATGGTGAACACGGGGAACGCGTCGGGGTTTATATCTTGAACCGTGTTTCCTACTTGTCCAATCAAACCACCGTGGCCGATGAAAAAAATTAAACTCGCGGAGGAGCTGGAGCAGAACATCCTCCAAGCGATTCGGCTTGGGTTGGTGGCTCCTGATATCGTAGAGAAGGAAGAGCTTAGCAAAAAAGCTCAGGCGGTGTACCTTGCAATCAACCATCTTCTCAAGAAGAAAGTACCAACCCCAATCAAAACCAGCTCTATCCAATTGGCTGCTACAACCTTGCTGGGTGTGCCGCCAGGCGCTGTTACACGTTACCTTGGGGGCATTGAGTCTACTGATCCCGGATCTGAAGTACAGACTATTCTCCGTTCAGCTCGGGAGAAGGCTCTACTTGTCGGTCTTATTAACACGGCGGGAGCGCAGCTTGCATCCGGTGACGTTCATTTATCTGATCTCGCACAATCGTTGGAACGGGGTGCCGGCGCCGGGGACCCTATTGTCTCGCTTGGTGATCGCGTTAAAGACAGGTTTCCGAAACCCCCGGTTGGTTTCCCTTTGGGATCTCTTCCTAAAATCTCAGACATCACAAACGGTCTTTTCGGAATCTGGATTATCGGTGGCGAGCCAGGGCTCGGGAAGTCTACTCTATCGTTTCAAATCGCTCTTGACGTGGCCGAGAATTATGACGCGGTGTATTACGACTTGGACGGCACGGGCGAAAGCTATTTTCTTGAACGAGCCCGCCACATCTTCCGGGACAACATCAAAGCATTCAAGAAAGCGACGAGCAGACTCTTCTTCCGGCCGACGATAAGCACTTTGGAAAGTGACCTAAACGTCATTAAGCCCCCTGCCCTGCTGGTGGTGGACAGCGTGCAGACACTACCGACTTCAGTGAAGTTCTCGAAGCAGAGTTTGGATGATTGGATTCGTCGCTTTAAGAATCTCACAAAGAAGGGCTATGCAATCATGTTCATCTCGGAGAAAGCCCGATCGGAGTATGGGGAAGCAAATCTGTCCGGGTATAAGGGTAGCGGCGATCTGGAGTATGGCGGAACCATGTGTGCGCAGCTTTTGGCGGACCCTGATGACGAAGACATAGTCCAGTATCACATCATGAAGAACCGCCACGGTAAAGATAAGGGGCATATAACGGATCTGGAGCGCGACGAGAAGCGCATTTTCTGGTTCAAGGAGGTTGGAAAGCAATGATTGAGTTCAAACAATCTGTCAAACTGGTTGAAATGAAAATTGACCTTTATGTACCTGGGATGGGTACTAGGGCTTGGACTATGAATTGGAATGCTGCTTCTGAGGAATATGCAGCTTTTCTTGTTGATGCCCTGCGCCGGGAGATGTCAGCTAGTCTTATGGCGATTCGGAAAAAGTCCTACGAGGACGGATGGAGAGATGCAAAGGCGAAGAAAAGCGGTAAACGGACTTGGTTCGAAGGGTGGTGGCGGTCATGATAGAAACAGACCCGGATTATAAAAGGGCAGTTAAGGATGCCGCAGCGGTGGCACGCACGGACGTGATCTTGAAGCAAAGCAAGGTCCGCTTCTATGAGCTGCACATTAAAAGTCCGAAGGCCGTGTCCGGGCGGATCTACGAAATGCTAAGCGAAATACCTTATGCAGCCGAGCTTAAAAGTGTGGTCACCGAGGGCGGTCACATCGTTTTGAGGTTCTCTTATGAAGAAGCCGGCAAATAGTTTTAAAGAGTGGTTGACCTGGACGCTTCGCAAGGCTTCTTATCGCTGGCCTCCTCGGCAACAAGCGTTAAGGTCCGCTCAGGTAACAGTGGAAGCACACATACGAAACCCCGGTGAAACGGTTACGGGTCGTGTGCGAAACTTCTATCGTTGCCGTATCTGTAAGCTTGTCTTCAGTCGTAAGGGGGTGTCAATCGACCACATTGAGCCGGTGGTTGATCCCGAACGAGGGTGGCAAGGATGGGACGAATACCTTAAACGAATGTTCTGTCCGAAGGAGGGATTTCAAATCATCTGTCAGAAGGACCATGACAAGAAGACGTTGAAGGAGACACGGGTTCGAGTAATAGCGAAGAGAGTGAGGGCGGTCCGTGCGAAGGGTTAAGGTTCCTGAAGCAACAACCGCCGTTGCACAAGACATAGTGACAGTGCTACGGGCCTTCTCGAATCATATGCACGAGAAGCTTAACTTCCCTCCCTCTAATGGGGACAAGGACAAGGAAGCAAGGCTTATAGCCTTAAACTGTTGGCGGGCTCAGCTAGAACGTGTACTACAAAAGTAACCGGGCGCAGCAATGAAGAGGAGAAGGAGTTAAGCGTGGCAATTAAATTACCTGACAGAATAGCGACAATCACGGCCAAGCGAGTAAGGAACGACCTGCTCAAAGAAAAGGGACTTCTGAGCCCAAAAGCCCATAGGCATGAATCGGCTAAAGACCAGAAGGAGCTAACGGAGGCTATCGGGGCTTGGTCGGTTGGGTTCATCGATATCGAAACCACTGGCTTAGGGGCGGACTTCGGTCACATACTTTGCGCCTGCATCAAACCCGCAGGGTCAACCGAAATGATCACTCTGCGAATCGATGACTACAAGGGCTATAAAAAAGAACTCTGCAACGACAAAGCCCTCGTGTTGGCAATCAGGGATAAGATTGCGCTGTTCGATGTTTTGGTTCATTACAACGGCGATCAATTTGACTTGCCTTTTATTGACACCAGGCTTGCCATTCACGGCGAACGTCGAGCACCCCTCGTGCATTCGATTGATTTGTTACCAATCGTTAAAAAGAAACTTCGCTTGCATTCCAATCGTCTCGATACCGTTGCGGTTGCGTTGGGTTTAGCTAACCAAAAGACACGGCTTGAACCGCAGATATGGCAACGAGCTTCGCACGGTAGCAGGTCCGATCTCGATTACATAGTGGAGCATTGTCAGGCGGATGTTTATGTTTTGGAAGAAACATTTAAGCGGTTGAAGGATTACATTGATTCAATCTTCCGAAGACGTTAAGCGCCGCCTGCTGGCGAAACGGAAAGAGGTGCAGGGTCTGGAGCCGACGCTGTGTTGGCTTTGGACCGGGTATAAGCGACATGGGGGTAAGGGTTACGGGGAGATTAGGATCTCTGGTAGGAAATGGCTTACACATAGGGCCGCTTATTATGCGTGGCGTGGTCCGGTGCCGGACGGCTTAGAGCTAGATCATTTATGCTCGGATAAAGCTTGTTTTAATCCGGACCACCTTGAGTTAGTGACACATCAAATTAACATGGCACGGGCACGGAATCAGAATGCAGAAAAAACTCACTGTCCTAAAGGGCACCCTTATGATTTCTGGCGAAAGTATCCGGATGGAAAGCTTAGGCGTGGGTGTCGGCGGTGTTGGACAGCCGCCAACCGACGGTCACTAGAAAGGAGAATATGAAAAAGGCATTGCTGATTGGGAAGACAGGGGATATTACTGTTAGGGAGGTTGACGGGGAAAAATACGCTTTGTATATCCCGGTGCTTACTCCTGTAGAAAGGAGTTTGTCTCAAGATTGGGTAGCCCCTCTTTCAAGAAGGTTTGTTTATATGGCGTGTGTTGGGCCTTATATGGTTTACGAGGAGAGTTTGCCCCGATGAGTATTTGTTGGACACTGATAGGAGTAATATTTATATTTGTTTCGCTCTTTGTTATTGGCTGGTTCAGTCCGGGCGAATATCGGGACGACTACTACTCTTAAAAAAAGAAGGACCTTAATGAAAATTTCAAAGCATTATATTGGTAAGGTCGTTAAGCTGACCTGGGAAGATCCTCGGGGTGGTGGTGAGCGGATGGAGATTGCAACGGCGCCCAGGGGAAAATCAGCGTTGGCGAAGTGGGAGGAGTATGGATTGGTGGACGATATTACCGATGGTGTGGTCAGGATTAGGCATAGCGACGCTTATAGTCCAGGCGATAAAGATCCTGACGAGGCGATGTTTACTTGGATTGTGGAGGAGCTTGTCACGGATGTGGTGGTGTTGAGTCCGGAGGTTACACCGTGAACACTGATTCACCGTGGGTAGTGTTGGGCTTTTTTGTAATTGTGTTTTTGGTGACAGCTTTGGTGAAAATATATGGGTGATTGGTTTGCGTGGTTATTAACTGCGCTAGAGTTCATAGCCGGGGTCTGCTACTTGGCAAGCGGGGACTGGCCCCGTGCGGCTTATTGGGGATTTGCGTCTATACTCTGCGCCTCAACAATATTTATGAAGTAGGAGGAGACTTACATGCAAGAAGTTGGTGATCAAGTGGAAGCGGTTTTTCCATCATTGTTAGATGCTTATGGAAATAACATCACTGTTGGCGCAGATATCGTGTATCCGTCCCGGCCGGGTGGAAAGGGTCCACTTCAACTGGGCCTTGGTAAGGTAACGTCAATCGATTGGCGCAAGCCCGAACTCGATGTGCTCGTGGATGCTGCTCGCAATCGCCACGTCTACATCCAGCGAACAGACCGTGTTGCCGTGGTGACTAAGGTGTTCAATGGGAATGATGCAAAAGTGTCCTAAGTGCAAAGAGGTGCACCGGGCAAACCAGCAATGCGGACCGTTTAACCAGGGGTAAACGGCCAGAGGAGGGGTATGAAAACGATAATGTTTGACGTTGATGGGGTGTTGGCGGACTTCGCATCCGCTTTCACTCAGCAGTGTAAGGTGCCTCGGATAACTTCTAATAATCAGCAGGCTTGGGACTTCCCCGAGATCCCAAAGAACATTCAAAGTGACGCGTGGTCAGTTATCCGGCATTCGACTGATTGGTGGATGCATCTTCTGCCACTCGTGCCTAGCGATGTGTTCTGGCAAATTGATGAACTGGCAGACAGAAACCAGTTACTGTTTGTCACGAGCCGTGTTGGTATTGGTCCGCAGTTTCAAACAGAGACTTGGCTGCGCCATATGGGCATCCAAAATCCCCATGTTATTGTGTCCAAGCGTAAGGGGGATATTGCTAAGGCAGTTGATGCTGATTACTCAATCGATGATAAGGCCGAGAATGCCGCGTGTGTTCATTGGATCGCGGATGTTAAGCCTTGCAGGTCGTACCTTCTCGATCGTCCTTACAATACCTTGGGGCTTGTACCTAAGAATGTTCGTCGGATCTACACCGTGGAGGAATACCTCCACGCTATTGTGAAGGATCTATAACTTTACGGAGGATTACATGGCAGAAAAAACAATGACGTGGTTGCAGCTTATCAAAGAGTTGGATGATGTGAGGTCCAAGGCCCGCAGCGGACATAACGTAGTGGAGCAGGTCAATTGGGAAGAACCTTACATCCAGAATCTTCTCTTTGTGCTGACCGAGCACAAGGTCACTCCCCGCGTGGTTCCTATTAAGGAAGAGGCGGACCCTACCATCGCAACACGCACTGTGATGTTGTCCGGCCGTCCGGTGCAAGTGAAGAATGGCAAGGGCGATGATGCTCCCCGAGTGGTCCCTGTACCTAGGGTGAAAGACAACACCGTCAACACGGTTCTTGATGTTGTCGAGACCGACGAGAAGGGTAAGGCATTACCCAAGCCTGAAGAGGGAGCCTGGAAGGAGGGGGATACATGAGTTTGGAAGTAGAACCTACAGAAGATCCGTTAACCTCTTCTCAGTATATAATAAATTCGAACCTTGAAGACGTCACGGCCTATCACTGGTCGTCCGTAGAAAAGAAAAAAGAGGCGGTTCTGTTTTCGGATTTGATGAGGGACACGCACTTGGAAGAGAAATTTGGGCTCAAAGATTCCGGCAAGAGAGAAGAGTTTGACTCGGGCATGGTGCGTGACACCTCGGACAACAAGGTTGATTACGAGCGGGTGTTTCATGGGCCAATGCTCGATCGCTGGGCTGCACATATGACCAAGGGCTCAATTAAGTACGAAGATAGTCCGGACGGCACACCGAACTGGACCAAGGCCCGTGGTGATGCCGAGCTTCGCCGATTTCGTAAGTCCGCTGTCCGCCACTTCCGGCAATGGCTTCGAGGTGACACGGATGAGGACCATGCCTCGGCGGTGTTCTTCAATATCAACGGAGTTGAATATGTCAAGGAAAGGAAAGACCCATGCAGTCCACAATTGGAATTGAATTTACAAGGGCCGAGCGACGCCGGCAAGCCAAGCGCATCTTGAAACAAATCGAGCTGGACCAGAAGCACCCTCAAGCGGACGGTGCTAATAAGTCTGGAGAGGTCCGCACAAAAAGCGCTGCTGAATTCCTGAAGAAGCACCGAGCAGCGGGATTGCCAACCTCGAAGAAGTTTCGCAAGCGGACCCGCGTTCAGCGGCTCACCCATGAGCTGCAACTTTCTCATTCCTTCCTGCACCAAGCGATCTCCGCAATGAAGGTGTGGGAGCCTATCATTCAGCAAGTGGCGAATGAGGAGAATTGGATCTTGCGAACGGACGACCATACCGGCGAACCTGAAGTGATTTGGAACGGAGACGACACCTTAATCAACAACGCGCAGCAGGCGCTGAAGATCCTACAGCCGCCTGTGCCGGAAGCAGCGCCTCGTTATTCCATGCCAGTAGCGATTTTGAAAGGAGTGCCGGATGTTGCGAATGAACTTCCCCGAGAGGAAAGCGAAGCGACGACAGGAAGCGATAGCGAGAAACGAGCGGACGTTGCCAGAGAGGCGGCGAAAAGCCCGGTTGAATTCTTCGACGGAGAGCCCAAAGAAAGCTGGAGAACCGAGGTCGTAGTCGAGTTAGACCATGCGAGGGCGAATGACGGTCTTATAGGTGTTAAGGTTTCAAGTTGAAGAACTGAGAAACAATTAGCCCTAGGGCGGATGTCCACAAAGCCCGGATATGCCACTTACGGCCGTCTTCGATTTGCTCCATAGCAATCAAGCGGCCTTTGATTCCGGGTTTGTCGGCATCTCCCCCTATGGCTTTTGCTATTTCAGCAAAGTTGCTTTCGTCCTTTTTTACGTGCTCCTTGATAATGTCAATCAGGTCGTCCAACTTAAGCGCGATGACTTCATTGCTTATCCTTTTACCTGCCATCATTAGTCCTCTTCAGTCCCTTCTTTTGCGTTCATCAATGCATGAATACCCTTTACGGCCCTTGCACCTTCAATAGTGCCGGGTGCTGACCGCACAAGAGCCTTTAGCAGGCTTCGCCCTCTGGCATGACTCACGAGATTACCAAGAGTAGGTGCACCGATCGCCAGCAAGAAGCCTCGTCCCATTGTAGCGAAGTTGGTCCGCATAACTCCCGATACAAACACACCAGACCCGATTGACTCAACTCGTTTGGTAAATTGTAGCGGAGCACCAAGAATTGTTTCAATCTCTTTTTCCAAGGTGCCGACGAGAGCCTTTGTACCCTGCTGACTGCTCTTTAAAAAAGCATCGCCTTTTTTCTGGTAGTTCTTAGTTAGCTCTGCGGCAAGCTCGTCAATTTCTCTTACCCTGGCGCTGCTGAGCTGTGTAAACACTGAATCGATATCTTTGAAGGCGGCTTCTCCTAATCCTTTACGGAGCACTTCGTTGCCTGTCCCAGTTGGGTCTTTGTAACTGTTCCACCACTTCTGAGCACGGTTAGGCTTGAACACACCATCCTCAAAAGCCTGTTCAATGCCCTGGTTCATGAAGGACCTATTGATTCGGTCCCATTGCGCGGGATCTTTAATAAGCTCTCTTGAGCGGGTCATGGCTTCGATTGATTTGTTGTTGATGGTCCGGCCCGTCTTGGTGATAGTCGGTCGATAGATTGCATCTACCACGGACTCCGGGGTTCCTTGAGCAATGGCACGAGTGATAGAGCCTCTGGAGAAGTAGGGAGCATACTCAGTTGCAAATCGTTCGTTTACAGCTCCATAACGTTTGGCTAGATCCGGACTGGCTGCGGTGATATCAGCGTCCAGGCCGTCGATAAGCTCCTGTGCCTGTCGTCGGCTATTATCGTCCTTCATCACCCGCTTTGCGGCCGAGATTCGCTGACGTTCGTTGATAAGATCCGCCACCGTGGCATTCTGAGCCGGGACCTTCGAGTCTTCCATGATTCGCTGGAAGACATTAGCGCGGTCACCGGGAGCCGCTTCAGAGATAGCTTTTTGAGCTTGAGCTTCGAGGTCTTCGACGGACTGAGCAATCTTAGGTGTCCGGCCAGCCACTGCTTCTGGTTTTGTGGTGAATGATCCGGTTATGCCCGTGCTTTCCTTTAGCTTGCCTCCCGCTGTAACAAAGCCCGCTGCATCTGTTGGCAGTGTAGCGGCCTCTTCACGAAGCGGATTGTAGAGATCCTCAAAGGTGGTCTTGGCTTCTTCGAACTTCTGATTGAAGCCTGCCTGATAACCCTTACCGGACTCTTTACCAAGCGGAGCGTTGGGGGCAAATCGAGCCCTGAGCGTTTGTGCGGTTGGGATTTGTCGTCTAGCAGTCTCCGCAAGCTCTTCCACTTGTTCGATCGAGGCTGCGGTGCTGGACACAATTCGCTCTTCGTTTGCTGTAGCATCACTAAGAGTTTTGTTTAGCTTGGTCCCGAGGTTCTCTGCTTTCATTCGCTTCGAGGTGACTAGGGGCCTACCAGCCTTCACACTTTCCTTGACCCATTTGGAGGCTAAGGCTTGCGGTCTACCGAGAGCAAGGGCCGCTGCAAGGTCACCACCAAACGCAGTGACATCGCCGGCCAGCTTTGAGCCCGTGGTTTCTTCAACAAAGTCTCCAGCGGCTGCTGTAGGGTTTTGGAGCCTGGCAAAGAGAGATCCGGCCGTCCGCAGAGCACCCATAAGTGTCTTGCCTGCGCCTGTACCCGTTAGAGGTGCAAGCAATTCTTCGGCTAAAGCCGAAGCTCTGTCCTGCCATTTGCTGCCTGTCCAATCCCGTTTGAACACCGAGGGTTTATCACGATTAGGCACGAATCGAGGAATATCACCCGTGACAAGACTGGACACCCCTGACCCTAAGTCCTTTAAGCCCCCCATTAATTCCCCGGTGAAGGTAAGCCTCTCCCGTGGCGTAAACCCCTTGCCTGGCTTAGCCTGCGAAGCCGGCGCCCCCTCTCCGACGATCTCTAGGCCGTATTCGTCCTTTGTGCCTGGGACCGGAGCGCCCTGTTCTACTATTTCGAGCCCGTATTCGTCAACCATTAGTAGTTACTGCTCCTTTTGTACTTGCCATCGGCGATAGCCTTTTCTACTGCCTCTTTAGGCCCTCGTACTGTGATTGGTCTGCCGTCAGGGGTCAGAAGGGTATGCTCCCCTGCTTTAGGCTCGGTGCTTTTCGCCAGTCGGCCATAACCCTTCACATTCTTATTAGCCTCATTCATGGTGTTAAGCGAGTTGTTGAACCGGCCTGCAATGTCATCCTTGAAAACTCTGAGCTGTTCCCGGTAGGCTTTACTTCCTGTGAGGATGGAGCCAATACCCCGCGCTGCGTTCTCAGCATCGTAGTTGCTGAAATGTGCGTCCATCGCACCAGCGCCCGCAAGCTGTCTCAATCGAGATTGCACAAGGTTGGCGTGAGCAACAAAGGTCCGGTCTTCTGGTGATAGACGTTCCACCGCTTCGTTAAACGCTTGTCCACCAGTATTCATTCGGGACATAGCAAGCTTCAAGCTTTCACTCCACTTGCCGGTCTTGCCAGCTTCAGTTGCTATGAAAGCCTTTTCTAAATTATCAATCTGATTATAGGAATCCTTTGCCATGCTTATCATACCGAGCTGTTTATCCGATGGAGTGGTCGCTTTGATTTTCTGTGCGTTTCTCTGTGTCCACATAGCGATCTCGCTAGGCTTCATCTGTCGATTGTCGAGAGCCTCCATCATTGCCGCATCGAAGTTCTCTGTTCCAAGTGCTTTGAAAAGCTTTGATTGCTGATCTACGGCCGGACCTTGACCACTAATCTCGCCTGTTTGTGCTCTCAAGTGCGCGGCCTGTGCACCTCGAAGGTTAATCTCCGAAGGTGTCTCGCCGGTCAGCGATTGACCAACAGAGGTTTGGAAGCCTGGAGCCATTTTACCAGCGGCCATTGCATCACCGGCCTGGAGGATGTCGAACAACGTCCGGCCTCCTGCACCAGGGACTTTATATCCCGTGGAACCAGCAAGCCCGATCTGTTCGTTAGCCGCGTTCATCGGATAGTTGGCAGCAAGCTCGTCGGGGTTCTTTAGGGTATCGGTGATGCTTCGGGAGCCCGCAACATAGGGCATACGCTCACCGCGAGAAGCAGCTTCAAGCACACGAGCAAGCTCTTCCGTTGCCTGCTTCTCGTCCCAAATATAACCAGAGGGGATATTAATGAATTGATGTGCCATGAGTTACATTCCTAACCATTGAAGTTTTTGTTTCTGCAATGGACTAATCTTCGGAGCCATTGGGTTTTTCGATTCGCTGGTCTGTGTCGAAACAGTCTGCTCACCCTTCTGCGCATTAAGCAGCGGAGCAGCTTGACTCAGAGCGGCCGTGTTGCCTGCCACGTAGGAAGGTAGCAATTCGCCCACGAGCTTAGCGGCCATTTCACCGGCCACACCACTGCGATCGCCGGCATATCGGCCTAAGCTAGTTGCGTAAGCACCGCTTCTCATGCCAGAGCTTCCACCAGCAATTCGAGCAGCGTCAGCTAAATCACTGTAGCCTTGCTGGGTCTGCTTCTGGAAAGCACCGCCCAACAAGCCTGCCAAACTGTCTTGGAACGTCTTGCTGCTGGTGAAGTTACCAAGGTCCGCAATGTTCTTTGTGCCGGACTCTACAGCATTCGTAACCAGGTCAATCAAACGGCTTGACTGCTCGGGGTTAGCGAAGACCGGATTTGTGGTGGTGGTTCCGGTAGTCGTTTGCTGCTGGTTCATCTTCAGCAGCTCAAGCAGCATTTGGGTTTGTTCGTTGTCAGTCTCGTCGCCAAGACGTTCGCCCTGAGCCGCGAGCAACCCGGACTTTGTGCCAGTTGCTCCTAGTTCTATTAAAGCCATTTTACTTTTTCTCCAAATTGTTATATTTTTTTGATTGCCTGGAAATGTTCAAGAGCCTGTGCGGTTGCGTCAAGCTCGATCTGAAGGTCGTTTATTCGTGCCTTTAGTTTTACGACTTCCGCCTCCGCGTTGCTTGCGCGGACGATATGCTTCAAGGTGTATTCAAACATCTCTTCGTATGTTACCATGTTCTCTCCTATGCTTGGTTTAGATACGCGAACATTCTGCGCAGCATGTCGGCCCGCTTCAACGCTTCAATCTCTTCTTCGTCAGGCTGCGTCCGTTTAGGTCGAGGAGCTGTCTCGTCTAGCACTACCCGGCCGATGCTGTTGTCCGGATAAAAAGCCGGGGCAGAATTGGTAAAGTTGTTGTTGAGAGGCACCGAGCTATCGAAGTTATTCCCCAAAGGAACAGAATTATCAAAGTTGTTATTGAGGGGCACGGAGCTGTCGAAACTGTTATCCAAGAAGTCGAAGCCGTTCATTATCGCAACCCCAAGTAGCGCAGCGCCTGCTCCATCATACCGGGCTGCTGAGCTGGAGCTTCAGTTGCTCCAACGTCCGTCGCCAGAGGCCCCTGATATGGCCCGGTCTGCTGACTGGTTGTAGCTCCTGGTGCCATCGGCGCACTTGACGCGGACAGCAAGTCCGCCAAGGTTTTAATGGGTGCCGTGTTTCCAAAGTTGGTTAGAAAATCAGTGAGACGCCTTGCGGGATCTGTCACTGAGTTCGTCGGTGCGACTGCTTTGTCTTTGTAACCTGCCATTTACTTTCCTCCAAGCCCTAAGAATTTTAATACGTCTCTTGTTTTCTTTTCCAGCTCACTGCCCTTTGTCGGACTGATATTGCCCGCCACCGCGTCAGCGAGGTCTTCGTCCATGTCCTTTGGTAGGCGCCATCCCGAGAATCGATTTACCAGGCCGATGCCTGTCGGTTGATACGTGCCTCCAATGCCGGCTAGGTTGCTGGCAATGTGACCGGCCTCATGCGCCACTGTGCCCTCGGCACTGGCTTTGCCCTTCTTAGCGAAGTGGTCGATCAGGTCCGGGTTTAGGCGCATGGTGTAGTCCGGGCTGGTTAGATCCTGCTTGGTCCGGCCGAGGGTGGTCATGAAGAGCTTCATCCCGAGGTCCGGTTGATCGGTGACGTTGATCTTCTCTGGCCTTGCGTGCAACGCACGCACAACATCACCACCGGGACCTCCCATAGCTAGGGCCTGGTCCACTGCGGCCTTCGCTCCTGGGGTCTGCGGAATCATTTCGGCGACCGCCTCGTTAGGGGTAACGGCGTCCACTAGGTATTTGAAAATGTCGTTTAGTGTGGGCATGATTAACAACCGTGTATAACGATATCCATTGCAACCGTGTTACCGAAAGCTATACGAGCCCACACCTTGTCACCCGCAGTGCTGGCATAACCGAAGCACTCACACGTCGAAACAACTTCTTCTGACGCGGTAGTCTGATAACTAGAAAACCCGATAGACGTGACAGTGGACGCATCCGGACCTACACCAAATTCAAGCAACCCCATTCCGGGGTTAGCAAAGCCTGTATTCGCATTTCCTGCAATACCGACCGACCACAAATTATGATTGGCGGATGTTGTACCGATCTCTGTCCAAGTGCCGAAAGCTCCCGAGCCCGGAGTGACAGCCACCCCTTGAGAAGTAGTGAGGTTAGCTCCGTAAGCGACCCATCCATTCTCAGTGACATTAGGAAACCTGTTTCGAGTTTCCGCAATGATAGCAATTGTTGCACTATCATTGTTCACTACAGTTTGGGTCCGAGCTTTAATAGCGTTTGTGGAAGGGATGTTCAGACCGGGAAAATAAAAACACTTAGCAAAATTGACAAGCCCCGCATTACCAATATTGATGTTGGGAATTACTACCGTGTCACTTCCACCATAGGCAATATCGCATAGTATGCCAGTCGCTACACCGTTTCCGCCGATCCCGCCCGCCATAACCCAAAGCCCGTAAACATTACTTGCAGGAGTTAGAAGTGTTGTGTAAGCGCCTTTGGTGTTCGTGCCTGCCGCGTTGGCAACGGCGGTGCCTGTCCGGGCCGCTGCGGTAAGACTTGACTCTGCCGCATTGGACGACACTATGACGGCTAACTGCTGCGCCGTCAGTTTGCCTTTTGCGTAGCCGTGCATTACGCGATCTCCGATCTATAAAGCGACCAACTAACGTTGCCTAGAGTATCATACACACTCACAATGGTGTCTTCATTTAAGGTTGCGCCTGCTAAACATTCAAAGGTGTCGTTGCCTGGTAAAGGCAAATCATAGTAGTTGTAATGTTTGTTATCGATTGCGGCTCCGGCTATCCGCACTGCCACACGTATCGTCGTGGGGGTGGCACTCCTGTTGCAGGCAATTAGTTTGCTCACCACTGCTTGTGTGTTGGAGGGCACCGTGTATAAAGTTTCCAGTGTTGCTGCCGCTGAATCAAGCTGTACTGGATCAGGATAAGTTGTTGCCATTTATGCTCCTAGTAAAAGGAAGGGATGAAAAGTTGCTCCACCGCTTCCACCGCCATCGGTGATTCGTTCCGCTAATTGGTCCAGCGCCTCTTGTACGTCACCGGGGTCCGCTCCTCCATCCCAGTCGGTTACCTCTGCTGGCGTGAAGGTTACATCTTCTGCATCTACTAAACCACCAGCACCGACTGTTGTCCAAGACAAACCACCAGACCCATCTGTTACAAGAATATCATCTGCGTCGCCATCATTGTTTGGTAATGTATAGGTGACATTAGCGGCTAGAGCAGGGACAAGGAATTCAATATAGTTTGTGCCGGACCCCGAGGGCTCCATTATTCGAAGCCTGCTGCCCGTTGCACCACCACCGATGATGATATTTCCACCTTCGTCCGCGAGGAAGATGTCGCCCTTCGTAGCGTTTGACGTGCTTCGCAGCGTCAAGTCGTCACCGGACCCTGTGCCACCTCTCACAATCTGTCCGCCCGATCGACCAACTAACAGGAGGTACTGAGCATGGTCGTCATCGGTCAGTCCGCCAATGGAGCCGTGGTCGAGCGTTGATTGAGCCCGCCAGCTTGCATCTGTCCCATCACTACCAAGGTAAGTGCCGGTGCTGCCTATGGTTAGCTCGTCCCATTTAGGTGTGCTGTTACCATAGATTAAGCTTCCTCGGGAAACAGCATCTGAAGCTGTGTCCGAATGCTCTGAAGCATTCAATAAGGTATGAGGAACAACGAATCCGCTTGTTGCGTTTGTGCAGAACTCATCGCCGTCTTCATCCTTGAAACAGAATACACTCTCACCTGACCCGTTATCCTTCACATAGAATCGAAGGGTATTAGGGCGAACCCTCGTAGGGGCGGTGCTTTCCGCTGCCTCAACGTAGCTCGTGAGCGTGATTCGCTCTAGTCCAAGATGAACGGCCATTAGTCTTTAAGATGCTCTTTCAACGCGAGCAATGCTTCCTCCGGATTGCCTGTACTTGTTATCCACAAATCTTTTATAAGCTGCAACGCCTTGGCCTGTCCGTGCTTCGCCTTGAGCTTGCCATAAGCGTTCGTCACAATGCGACGGGCTTCACAATTTGAACACCCGGTCTTGCCTAGAAGTCGGGCCACTGGTTTTGCCAGGGCCTTAATCCAGTCGCCCTTCCCTTCCCCGATCTCCGCGTTAAGCTCTTTAGCCAGCAGTGTGAAGGTGTTAGGGCTCCGGGGCAGTTCACCCTCTTTGAGCCCACAATTCACATCAATGCCGACTATCTTTTCCTCGGGAAGTTTTTCAAAAGGTGTGTTCTCCGGGATCTTCCGAATATTCCCGGCCCCATCTTTAAGTAATACACAAGCCACGTTTCCCCCTCCTACCCGTTAGGTGTGTCAGTGACCGCTACGAACACTGCGGACACTCCCCTGAAATCTGTTGCTGTTATAACCGCACCGTCTTTGAATGCGACTTCGCAAGGCTCACAGCCGGCCGCAATCATGGCTCCGTCCCTTGTGTCACAAATACAAGAAGTGTAGGCTTCGGAGCATGTATCAGCCACTGGTAGATCCACACATGCCAATTCAATTCGTTCGAAAAGTGGTGCAGGTTCGTCCGCGACGTTACAAGACCAAGTAGGGTCACAACATGCAAACGCATTCCCGACTCCGCACGCGGACAGTGCTTCCTCATCACAACCCCAACTCTCAAAAGTACAAGAGGATGTGCATGGACTGGTTAAACAGTTGCTACACCATTTTCGTGTTTTAACATAAGCAACGCCAGGTACGTCCCCATTATTAGAAGGCTTGCATAACTGAAAAACTCTTTTGTCAGTGGTGATAGTGGTGCCGCTTTGACCACCGCTCTTAAGAATGCCTGCTGTAGTTGAAAGAGTGTATGGTCCCCAACCGCCGCAGACCTTCAACGTAACGCAACCGGAATCGCTCGCACAAGGATCGCACTCTCCGCTAGGATCGCAGCATTGAATCGACACTTCACCCGAGGGCGGACAAGGGCAGTTCCCATTGTTGCCCCCTGGACCTCCTCCCCCTCCGGGCTGGTTGGGAGTCGGGCCTGGATTTGTAGTGCCACCTGATCCGCCGCTAAGCGGTCCGGTTAGC
>Ga0137313_1000339_pt1 | contig 15586 bp, 13 predicted proteins | sample EasRivERMZT166_2_FD_102287 | JGI IMG/M metagenome (GOLD analysis project Ga0137313, IMG submission 102287) | Soil microbial communities from meander-bound floodplain in the East River, Colorado, USA - East River MetaG ERMZT166_2 | ecosystem: Environmental > Terrestrial > Soil > Floodplain ...
CCAGCCCAGCGGCAAGGGCACGAGTTCCAGCTCGGGCAGCAGCCGCTCGTAGTCCGCCGCGGGCAGCGCGGCCAGCAATCGGTTCTGCCGGGGGCTGAGTTTTCGTGAGACGGCGGGCGTGATGCTCATGGACGCAAGGCTCAATGGTGGACGCGACAAATTCCAAACCGCACCCCTGAACCGCGAACCCGACTCTCGATCGAGTTTCTTATCAGATGGTTATTATACCTGGATCATACATCTTCTGTACGCTAGCGCACAGAGCCGCCTGCAGCGGATGAGAATAATTGCATCTCCTCCCCCCGTGACCGCCAATTTTGCTCAGTTCCTGGCCGGATCGCGGCCGGCTGGCGGGGGTGGGGAAGCAAGCACGATAATATGGCCCGTCATGCGCAGGCTGCGGCGATTTCCGCCCGCTCTTCCGGTGCGCGGTTTCAGCGAATCTGGATCAAGGCCGGATTGATTTTCCGATCGTTGGTCAGGGGTTCTATTCAACGCGCGGCGCGCACCACCGCGAAGCGCGTGCTGCGGCAGGTGGTACGCAAGCTCTCACCAACCCAACCGGGCCTCCCGCACTCGACCTGGCGGCTCGACCGCGACGCAGGCGGAGACCTGCGGCTCGGAGGCAAGAAGCTCGAGGGGCTGCTCGAGCGCTACGGCTCTCCGGTGCATGTGGTCGACGGGGCGCGGCTCAAAGAGAACGCCGCCCGCTTCATCGCCCGCCCTCTTGGGGCCCCGCTGCGGTACTACCGGCTCACTGGCCCGACCTGCACGCTGGGCGACACGCTCTACCCGTTCGTCGAGCTGCCCGAGCTGAAGCTGGGCGACGGCCTGGCGATCATGGACTGGGGGGCCTACTTCGTTTCCTACTCCACGTGTTTCTCGTTTCCCCGGCCCGCGGTGGTGCTGGTGGAGGACGGGCGGGACCACGTGCTGCGCCGCGCCGAGACCTTCGAAGACATGGTGGCCCTCGACGGGCCGCTGGCCGGGGCGGGCTGAACATGAAAGCCTCTGCGTTCGGAGCGCTCGGCCTGCTGGCGCTGAGTTTCGCCGGTTGTGGCGACTTGGCGAAGTTGCCGTTCGAAGCGGGTGTCGGCCCCCAGCCGGCGCTGCCGCCGCCGACCTCCACGCTGCTGCCTACCCTTCACATCGCCCCGGCAAAGGGCTGGCCCGCGGGCGCAACGCCAGTGGCCGCAGCCGGCCTTTCGGTGAAGGCATTGGCGACCGGCCTCGATCACCCCCGCTGGCTCCAGGTTCTTCCCAACGGCGACGTGCTCGTCGCCGAGTCCAATGCGCCGCCCCGGCCCGAGCAAGGCAAAGGCATCAAGGGCTGGATCAAGAAATGGTTCATGACTCGCGCGGGCGCCGGCGTACCCAGCGCCAACCGCATCACGCTGCTGCGCGACGCCGATGGTGACGGCGTGGCGGAAACACGAACCGTCTTCCTGCAGGGGTTGAATTCGCCCTTCGGCATGGCGCTCGTCGGCCGCAACCTCTACGTCGCCAACACCGACGCCGTTGTGCGCTACACCTATAGCGACGGCGCAACACAGATCACCGGGCCCGGCGTAAAGGTCGCCGATCTGCCCGCAGGCCCGCTCAACCATCACTGGACCAAGAATGTCATCGCGAGCCGCGACGGTTCGCGTCTGTATGTGACGGTCGGCTCGAACAGCAATGCGGCTGAAAACGGCCTGGATAAGGAGGAGGGCCGCGCCGCCATCCTCGAAGTGGATACCCGGAGCGGAGCCCAGCGCATCTTCGCGTCCGGGCTGCGCAATCCGAACGGCCTGGCGTGGGAGCCCGCCAGCGGCGCACTGTGGACCGTGGTGAACGAACGCGACGAGCTCGGGAGCGATCTCGTTCCCGACTATCTGACTTCGGTCAAGGACGGCGGCTTCTACGGCTGGCCGTACAGCTACTTCGGCCAGCACGTGGACGGGCGCGTGCAGCCGCCGCGGCCCGATCTTGTGGCAAAGGCCATCGTGCCGGACTACGCACTGGGATCGCACGTCGCCCCGCTGGGCCTCGCCGCCGCCGAAGGCAGCGCGTTACCTGCGCCGTTTCGCAGCGGGATGTTCGTCGGCCAGCACGGCTCGTGGAACCGCAGGCCGCGCAGCGGCTACAACGTCGTCTTCGTGCCGTTCACCGGCGGCAAGCCGTCGGGCCGCCCGGTGGAGGTGCTGACCGGCTTCGTCAGCGCCGACGGCGATGCCTACGGCCGGCCGGTCGGCGTGGCGCTCGACAAGGGCGGCGCGCTGCTGGTGGCGGATGACGTGGGCAACGTCATCTGGCGTGTCAGCGCCGCGGCCCGTTGACCGCGGCCTCAACAACCGACACCCGCGTCTTTTCTGCCCCGGCTTCCCGGCCTTCTGCAAGCATTCTTAACGAGGAGAACCACCATGAGAACATGTCGATATGCAGGCACAGGGAGTGCCGGGAAGCAAGAATGATCCCGGGACGAGGCCAGTCTGTACGTTCAATGATTGACCGCCGATGCCGCTCGCGACCCGTCCGGATCGCGGTCGTTTCAAAGGGGGGGAGGACGCCGGCATGGGCCGGCGAGATTACGGGCGGATTGAATTTCCTATCGCTTATCGCTGCTCTCCCTGCGCCATCGCGCGCGCGTTGGGCACGTTGTCGGCAAACACGCTGATATCGAATCCGGGCGGCAAGCTGATCTTTTCGATTGGCAGCCTTTTCCCCACCGCGGTCGTTCTAATGGCGAGCGCGGTCAGAAACACGCAACGCCGCAGGCACTCGGTCAATTCAACAACCATCGCCGTAGAAACGCAAATCCAGGTCCAGGACTCATGAATTTGACAGTTTGAACTATCGGTGAGCAAGTACATTGAAACATCGGGGCTATCAGATAAGTCTGTACGAGCGCAATAAGATGACTGAGGTCGTGAGACTATTAGGTAAGAATCTCTGGCGCGGTGACGGAGAGCAGAATTGGTCGTATTTTAAGTGGAAGTACCATGACAATCCGTACGCGAACCAACCGCTGGCTGTAATCGCGAGTCACGAACGGTCTATCGTCGGATTCAGAGGCTATTTCGCCACCATCTGGTATCTTGGCAGCAACGATAATAGGGTAGTAATCCTGGAGCCGGCTGACACGGTGGTGCATCCTGAGCACCGGCGTAACGGACTCAGCGTGGCCATGGGAAATTTTGCGATGGATCAGTTCGCCGCGAAATGCAGTGTTTTGTTAAATACGTCCGCCGGGAAGAATGCGATCCCTGGATATCTGCGCCTGGGCTTTGTATCTCTCGGGAAGAAAGCTTACTACCGGAGGAGCAGTTTTTCTAGGGACGTCAGCGTTATATGGAGAGGTGTGCTGAAAAGACAAGAGAAAGAAGGCGACTTACCGGCAAGCAGAAGGAACGTCTTATTTGGAGAGTTCGGCGACGTCGTGGTGTCGAAGAGTCCGGGGGAGGAAGACATGTCCCGTGTGGCCTTCAGCAAAAACGAACTTCCTGCGAAGATTAGGCTATTGCAGGACCAGGTGTTCTTTCGGTGGAGGTTCGAAAACCCGAAAGCGCGGTACGTGTTCTATTTCTATAGACAGGCTGATGCGATTGTGGGATACCTTGTGATGCTAGTCTCGAACGACATGCGGCAAGGGTTCATCGTGGACTATGGACAAGAACGCGATGGAGCGATCGGAGAAATCCTGGATCACATTGCCAAAATGGCAGAATTTGAGGAGGTAAATATTTTGAACATCAGCGTGGACGATCATCTTTGGGAAACTTTCAAGTCACGAGAGTTCAAGAAGTGGGGCTTACATCGATTAGTTAAAAAGATAGTCTTTAATGAACAGCCAATTTTAGTGCGACCGGTAAAGAGACAATGCTCCGAGGATGATTGGTTTTTGGGGGACTTGGATATCCGTAACAGGGCGAACTGGGAATTCAAGCAAATCTGTCAAGATAACGTATAGGTCGCCATGGGGACCCGTCATCACTCGGGCCCATATCCTCTGTGACGTCATCGATCCTTGGGCCAACAACGAGCGACACTGTCTCCATACATCCGTTTACGTGCTACGAAGTCATTGCCGTCGATGATGGTTTGATAGATTCGTTCACAAACCTTGTTTTCCCGGCCATGCGAAGCGCGGGCATTCGTCGAGTCGTTCGGGCCCATCCTTGATGGCACGACTCAGACGTCTTGCGATAACGAGGTGACGTTGGTTCAATTTTCCGCGTGCAGCCGAATGAGCAGGGAAGGCCCGCTGCGGCTCCTCCTCCTTGGGTCGCAAATGGCCGCAGGCGGAGCGCAGCACATTCTCTTGGCACAAGCGACCTGGTTCCGAAATCAGGGATACCATGTTGCCGCAGCCTTCTTCTACGACAAAGAATGTGTCCACACTCAATGGCAGGCGCGATACGCAATAGACATCATCGACTTGAAGGGTTGGCGGGCGGGAGCGGGCATTACCAGCAACCTGCTGCGCCTCCTATGCGCAATTTACCGGCTCGTTCGGCTTATCGCTCGGGAGCGCTTCGATGCGGTCGAAACATTCACCCATCATGCCAATCTGCTTGGTTTGCCGATCGCATGGTTTTTGCGTGTGCCAAAACGCGTGGGCACTCACCATGGACGACCTCATATGGGGCCTGGGTTGGGCCGATTGCACACCTATCTGGCAAACGCCAGCGTTATGACACACCTTGTCGTAGTCTCGGAGCACTTGCGTGAAGAGGCGATAGGAATCGAGAGGATTCGACCCGAAAAAGTTAGCGTCATCGCCAATGGGATTGACGGCTATGGTTGGGATCCAGCTGTGCAATCAGCAGCACGGCGGATCCGATCCGAACTAAAGGTGCCAATATCGGGTCGTCTCGTCCTCTCCGTGGGTCGCTTGATTCCCGAGAAAGGGCACATGCATCTTATCGAAGCGATGCCGGCGGTACTCGAGCGCTTCCCCGATACGATCGTTGTAATCGCCGGCGATGGGCCACTTCGTGATGCGCTTCAGCGGCGCGCGCATGAACTTACCCTGGGAAACAATGTGCGACTTCTTGGTACACGATCGGATGTGCACTGCCTGTTAGCGGCGGCCGATTTATTCGCCTATCCATCCGTCCGAGACGGTTGTCCGCTTGCGCTTCTTGAGGCGCTGAGCATGCAGGTCCCCATTGTTGCGAGCACCTTTGAAGGTGCCAAGGGCGTTCTCGAACACGAGAAGACGGCTTTGCTGGTCCCGGCTGGGGACACGAAAGCTTTTGCTGCCGCGTTGGTGCGCGCGCTCGGATCGCCGGAGTTACGGCGAGAACTCGCCTTGGCCGGCGCAAATCTTGTCGTGCGGAAGTTCTCGATGCGGACGATGTGCCAGCGCTATGATCAGCTTTTTCGGGCTCCCTCGACTATTCCTGCTTGAAGCGAGGCACACCCCGGTAGGACTCTAGCTCGACCCGGAGCCCTTTTTTGGAGATTTCCTGGAAGGGATCTCGAGAAAATTGAAGACTCTTTATGAACTGGCAATACCTTCTGATCGGACCAGATGCCTTTAACAACAATGCGAATCCTTACCTTAAGCTACGAATTTCCACCACTGGGAGGAGGCGGTGCCAGGGTCGTTGAAGGCCTCGCCAGGGAACTGACAAGAATCGGACACGAGGTTGATATTGTCACCATGGGATTTCCGGGGCTACCAGACCATGAAGACGTGGAAGACTTCAATCTTTACTGGCTGGCGTCCGTCAGAAAACGGGCGGATATCAGCCACACGCGCGAGATGGTGCCGCATTTATTGTCTGCATACCCGCTTGTGAAGCGACTCGTGGCGACCAGGAAATACGATATCATTTGGAGATGCGTTGTCAGGAATGCAGCACGCGTGATTTGTCCCAGTGTTCACTTACAAGGGCTACTAAAGAAAGTCAGCAATTCGGCCAAGTCGGAGATCATTCCAAATGGCATGTCGGAGGATAAATTCAATCCGGTGCGCACCAAGCGTATGCGCATCCTGGTTGTGACCCGCATGTTTGAGAGAAAGGATGTTCAGTACCTGCTGAAAGCCCTGCGGGGCAGGACGCTGGACTGCGAGATCAATATTGTGGGTGATGGTCCCTACCTTGAAACCCTCAAGCGGATGGCCATGGATACACCGGCTGACATCCACTTTTGGGGCTGGCTCAATAATGAATCGGACGAGCTGAAGGAACTGTACGAGACATCCAGAATCTTCGTGTTTACTTCGCAACGGGAAAACTTTCCTGTGAATTTGCTAGAGGCGATGACAGCTGGTATGGCGATCGTGATCTCGGAAGACCCTGGTTCCGCGGAAGTAGTCGGTGACGCGGCTTTGCATGTACCGGACAACCAGCCGGAACAGTTCTTTGACACCTTGCAGCGTCTCGTGCGCGACCCGGTGCTGTGTGACGAATTGGGCAGAAAGGCCCGACGGCGTTTCGAGACGCACTTTACGTGGCCAACCATTGCACGCGAGTACCGCAAACTTTTTGAGAAAGTCCTTTGCTGAGCATGGGCCGACCGTTCCCCCGATGTACTTGAAGACGACCCAATGCTTGGGCTTCGCAGTGGTGGGTCGGCCACTTGATGTTGGATCAGGGTAGATGGCCGGCGGGGGCGGTCTTTCTTGCGCACCGGAATAATTTGTCCTGGGGAAGGCCTTCGAGCATGGCAGCGAAAGTGCGTTGATCTCGTTGCCAAGCTGGATTTCGTTGAGCTCTGCCTGGTCATCGTGGATGGTGACGCAATTGCGGAGGCCGGCCCGCAGCGGGGTTCGCTTGCCAACCGGTTGAGACGCTCGCTGACACCCGGACCGCTGCGCTTCGTTGGCTTGACGGAATCATTGTCGACCGTTCCGACCGCTGCGCTTCTGGACGGGCAAGCGGCTTCAGCGCTTGTTCGCGAGCTCGCTATCGACCTCGTTATTTGCTTCTCGCCGAGACCGGTGCCTGGAAACCTTGTTTCCGCGCCAACCTTCGGCGTCTGGCGACACTGCATTGGTGCCGGCGCCGATGGCGGCGGCGATCCGCCGTGTCTGGAGGAGATCCGTGAAGAAAGGCACATTGTCGAGATCCGTTTGCTAAGACTGACAGGCAAGGACTGCGGCGGGGAGATCTTGAAGGAAGCTGCGGTTCAGACGGTCAAAAGATCCTACCGGGCGACCCTCGCGGCGGCTGTCTCCGCGGCGGCGCATCTCCCGGCTCAAGTCTGCATCGAGATCAAGAAGTTGGGTAAACCGATCTTGCCGGCACGGCGATTTGCCATTGAGCGTTGCGGCAAACACGCACCCATGGCTCGGCGAGCCGTTTCAGCCATGGGAAAGATGCTGAAGCACAGAATTAGATGGCTAGCTCACGGTGTGTCGATGAGTGAAGAGTGGACCCTGGGCATAGTCGATAGACCAGTCGCGGGCTGCCTTGAGGACGACTTCTTGCGAGAGCCGCGCTTTATTCCGACCGACAAGGCTCACTACCTAGCCGATGGCTTCGGCTTGGTCCTAGACGGACGAAACTTCGTCTTATGCGAGCAGTTTGATTATGCGGCCGGTAGAGGCGCTATTGCGTGGCTCGAGTTGGATTCTGACGGCAGGGTTTTGGCGGGCCCTACCCAGGCGTTCAACACCACCGCCCACGCTTCCTATCCATATCTGTTCAGCCATTGCGCGCGCGTCTTTTGTTGTCCGGAAACCTGGGAGAGTGGGTCCTTGAGCCTTTGGGAAGCAGTCAATCCTCCTGCCGTTTGGCGTTGCCGCGGGAAGGTTCTTGCGGGCGTGCCGGCAGTTGATCCGGTGATTTTTCGTCACGGCGGCCTCTGGTGGCTGTTTTGCAGCCGTGAGGACGACCAACCGAACGAGAAGCTCTATGGATGGTACGCCGAAGGCTTGGCAGGCCCATGGTGGCCCCACGAGCTCAATCCACTCAAGATAGATGTCCGCTCTGCCCGTTCTGCCGGCGCTCCCTTTCTCAGCGACGGCCTGCTCTATAGGCCAGCCCAGGACTGCTCGCGAGCCTATGGGACTCGTATCTCGATAAATCGGGTAACGCAACTGTCCCCCAGTTATTTTTCCGAAGAGGTCGTAAGGGTCATCGATCCACCGCGCACGGGCCGCTTTCAGGACGGAATCCATACGATCGCTCCGTTGGGGGACGTTTGCCTCATTGATGCAAGGCGATGGCAACTTAGCCCGAGAGGACTTCGGCTGAAGATACGAAAACTGCTGGCGCCACGTTCAAGTCAAAGGCACCCAGCATTCAGGTCTTGAAACGCAGAATTCCAGATTCCGCAATAGTCGATCGGAACACGATTCCAAGCGGGATCAAGGCAAGCGAATACAAGAGAATGGCGATGGCCAGGGACTCCCAATCCTGAGCCGGCGCGGTCAGTTGAATTGCAGCGACGGCAAACGCACACCATATCGTCGGCGCTAGCGATCTCGTCAGGCCACCGTAACCGGCGGAGTTTGGCCTGCTCGCCGTCAGTACCGACGTGGTCGCTGCGGCATAAGCCATCCTGGATAGCAGTGCACCGACCGCGACCCCTATAAGCCCCAAGCCGAGGGAGAGAGCAAGCACGGACAGAGAAATGTTCAGCGTGACCGCGCCCAGACAGATCAGCGGCACGCGCCCTTGATGGCCCTCGGCAACGACACCCATGACCGAGACGTTCACGATCCCCTGTAGGACGCCGATGAAGATGAAGATTTGGGCCAATATGATGGCGGCTCCAAAATGCGGCAGCAGGGCTAATACTGCCGGCGACATCACAAGGGCCACAAACCCTGCAAGCGGCGGCAGCAGAATCGAAAAGGTCGCCAGCGAACGGTCCATGATCAGGCGTCCGGTTTGCCTGCGGTGATCTTCGCCCTTTGCTCCATAAACGTCCGTCAGGATTACGTTGCGCACGATCAGCGCGACGTGCACGCCGAGTCCGGAAAGGGAGACCGCAAAGGCGTAGAGTCCGAGAGCGGCAATGCCGGAAAAGGCCCCAACGAGCAGTTGGTCGATGGTCTGCAGGATCGTGGTCGAAATGTTGGTCAGGCTCACTGGAAACCCGATTCGAAAGACCTGTCCTGCCTGCCTCAGTGACCAACGTGGTCGCCACGGTACTTGGCGGGCGGCGATGCAGAGACTCGTTAAGGTTGCCGCGAGGAAACCTGCGAGTGCGCCGCCGAGGCCCCAGGCGAAGGCGAAGGCAACCGTGAGGGTCAGCTGGAGAACGGCGTGCAAGAACTCGAGGATAGCAAAGCGCCGAAACATGCCGACCGCCCGCACGAACGTAAGAGCATATCTCCAAAGCCGTTCCGGTATGAGCGCCACCGCGATTCCCAGAACTGTCAGCTCTGCAAGTCTCCCAAACGGCCAGAGCAAAGCGAGGGCTACGCCGGCGGTTAGCAGTCCGTAGAGGCACAGGGTGGGGCCGAGGACTATCTGCCCCCAGACCCTTTGCGCTTCCGCTACGAGTTTGCCACGCGGCGGGCCAGCCGCCGCCACCTCGACTTCCATCCCTCGGTTCAAGGTTTGGCCGACAAACCCGAAGTAGTGCAGCGCCAGCCGGAACAAGGACCATGCGCCGAAGAGCTCCGGACCGAGAAAGCTCGCAATCGCAACCCCGCGCAGCCCGAGAAGTCCCTCGACAGCGGAGCGCGAAACCGTGTATCCGACGATTCGATGCAACACTATTGCCGAGGTTCGCTGTGTTGCGAACTCGCATTTGAATTCTTTTTATCCCGATGCACTGACGCTTTACCACTGGGCCGCCAACAAGGCGGTTTCACAGGCGGTTGTCACACGGACCGATGCATTTGTGACTGGTGCGATGTCAATCCCCTACCGCACTGGCGGGCTTTGCGCTAGGCTTTTTCGAAACCACCGACAGAAGCCTGCGCCCTAACCGCCGCCCCAGGCCGTCAAGGAAGGAAGCGGCCATTCTAGAAATCCAAATGGTAAGTGGCAGAGGGTCCTCCCGGGCATAGCGGAAGTAGGGTGTCAGGCAACGTTTGCGCTTGCCGAAATAATCATCCCAATAGCGCCCAAGGCATTTCTTCATGGAAAGTCGGCCGGTCAGGGGGTCCATGCCATGGCGCTCCAGCACGTCGGTACGAAAGCGATCGGTGGCAAGACCGATAAGGTCCAACGGCAGGCAAATGAAGTCTTCGAAGGGTTTCAAGAGCAAGTAGCCGTGAGGATAGTTGCTGGCCGCTTCGGTTTTCGGTTTCTCACCCCGGGCAATCTGTAGGCACATCAAGGGCACGTTGATACCCAATTCGGTTCGATACCAAAGGTTAATGCCGAGCCGAGGGTTGATTTCCATGAGCTTGGGCTGCCCATCGCGCGGGTCGACCTTGTGTTGCACGGTAACTCCGCCCCACCAGTTAATGTGTTGAGCAAGGGCGATCGCTTTTTCGACAAAGGGTCCGTTCGGCACGGTTTCGCACGCGCTCGCCTCACTGCGGAAGACATGGCTGCAGTGCCGCCGAATGCGCACGGTCAGGGCAGAGACAACTCGCCTGTCGCGATCCAGGACCAGGTAGGAACTCTCATTCTGTTGACCGGGAATGTAGTCTTGGATCATGGGGGCGCCGTGGCGGGCCCGGGTGGTTCGGCATTTTTCGACCAGCTCGTCGGCGTCCTTGACAAGCGCCATGCCCCGGCCGCCGGTCGTGAAGCGCAGCTTGATAATCCAAGGAGGCGGCACGTTGTGGGCGATGCGCCGCACAACCTCATCGCTTTCAGCCAGGTGCGTTTCGGGAGAAGGAAAGCCCACTTTCCCGGCCGCAAGTATCGTCTGATATTTGTCCAGCGGAGTTATGACGGTGTGCAGCTCAGGGACCGGGATGACGATGCCCTGCGCCTCGAGACGTGCCTTGTTCTTCGAAAAGACATAGACCCAGGCGTCGTTGGACGGAAAGATGGTGTCGATGTTCTCCCGCGCGCAGATCTCAAGGATGCGCGCGATAAAGGCTTCCTCCAGTGCGGTGTTTTCCGGCTGGATGCGCCCCGCCATCCAGTCCGTTTCGGGATCCGGCACCCGGTAACGCCGGTCGATGAGCCGTGAATAGGCCGCATGTTCGATGGGCCAAAACCCCAAAGGCCGCCCACCTGATAGGGTGGCGACGATCCATTCCGCATAGGGCCGCAGGCAGCGCGTGATCGAATAGGCCTGAAGCGCGTGAGTGTTGGTAACCAGGAGCCTCATAAATGACCCTTTCGCCACGCGAACGCTGGGCTCTTGGATTCACACTTGGGGGGGGGCCGCGCCCCGATCGCCTTTCCCAGTGCTTTGACCATCATGACGCAGCCTACTGTCCGCGAACGATAAGCGAACCGAGTCTTCGCGCGACGGATCAAGAGTGGAACAATAAGAACTTCCTTAGAGTGTCTTGTACGATGCGTTGCATTAAGTCGTTCTTTATCGGGTAAGGTTAACACGACGGCGGCGTCTGAATGCCGTCTTACGGCCCGAAACGGACCTTCAGTAGGCGCCAAAAACCGCTCCCGGCGAAGAGGGGTCCGTGGGAGTGCGGCTTCAGCGGATTAGGCGGCGGCGCGCTCCCGGTTACGGCGTTCCCCTTAACCTACGTCGGATCTCCCGCCACGTCGCCTGAACGAAATAGACGATAGCAGGAAGCGGGTCGTCCCAGCGAAAGATTGCTGGCACGGCCCCAATCCTTGTGCGCAGCCACGCTCTCGCGGTTAATCGTCCCTCCCGGAAAAGTTGCCAGCACACGGCATTGTCGAGCGCCGCGTTGACCCAGTAACGGCCAACCGGATAACTTGTGATCTGCCCTACTGGCCGACCCAAGGCGTCTTGATATGCCATATCGATCACATTGACCCCACAACTTACGGCCAGGCTCACACCACCCCAGGCGCGCGGATTGAGATCGAGCAGCTTGAAAAGGCCATCCCGTTCGTCGTACTTGAATTGCGCGTTGAACACACCACGATATCGGAGTGCCGGGAGCAGTTGGTCCAGAATTTCTATCGGCGCCTTTGCCTCATTGAGGGGGATACTTACCATGCAACTGCTAACGCCGAATAGGTCGTCGCTTAACCGGACGCAGCGACGGGCAAAACGCGCACAGACGGTCCCCATGCGATCTATGAAGCCGTCAACGTAGTAGTGGTTGGTTGCAGGCCCCGGGATGTATTCCTGGAGCACAAATTCAATTCCGTGCTGCCCGGCCTCACGAATCCACATTATTGCCTCGTCCGCATTCGCCACAAGGAGTGCTTTTTTTTGGAACCGGGTACTGAAGGCGAGTGAGTTCCGCGGTTTGAGGAAAGGGTTGTAAAAACCACTGTCCCACAGCGTCCGGACATCGTCGAAGGCACCAATCGAGATTGTTCGTGGATGAGGCAGCCCGAGGCGAGGCATCATGTTCGCGAACCGGCTCTTATCCAAGCAGATATCGAGACTCTCCTGCGGAGGGATGCTGGCCGGAAATCGAGCAGCTAGAGTTCGCTCGAGGCGACCCACGGCCGCGACCCACGCGTCCGAGCAGGGAATAAGCACCATCCGCTCGACTGAAAGGCGTCCGAGAAATTCAGACAGAGAGTCTGCATTTGGATCATTTTCAAAGTCATCGTGCAGCCGACGATGCCAGCGGCAGTAGGAAACAAAGCTCGTGCCCGCCCCAACGGAAAACTGAGGTATACCGGCGCGTGCAAGGGCCCGGATAACCCCGAGTGTTGTGCGATGCGGGCTACCCAAGACCAGGACTGGGGTCCTCGATTGAGTTCTCGAAATGGTGACACCGACATCCACTGTTGGATACTCTGCGCTCCCGCTTAGCCACGTCGTCTCGGACGTAGCAGCACCAAATACACGGTCGATCCGCCCTGAATGTCGGCCTTCGGCAAAAGCGGTCGCCCGACTGTTATTGGAAATTTGTGACGCGCACTGTCATAAGCCTGTTGCTTGAACGCTTAGAAGTCAAATAGTGGAGCAACCACAAGCAGTGCGATAAGCTTTGTTTGCAGTCGGCAAAAACTTGTTCCGTCAGCTCACGTGCGCGAAAACATGACATGACCTTCCGACGCTGGAATTGAGACGCGACTCAAAGTTGAAAGGACAAGAAGAGCAGTTTCTGCGGAGGTTAAGTGTCGCTGTCGCTCCGGCTTTCATACTGGGGTCTGACTCTTCTAATGGCCTAGCGTTTGTTCGAAGCTTGGGTCGGAGGGGAATCCCCGTTATGGCAGTTGGATCCAGAAGACATTCCGCTGCTCAGACTCGCTACGCGAGCACCATTGTTCAGCCTGTGCATCATGACGGCGAAACACTACTTCTGGCGCGGCTGCAAAGGGTGGGACTGCGATTGCCTGTTAAGGGAGCAATAATTCCCTGCAGTGACGATTACGTTCTGTTCCTGTCCAGGTATAGAGACAAACTGGCGGACTATTACGAGTTCGTCCTTCCGCCAGAGAAAATCGTAGAGAAACTGGCCAGCAAGAAATATCAGTATAAGCTCGCTAAGGAAGTGGGCGTACAAACTGCGCAAACCTTCAGGGAAGTCTCCGACCTGAGAAACATTGCCTCAAAGATCAGGTATCCGTGCATTGTTAAACCAGCTTATCCACACCTCTGGAGACAGCACCAAGAGCGAACTGGCGCCAGAAACCGAGCCAAACTCCTGGTAGCGAACTCACCTGAAGAGCTAACGGAGTATGGCCCTCTAATTGCCGAAAGCGGTCTGGAGTGGATCGTGCAAGAATATATTGAGGGCGGGGACGACAGACTATACGCTCTCTACGCATATTTCGACCGAGATTCCAAGCCACTCGCTGCATTCGCTCGCGACCCGTCTGGATCGCGGTCGTTTCAAAGGGGGGGAGGACGCCGGCCTGGCCCGGCGAGATTACGGGCGGATTGAAATTCCTACCGCTTGGCAGTCGACGCGGGCCGCTGGCCCGCGTTGCTTTTTCTGACGGCTGACAGCTTGGTTAGCGCTGGTGGTCCCAAGTCAGATCCCAGCCGTTCTTCACGCAGCGTTCGAGCAGCTCGATCAGCGGGTGGGCGCGCTGCTGCAGCGAGACCCTCGGCCCTTTCTCCCGCTCCTCATCGTCGGCGCGCGGGGCGGGAGCGGGCGCTGCCGCTACCGCTTTCTTCAGCCGGTCCAGGGCAGCGGGGATGTCCTTGGCGAGGATCGCGCTGGGCACGGTGCCGCTGTGACCCATCATCTTGAGCAGCTCGAGCGCGACATCGCCGAACATCGTCATGTCACCGGCATCACTGCGGAATCGCACCAGCATGGCTCGCCTCCTTGTTCCAAGGACCGCCGCACGGCGCGCGGGTTCCCGCGCGCCATCTTATAGACTACGGTGATTGACCGCCGATGCCGCTCGCGACCCGTCCGGATCGTGGTCGTTTCAAAGGGGGGAGGACGCCGGCATGGGCATAAGGTCTGTTATGCGCAGCCCGGGAACGTTCCCGCACTTATTCCCGGCGCGCCGGCCTGGCCCGGCGAGATTACGGGCGGATTGAATTTCCTATCGCTTGATAATTCCCCTGGTGACTTCCCGAACCTCGATGATTCGCCTGATCCGGTGGTTGAGCGGTCTTTGCGCGGCCGTTGCCTTGTCGGCCGCGTCCGCGATTGCTCAGGACAACGGCGGTCGCGGTCCCTTTCCCTCGTTCAAGGAAATGGAAGCCGCCGGCGCCGTCATCGGCGAGATCCGGATAAGCAACGAGAACATTTTCGACCTCGACGATCCGAGAGAGAACAATTGGTTCTACCGGCTCGGCAACGCGATCCATGTCCCGACGCGCGTTGGGCTGCTGAGGAGCATCTTGCTGTTCCGGAGCGGCGAGCGGGTGTCGGTGCAGTTGATCGAGGAAACGGAGCGCTTGCTGCGCAACCAGGGGTATCTCTACGACGTCCGCATCCAGCCCGTCGCTTACCAAAACGGCGTCGTCGACATCGAGGTCGCGACGCGCGATTCGTGGTCCCTCGATCCGGCTATCAAGCTGGCAAGGGAAGGCGGCGTCAATTCCGGCGGCTTCGGCCTCAGGGAAAACAATCTCCTGGGCACGGGGCTGGCCATCGGCTACGCCTACGAATCCGAAGCGGACCGCAACGGGAACGAGTTCTCTATCGGGCACGGCAATGCCTTCGGCAGCAGGACCGCGGTCGAATACCAGCACACCGACTTCAACGACGGCAAACGCGATTCCTTCCGGCTCGAGCGACCCTTTTATGCGCTGGACACCCGCTGGGCGGCGGGCCTGTCGGCGACCCGGCACGGGCGGATCGACTCGATCTACGGCGGCGGGGTTGTGGTCGGGCAGTATCGCCACCAGGGCGACACCGGGGAAGTCTACGGCGGGTTCTCGCGCGGCCTCGTTGACGGGTTTGCGCAGCGGTTCTCACTGGGCATCGAGTACCGTGACGATGCCTATCGCGCAGATCCCACGGTGGTGGCACCGCCCGAACTGCCGCAGGACCAGAAGCTGGTCGCGCCCTTCGTGCGCTATGAGTTGATCGAAGACGATTACCGCAAGACCATCAACCTCGATCGGGTCCAGCGCACGGAATACCTGCGAATCGGCACCGATCTGCGCCTGCAGCTGGGGCGCGCGATGACGGGCCTGGGCTCCACCG
>Ga0137313_1000354_pt1 | contig 15239 bp, 14 predicted proteins | sample EasRivERMZT166_2_FD_102287 | JGI IMG/M metagenome (GOLD analysis project Ga0137313, IMG submission 102287) | Soil microbial communities from meander-bound floodplain in the East River, Colorado, USA - East River MetaG ERMZT166_2 | ecosystem: Environmental > Terrestrial > Soil > Floodplain ...
CAGCGCATGCTCGTCGTCTTCGGCGAAGTAGTCGGCGACGCCCGAGAGACGCGTGTGGACGTCGGCTCCGCCGAGCTCCTCGGCGGTGACTTCCTCGCCCGTGGCCGCCTTCACGAGCGGCGGTCCTCCAAGAAAGATAGTCCCGGTGCCTTTGACGATCACCGCCTCGTCGGACATCGCCGGCACGTAGGCGCCGCCCGCGGTACAGGAACCCATGACCACGGCGATCTGCGGGATGCGCTCGGCCGACATGCGCGCCTGGTTGAAGAAGATGCGGCCGAAATGCTCGCGATCCGGAAAGACCTCGGCCTGCAGCGGCAGGAACGCGCCGCCGGAATCGACGAGATATACGCACGGCAGCCGGTTGTCGAGCGCGATCTGCTGCGCGCGCACGTGCTTCTTCACGGTGATGGGGTAGTAGGTGCCGCCCTTGACCGTGGCGTCGTTGGCGACGATGACGACCTCGCGCCCGCTCACGCGGCCGATGCCCGTGACGACGCCCGCGGCCGGCGCTTCGTCGTCGTACAGACCAAAGGCGGCGAGAGGCGAGAGCTCGAGAAACGGCGTGCCGGGGTCGATGAGCAGCGAGATGCGTTCGCGTACCGGCAGCTTGCCCTGCTGTCGATGCCGCTCGAGATACTTCGGGCCGCCGCCCTCGCGCACTTTCGCGACGCGCTCGCCGAGCTCGGCGACGAGCTTCGACATGCGCTCGCGGTTGGAGCGGAACTCAGGCGAATCCGTCTTGACGTGGCTCTGCAGGACGTCCATGCGCCCTCACCAGCCGCAGCAGTCGGTCTTGTAGCCGCACGACGGGCACCGCCACACCGCATGCATGCGGAACATCTCGGCGCTGCAGCGTTCGCAGAGCACGGCATCCGCGTTCGCGCGAGGCTTCGGCGGACTCTGGTTCTTGTTGGGGCGCTCCGGGTCGGTCGGCGCTTCTGACATCCGGGCGATTATACGAGTAACAATGGTGTCTGTGGCTGACGCGCCGGCGCCGATCACCCCGCTCAAACTTGGAGAGCGCGGCGTGCGCGCCCTGCGGATCGGCGGCCTGTCGGCATATCGGGGCGCGATCGAATTCTCCGAGAGCGAGAACCTGACGTTTGCGGCGTCGATCGCCTATTACTCGCTGCTCTCGTTCTTTCCGTTCGTCGTCCTGATCGGGTCGATCTTCGCGAAGGTCGCCGGCGTCGGGCCGCAGGAAGGCCTCGTCGCCCTGATCGAGCAGTCCGTGCCGAGCCAGTTCCAGTTTCTGACCGAGGCGGTGAAGCAGCTCAACCAGACGCCGGCGCCGTTCAGCATCGCGGGCGTGCTCGTCACAGCCTGGGCGTCGATGGGCGTTTTCGGTGCGGTGACGTCGGCCGTGAATCATGCGTGGGGCGTCGAGAACCCGCTCGGGTTCTGGCGCCACAAGCTCGTGGCGTTCGTGATGATGGTCAGCGCGTTTCTGCTGCTCTGCATCGCGATCCTGCTCATCAGCGCCACGCGGTTCTTCGAGATGGGCACGCTCACGCCGACCTTCATCCTCGTGGTCGGCCTCATTTATTACTTTGCGCCGAATACCCGCGTCCGGCTGCGCGACGTCTGGTTCGGCGCCGTCCTGGCGGGCCTGCTCTGGCGCGGCGCCTTCGCAGGGTTTGCGTGGTATCTGCGCGAGTTTTCGCGCCTCAGCCTGTTCGGCACCGTCGGCACCGTGATGGCGTTCCTGGTCTGGGTCTATGTGTCGGCGATCATCCTGCTGTACGGCGTGGAAGTCACCGCCGCATATGCGCGATTACAGACCCGCGAGGAGAAGAAGGAAGAAGCCGAGCAGGCGGCCGCTACGTCTGCAACGCCTCAATAATTGCTTCGCTGAAGACGCCGAGATCGTCGACTTTGCGCGATGTGATCAGGTTGCCGTCGCGGACGACGGGGCGATCGACGTAGAGGCCGCCGGCGTTCTTGACGTCGATGGCGATCGACGGCCAGCAGGTCAGGGTCTTGCCGCGGAGCGCGTTGGCGGAAATCAGCACTTGCGGGCCGTGGCAGATGGCGGCGACGGGTTTGCCGTCGGCCATCGCGTCCTTGACGAGGTCGATCATGGCGTGGCGCATCCGCATCTTGTCGGGCGCGTAGCCGCCGGGGATGACGAGCGCGTCGAAGGCGCTCATGCGCGCGCTGCCGGCGGCGATGTCGGACGCGATCGTCGTCTTGCGCGCCTTGTCGTGATACTCCACCTTGGCTTGAGGACCGACGAGGACGACCTCGGCTCCTTCGTTCCTGAGGGTCTGGAGCGGCTCCGTGACTTCCCGGGCTTCGAACCCGTCTTCCACCAGCAGCGCAATCCGTTTGCCCTGCAGGCGCCCGTTCGGCCGTTCTGACACGCCGCTCAGTATAGTGCAGCGATAGGATCAGGAAGGAATGCCTAACCGTCTCGCTCGCGCGCGAAGCCCGTATCTGTTGCAGCACGCCGACAATCCCGTGGACTGGTTCGAGTGGGGCGACGAGGCGTTCGAGAAGGCGAAGCGCGAAGACAAGCCGATCTTTCTGTCGATCGGATACTCCACCTGCCACTGGTGCCACGTGATGGCGCACGAGTCGTTCGAGGACGCGCACGTCGCCGACGTGCTCAATCGCGAGTTCGTGTCGATCAAGCTCGATCGAGAGGAGCGGCCGGACGTCGATCGCGTCTACATGCTCTTCGTGCAGGCGACGACCGGCGCCGGCGGCTGGCCGATGAGCGTGTGGCTCACGCCGGAGCTGAAGCCGTTCTTCGGCGGGACGTACTTTCCGCCCGAGTCGCGATGGGGCCGGCCCGGATTCGTGGACGTGCTCGTCCAGCTCGCGCGGGCGTGGAAGTCTGAGCGACCGAAGGTGCTCGAATCGGCCGAGTCCGTGCTCGGCCGCCTGCGGTCGATGGCGGGCGCGGACGCCGACGGGGTGGACCCCGAGGATCGCGCGCTCCAACGCGCGCCCGTGGCCGGACGCGACGCGATCCTCGCCGGCGTCACGGCGTTTGCGCAGGCATTTGACGGCCGGAACGGCGGGTTCGGCGGCGCGCCGAAGTTCCCGCGGCCTGCCGAGCTGCTGTGTCTGCTGGCCGCCCACCCCGTCACCGGCGAGCCGCGCGCGTTGCAGATGGCCCTGCACACGCTCCGCGCCATGGCGATTGGCGGCATGCGCGACCACATCGGCGGCGGCTTCCATCGGTACTCGGTCGACGCGCAGTGGCGCGTCCCGCACTTCGAGAAGATGCTCTACGACCAGGCGCAGCTCGTGCTCGCGTACCTCGAAGCCGCGCAGGCCAGTGGCGAGCAGTTCTTCGCCACGATCGCGGAGGACACGCTCGACTATGTGCTGCGCGACTTGACTGCGCCTGATGGCGGTTTCTACTCCGCCGAAGATGCCGATTCGCTCGTACCCGGGGACCAAGGACCCGGGACCAAGGACCAAGGACCTCACAAACGCGAAGGCGCGTTCTATGTGTGGACGGCCGCTGAGATCGACGCTCTTCTTGGCGATGATGCGCCAATCGTTCGGCGGCGATTCGGCATCGAAGACAGCGGCAACGCACCGGCGGACCCGCAGGGCGAGTTCGTCGGACAGAACCTTCTGTATGTCGCACAATCTGTTGAAGATATCGCCGCGAGGTCGGGCCGGTCGCATGACGAGGTCGTCGCGGCGCTGACGCGCGCGAGAACGGTGATGTTCGACGAGCGCGAGAAGCGGCCGCGCCCGCATCGCGACGACAAAGTCATCGCCGCCTGGAACGGCCTGATGATCGCGGCGTTCGCTCGCGCAGGGCGCCAGCTCGTGGACAGCCCGCGGCGGCAGGAGTGGCGCGACGCGGCCGAGCGCGCCGCGGCCGCTGTCGAGTCGCGCCTGTGGCAGCCCGAGCGTCGCCGGCTTCTGCGCCGGTATCGCGATGGGGAAGCCGGCATCGACGCGTTCTGCGAGGACTACGCCTGCGTGGCGTGGGGCTATCTGGAGCTGTTCCAGATGAACGGCGAGGCGCGCTGGCTCGACCGAGCCATCGAGATCACCGCGGCCCAGACGGAGCTCTTCTTTGATCCTCACGACGGCGGCTGGTTCAGCACCACGGGCGGGGACCCGACGGTGCTCCTTCGACTCAAGGAGGATTACGACGGGGCCGAGCCGTCCGCCGGGTCGGTGTCGGTCCAGAATCTGATCGCGCTCGGGCGTCTCACCGGCGAGCAGGCCTTCATCGACCACGCGCGTCGCACGCTCGAACGCTACGGTCCCGGCCTCGCCCAGGTCGCGCGCGTGATGCCGCTCATGCTCGCCAACGCCGCGAAGTGGCACAGCCCGCCGCTCGAGATCGTCATCGCCGGCGCCCGCGACGCCGCCGACACCTTGTCGCTCGAGCGCGTCCGCGAGCGGCGATACCTCCCAGGCGCGGTGACCATCCCCGCCTCCGGACAGCCGCCGCCCGCCGCGATGCCCTGGCTCTCGGCCATGAAGGCGCGTGACGGGAAGGCAATGGCCTACGTATGCCAGAACTTCGCGTGCCAGGAACCGGTTGGCGATCCGGACGCGTTCGAGAGGCAGTTGAAGGACGCGTCGGAGCCGAGGCGAATTGTTTAACTGGGGAGCTGAGGAACTGGGGAACTGGGGATCAAATCCCCCGTTCCCCAGTCCCCCAGTTCTCCAGTTACACTAATGACCAATGTTTTCTTTCCATGTCGAAGTAGTCCTAAAAGGTCGAGATTTCGCGGTCACCGAGCCGGTCGTCGTCGATGTCCCGCCGCCTGCGCGGTGGGACGACGACAACGTGCGTGACGTGCTGGTCGAGATCCTTCGCGCCATCGATCGCGCCGAAAACCCGAAGACCGCGGGCGATCGGGTCGTCATACTCCGCGGATTCAGCTGGATCGTCGAGCCCAACGGCTCGGACGTCGTCATCGCCATCGAGATCCCGATGGGTGCGGCGGTGGCAGGCCCGTTTACGGCCGACCAGTCGGATCTCACCGCGCGCATCACGCGCGTGCTCGCGCTCGAGCGGCAGCTCACGGGCGCGCCAAACACGATTCACTAGTCGTCGGCTATCGCTTCGGTCGCGCGAGCACGTACTCTCGCGGGTAGCCGAGCTCGCGCGCGTTCGGATGCGCGACGATGATCTCGACTCGCCGGCGGAGATGCCGCGGGTCGGGGTTCGTCGAGACGTAGCCGATGAGGTAGTAGTCGCTGGTGGCGTTGTCGATCTGGCGCAGGAACGGCTTTGGATCGTTCACGTTGCAGATGCAGATGCCGTTCGTCTCGCTGGCGAGCGTCCGGAGCGTGGACAGCTGTGTGGTCGTATTCGCCATCCACTCCTGCGGTGAGATGTTCTGACTGATGTCGGGAATCGCCGACAGGAGCCCGCGAGGGTCCATCGGATAGAACGTCGTGTTGGTACGAACCGCCGCGTTGATGAGCTCGGCGAGCTGGGCGACGAGATCCGCGTCAAGGAACTGGCCAGTCCGATCGAACGGATTCACGTAGTTCGGATCGTTCAGCTCGCTTCCGGGCGGCGCGCCGCCGGCGCCCTGCGGCTTCGTCGAGTACTTCGCCTGCTCCTCGCGGTAGCGCGAGTCTTTGTGCGGATTGAGGTCGTAGCCGCTGCTCACGTAGACGAGGACCTTGGTCCGGTCGGTGATGGGCGCCAGCTGGTCGAGCAGCCCGTACACCGTAGAGAACGCGACGTTCACGCGATGCTTCAGCCCCGCCGGCCCTTCGCTCGTCGTCGAGGCCTTGATGATGTCGTTAGGCGTGTCGGCAGCCCCCACCACGCGCGAGATGACTTCATTGAACCGCCGATGCTGGTAGTCGTACGTGACCGGGCCCTGGACATTCGAGAAGCCGCTCGACACGAAGCCGACGAGGTCGTTGTCGTGAATCACGATGTCGCGTACATCCCGCAGCCATTGCCTCACCCTGGGCGTGTCGCTCGGCTGCAGATGCAGGTCGTCGATGAAGACGATGAAGATGCGGCCCGAGGAATCAGCCGCCTTCGTGGGCGGCAGGATCAGGCTTGTCGACGGCGGAGCGGCAGCCGGCCGCAACGGTTCGCCGACGACGCGGCCGCCGATGTAGGGCAGGAACGCCTGAATCGTCTGAGGGACGCCGTCTTCGAGAATCTGGAAGTCTTTCGGGCGCAGGCCTGGAATGAACTTGTGATCCTTGTCCCAGACGCGGACCTCGGCGCGGATGAGGTCACTCCCGGCCTTAAAGACCGGAACCTGCGGTTGTGTGGTCTGGGCAACGGCGACGACGGTCGAGGCAACAAGCGCGAGTCTTCGCACCATTCGGCCTCCGGGCTCGACGGTTCTGACGCGCCTCAGCCCTTAGCGGCCTTCAATAACCAATAACCAATGACCAAAGACCAATGACCAATGCCGGCGTCATAGGTGCCTACCTGATTCGGATCCCGCCCGACGACGTCCGAAGGTGGAGCAGTGGGCCGCCGCCGTTCACCGGGCCGCGGAGCTCGCGCTTGCTCACCCTGCCCGACACCGTTACGGGATACGCCGTGTCGATGCTGCCGGAGCCCGATGCGGCGTCGAGGTCGAACGCCGGCTTGCCCGAGAGCTGGATCTGGATGCTGCCCGAGGACGTCGACAGCCGCCAGTCGGAGGTCTGCTCGCCCTCAACCTGAAGGCTGCCGCTGCCTGTCGACGCGCGCAGGCCGCCGTGCACGCCGCTGATCTCGATCGATCCGGATCCTGCCGAGACGTCCACGTCGCCCTTGCCGTTCTTGAAGACTTCGATCCGGCCGCTGCCCGTGCTCGCACGGACGTCGCTCGAGGCGTCGCGCACGCGGATCGAGCCCGAGCCGGTCTGGACCTCGACGCGTTCCCGGAGCCCCGAGATCTCCTGCGAGCCCGATCCGGTCGATGAAACCAGCGTCGTCTGGGCCGGCACGACGAGCGTGTAGCTGACGGACACGTTGCGCAGGTCCTCGTCTGCTATGCGGCCGATCCGGATGCGATTGCCGGTCTGCTCGATGGGCGGGTTGGCCTGGAGTCGCTTCACGCGCTCTTCGGGGCTGAGCTTGCCTCCGCGGAGGCTCCAGTCGGAGGCCGTGATGCGCCCGTGGACCTCGACGCGGTCCGTCTGGCCGGCGCGGACCTCGATCCGGCCCGATCCGGTCGTCACATCCAGATCGACCCGACCGGTCACGTTGAGGGTGCGGTCGAACGTGCCCTCGGCCCGCTGGTCCATCACCGCGGCCGACAGCCCGCACGCCTGGGAAAGGACCAGCGCCGCCCCGAGAGCCGCTGCGTGTACGGTTCGCATCATCAAAGCCTCCGGCTGGATTGGACGGACGTCGGGGCCACCAGGTTGCCATCGGCGCCCGGTTGCATATATGGTTCACAATGTGAAGCATATGGCCAGGGCCAACACCGCACTTCAACTCGGCGAATTCGAGCAGCTCGTGCTGCTGGCGCTCGTCCGGCTCGGCCCGGACGCGTACGGCGCGACCATCCGCCGTGACATCGAAGCCCGGACCGGCCGCGATCTGGCGATCAGCGCCGTGTATGTGACGTTGGATCGGCTCGAGACCAAGGGGCTGGTTCGATCCCGCGTCGGCGAACCCACGCCACAGCGAGGGGGGCGGCGCCGCAAGCACGTGACCTTGCTGCCCGAAGGCCGTCGCGCGATTGCGCAGGCCTGTCGCGCGTTTCAACTCATGACCGAAGGGTTGAGGCTGGTCTGATGCCGCCGCGACTGGCCATCTGGCTCGCCGGGTTGCGCTGGGCCTCAGAGGAGCGGGAGTACCTCCTCGGCGATCTGGAAGAGGAGTTCGTCGAGCGAACAACCCATCTCGGTCTCGCAGCCGCCCGGCGATGGTACTGGCGCCAGGCCCTCCGTTCACTCCTCATGCGCCGGCCGAGCCGGTTCGTCCAACCGCACATTCAGACGGAGAACCCTCCGATGTCGCACCTCGGATCCGACGTTCGATTTGCCACTCGCTTGCTTCGCCGGTCGCCTGGATTCACCGCGGTCGTGACACTGACGCTTGCCCTCGGCATTGGAGCCACGACGGCGATCTTCAGCGTCGTGCATGCGGCGCTCTTGAAACCGCTGCCGTTCAAGGACCCCCAGGGGATCGTGAACCCGCTCAACGGCACGAACGTGACCGACGCGAACGGCCTGTCGTACCCCCAGTTGCGCCGATGGCGCGAGTATCAGGTCTTCGACGCTCTGGCCGGCTACTTCAATTGGGGCGCCTCGATCGGCGGGGCCGCCGAGGCCGAGTATCTGCAAGGCATCCGCACGTCGGCATCCCTGTTCTCGATTCTTGGCGTGCAGCCCGTCGTCGGACGCCTCTTCACGGAAGCCGAGGAGTCGTTCGCCACCGAGCGTGTCGTGCTCATCAGCGAGTCGCTCTGGCGGCGAGCGTTCAACGCCGATCCCAACATCCACGGCCGCCGGATCGTGTTGAACGACCAACCCTTCACGATCGTCGGTGTGCTGCCCGGCTGGTTCCGGCGTGTCAGGCCGAACGATCCGGGATGGGATCTCGTCGGCCCACTCCGCTTAACGGAGAAGAACGCGCCCGCGTCGCTGCGCTTCATGCGCACCGTGGCCCGGCTGAAGCCGGAACAGAGCCTGGCCGTCGCCCAGGAGCAATTGCAGGCGGCCGCGCTTCGCGAGGCGCCCGACGCCAATCTGCCGCCGCCGCGCGTTGTCGTGCTGCCGCTGCGCGAAGGCATTGTCTCGGATTCCCGCGCCGTGCTGCTCGGCCTGCTCGGTGCGGTCGGGTTTCTGCTGCTCATCACCTGCGCCAACCTCGCCAATCTGCTGCTGGCCCGCGCCATTGGCCGGCGCAGGGAAATCGCGGTGCGCCTGGCCGTTGGCGCCGATCGCCGGCGCATTGTCAGTCAGCTCCTCACCGAGAGCGTGATGTTGTCGGTGGCCGGCGGAGCCGGCGGTCTGTTGATCGCATGGTTGGTCGTTCGCGCGGCCGGAAGTCTTCCGGCACTCACGGCCGCGGGTGTGTACGACCTGACGCTCAGCTGGCCCGTCCTGGTGTTCAGCGTGCTGCTCACCCTCGCGATCGGTGTGCTGTTCGGGATGGCGCCCGCGCTGCGCGCCGGCAGCGCGCCGGTGACCGCCGACCTTCGCGATGGCACGCGCGTGGCCGCCGGTGGCGATCGTCTGCGTCAGGGCCTCGTCGTCGGTGAGGTCGCGCTGACGCTCATGCTGCTCGCCGGCGCGGGCCTGCTGGGCCGCAGCCTGATGAAGCTCCTGGACGTGGACAAAGGATTCTCCGGCGAGTCGGTGATGACCTTCCGCGTGTCGACGGCGGGGAACCGGTATCCGGCGGCCGCGGACTGGACCCGCTACTTTGAGTCGGTGATGGACCGTGTCTCAACAATCGCGGGCGTCGAGGCGGTCGGTCTGACAAGTGAGTTTCCGCTCGCGGACAGCGACACGAACGGCGGGGTCTTGATTGACGGCAGGGAGTTCCCGCCGGGCGAGAGGCCCATGGCCCAGAAGCGGATCGTCTCGCCCGGCTACTTTGCGGCCATGGGCATTCCGATTCGTCGCGGGCGTGACTTTCTCAGAACCGACACGACAACGGCTCCGCCGGTCATCGTCATCAGCGAGGCATTTGCGGCACGCTGGTTCGCCGGCGAAGAGGCGATCGGCAAGCGGATCGCCTTCAACTGGGACATGGATGGGTTCCAGACCATCGTCGGCGTCGTTCCCGATCTGAAACATAACGGGCTGGACGACCCGCCAACGCCGGCGATCTACGTGAGCTTCGCGCAACGCGCCGACAGCTCGTTCCACGTGGCGATCAAGACCTCGGTGCCGCCCGAGTCGCTCATGCCGGCCGTTCGTGGTGAGCTCAAAGCGATCGATCCCAACCTGCCGATCAGAGGTCTCCGGACGATGGACACTCTCATCACGGCCTCCCTGGGTGCCCGGCGGCTGTCCCTCGATGTGGTCGGCGCGTTTGCGGCGATCGGCTTGCTGCTCGCCGCCACGGGCATTTTCGGCGTGGTCAATCACACCGCGCAGCAGCGGACGCGTGAGTTCGGCATCCGTCTCGCGCTGGGCGCCGAACGGCGGTCGGTCATCGGCCTCGTCATGCGTCAAGCGATTGGGCTGGCCGTCGTGGGTCTGGCGATCGGCGTCGCGGGCGTGCTCGCGTTGGGGAGCATCATTCGCGCGCAGCTCTTCGGCGTCGAGCCATCCGATCCGGTGACGCTTGCCGCGGTGTGCGGGGCGCTGTTGGCCACGGCGCTCCTGGCGGGTTACAGCCCCGCGAGACGCGCGGTTCGCACGAACCCCGCGAACGTTCTTAGAGAAGGGTAGGGCGCTGTGATAAACAACAGGCCCCACTCCCGTGTCCGGCCCAGTCACCGTTCTCGTCCCCACACATAGCCACGGCGCGACGCTTGGCCTCTCGGTGAGGAGCGCGCTGGCGCAGAGCGTGCCGGACCTCGACGTGATCATCGTGGGCGACGGCGCATCGGAGGAGACGATCGACGCCGCGAACGAACTCGTCCGCGAGGACGGCCGGGTCCGGTTCCTGGAGTTTCCCAAGGGCGAGCGCCACGGCGAGCGCAGTCGTCACCTCGCGCTCGATGGCGCGCGCGGAGACGTCGTGTGCTATCTGGCCGATGACGACCTGTGGCTGCCGGATCATGTGGCCTGCATGTGCGAATTGCTGCAGTCGGCCGACTTTGCGTTCGGCGTGCGGCTGATGGCGCATCCTTCCGGCGAGTACGAAATCGAGAGGGTCGACCTGGCTCAACCGTCTGTTCGCGAGCGTCTCCTGGCCGGCCTGAACAATGCGTCGCTCTCCACGGTGGCGCATACAATGCGCGCCTATCGCGCGCTGCCATTCGGCTGGCGTCCCGCGCCGCCAGGCGTGTCTCCTCCGTGGTACATGTGGCAGCAGTTTCTCGCGGACCCCGATTGCCGCGCCATCACGGGCACGCGCCTCACGTCGATCAATTTCCCCGATTCATGGCGAATGGGCTGGACGACCGCCGATCGCGCGCGCGAGATCGCGCCGGCCGCGGCCCGTCTGTCCGACCCGGCGTTCCACTACGACCTGCATCGGCGCGCGCTGACATCGGCCCTTTCCAAGTGGGCCCACATCGACGCGCACGTGCACAAGGTCGAACGCTACGTCGACCACTTGAAAGAACAGATCGAGGCCCTTCGCCATGATGCCCAAAGAGCTTGAGATGCCACCTCTCCCCGCCGCTCTTGTGCGGCGCTACGAACTTGCCGACGATGTGAGGCCGCTTGCGGATCGAGACATGCCAACCGTCAATGCGGCGGGCGAGCGGCTCGAGACCGGCATCGAGGGCGTCGTGCACGTCCGCCAGCACGCGCATCCGGACCACCGGGGCCGGCTGACGGAGGTCGTGAACTTCAACTCGAGCTTCTGGGACGAGCCCGTCGTCCACGCCTATTGCTTCGCGATTCGCCCCGGCCGGATCAAGGGGTGGGGGATGCATCTCAAGCAGGCCGATCGGTATTTCCTGTGTGCCGGCCGGGTCCGGGTCGTGCTTCACGACGGCCGGGTTCGATCGCCGACGTTCGGGGCATTCGCCCAGTTCCACTTCACGGACGAATCGCCGGCGCTGCTCCTGATTCCACCGGGCGTGTGGCACGCGGATCAGAACTGGGGCGACACCGACGCGGTCTTCATGAATTTTCCGACCCGCGCCTACGACGCCGCGGCACCCGACAAGTTCCGCATCGATCCGCACTCAGGCGCCATCCCGTTTGATTGGACCTTGCGCGACGGATGAGTGGGTGCGGAAGAACCGCTGTATTGGCTATTGGTTATCGGGCTATTTGTTATTGGGGGCCACGCAATGAAAAGACAGGGACTGACGGCAGGCGGCGGCATGGTCCTGGGGATGATCTTCGGCCTCGCCATGGGTCACATGGTTCTCGGCATGGTCTTCGGCCTGATGTTTGGCGCAGCAGCCGCGGCGCGGCGATCCCGCGCTGCCAAGTCAAACTGACCGCTGGTGCGGAAGAGCCGCAGTCCGCCTTCCAGCGCGGTGATTGTCTGAGTGCGCGAAGCGCCTGATGGTCCATGACCCCTTCGGCTTTGCTTGGACGTGCAGTGGCCTTGCGCTTGGTGTGGCTTGGGTTGCGTTGCACATTAAGGGAAAGGAACTCACAGCCAGGATCGGCATTTCCGAAACCGCCGCGCTCTATGCACTGGCGGCGCTTAGCTTGGGCTGGCTGCTCGTTGGCGCGATTGGCAGCGCCGTGGGCTTGTGATCCCAGTAGTCACCTCGGCTGTTGAACCAGGAGCGCAATCGCCCCGGCCTGATTCACTACAATCAGCACTACGCCGGGGTGGCGAAACTGGCAGACGCACAGGACTTAAAATCCTGAGGGCTCAAAAGGCCCGTGTGGGTTCGACTCCCACCCCCGGCACCATTCCTTAGGAAATCCGCGAGTTCGTTGGTCGCTGCTCACGACGTAAGGCGGCCGAGAACCAAAACCATAACTGATCCCGTTCTGAGCCTGTTCGTGAATGGAACGTATGATGGCGTCCGACGAGGTGGCGAGGGAATGGATCCACTGATTCTTGCGGACCGTGTGCGCAACACAATCACTCTCGGCGAGAGTCATTTTCGAGAGTTCAAGTCAGCCCTTTGGGGCCCTGCAGGCAGCAAGAAGCCGCGCAATCCGAGCGAGATTTGTGACGACATCGCCGAGGCCTTGGTTGCCTTCGCCAATGCGGACGGGGGAGAGCTTCTTGTTGGAGTTGAAGATGACGGCGAAATCACGGGCGTTCCTCATGGTGGCGACGATGTCTCTCTGATGCTGAGGGCTCCGGCGACGCATGTGCATTCCGAAGTTCCCCTCCCTCTCCAGTTCGCGACTGCCTTATCGATCGACGATCGTTCGATACTGTATTTTTCGGTCTCCAAAGGAACCGCAGAGATCTACCAGTTGTCGGACGGCAAATGCCTTCGCCGGCGCGACAAGTCAACTGAACCGGAGTCAGTCAAACGCATTCAGTTTGAAAGGGCAGAACGGTCGTCTAGGGAATGTGACCGAGAATTCGTGGACGGAGCCCAACTGATCCACCTGGACCTGCAGCACGTGCAGAACTTGGCAGATGACGTGCTCCGTGGCTTAGGAGCCGAACGATATCTCCAGCAGATCGGTTTGGCGGAGTATTCGGGCACGGGACTCCGCCTCCGTAACGCAGCCCTGCTGCTCTTCTCGAAGGATGTTCAACAGTGGCATCCGCGTTGCCAGGTCAGGATTCTTAGGGTCTCGGGCAACGAGCTTGGCGTTGGCGAAAACTACAACGTCAGGTCAGAGAAGCTCGTTCAGGGCAATATCTTTGACCTCTTGCTGCGATCGTGGGAGGAGCTCAGATTCGTTCTTGTCACAAAGACCCAATTTGGCCCTGACGCCAGATTCGAGCAGCGCTACATGTATCCAGAGCAGGCCTGTAGGGAAGCGCTGGTCAACGCCATTGCCCACCGCGATTATTCCGTGCACCGGCCCATAGAAGTGTTTGTCTTTGACGACCGGATGGAGATTCGCAGTCCCGGTGCGCTGCTCTCGACACTGACAGTTGGACAGCTTCAACAGCTAAATGGCGCGCATGAGTCTCGGAACGCCCTTGTTGCGCGTGTTCTTCGCGATCACAAGTTCATGCGCGAGCTTGGCGAGGGTATGCGCCGCATGTTCAAGTCGATGGAGGACAATGAACTCGGACCTCCCGCCATTCAGGCTGACGCCGCGACGTTCTCGGTGGTGTTGGCCAACAAGTCGGTCTTCACAGAGCAGCAGGAACAGTGGTTGGCGGTGTTCAAAGAGTATCCCCTGACGGCGCTACAGCGGCGAATCCTCGTGTGCGGGATGAACGATCGTGAAATCTCGCAGGACGACATCTATCAGGCCATAAAAACGAAGGATCGGACGGTATACGACAGCGAGGTGACCGGCCTAAGAAACGCGAAAATCCTGGCTGAGATCCGAACACAGGTCCAGGCGCGCGCCTACGCGAAGGGGCGGAACGTCAAACCGTCTCAGGTCGGGCGCTTCGTTGTTCAGCTGCCTTCCTCGCAGGCTGTCGAGGATGACGTAGCGACGGTGTTCGTCGCCAACCTTGAGCTCGGGGTCACAGCCGAAGTGATTCGGCCTCTCTTTGAGAGCGTGGGGAGAATACGGAGCATCAACGTCGTTCTTCCGAAACCACCACGGCAAACCCGACCATTTGCCTTCGTTCACTACTTCGAGCGAGATGCGGCAGTCCGAGCCGTGTCGCAGTTGAACGGGGCCACTGTTGGTCTGCGTCCTATCACGGTGCGACCCTACATTCCCAAAGCAAGACTTCCGCAGGGCGAGTCCTAGTAGCGGTCGGCGAAGATCCGGTGTCAGCCCAAAACGCGCTACCCCCTTATCCCCGCTGGCGCCGGGACCTCACGAACTTGGCGATGTTGGGAGGCGGTGGTCCCAGACTGGAACTTCCTGCCGTACAAGCATCGAGCCTGAGAGCAGCCTTCCGTTGCATCCTCTCATCCACGTAGATCGACTTAGTCTTGTGGCCGATGATCGACATCGCCACCGAGCGTGGAATACCCGCCGTTCGAACGTGCGCACTGCTGACCGGCGCATGTCGTGAATCAGCGCGTTCTGGCAGCCGGCTGCCGTGCAAGCGTTCGTCCACGCTGTGCGGAACTCCTTGATGCGCTCGCCGTCCCGTGGGAAGGCGAACGGCACGACCTTGCCCGCTTTCTTCAGGGCCTCGTGCTTGACGAGTTGGCCCTTGAGGATTGTCTGATGTCGGCCGTCATCGGGCGTGTGAGACTCTGAGATCACCACAAAAGTGAGCGCCTTCGAGTACTCACTATCCTTGAAACTCGGCGATCTCAGAGCGCCGGAGCATGAGCTATTCTCAAGGTTCATGGATTTCCTTCACGGTTCCATTAGCGACAACACCGAGGCCGACCTCGTGAGCTTCATGCTGGGCAGTCGGCATTCGATGCTCTACGGCACGCACGGCATCGACGCACGGTTTGATCGCCAAGACCGCATCAAGACGGCCGTCGAGCGGAGCCGCTATCGGAGGGACCTCGAAGGCGATTTCGACATCGTGGTCGTGCCGCCAGCTCGTCCCGAGGAGAGCGTTTCCCTCCAGGTCAAGCGCATCAAGGTCAGTGCCACCGGCGCAGTCACCGGACGACCCAACGGACTGACTGGCATCGCCAAGGGCATCGAGCAAGCGAACGACGATGCCGCTC